>Ga0247764_1000252_pt1 | contig 19486 bp, 16 predicted proteins | sample UWRJL051202B4_FD_179932 | JGI IMG/M metagenome (GOLD analysis project Ga0247764, IMG submission 179932) | Plant litter microbial communities from Arlington Agricultural Research Station in Wisconsin, United States - UWRJ-L051-202B-4 | ecosystem: Environmental > Terrestrial > Plant litter >...
GAGGAAGTAGCGCCGCACGTGGTGCGACTGCGGTCCGTCCAAGTTCACCGCCGCACCCCACGGCGTGTGGAACGTGTCGGTCAGGTAGGGACCAAACTGCGGCAAGTAATTGCCGTCGGGTCCAAAGTGGTTGTAGACCACGTCGAGGATCACCGCGAGGCCGTGAGCATGGCAGGCGTCGACCAGTCGCTTGAGGCCGATGGGGCCGCCGTAACCGCTGTGCGCAGCGAACTGGAAGACGCCGTCGTAGCCCCAGCCGCGCTTCCCCGGAAACTCGGCGATCGGCATCAGCTCCACGTGGCTAACACCGAGCTGTTTCAGATGCGGTAAACGGGGGATGACCCCTTCGAACGTGCCGTCGACCGAAAACGTGCCGACGTGGAGCTCGTACATGACGGCGGAGCCAAGCGGCGGTGCGCGGAAGCCGGAGTCCGAGAAGTCGAAGTGCGGGTCCAAGCAGCGGGAGGCGCCATGTACGCCGTAGGGTTGCCAGCGCGAGCGCGGGTCCGGAAGGCCCGGGCCGCCGTTCAGAGAGAAGCGATAGTCGGTGCCCGGGGTTAGCTCGGGCCCGATGAAGTGAGCTTCATCGGCGCGCTCCAGCAACACCCTCTGGTCTGCAAGCAGCAGCTCGACTTGTTCGACATTTGGCGCAAAAACCCAGACTCTTGCCAAGCATCCTCCGCGGGTGACGCGCAGCCGGGTGCAACCGCTGTGCCCACAATTGTAAATCTTCAGCTCCCGCGAACAATCGCAGATGACTCCGCCAAGAGGCGCGCTCTCATGCACCATTGCCGCAATTTGGGTGTGGCGCGCTTGACCGCCGTCAGCTGCTCATCATCCTGAGAAAATGCTCAGTCTTAGGGAGCGTCTGGCTGACGTGCCTCAAGTCGGTCGTCTGGAATGGATCGGGGTTCGGCCTGAACATGGCGAAACAATGCGGACGCTGAGTGAGGTCGAGGCGATCGTGGATCGGGGCCTACAAGGCGACATCGCAGGCCGGCGTCGCGGCGGGAATCGGCAAGTGACGCTGATTCAGAGCGAACACATCCAGGTCGTGCGCGCGTTGTTGCCGAACGGCGACGTTGCGCCGGATAACTTGCGTCGCAATCTCGTGATTTCGGGCATCAACGTGCTGTCCTTGGTCAAGTTGCGCTTCGCCATTGGCGACGTCGTTCTGCTCGGCACCGGACCTTGTGCGCCGTGTGGCAAGATGGATCGGCTGCTCGGGCCGGGAGGCTTTCAAGCCATGCGCGGCCACGGCGGAATCACTGCCAAGGTTGAGCGTGGGGGGCTGCTGCGGCTCGGGGATCGCGTCCGCGTCAGTTCGGAAGACCTGGAACACCCAGCGTGACGTGTTTCAACACGGCACGCGAGGTGACGAACATCGTCTTGCGGTCGGCCCCGCCGAACGTGCAGTTCGAGGATTCTCCCGTCATCACCGTGCCGACATAACTGCCCGTGGGGGAGTAGATCTCGACGCCGTTCGCGGTGGAAGCGTAGACGTTACCGGCGCAATCGAGGCACATGCCGTCCACGGTGTCGCTCTTGGTCTGCGCCACGAACGGAGTGGACGTGGCGGAAACACTGCCGTCTGCGGCGATGGTCCATTGGCTGATGCTGCGATTGCCGACATCGCCGACGTAGAGCGTGTTCTCGTCCAAGGACAACACGAGGCCATTCGGGCGACTGCCTTGGGTGACACGCATCGCGCTACCGGGCGTACCGCCGGGAGGGATGCGGTAGAAGCCGCTGTCAGGATCGGTGAAGTAGATGTTGCCGTCGCTTCTCACGAGTACATCGTTCGGCTTGGCGCTGCCGGTGGAGATAGCCGTGCCGCTGCTTTGGCCGGTCATCGGATCCAAGCGGGTGATGCGCTTGTTGCGCTGATCGGCGCCCACGAGCTTATTGTCATTGTCGACGGCAAGGCCATTCGTGCCGCTGGTGCCCAAGAACAACATGGGACTGGTCGCTGGTGGCACCAGCTTGAAGATGCGCTCGCTGGGACTCGAAGCGTTGTCTGAAAAGAATACGGTACCCAGCGGCGCTATCCAAACCGGCCCTTCGATGAAGGCGAAGTAGTCCGACGACGGCGCCGACACTTGCGCGATGCTGCCCATACCGGTGAGCGGGCTGCCGTACGTCGCGCCCGCAGTGCAGTGGTACTTGGCGGCGCTGCCCTTGGGCATCGTCGTCGAGCTGCCTCCGCTCGCTGTGACGGAACCGCCCGCGCCCGTGGTCCCGCCCGTGGTGGCGCCGCCCGACGCGGCACCCCCGGACATGCTGGACGTTCCGCCAGCCGACTGCGTCCCGCCTAGCGCGGCGCTACCGCCGTTCGAGCTCCCGCCGGCTCCGCCTCTGGAGCTCGCGCCTCCGTTCGCCGGCGCTCCTCCTGTGCTCGTCGACGTGCCGCCGCTGCTCGTGGTGCCGCCGTTGCTGGTGGTGCCACCCGCTGTGGACGTTCCCCCACTGCCCACAGCGCCGCCCTTGGCTTGCGCGCCGCCGTTGCTGGTGGTGCCACCCGCACCGGAGTTGGGCGAGGCCGAGTCCGAACAACCCAGCAGGCTGAAAGTGAGAACGAGCGAGGAGGTTCGTGCGAACAAGCTGAAAGACATGCCAAGCATCGCGTAGAGGCTTGTTCTTGCAGGCGAGCCCGAATGTGCAACCGGTCCCGCAAAATCACGGCAAGCAGCGCGTATCCAGCGCTCTAGCCCCCCACGCGAGTGGGTCGATTGTGCTCGTCGAGTGGCGAATCAGCATAATGTTCCAGTAGATCGCTCACGTCGTCGAAGATGGCGACGGCGCCGTGCAGAGCTTGCTTCGACCAACCGCCCGAGCGCAGCGCGATGCAGGCGACCGACGCCTTGCTCGCCGCCGCCACGTCGTACGGCGTATCCCCCAACATGAAGGCGTCCCGCGCGTCGATGCCGGCTTGCTTCAGCGCGACGGCGATAATGTCGGGGTCAGGCTTGGAATTTTCGACGTCGTCGCCCGAAACGACGCGCTCGATCAAGTCTTCCACGCCTGCCACGCGCAGCAGTTGCCGCGCCTCTTCCTCTTGGGCCGACGTCGTCACCACCAAGTGCAGACCGTCCTCCCGCATGCGTTCTAGCAGCGAGCGTACACCCGGAAATGGCTCGATGTGAGGCAGGTAGCGTTCTCGCAAGATCTCCGAACGGCGCTTGGAGATCTGCTTACCGGCATCCGAGTTGGGTTGGATCGCGCTGACCTCCGGCAACAGTTTGTCGCCTCCCTTCCCGATCTGCTCGCGAATGCGATCGAAGGGCACGATGCAGCCGGCTTCGGCCAGTGCTTCCGTCCAGGCGCGCGCATGTGCGTCGTTGCTGTTTACCAACGTGCCATCGACATCCAACAATACAGCTCGATCCGTCATCTCGACCTCGTTGGGACGGGATGCAACGTACGTGCCGCGATTTGGCGCGGCGGATCACGTCATGGTGGAGGCGGCTGCTCCGCAAGAGGCGGCGGTTCGTCCTTGGGCGCCGGACACAACGCGAGCGCGATCAAGCTCGTTAGCGCCGCCCCGCTGAAATAGATGCCCACCGGCACCAAACCACCGCGGCTGGCCAATGACTGCGCGAGCATCGGCGCCAATGCACCGCCCAAGATCCCGCCCACATTGAAGGCTACCGAAGCGCCCGTGTAGCGCACGCGCGCGGGAAACAAGCTCGGCAACCAGGCTCCGAGCGGTCCGTAAACGAAGCCCATCAACCACAACGCCAACGAAAGAAACGCGCCGATGCCGAACAGCGAGCCACTGCCCATCAGCGGCGCCAGCAGGGCGCCTGCCGCGATCGCACCAACGCAGCCACCCATCAATACACGTCGCGGATTGAAGCGATCCGACAAATAGCCAGCGGCCACGATGCCCAGCGCCATGAACACGATCGCCACGAGCTGCACACCCAGAAACGTCTCGCGTCGGTAGCCGAGGGTGGTGGTGCCGTAGCCCAGCGCGAACGCGGTTGCGAGATAGAAGATGGCATAACAAGCCACTACCGCGAACGTACCGGCGACCACGGACGCGCCGTGTTGCCTGAACAGCTCCGCCAACGGCACGCGCGCCGGCGGTCGCTCGGCCATGGCTCGCGCGAACGCGGGCGTCTCCGTCAGCTTGACACGCACCCACAGCCCCACGCCGACGAGCAATGCGCTACCCAAGAACGGCAAACGCCAACCAAAGCTCTGAAACTCAGCCGGATCGAGCCACAACCCGAGCAACAAGAACACGCCGTTGGAAGCGATGAAGCCGACTGGCGCGCCCAGTTGAGGGAACATCCCGAAACGCGCGCGATGCGTCGCGGGCGCGTGCTCGACCGCGAGCAACGCAGCGCCTCCCCATTCGCCACCGAGGCCGAAACCTTGGCCGAAGCGCAGCAGGCAGAGCAGCGTCGGCGCAAGCCAGCCAACGCTCTGGTACGTTGGCAAGAACGCGATCGCCAGCGTCGAAGCGCCCATGATCAGCAACGAGGCCACCAACGTCGACTTGCGGCCGACGCGGTCACCAAAGTGACCGAACACGCTGGCGCCGAGGGGGCGCGCAATAAAGGCGATGCTGAAGCTGGCGTACGCCGCGAGCAGCTGCGTGGCGGGCGCAGCGGCAGGGAAGAACAGCGGTCCGAATACCAACGAGGCGGCCGTGGCGTAGATGTAAAAGTCGTAAAACTCGACGGCGGTGCCGACCAAACTGGCGAGCACGACTCTGCGTGCAGAGGGAGGGCGAGCGCTCACGCGGGGCTTCTCAGGGCGCGCTCGGCGGCTCGCTCTCGCGCTCTTCTGCTTCGGCGAGCTTGGCTTCGACTTCGCGTACGTGGTCGGCCGGCAAGCCCTGGCGCATCTCACCCAATGCCCGGCGCGCTTCGCGCAGTTTCAGCGCTCCTCGATCGAAGTCGACGCAGATGAGGCACATCCAACGAGGCTACGGGGCAGCCGCCTGCTTGTCACGTGAGGGAGGTCATTTTTGTTGGCCCGTGGGCCGATTTGTGCGCCGAGAGCGCGAAGGTTCGGCGGGGGTGTGCGCCTGAGCTACCGGCGCGCTCGCGCGCCCCTTCGAATCTGTTTCCGTCGGCATTGACGGATCTGCGCTCGGGAGGTACGTCGTTGCCCCCCGTGGCTCTAGTCGTTCAGAAATTCGGTGGCACTTCGGTCGGCAACCTCGAACGCATGCGCAATGTCGCGGAGCGTGCTCTGCGCACGCAGCGTGAGGGCAACAAGGTTGTCATCATCGTCAGCGCGATGGCGGGCGAAACCAATCGCCTGCTCGGTCTAGCGCACGAGATCAGCTCCACACCCGACATGCGTGAGATGGACGCCTTGGCGTCCACGGGTGAGCAGGTCAGCGCAGCGCTCGTCGCGATGACGATTCAGTCGCTCGGCGGCAAGGCGCGCAGCTTGCTCGGCCACCAGGTGCGCGTACAAACGGACGGCGCGTTCACCAAGGCGCGCATTCAATCGATCGACGACTCGAAGCTGCTGCAAACCGTGGAAGACGGCTTCGTCGCCGTGGTCGCTGGGTTCCAAGGCGTGGACGCCGAGGGCAACATCACCACGCTGGGTCGCGGCGGTTCCGACACGACGGCCGTCGCCATCGCCGCGGCGATTCGCGCGGACGTTTGCGAGATTTATACCGACGTGGACGGCGTGTACACGACCGACCCGAACATCTGCCCGTCCGCTAAGAAGATCAACAAAATCAGCTATGAGGAAATGTTGGAGCTGGCCTCGCTCGGCGCGAAGGTGCTCCAGATTCGCTCGGTGGAGGTTGCCATGAAGTACGGAGTTCCGGTGCACGTGCGGTCGTCGTTCAGTGACCGCTCCGGCACCATGGTGTTGGATGAAGAAGGTCTCGAGTCCGTCGTGGTGTCCGGCGTGGCCTACGACAAGGGCGAAGCCAAGGTCTCTCTGGTCGGCGTCGCGGATCGACCCGGCGTTGTCGCCAAGATCTTCGGCATGTTGGCGGAGAAGAACGTCTCGGTCGACATGATCATCCAGAGCCAGTCACGCGGTGGTGACTCGCGCACGGACGTGACGTTCACGGTGGCCAAGACCGACCTGCCCCGCGTGAAGGATCTGCTGGAAGAGAGCGCCAAGGACGTTGGCGCGACCATCGACTACGACTCGGAGATCGTAAAGGTGTCGATTGTCGGTTTGGGCATGCGTTCGCACGCTGGCGTTGCCGCGAAGATGTTCGGCATGCTCGCGGGTGAGGGCATCAACATCCAGGCCATCAGCACCAGCGAGATCAAGATCTCCTGCATCATCGCTTCGAAGTACACGGAGCTTGCCGTTCGCACGCTGCACGAAGGCTTCGGTCTCGATAAGGGCGGCTCCGGCGACAGCTGAGCCAACGGTCACCAACAGGTGACACAACCTCGGATCCTTGCTCGCATCGCGGTGCCGGTGCCGCTGGGCCAAGCATTCACTTACGCCGTGCCGGCGGAGTTGGTGCATGAGGTGAGCCGCGGCGCGCGCGTGCTGATCGAGTTCGGGCGCCGGAAGGTTCTTGGTATCGTGCTCGACGTCGCTGAACGCGAGCCGGACGTCCCGCTCGATAAGTTGAAGAGCCTGGTGGCGGTGGTCGAGCAACGACCGGTGCTGCCGCTCGAGTTGCTCGAATTCTTGCAAGAGCTCGCTCGTTACTACGTCGCGCCGATCGGCGAGGTGATGCAGTTGGCGGTGCCGGCCGTGGAGCGCTCACAAGCCAAACTGCTGGCCCACACCGGCGGCGCGCGCGTGATCGGTCGATTGCTACAGGTGGCGAAAGCAACTGGCGCTGAACCCAGCGCTGCGTTGCGAGGCAGCGCCAAGCCGATTCTGGAGCATCTGCAGCAGACGGGTTCCACTTCGCTCACTGAGCTGGAGGAGAAGTGGCCGAGCGCGCGCGCCGCGGTCAAACGCCTTGTCGCGAGCGGCGTCGTCGAGATCGAGGAGCGCGAAGCGCCGCGCGACGCCTTCTTTTCCGCTGCCGTCGCGCGCGATACACCACCAGAGCTCACGGCCGCCCAGGACGCTGCGGTGAAGGCGGTGTGCGGGCAGCTGAGCGTCAACGAACGCGCCGCGTTCCTGCTGGATGGCGTCACGGCCTCGGGTAAGACAGAGGTCTATTTGCGCGCGGTGCAACACACCGTGGCGTGCGGCAAAGCCGCCATAGTACTGGTTCCAGAGATCGCCCTGACTCCGCAGCTCGTCGCGAGGTTCCGTGCACGGCTCGGGGACTCGATCGCCGTACTGCACAGCGGGCTCAGTGATACGGAGCGTCACTCCATGTGGCGCGCGCTGCGCGACGGCGAGCTGCGCGTCGCCGTCGGCGCTCGCTCGGCGTTGTTCGCGCCGGTGGAGAAGCTCGGCCTGCTGTGCGTGGACGAGGAGCACGACGGCTCCTTCAAACAGGAGGAAGGCGTCCGTTACAACGCGCGGGACATGGCGCTGCTCCGCGCGCACCGCGCGGGCGCCGTGTGCGTGCTTGGTTCGGCCACGCCGGCGATCTCGACGCTGGCGTTGGTGACGCAGGGACGACTTCAGCACCTGCGTTTGCCCTCACGCGCCCGGCAGAGCGCCGTGTTACCCGAAGTGGAAGTGGTGGACTTGCGGCGTCAGGGGGCCGGCCCGTCCGGCGAGCCTCTGATCAGCATCCGCTTACATCGCGAACTGAGCGCCACCTTGGAGGCAAAAAACCAGGCGATCCTGTTCCTGAATCGTCGCGGCTTCTCCCCGAGTTTGGTGTGCGACGTTTGCGGCAAGACCTTGGAATGCCCTCACTGCGCGGTCTCGCTCACGCTGCACCGGGCGCGCGGTGAACGGCTGCGGTGCCACTATTGCGACTACGAGTGCCGCCGCCCCGCGGCGTGTCCCGCGTGTGCGGGGACCCCGTGGATCGAAGAGGGCGCGGGTACGGAGCGCATCGAACAGTTGTTGGCCGAGAGCTTCCCGAGCGCGCGCGTCGCCCGGTTGGATCGCGACGTGGCCAGTGGCGCGGGCGGCGAGAAGATCTTGGAGCGCATGCGCAGCGGCGAGATTGATATCCTGGTCGGCACCCAGATGGTGACGAAGGGGCATGATTTGCCGCGGGTCACGCTAGTCGGGGTGTTGAACGCCGATGCCGCGTTATCGTTCCCGGACTATCGCGCGGCGGAGCGCAGCTTCCACCTATTCGTACAGGTGGCGGGACGTGCGGGGCGAGGGGATCATCCAGGCCGGGTGTTGATTCAGACGCGGCAGCCATCGCATCCAGCAATCGTCTGCGCTGTTCGCCACGATGTCTCGACCTTCGTAGAGCAAGAGCTGCGGCTGCGCGAAGAGCTTGGTTATCCGCCGTTTTCTCGGCTGGCGCTGCTGCGTTGCGACGCCGTGGAAGAGGCGCGCGCAGAACAAGCGGCCAAGCAACTCGTAGTGGTCGCTCGCAACGCGGCGGGCCGCGCCGTGCAAATCTTGGGGCCGTCGCCTGCTCCCATCGCGCGTTTGCGAGGCAGGTTTAGGTTTCACGTGCTGCTGAAAGCTCAGGAGCGCAATGACCTGCGCAAGGCGCTGCTGGCGCTGGCTCGCGCGGAAGTCGATCGCCACGTGCGCAAGGTCATCGACGTAGACCCGGTGAGCATGTTGTGAGCTCACCGCAACGGCGTCGGAGCAGGCGAATATTACGCGCCTGCTCCGACGGTTTCACGCCGGTGTGACCGGCGTCAGTGACTTACTCCAACGTTTCTTGGAGCTCCGCTGCCTCGTCGAAGTGAGCCTGAACGGACGCCTGCTGCGTCGTGATCAGCGCCTTCAGTTCAGCCGCTTCGGCGCTGGCCAAGAGCTCGACCAAAAGCTCCAGGGCGTCGCCGTGCACCGCGACTTGCGTCTCGATGTAGAGCTCGTTCAAATTCGCGGCGGTTGCGTTGGTGAAGGTTGCGACCAGCGCATCGCTCGTCGAATCCAGCTTCCGCTCGAGCGCGCTGCTGGCCGGCGTCAGCGAGAGGTCTGCGCTCAGATCAATCACGGCGGTCGCCGCCGCGGTGTGCTCCGTTACCATTTCCTGCGCAAAGTCCTGGACGTCGCCGGTCAGTTTGCTGAGGGCGGCGTTTGCTTGCGCGGCCTCGCCTTGATTCAGCGTCTGCAGAACCAACAGGATCTGAGCGTCGTTCAGGTTCGCACCCACGGCGGATGCGCCGCCGACGTTGCCATCGCCCGCCGCGCCGTCTCCTCCGACGCCGCCTTGGGTTGCGCCCGCGGAGCCGCCCTGCGCGCCGCCGTCGCCGCCGGCGCCTGACGAGCCACCGCCGGTCCCGCCGCCAGCCAGACCGGAGCCTGCTGCGCCTGCCGTGACGCCATCACCGCCGGCATCGCCGCCGGATCCGCCGAGGTTCAAGCCACCGCCGTTGCCTCCGCGTGCGCTCGCTCCTCCAAGAGCCGCGCCACCGGAGCCGCCGGCCCCGCCTCGTGCGGTGCCGCCACCTTGAGCGGCGCCACCGCGACCGCCGAGCGGAGTCACGTCATCGTCGTCATCGTCGCCGCACCCAGCAAAGCCGACGAGCGCCAAGCTGAGGACCATCACCTTCGCCGAAAAGCCACTGCCAAGAAAATGCTTGTTCATAAATACCTCGTGCTGCTGCGCTCGACCGCGTGGCGCTCGAGCAACAAGCCAGCGCCCTCCCAGCGAGAAGACGCTGTCGGACGTAGGCGGTTGGCGTCGGTGCACCGCGCGTGCCACCCCACCGCCGATTTCGCCGCGTAGCGAGTTCCGCGCTGAAATCTTCGATGAAAATCGGCGGTGCGACTAAGTGATCACACACGTGCGCGAACTCTTGAGAGCTCGAGTTCTCAAACGTGGTGTGCGCGCCCGCCTCGCACCGGCCGACCCGCCACGACGCGCTTCGGTCGCCTTCCTCTCGAACGTTGCAGGCGCACTTGGATCGCACCGGCCCGAAGGTCGATGCGCTCGCACCAGGCGAGGCAGATCAGGGAGGTGGCTCGGCGCCCGATCTATCGATGATGGATACTTCGTTAGCGAAATTGCTGCGCTGAATCAACGCAAGCTTTGCGTCGCGACGGTGTTCGCCGCGGCGAAGCCCCCTGTTTTTGCAGGGTTTTTGTTAATCCCAACGGAGGCATCGACCTTGCAGAACGGCCGCCGCCCGATGCTGCACACTGCTCCCCGCAAGCTGCTTGTCGCCCTGGCCTGCGCAGTGGGCGTCGCGCTCGGTGTGGGGAGCTTCACCTTCCGCTACGCCAAAGGACTCTCCTACTTTAGCCGCGAGCCCAGCGCGTGCGCGAACTGCCACATCATGCAGTCGCAATACGACGCCTGGCAGAAGGCGAGCCACCACACCGCTGCCGTGTGCATCGATTGCCATTTGCCGCACGATTTCGTGCCGAAGTATTTGGCGAAAGCCGAGAACGGCTACCGTCATAGCAAGGAGTTCACAGCCGGCACCTTCGCGGAACCCATCCGTGTCCAGGCGCGGGGCATGGAAATCCTGCAGGAAAACTGCGTGCGATGTCACCAGGACCTACTCGCGGAGCTCAACGTTGCCGCGCGATCGCACGACTCTGCGGACTGCGTGCGCTGCCACTCGACAGTCGGGCACGGTGAATCCGCGCGCCTAGGGGGGCGCATGCGTCCTCATGAACTCGAAGCTTTGGAAGGAAAGCCATGAATTTCAGCGTGCGTAATTGGCTAAATAGCCCGGCCGGATTGATAGGGCTCGTCGTCGGTGTGGCGGCGGTTGCCGCGGCCGTCACCGCGTTGTTGGTCGACATCTCGGAGAAAAAGGCCGAACAACGCAATCCCTACGTGCGCCTCGTGGAAGTGGGAGAAAACGACACGGATCCAGCGAAGTGGGGCAAAAATTGGCCCGCGCAGTACGACGCTTATCAGCGCACGCTATTGCCCACCAAGACCCGCTTTGGCGGTCACGCCGGCAGCGAAGCGTTACCGGAAGAGAAGCTAGCTCGCGACCCCTGGCTCAAGCGCATGTTCTTGGGCTACGCGTTCTCGATCGACTACCGCGATCGGAGAGGTCACGCGCACATGCTGTCGGATCAAGAGGCGACGAAGCGGCTCAGCAAGCCGCAGTCTGGGTCTTGCCTACACTGTCACGCTTCTATCATGCCGTTGTATCGCGAGCTGGGTAACGGGGACGCGCAACGCGGCTTCGAACAGACCTTCAAGTTCAGCTACCAGGAGCTGGACGCCAAGCTGCACGCCTCCGGGCACGCTCACCCCGTCAGTTGTGTGGACTGCCACGACCCGAAGAGCATGGGGTTGCGCGTGACTCGCCCCGGCTTCATTCGGGGCATTCAAGCGCTCGCCGCTTCGGCCGCGCCCGTGCCGGCGCTAGCTTCGATTGCGCAGTGGCGCGAGGGTAAACGGGCGCAGCCCTACGATCCCAACGTGGATGGCACACGCAACGAGATGCGCTCATTCGTGTGTGGGCAATGCCACGTCGAGTACTACTGCTCCACCAAGATGCCGTTGACTTTTCCATGGGGTAAAGGCCTGCGCGCCGAGGACATCGAGGCTTTCTGGGACGAGACGCGCTTTCCGAACGGAGACGCGTTCGTGGACTACGCTCACGCCGAAAGCGGCGCTCCGATTCTCAAGGCGCAACATCCAGAATTCGAGCTGTGGAATCAGGGTATTCATGCGCGTAGCGGCGTATCCTGCGCGGATTGCCACATGCCTTACATGCGCGAAGGCGCGACCAAGGTTAGCGACCATTGGGTGCGCAGCCCGCTCTTGAACGTGAACCGCGCCTGCCAGAACTGCCATCGCGCCAGCGAGGAGGAGATGAAGGCCCGCGTCGATGTCATTCAGCAGCGCTCGCATGATCTGCTGCAACGCGGCGGCGCGGCCGTCGTCGCCTTGCTCGACGCCTTCGTGAGCGCGAAAGCCACCGGCGTTGGCGCCGACCGTTTGGAACAGGCTCAGCGCCTGCAGCGCAAAGCGCAATGGCGACTCGACTTCATCGCTGCGGAGAACAGCATGGGCTTTCATGCCCCGCAGGAGGCGGCGCGTGTATTGGCTGAAGCCATCGACTATGCGCGACAGGGCGAGCTCGTGCTACGAGGCGCTCCCCTTGCGCCGGCGAGCACGGCGCCGACGACCTCGGGTGCGCCGGCTGCCAGCAACGCCCTTCCCGCTGCGAGCAGCGGCGCGCCTGCTCCAGCGAGCAGCAAGTAGGCGTACGAGACGAGCGGACTGAAATGTGGTCTGATGAGGTCGTGCGAGTGCCACGACGTGTTTGGGTCGCGCTCACTCTGGGGGCTACAGCGCTGCTCGGTGCTAGCTGTCGTCCGAGCAAGTCAGAGCGGTCCGCGCCGCGAATCGAGCCTGGTGTGCACCTGGAGCAGGCGGTGCCGTCGGCCGCCGCGGGCGCGAGCGAACACGGAGCAGAACTCGCTCCGCTGAGCAACGCTGAGTGGCTCGAGCGCTTGGCGTTGCCCGATGGAGAGAGCGCCGTCGTGGCGGTGCCGCTCGGCGCCAGACAGGCGCGTCCCATGGTCGTCGGAGTTCACGGCGCTCGCGATCGTCCGGAGTGGTCGTGCGGCGGTTGGCGCCTGGCGATGAAGGCGTTTGCGTTCGTGATCTGTCCTCAAGGCAAAGCGGTGAGCGAAGGCGCGTTCGGGTGGCCGAATTCGGCCAGCATCGAGCGAAGCGTGCTGCGCGCCATCGACGCAGTACGCGCACGTTTTGGGGTGTACGTCGCGCCGGGACCAGCGACCTACGCTGGTTTCTCCCAAGGCGCGATCCTGGCGGAGGCGGTCTTGCGCCGACACGCGTCGTTGTTCCCCCGCGCCATCTTTGCCGAGGGTGGGTACGGCACGTTAGCCTCCGCGCAGTTTGCGCGCGAGTATCGCGCCAATGGCGGCCACACGCTGATCATCGTGTGCGGGACGCCAGGCTGTCGAGCGCAAACCGCCCCCTTGCGGGGGCGGCTACAGGATGCGGGTCTCAACGTGTACGAAGGGGGCGATCTGCGGTCTGGTCACAACCTGAACCAGCTCATGCAGTTGTCTCTGGAGCGGGATTGGCCGCGGTGGATCGCGGCCGACCCCGCATGGGCCCGCTATGTACCTTGAGTGCCTACTCAGGCTGCTTTCAGCACGACCTTCTCGCAGCCATCGCGATTGTTGAGAAACAGATCGTAACCTTTGGCGGCTTCAGACAACGGCAGCCGGTGGGTGATCACGAAGCTCGGGTCGATTTCACCACGTTCGATGCGCTCTAACAGCGGACGAAGGTAACGATGCACGTGACACTGGCCGGATTTCAGGGTGAGCGAGCGATTCACGATCGCGCCCATCGGGAAGTGATCGATGAAGCCGCCGTAAACCCCGATGACGGACACGATGCCACCGTTTCGAACGCATCGAATGGCCTGCCGCAGCGCGTTCGGACGGTCACTTTCCAGCATCAACGCTTGCTTGGTGCGATCCACAGCGTACATCGGACCACTAGCGTGAGCCTCCAGACCCACCGCGTCGATGGCGGCGTCCGGGCCACGACCTGCCGTCAGCTCTTGCAAGGTCTCGTACACGTCGCTCTGTTCGTAATTGATCGTGTCGGTGGCTCCCGCCAGATCCCGGGCTCGCCGCAAACGCTCCTCGTAGCGATCAATCACTATCACGCGCTCCGCGCCGAGCAGGCGCGCGCTGGCGGCAGCGAACTGCCCGACAGGACCCGCGCCCCACACCGCGATCACGTCGCCGGGTTGAATGTTGCACATCTCGGCGCCCATGTAACCCGTGGGGAAGATGTCGGATAAGAACAGCACTTGCTCATCGCTGAGGTGCGAGGGCACCTTCAAAGGTCCGACGTCGGCGAAGGGGACGCGCACGTATTCCGCCTGGCCGCCGGCATAACCACCGAGCAGGTGCGAATAGCCGAAAATTCCGCAGGGCGAATGGCCCCAGAGTTTTTCAGCGGCCCAAGCGTTCGGGTTCGAGTTTTCGCACAAGGACGTAGTGCCTGCCAGACACGCTTGGCAGTTGCCACAGGCGATCGGGAACGGCACCACGACTCGGTCGCCGACCTTGAGATTCGAGACGCCGTTGCCGACCTCCACCACCTCGCCCATGAATTCGTGACCGAGCACGTCGCCCCGTTCCATCGACGGCACGAAGCCGTTGAAGAGATGCAGGTCCGATCCGCAGATGGCCGTGCTGGTAACGCGCAGGATGGCGTCGCGCGGACTCAGGATCTTGGGCTCCGGAACGTCCTGCACCTCCACGCGTTTCTTCCCCATCCAACAGTTGGCTTTCATGGCGTCACCTTCCCTACGATGATGGTATGTTCCTTGTCGGACGCCGGCCTGGCCGCGTGCATTCCACGGTGAATGCTGGCGTCAGAGTGAACCACGTCACCCGTCTCCAAGACTTGTTTCAAGCGACGCAAGTCGCTCTTGATTTGTTGGCTGGGTTCTTCGCCAAAGAGCTTCGCGATCGCCGCGGCGACGTTCCCTCCGGGCGGATCATACTTCAGCTCCACCACCAGCTCCGTTCCGCGACCGTTGGAGCGAGGCTTGAATCGAACGACGCCGCGATTGGGCACACTGGTACCTTCTAGCGAACGCCAAGCGATGGCCTCGTTCGGTCGATCCAGCGTGACCTCGGCTTGCCACTCGATGCTCAACCCCGCGGGTGCCTTGGCGCGCCAGACCCAGTTTTCTCCCTGCATACGCACGGACTCCAGATGGGCCATGAAGCGCGGCAGATTTTGAAAATCACGCCAGAAGCGATACACCTCCTCCGGGGTGCGATTGATGGTGATGGTACAGACCACGTGAATGGGTGCCGCTAGCTTCTGCAGCGTGTGCCCGCGGCTCAAGCGCAACGCGCTGAACGTATCGACGGCAGCGACGCCCAACACGGCCGCGGACGCTGCCGCCAACCGCAGCGGACTCTTGTTGCGGCTATTGAGCGAATCACCCAGCAGCGCCAGATCGATCGCGTCACCGGCGACCCGCGCCCAAACGAAACCGGCCGAGCGAGAATTTGCCAGCAGCCCGACGCCGCTCGCTAGTTCGCGCAACCCGATAGCCGTGAGCACGGTGCGCGACTTGGACGTATCGCGCAAACCGAGCAGCCGCGCGACTTTGCCGGGAGCCGCAACCTGCAGCAAGCCAAGGCCAAGACTAAACCAGCCCAAGTTGTGAGCGCGGCGTTCGGCGTTGGGACGCACGGCATCGCTCGCTTGGATAGCGGTTTCTTGAGCAGTGGATGAAAGCGACGCGCGCCCACCGGAGCCAGAGGACGCGTCCCAGCTCTTCGTGTTGGATTCGGTATCTTGAATTTGCATGTGAAACTCCGGTGTTCAGGCCTTGTGAGCGCTGCCTGGCTCGGCCATTTTGCGGTGTTGTTCGGCTAGCGCTTCGGCGGGCATGAGGTGAGAGATCGCCGCACGCAGCTTGTTGTTCCAACCCGCAACGACGTCGCCTTCACCGCGCAGCATGGCTTCGAAACCAATGCGCGCGACTTCATCGGCCGCTTGCTTCTTCTCCACGCCAACCTTGGTGTCCATCAGATCCGCGCGCTCGAAGAACTCCGTCTCCGTTGCTCCCGGCATCAGACAGGTCACCGTAACTCCGGTGTCTTTGAGCTCCGCCCGCAGTGCGAAGGAGAAGTTGTCCAGGAACGCCTTGGTTCCGTTGTAAACCGCCTGGTAGGTCCCCGGCATGAAGCCAGCGATCGAGCCGGTGATGAGGATGCGACCCGTGCCGCGGGTCCGCATGTCGCGGCCGACCAAGTGGAGCAGGTACAACGTCCCCGTCACGTTGGTATCGACCACGTGCGTGATGTCTTTGAAGTCTTGATCGAGAAAGGCCTTGCCCAGACCTCTCCCCGCGTTGGCGAGCAGCGCAGCGACGGGGCGCCCCTGAAGCGCCGCGTACAACTTATCCACGCCGGACTGCTGAGCGAGATCTGCTTCGACCGCTTCCACGTTGACGCCTGTCTTGCGCAGCGTGCTCGCGGCTACGTGCACTTGCGGTTCATCCGCCGCGATCACCAAGTCGTAGTTGCCTTCAGCGCAACATTTTGCGAGTTCGAATCCGATACCAGTTGATGCTCCGGTGACCACTGCTAGCGGACGAGATGCGATAGCCATGCTTGCCTCCTTCGTTGAGGGAATCGCGAGGCTGCAACGCGCGTGCCGTTACGGATCAGGCTTGCGGAGCGCAGCGGTGGTCGGGGAGGGCCGGCTGTTTCGCCCCGCCGGGGCGCTCGCGGTGAGCGTTTAACTCACCGCGAGCCGACGAGACGTGGCGACTGCTACTGGCTGGGGGTTGCGGTTCCCGCGGGTCCACCGGCAGGTGGGCTCGTGCTTCCTGTAGTGTCGGGCGTTCCAGCGGGCGGGCCACTCGGGCTGTCCGAGCTGGCGTCGTCAGCGGGCTTGCCGGCGTCGTGTTCGCCGCTTTGGCCGGTCCCGGTGCCGGTGTTATCCGCCGGGCTGTTCGCATCGCTCTCGCCACTGCGGCCGCAGCCGACCACCGTGGCAACCAAGCAGACGGACAAGGCACTCAAGTAATATCGAAGTTGCATCGCGATCTCCTGGGACGGCGCGAATAATGGTGCGAGCGCGTCCGCGCCGAGCCTTGAGCAAGGCATGTGCCTGGACCCCAAGCCCTCCAGCTCGTCGCTCATCGGCTAGCGAGGGGACCGGAAGCGCGAAGAACTTGCGACATCCCACGTCCTGCTGCGGCGCTCAGGCTGCAGCCTGTGCGCGGCGTTTGGACACAAAGCCGCGGATTGGAGCGTGCCCCGGCTCTTCTAGAGCCGCTGCTGAACATCTAGAGGCCGCTGGGGAACGTCTCTGGCGCCTCATCTCGGACCCACGTGCTGCTGCGCTCCAGTGGCTCGACAGCGGTCGTGCGGTCGACGTGGATCATGGCGTCGAACTGCCGAGTGAGTTCTACACGATAGTAGTGACTGCGGCGCTCTGTCTCGGGTCGATAGATCACACCGATCGCCCGCTGCAAACGCGGCTCCAAGAGCGCCTCGCTGCCCTGCAGATCGCGAGTCTGCAGGATGAAGTTCGGCGCGTTGACGCGATGAAATAGTGCTTCATGACTGGCGGGAAGCGCAGGGCGCATCAGTTTTCTTTCGACGTTCCCGCCCCATCTGGACGCCGCTGCCACACTGCCAGCATAGGTGCTGAAGCCAATGAGGCATGTCCGATTCGGGTAGCGTTCGCGCGCGAGTTGTCCGAGGTTTAGCTCACCTTCACGCATTAGCTCCGTGGCGCGGGCGTCCCCGACATGAGAGTTGTGGGCCCAGACGACGACGCGGGGCCTATCGATACGGAGACGCAGGTGCTCGAGGAGCGCGTCCAGCGTGTCCGCCATGTGCGTGTCGCGTAGGTTCCACGACTGCACCTGGTTGCCGAACATGGCGCGGTAGTACTCCTCCGCGTTCTTGATGACGCGAGCGTTTTGCTCCGCGTGAAAGAACTCGTCTTCCGCGCTCAGCCCATCGCGCTGGATAATCGCCGTGCGGCGGCTTTGCAGCTCCCGCAGCTGGCTGACGACCGCGTCTTCGCAAGCAGGGGAGAGTCCGAGCCTAGCGGCGTAGCCGTAGGCCTGAGGCTCCCGATCGAATTGCTCGAAGCACCCATAGCGCTCCCGCGCGCGCTGTGCGAGTTCGGGATCCACGCCATCCAGGTACTCGAGCACGGCGGCGACCGACCCGTGCAGGCTGTACAGGTCCAACCCGTAAAATCCGACGGTTTCCTGACGAGCCTTCAGCCGTCGTTGATTGTATTCGCGCAGCCAGTCCACGAACTCCAGGACGTCGCGGTTGCGCCACATCCATGACGGAAAGCGCCGAAAGTCAGTGAGCGCCTGATGGGCCGTCTTGTCCGCCGAAGAGCCACGGACGAAGCGGTTGACGCGATAGGAATCCGGCCAGTCACTCTCCGCCGCCACCGCAGCGAAGCCATGTTCGCTAAGTAGCCGGCGCGTCAACTGCGCGCGCAACGCATAAAACTCGTGGGTGCCATGCGTTGCTTCACCGATGAGAACAATGTCTGAGTCCGCGGCCAGCTCCAGCAATGGATCGAGGTCGGTCGACTCGCCGCGCAGCGGCAGCGCGTGGTTGGAAATGCAGCGGATCCAGTTGTCGTTCTCTGACATGATCAATACGCGGGTGCGGCCGTCCAAAGGCGGCGCGGTTGTCGACGCTGAGCAAACCTCGAGCCATCGTCGGGTTCGCGCTTTCTGCAGCACTACGCAAAAACCTACCGGTTCGCGCCGGGCGCCCACCGCCTCGAGCTGCGGCGTAATGCACCGGAGCCACACCCTCGCCAGGTCCAACTTGCCCGATCGCGCGCTGACTCGTTGAATCTCGTGGTCTTCAACTGGCAGGGTGACGCCTGAATTTGCGACGTAAACACGTGAAAAACGTGGTTGGTCGCGTCAGCCGTGCGGCCGCGAAAGTGGAACGGAGGTTGCTATCTACACCAGCATGTCCAAATCCAACCTCCAGCTCGCGCTTGCGTGGGTCCTGCTCACCGCGTGTGGGGGTGAGGTTAATTCAAGCTCCAACGGCCTGGACGTGACTGAAAGTCCGTCGGGGTCGACGAGCGAGGCAGAGAATCAGCCCGGGCCGAGCGGAAGCGCTCCGGTGGCCTCGAATGCCACACCGATCGCGGCACCAACCCTCTCGCAGACGTGCAGCGTCGCGCCGTTCGCGCCAGCCGCCTGGGGGATGCAATTGCCGACAGCCGTGCGGGCCGCTCACGAACTGCGTTGCCAGGGCCTGGGCTACGGTCCGTGGCTGGCCGGTACGGGTCAGGGCCGTGCGACGGTCATGTTCGTGACCAACGCCGGCACTTTCAGCACCCACCTCTTCAACCTGCACCCCGGCGCGGTCGAAGCCCTAGACTTGGCGAGTCCCGACTCCGCCACCAACGTGTTGACGCGCGATGGGAGCGGCAGCGTTGCCGTTTTCGTTGGTGAGAAGCCGGGCATCGAATTGCTACGTCATGATCCCGCAGGCTGGACGGCGGAGCCTGTCGTGGGGGGCGAGACGGAACGCGCGATTCTGGCGGACGCACACGTCGCCAAGGACGCGCAGTACGCCGTCTACTACCAGCTTGCCGATGGTCGCCCGCGGCTTGCACAGCGTTCGCAGCCTGCGCAGGACTGGCAGGTCTCGGTCTTGTCCGAAGATACGGTCAGCGCGCTGGATCTGGACGTGGACGCCGCCGGCAAGCCCTGGGTCGCGTGGCTCGCGGATCGGCAGCAACGGCTTCGCCTGGAGATGTTCACGCCGGACGCTCGTACGCTCGAGATTTGGAGCAGCCCGTCGTCCTCTCGAACCTACTTTTGGCGTCCCCCGATCGTGCTCAGCGGGGGCCTCTCCGGACGAGACGCGTATCCCACTTTGGCACTCCAGCACGAGGACGGCATTCACGTGCTCGCGCCAGATCTCACGGGGCAGGCGTGGGCCGATCACCTCGTAGAAGATTCGGCTCTGTCGACCCGCAAGTCCG
>Ga0247764_1000253_pt1 | contig 19470 bp, 18 predicted proteins | sample UWRJL051202B4_FD_179932 | JGI IMG/M metagenome (GOLD analysis project Ga0247764, IMG submission 179932) | Plant litter microbial communities from Arlington Agricultural Research Station in Wisconsin, United States - UWRJ-L051-202B-4 | ecosystem: Environmental > Terrestrial > Plant litter >...
TTCAAGGTCGTTTTGTATCGCGAGCCGGCGCGAGACGGAGGGGTGCGCGCCAATGACGAATCGCTCGGTGCGCTGGTGCGACGGCATCAGGTGACCCATCTGCAGTGCACTCCAACAATGGTCAGCATGTTCTTGGCGGATCCAGAAGCGCGAGCAGAAATCTCCAGACTGAAGGAAATTTTGCTGGGCGGCGAAGCATTTTCGATCGCGAGCCCGGCAACTGCGCCGCTACAGCAACGCAACGTTGAGGAACCTGTACGGCCCGACGGAGACGACGGTCTACTCCGTAGGGTGTGTAGTGGATCCCGACGCGGAGCTGGTGCCAATCGGGCGGCCGTTGCTCAACACGCAGGTCTACATTCTGGATCCAGAGCGGCAGCCGGTGCCGGTTGGCGTCGCTGGAGAGCTGTTCATCGGCGGGCGCGGCGTGACGCGTGGATACTTGAACCGACCGGAGCTGAATCAGGAGCGCTTCGTTCCGGACGAGTTCTCTGGGGTGCATGGCGCCTGGCTGTATCGCACCGGAGACCTCGCGCGATATCGCGCCGACGGTACCATCGACTTTCTTGGGCGACTCGACCATCAGGTCAAACTGCGAGGGTACCGACTGGAGCTTGGCGAGATTGAAAACGTGCTCGCCCAGCACGCAAGCGTGCGGGATGCAGCGGTAATTGTGCGCGAAGACGTGCCGGGCAATCAGCGGTTGGTCGGCTACGTGGTCACCGCGCACGGTACGGAGCCGACTGCCGCCGAACTGAAGGCGTTCCTCAAGACGAAGTTGCCGGCCTACATGATTCCGGCAACCATCGCGTTTTTGAGTGAGTTGCCGCTCACCACTAGCAAAAAGATCGATCGTATGGCGCTACTGGCGCTCGAGCCGCCGAAGCCACAGCGTGCCGCCGCGCGTCCGGCGGCTGCTAGCGCCTCGTGACGCAGGTTCACGTCTGGCTGCTGCGCGACCCGCTTTCAAGCGACGCGCTGCTGGCTAATCGCGCGAGTATCCTGAGCGCAGAAGAGCTCGCCATGCTGCAATCGTTGCCGCTGGCGAGCTCGCGCGTGGAGTTTCTGGCCGGGCGACTTTTGCTGCGGTCGATGCTTGCGCAACGCCTGCAGGTTTCCGCCGACGCGTTGCGCTTCGAGCGATCGGCCAGTGGCAGGCCCAGGTTGACCGGAAGTGTCGGCGCACAGGTTCATTTCAGCCTGTCGCACACTTCCGGCCTGGTCGCCTGCGCGGTCAGCTACGACGGCACGCCGCTGGGTGTGGATGTGGAGAACGCCGCACGCGGGCGCGACAAGCTGGAGTTTGCGCAGCGTCACTTCGGTGAATCCGAGTTGGCAGCGCTACGCGCCGCGTCGGAAGGGCAACGCGCGCGACAGTTCGTCCGCTTATGGGCCTTGAAGGAGAGCTACGTCAAAGCACGTGAGCTCGGACTCGCCGGTCTCTCCCTCGCCGACTTCGAGCTGAAGCAACTGCCCTGGGCGACGGCCAGGTTTGCGCATGGTAGCGCCGATTGCGCGGAAAAATGGCGCTTTCTTAGCGTCAGCGTGTTCGATACGTTCGAGCTTGCGCTCAGTGCGCGGACGGGGGGAGCGCCTTTGCAGTGTAGCGTGCGACAGGCCACGGCGAACTCGCTCGCTGAGTCGGGAGCGAGCTCGCCGTTCGGAACGTTCGCTACAGCGTGACGAAGAGCTCCAGATTGAAGCTGCGGTTGTACGGAGAGTGCACGCCCGATAACGAGCGAGACCAATACACGTACTCGGCGTTGAGCTGCAGGTGGTCGTTGACCTTGAACCCCAGGGCTGGCACGTGCAGCCACTCCTTGACTTGCGTGCCGCGATAGTTGGCAGCGCTGAAGTTGTAGCGGGGAGTGAAGCGCCACACGGTGTACTCGAGCCCGATCAGGTAGTAGTCGATACGGCGTGAGGCTTCTCCGGTGAGCGGATAGTCGGTGACGCTTTGGCCGTTTTGTCGCAGGTATTCGCCCCAGATGCCGAAGCCCGCGACATTGACTTGCGCGTCCACGCCAAAGCGCGCCACGTCCCGATGGCGCCGAGGAATGCCGAGCGAGTCGGCGTCGAAGCGTTGGAACGACAAACCGAGCCGGGCCTTGCCGTCGCCAGCAAAGTTCAAGGTCGGGTCGAGCCGCGCGACGAGTTCATCGCGGCGTCGAGAGTTCGGGATGGAGATGGTATCCCGCGCCGCGATCGAGACGTTGGTCCCGCCGTCGACCAGGAAGTACTGCAGGGCGTAGCCGAGCGAAAAGGCGTGGCTCAGCACGAAACTACCTTCGGCGCTGACGCCATAGTCTGGTGCGAGCTTCAGGCCGTCATACACCTGGACGTTGCCCCAGAACGAATTGTCCCAGAATAGGCCAAAACGGCTGTAGATCTTGCCAACCTTCAGACTGTGTCCGGCCCGATTGTAGAAGGCGTAGCCTTCTTCGATCCACGCCGTGCTGTCGTAGTACGAGCGCAGTTTGGTGTCGCGAAAGCGCGTCTGGAGGTGAAACCCGAAGTTATCGTTGAAGTCGGCATCCAGATCGATGTGCACGTTGTAAAATTCGAGCTTGTTCTTCTGCCCGTGCAGCGTCGGTTGGTAGTACCAGAGCGTCGCGCCGCCCCCCAGCTTGAGGACGCTCGGCTTCGCAGCGGGGGCGGTCGCTTCGGGCTCTCTGGGCGCCTCGGTGGGCGGAGGAGTGACGGATCTGGGCTCCGCGACGGAGGGGGCAGCCGTCACAGCAGTTGCCGGGACGTCGGCGGGTAACGGTTGAACGGGCGCTGGCGTAGCGGGCGCTGGCGTAGCGGGCGCTGGCGTTGCAGTCGCTGGCGTTGCAGTCGCTGGCGTTGCCGCCTCGCTGGGCGCTTGGGCGAATAGCGTCGACGTGGTGAGAGCGGTTCCGAGCAAACTCAATATGGAAAAACGAAACGACCTAAGCGATTTCACGGTTCCTCCTACGACCAGGCAACGCACAAAGCTCCGCCTGACGCCGCGCTACACGCGGGTTGTTCTAGTCAATGTTGGGTGATGAAAAGTTGCGTCGCCGGGCGGTCAGGCGACTTGGCGTTTGCGCTCAGTTCGCGAAAACGCGCTGCCATCGCCAAGATACAGCGCGCGGATGTCCGCTTGCGTAGCAAGCTCTGTCGCTCTGCCGTTGGTCGCGACGCGGCCATTTTCGAGCACGTAGGCGAAATCCGCGTAGCGCAAGGCGAGTGTGGCGTTCTGCTCGGCGAGCAGGAAGCTGACGCCGTGGTCGCGGTTGAGCTTGCGAATGATCTCGAAGATCTCTTCGACCACGAGCGGAGCGAGTCCCATAGATGGTTCGTCCAGCAGCACCAGCTTGGGGTCGCTGAGCAGTGCGCGTCCCAGCGCGACCATCTGCTGCTCGCCGCCGGAGGTAAAACCTGCAGCGAGCTTGCGTTTGTCGCGCAGCCGCGGAAACCAAGCGTAGATCTGCTCCAGGCGCCGGCGTGCTTCAGCTCGCGGCAGCCAACGGGACAGACCGCCTGTCTGCAGGTTATCTTCCACGCTGAGGTGCGCAAAACAATGCCGCCCCTCCAGCACCTGCACGAGCCCCCCACGCACGAGCTCTCGCGCCGAACGCGCGGCGATGCGGCGACCCTGGTAGTGCACGCTACCCGCCGTGATCGCGCCGCGTTCGGCGCCAATCAAACCCGACGCAGCTTTGAGGCTCGTGGTCTTGCCGGCGCCGTTCGCGCCGAGCAAGGCCACGACTTGACCGGGCCGTACTTCCAGCGAAACGCCTCGCAGAGCGAGGATGATGCCATCATAGGCGACTTCGACGTTGGTCAGGCTGAGCAGAGGCGTTTCGCGGTTGGTCATCGGATCTCCTTCACGGCGTCGGTGAGGAGCAATCCCGCACGGGGACATTCTTCTCTTGCGCGTACTTGCGGGCGGAGGCCTCGATCAGCGGGCGGAGCAGTTTCCGGTCGGCGCCGACCCAGTCGCTGATCAGCACCCATTTGTCGCCGTCCCATTGCTGGAAACGAACGCGCCCGCCCCCCTCGTGATCTTCACACGACAGTTTGATTTGTTGAAGCAAGCCGAGCGCGCCGAGTTCTTTCAAGCGCGCCTCACCAATATTCAAGTTCTCGAAACCCCAGCGCGTCTCTTCACCGGTCAGCGGCCGCTTACCGAACTTCTCTTGCGCATTGCGGACGGCCTCGACGTTGAGGATGCCGTTAATCACGCCCAGGTTGTAGTAGACGCTGCCAAAACGCTTGGCGTCTTGCAGGTTGCCGTTGCCCTTATCTACGACGAACTTCTTGATTTCCTGGATCACCGGGAAGTCGGTGCCGGACGGATGGGTGGTGATGGAGATGAAGCCCTTGCCGACACCGCCGGCTGGTCGCACGTCCTCCTCCGAGTTGCTCCAGATGTTGCCGATCAAATGATCGACCGGAAATCCGACCTTCGCGGCGGTCTTGATGGCGACCGGATTCATCACGCCCCAGCCGCGCAAGATCACCCAACTCGGCTGCCAGCGCTTGATTTCTAGCCACTGGGACTGCTGCTCGTTACCTGGATGCGGTACCTCCAGGTGTTTGATGTCGAAGTTGTACTTCTTAGCTAGAATGTCGAGGACCGGCTGCGTCTCTTTGCCGTAGGGCGACCCGTGATAGAGCGTGACGATCTTCTTGCCGGCGAGCTTTTCCGCGCCGCCCTCGCGCTCTGCCACGTAGTTGATGATGGCCGACACTTCGCTGTACGGGTTGAGCTGCAGCGGGAACACGTAGGGGAAGACCCGACCGTCCGTGGAGTCCGTGCGCCCATGGTTGATGGTAATGAGCGGGATCTTGTCGGTGGTGGAGCGCTCCAACGTGGCGTAGGCGATGCCGACGCTGAGGGGGTTCGTGGCCGCGGCCGGCGCGCCGTTGAAGCCCTTCTTCAGTCTCTCGTAGCATTCGACGCCGCGCTCCACGACATATTCGGTCTCGCATTCCGACCACGTCAACTTGACGCCTTGAATGCCGCCGTCTCGCTCGTTGATCAGCCGCAAGTAGTCGATGAATCCGCCAAAGAATCCCGTGCCGCCGGCGGCATAGGGACCGACACGGTAGCTCTGCAACGGGAAATATTGTTCGCCGCCGGCAGCCGCCGGAGCGCGTTGCTGCTCACCCGACGCCGAGCGAATGGTGGGGGGCTGGCCGGCAGACGCCGACTTGGATTTGCAGCCGGCGGCCCCCAAGGAAGTGAGCAGTAGGCCTGTAGTCAGGGCACAAATTGACGAACGAATCACGATGTCCTCCGTTGCGAGCCGCGCTCGCAGATCCATATGCGCGACCGAAGTCGCCAGTCAGTTGACTTCTGGGGGCTTGGGTGAGGTGCTAGCAAACCGCTGACGCAGCAGGCTCACCCAGCGTGCGAGCCCTTCCGGCTCTCTGATCAAAAAATAGATGATCAAGCTGCCGAACAGAATTTTCTGTGCATTCTCCAGATGCCCAACATCGATCACGTCCGCGAAGAACGCAGTGGCCAACTGGTTGAGCGCGATCGGTAGCAGGACGATGAACGCCGCACCGAGGAAGGCCCCCGACAAGCTGCCGAGTCCTCCGATGATGATGATGAACAACACTTGAAACGAGCGATTCAGGTCGAAGCCATGAGGCTCCACGGTGCCGAGATAGGCGAAAGCCCACAAGGCGCCCGCGACGCCCAGATAGAACGAACTCACGGCAAAGGCTTGCAGCTTGGTGCGCGCGCCGCGAATGCCGACGACTGCCGCGGCCGTCTCCATGTCACGGATGGCCATCCAAGTGCGCCCTACAGGGCTCTGCACCAAGTTGCGGGCAAGCAGAGTCAGCGCCGTAGTCACGCCCAGCGCGAGTTGAAACCGTCCTCCGGGGGAGCTGAAGTCGTGCCCTAGGATCAAGAGCCGTGGGGCCGTGATTACCCCGGAGGGATTGTCGTTGGTGAACCACGAGAACTTGGTGAGCACCCATTCGACGAAGAACTGCGCCGCCAACGTGGATGCGAGCAGGTAGAAGCCCTTGACGCGCAAGCTGGGCAGCCCAAAAAAAGAGCCCACCAGCGCCGCGCTGACGCCACCGAGCGCAAAGCTGACCAGCAACGGCAGCCCGGGGATACGTAGCTGAAAGTTGTAGGCGGCGAAGGCGCCCACGGCCATGAACGCGGCAGAGCCGACCGACAGTTGACCTGTGTAACCGGTTAGGAGGTTCAAGCCCAACCCGGCCAGCGCCAGCACAAGGTAGGGCACCAGCACGGCGCTGAACAGGTAGTCGCTGCCCACCTCCGGCAAGGCGACGGCAAGCACAGGCAGCGCGAACCACGGCCAGACGTTGCGACGGCTGCGCAGTGGCAGCACCGGAGCGGAACTCACGAGAGCGGATTCATGGCTCATGGTCACACCCTCTCCACTCGCGCTTCGCCAAACAGTCCGCTGGGACGCAGCAGCAGCACCACCAGCGACAGCAAGTACGGGAACCAGTTTTCGATGCCGCCGCCCCACAACGACCCCACGTAGACCTCTGCAAGCTTTTCGGTCGCGCCCACCAGCAGTCCCGCGACCAAAGTGCCGGAGATCGACGAAAGCCCGCCGACGATGAGCACGGGCAAGGCCTTGAGCACGATCAGCGATAGCGAGAACTGCACGCCCAGCCGAGCTCCCCACAACAGACCTGCTACCAGACCTACCGCGCCCGCGACGGCCCAAACCGTGGCCCACACTCGACGCAGATCCACGCCCACGGACAGCGCCGCCAGCGGATCTGCCGCGACCGCGCGCAAAGCCAGTCCAAAGCGCGTGTGGTTGAACAACACAGCCAGCAGCAGCACCAAGCTAGCGGCGACGGCCGTCGCGAACAGGTCGAAGCGGCTCACCGAAATACCTGCAACTTGCTGAGGCACGTCAGCCACTCCCAGCTCCAGGCCGTGCACTTGGGTGCCCCACAAAGTTTGCGCCAAGCCTTCGATCACGAAGCTCAAGCCGAGCGTGGCCATGAACAGCGTCATCGGTGTGCGGTTGACCAGGGGACGCAACACCACTCGCTCGATCAGGATTGCCAAGACGAGCATGACCGCCAACGTGATCGCCAATGCGAGCCAGAAGTCGATGCCGCGCTCCACGATGCTGACGAAGGTCAGCGCTGCGAAGAGGACCATCGACCCCTGCGCGAAGTTGAAGACGCCCGACGCCTTGTAGATCAGCACGAAGCCGATGGCGACCAACGAGTACATCACCCCCGCGAACAGTCCGCCTACCAGAACTTCCAGAAAGAATTGCATGTCGCGTCCAACTTTCAGGCGGCGTGCTCGTGGGCGAGACCGAGATACGCGTCGATCACGCGTTGGTCTCGGCGGATTTGATCGGGCGTGTTTTCTGCGATCTTTTCGCCGTGGTCGAGCACGACCACGCGATCAGAAATTCCCATGACCACGCTCATGTCGTGTTCGATCAAGACCAGGGTCGTGGCAAGGCTGTCGTTGACCTCGAGAATGAAGTGGCAGAGCTCGACCTTCTCGTCGAAGTTCATGCCGGCCATCGGCTCGTCCAGCAGCAACAAGCTGGGTTCTGCCGCGAGAGCGCGCGCGAGTTCCACCCGCTTCTGCAAACCGTACGGCAGCTTACCCACGGTGGTGCCGCGGTGCTGGGTGATGCGCAAGAGCTCGAGGATGGAGTCGACGCGCTCGCGTTCCTTCTGTGTTTCGCGCACGGCGCGCGGCAGCCGCAAGGCGTGTTCGAAGAAGGTCGCCCGGAGGTGCAAGTTGCGCCCGCTGAGCACGTTCTCTTGCACGGTCATGCCGCGGAAGAGGGCCAGGTTCTGGAAAGTCCGGGCCACTCCGAGCTCGGCCGCTCGGCGTGGACTCGCACCGGACAAGGCATGTCTCTGGAAGCGGACGCAGCCGCTGTCCGGGCGGTAGATGCCGTTAATCACGTTGAGTAAGGAGCTCTTGCCCGCGCCGTTGGGACCGATGATGCCGAGCACCTCGCCGTGTCGCACGGAGAAGCTGACGTCGGACAGCGCCTGGACTCCTTGAAACGACAAGGAGATGGCCTGAACTTCGAGCAGGGGAGGAGAGCTCATCGGTCGTGACCTTCCAACCGACTCACGCGGCCTGGTACTTGCGCGCTTCCAACTCGCGCACCAGCGGCAACACCTTGCGACCGAAGTACTCGACTTCCTCGAGGTAGTGCAGAAATCCGGCCAGAACGAGGTCGACGCCGACCGCCTTCAACGCCACGATGCGCTGTGCGATCTGCTCGGGTGTGCCGATCAGGTTGGTCTTGAAGCCGTCGTTGTACTGAACCAGATCCTCGAAGGTTGATTTGGCCCAATTGCCTTCGCGCTCCGGTGAGGCCTTGCCCGCATTTTTTACCTCATCGCCGAAGGCATTGACGGCTTCGGGGTTGGCCTTTTGGATGATCTCCGCCAGCACGGCGCGCGCTTCAGCCTCCGTGTCCCGGGCGATGATGAAGGCGTTGACGCCGATCTTGACGCGATGATTGTTGCTTGCGGCCTTGGCGCGGATGTCCTCGACCTGCGCCTGGATGCCTTCGACGCTGTTGCCGTTGGTGAAGTACCAGTCGGAAACGCGGGAAGCCATGTCGCGGGCTGCGCGCGAGCTGCCGCCCTGAAAGATTTCTGGGTGCGGCTGCTGCAGTGGCTTGGGTTTGAGCGAATAATCCTGAAATCGGTAGAAATCACCGCGGAGAGTGAAGCGCTCTTCAGTCCAGATGCCCTTCAGCGCGCGGATGAACTCCTCTGAGCGACGGTAACGCTCGTCGTGATCCAACCAGGGTTCCCCGATGGCGCGGAACTCACCCCGGAACCATCCGCTCACGATGTTGACCGCGGTGCGCCCGCCAGTCAGCTGATCGATCGTGGCAACCTGTTTGGCAGCCAGAGCCGGATTCCATGGCCCAGGTAAGAGCGCGATGATCAGCTTGATGCGCTCGGTCGCGGCGAGCAGCGCGTGAGAAAACGCCACCGGCTCGTGCTGGAACTCGGCGCCGTAGCCGGCCGTGAACCGTATTTGACTCAGGGCGTAGTCGAAGCCGTTCTTTTCGGCCAGCTGCGCGAGCCGACGATTGTAGTCGATGTCCCAGCTGGTGCGCTGTTCAATCTCACTGATCACCAGTCCTCCGCTGACGTTGGGCACCCAGTAGGCGAAGCGGATAGGGGGCGAGGCGGATTGGGAATCGGTCATGGGGGTCTCCAGGTATTTTTCGGGGCTATCGATGGGGAAGGTTCAGGTGCTTTGTCGCAAGACTCGCGGATGGCTCAGTGCCGTGCGCGGGGTGCGCGGCACGAGCAAGCTCACGGCTTGCTCTGCAGCTTCGGCCACACGATGCTGCAGCGCGGGTAGCAGCGTGCGGCCGGCATCGAAGTCTGCGTCCGCGGCATAGAGCGCAGTTGGGACCGTATGAGCACGGAAGAAGGCGAACAACGGGCGCAGCGCGTACTCCACGACCAGGGTGTGGCGCGCGCTGCCGCTGGTAGCTCCCAGGATCACCGGGACGTCTTGGAGTGCGTCACCGTCCAGCAAGTCGAAGTAGTGCTTGAACAAGCCGGTAAATGAGCCGCGATGAACCGGCGTCACCGCGACCAAGACGTCCGCCGTTTCCGCGGCGAGCAGCATGTCCGCCACTTGCGCCTCCACGTCGGCGCGGCGCACCGCGCTGACCAGCGCACTTCCGGCCGAGCTCAGATCGATCACGCGGACGTCGAAGTCGCGCAGGCCTGCCAGCGCGTCGAGCGCGGCGCGAGCCAACACGACGCTGCGCGAGGGCGCACTGAGATTACCCGTTACTGCAACGGCGCTGAGTCGGGACATGGAAGTTCTGAGACCAGATGTGAAGGGTGCTACTAGCTGTGTTCGGCGCGCCTAACTCCACGCGTGGAGCGGAGGATTGATGCCATTCAAGTAGTAGTTGCCGATGATCGCGTACTTCCAGCGCACCGGATCATGCAGCGTATGCGTGCGCGCGTTGCGCCAATGCCGGTCGAATCCGTTCGCCGCCAGCGTCGAGCGGGTGCCACCAAGTTCGAACAACTTGTTGCTCGCCTCGATCGAGAGTTCGGTGGAAAAAATCTTGGATGCGGCTACGGCGATCTGCGCCTCAGCGACGCTCTCTGCGGTGGGCGTGGAGACCGCGCGATCGACTGCCAGTCCGGCTTTGTCGAGCAGCGCTTGCGTGGCTGCGAGCTTGAGCTCCAGGTCGCCGATGCCCTGAATCGTGTACGGATCCTGCGTGGCGTGCTCAAGTCCGCTGTCCACCCACGCTCTGGCTTTGCTGCGTACGAACTCGATGGTGTCTTGGATCGCGGCGCGCGCGATGCCCGTATCCACCGCAGCCTGGATGATCTGAAAGATGGCACCGTCCGCGGTCGGGTGGTCGTAGCCGCGAAAGCCCGGCACCAAGTGCGTCTTCGGTACTTTCACGTCTTTCAGCTGCACCGTGCCGCTGAGCGTCGTGCGTTGTCCGAAGCTCGACCAGTCGTCGATCACGCTCAGGCCGGGAGCGTTGCGTTCTGCGATGGCGTACCAGGCGCGCCCTTCGTCATCCAACGCCACAATGGGCACCAGGTGTGCGAGCAAAGCCCCCGTAGCGTAGAACTTCTGGCCGTTGACGATGACGTGGTCACCGCGATCTACGAAGCGTGTTTCGAAGTCGACGGCCCGCTTGGACTGGTACTCGGAAAAGGCGTTGCCGAAACGTAGACCCTTGAGAACTTCCCCGAACAACAGCTGCTGCTGTGTCGGATCCGACACGGTGCGAATGGCCGCGACCACCCCCAAGTGATTTTGCGGGATCTGCCCCAGCGATGGATCCGCTGCCGAGATGATTTCGATCACGCGAGCGAGCGTGACGTACGAAACCTCCGGTCCGCCGAACTTCTTGGGCACGTTGATCGACCACAGACCACTTTGAGAGAACGCGTCGAGCTCCTCCAACGGCCACTTGCGGGTGCGATCCCTTTCACTAGCTCCTTCGGCGAAACGTTTCGCGAGCTCGGTCGCGACGCTGATTGCCTCTTCATCGCTGCGAATCACATGCGCTGGCTGACTCGGGCGTGGCACTGCGGGCACTGCGGAACCGTTGAGCGAGGGCTGAACCTGAGGGCTGGACATCGTGAGCTGGCCTCCGTTCGCTCACTCAGCAGGCTTTGTGCCAAGTGTCCGCTGGCTGCGGGCACTGCGGTTTCCCTACGATCTGGGGCGTGTCCTGCGGTGTTCGCTGCGCTGAGTGTTGCACTTCACGCAGCGGTTGCAGCTGCCTTGCTGCTGTGTTGCTGCGATTTCAACACCGCATTCGCGTGCTACGCCAATCACGCGGTCTCTTCCTTGCCAAACAGTTGCCACAACGCTTCGTACTTTTGCGGCGGGCGCCAAAAAGACATTTGTAGCTGGACTTCGTTGGGGATGAGCTTATGGCGATAAAACGTGTCTGCAACGCGTTGTTGCGCCTGAATCAGTGTTTCATCGATGCGACGCGGTACGCGGTGCGGCGCGATCGACGTGGCGATGCCGGCGAGTTGCGAAAAGAACAGCTCCGCCAAGGTTGGATGTGTCTCGACGAACTCGGGACTTGCAATGTAGTGCACGGCGTTGTCGACCAAGCCACGCCCATCGACCAGCGACCGCGCTTCGCCGCTTGCCATCAGTTCACCCAAGAACGGTGACCAGATCGCCCAGGCGTCCACGTTGCGGCGTTGAAACGCCGCCCGCGCTTCGACGGGTGGCAGGTAGACGACGCGGACGTCGTCGTACTCCAGGCCAGCCTCTTCCAGCGCCCGGATCACCAGATAGTGCACGTTTGCGCCGCGGTTCAGGGCGATGGCGCGACCGCGCAGGTCGCGCACGGATTGGATGGGAGAGTTCAGCGGCACCAGAATGGCTTCATCCTCGGGCGCTGCGCCTTCCGCCGCCAGATAGACGATGGGGATGCGGTTGGCGTAGGCGAAAATCGGGGGACCCTCGCCGACGGCACCGAGTGACAGCTTGTTGCTGGCGAACGCTTCTACCAGCTGAATGCCACCGGGAAATTCGTGCCATTCGATGCGGTAGCCACGCGCCGCGAAGGCCGCATCCAGTGCGCCATGGGCTTTGACCAACGGCAATAGCCCGAAACGTTGGTAGCCGATGCGCAGCGTGCGCGCCGATAGCTTGATGGTCGAAGAGCTCCGCGCGCCGCTCTCCGCAGAAGCGTCTGAGGCACTGACGATGGTGGAGCGAGGTGAGCCCTGCAGTTCACCGTATTCGATCAAGCGGGCGCGGATGATGTTGCGGCTCGTGCCGAGCAACCTCGCGGTCTGCAGTTGATTGCGTTCGCAGTACTCGTACGCGTCCCGCACCAATGTTTCTTCAACCGTGTCGAACAGGTTTGGTGTTTGCAATTCGAACAGCCGGTTCAACGCGGCTTTGAACGAGGTCAGGGCTTCGGCGTTGACGTCCGGCTCCTTCTGTATGCGCTCCGGACGCGTCACCAGCTTGAGGTCGCTGGGCTCGATGAACTCGCCGTGACCGACCAGCAGCGCGTGATGAATCGCGTTTTCGAGCTCACGGATGTTGCCCGGCCAGGGATGAGCTAGCAGGCACTGCTCAGCGGCGGGAGTGAGCTTGACCCGGCCAGCTTCCAGCTTCTTGGCGTAGTTCGCCAAAAAGTATAGCGCGAGCGGCAAGATGTCGCCCTGGCGCTCGCGCAGCGGGGGCAGCACCAGCGGCGCGACACTCAAGCGGTAGTAGAGATCCTCTCGAAATTGGCCGGACGCCACCGCCTCTTCCAAATTCACGTTCGTCGCCGCGATCAAGCGAACGTCGACGCGCACGGGTTGCCGTGCCCCCACTCGCACGACCTCGCCTTCTTGCAACACGCGCAGCAGCTTGACCTGCAAGGCGAGCGGCAGCTCTCCGACCTCGTCGAGGAACAGACTGCCGTCGCTGGCTGCCTCGAACCAGCCGGGCTTGGTATTCAGCGCCCCGGTGAACGCGCCGCGTTCGTGACCGAACAACTCACTTTCCGCAACCGACGGCGCGAGCGCGCCGCAGTTCATCGCTACGAAAGGTTTGTTTGCACGCGCGCTCTGTTCATGAATTTGGCGTGCGATGATCTCTTTACCTGTGCCTGTCTCGCCGGTGATCAACACCGTGGCGTCGCTCGGGGCGATCTGATTGAGGCGCGCGAGCAGCGCTCGCGACTTGGGATCCTCGAAGACCAGAGCCTTTGCGCGATAAGGCGCAGAGTTTGCGTTTTGTAGCGTGAGCACAGGCATTCAAAATCCTCCCTCGAGGTGAGGCACGCGGCGCGGCCACTCACCTCGATCCGACGGTCGCCCAAGAGCGGACCGGGTTTTAGTTCGGTCGACAGCAGCAACAGCGCGGGACACTGCGTTCCTGCAGGCTGTTCGCTTGCTTCCGTCGGAGACATCCGCGGGTGCCGGCTGTCATGAGACTAGAATAGGTCCAGTATAGTGGACACCGCAAGCGGAAACTCGGCTGCAACCGAGTAAACCGGAGGCACTGCTACCCCGGCGCAACCATGAAATACAATCGCGATGTTTCGCCACAAGTCCGTTCGCGGCAGGACTTGTCGTGCTGACTCAGCAACAGCTGTTGCTGAGGTGTTGCCAGCGCAACAGCCCGACTCGGTGTGAGCTCCAGAAATGGCGTAGTTCGCGCCAGGGGAGCGTGTTGCGAGTGGCACGGTCGTTGCGTTGACGTGGGTAGGAGCTCGAATGGTATTCAGCACGCGTGATTGGCGGCAGCGCCTTGGTGGCCCCTCTCTTCCGTTCGTGGATAGCCGTATCTACACGGACGCGGCCTTGTTCGAGGAGGAGCTCAACAAGATTTGGCGAAAGACTTGGCTGCTGGTCGCACACGAGAGTGAGTTGGCCGAGCCTTTGGACTTTCGGACCACTAGCATCGCCAACGAACCCGTCATCTTGGTACGTGGTGAAGATCGCAAGGTGCGAGCGTTCTTGAACGTGTGCCCGCATCGTGGCGCGCTGCTGTTGCGGCAGCCCGCCGGTAACCTCCAAACTGAGAATCCGTCAGGCAGTCCGAAGCGCATCACCTGCATGTTCCATGCATGGCAGTTCAACGCTCGGGGTGAATGTTTATCCATTCCGCGTCGCAACGCTGGTTATCAAGACCGTCTAGAATGCGCGGAGGCCTCGTTGCACGAGCTCAGTTGCGAGGTGGGCTACGGCGGCTTCGTCTGGGTGCATTTGGATGGGAACGCGCCCAAGCTCGGGGATCATGTGGGCGCTGCGTTTGGTGACTTGGCGCCGCACCTGCAGTCGGAGCCGCTAGAGGTTTTTCACCATCATAAGGCCATCGTGCGCACCAACTACAAGTTGTGGCACGAGACGAATAGCGAATTTTATCACGACTACATGCATCACTTCAACCGCGTGACGAGCATGCAGCAGCCGGGCTACTACGACCGACGCTACACGGCCTTCCCCGGTGCGCACGTCACCGTCAGCTCCATGGTCGTGCAGTATGGCGCGTACGAGCACGAGCAACTCACCATCGCTGATAGTCGAGACTTTTCTTTTCCCGGCCTTGAGCGCAACGGCTGGAAGCTCCTGGACTTATTTCCGGGCAGCACCATCAACCTGCGTGGCTCTGCGGTGCGCGTGGACACCGTCACGCCGCTAGCGGTCGACCAAACCTTGATCGAATTTCGCGGCATTGGGTTGCGCAGCGATAGCGCGGAGGTTCGTGCTCGACGGATCCGCGATCACAATACGATTTGGGGGCCGTTTGGTCGCAACTTGCCGGAAGACCTACTGGGTGTGACGAGTCAAGGACTCGGCATGCGGCGCGGCGCCGAGAGCTTACACGTCTTGCAGGGTCGCTTCGAGGACTCTTCGATTCACGACGAAACTGGGCTGCGGCATTACTACGCCGAGTGGTCGCGGCGTATCGGGCGAGATGCCGCGGATCCATACGGGGAAAAGCAGCGCGCGATCGCCGAGGCCGAGCCGGCGCTGTTGCTCAAACGGACGGGAGTCCGAGCGTGAGCCAGGCAACGCGGGCGGAGCTGCGCGGCCAGCTACAACAAGCCATTGGCGAGAGCACGTTGTGCTTGGACGAGCGGCGCTTCGGCGACTGGTTGGAACGCACGACGTCGGAGTTTCACTATCGAATCCAGGCGTACAGCCACGACATTCGCAAGAGAATGACCTGGCTGGAGCATGACCGCGCTGGCATGTTGGCGCTGATCGAGCTCTTGCCGAAACATCACATCAATCATGCGGACTGGCTTCGGCACGTAGTCGTTTACGACGTGACCCAGGAGACGCAGGACAGCGCGCGCGTGATCAGTTCCTTGGCAGCTTTTCACACCGACGTGGACGTGGACGACGCACACGTTCAAGGCGGCAGCTCTCGGTTGTTTGCGGTGGGGCGCTACTATGACCGCTGGCGTTTGGTGGACGACTCGTGGTTACTCGCGGACCGCACCGTCTTCCTGCACACGCGGCAACTGGGGCTGGGTTCTCACGTCTTTCCGTGACGCAACATGTCCAGACAACCTTCGAATTCAAAGGCTTCCGGCTTGGAGAACGACGTGCAGTTGAGCGAACTCGCTCGCGTCGTCGCGGCGCGGCTGGCGGCTTCTGCAGTGGCGCGCGACAAGGCGGGAGGTACGCCCAAGGCCGAACGTGACCTCTTGCGCGAGAGTGGCTTGCTGAACGCTATCATTCCGCAGGAGCAGGGAGGGCTCGGCGCAGCATGGCCCAGCGTACTCTCCGCGGTGCGCTGCATTGCACGCGTGGATGGCTCGCTGGCTCACGTGTTTGGCTTCCATCATCTGCTCCTGGCCACGCTGCGACTGTTTGGTCCCAAGGAACAATGGGCCCCCTGGTTCGCGGATAGCGCGAAGAACAGCTGGTTTTGGGGCAACGCGCTCAATCCGTTGGATCGTCGCACTAGCATCGTTGAGGTCGCCTCCGGCGAATACAGCGTCACTGGCACCAAGAGCTTTTGCTCCGGCGCCTTGGATTCGGACCGGTTAGTGATCTCGGCCAATCCAAACGGCGAAGCCCGGCTCGTGATCGCGGCCATCCCGACCAATCGAAGTGGCATCCGGCTACATAAGGACTGGGACAACATCGGGCAACGCCAGACCGACAGCGGGAGCGTCGACTTCACGGACGTACGCGTGTTCGAGACGGAGATCCTGAAAGCGCCAGGTCCACTCGGCAGCGTGTTCGCCTCGTTGCGGCCCTGCATCGCGCAGCTGACCCTCGCCAACGTGTTTTTGGGCATAGCGGAAGGCGCCTTTCAAGAAGCGGCTCATTACACGAAAACGGAATCCAACCCGTGGTCCACTTCGGGCGTAGAGACGGCTGCTCAGGATCCGTACGTCTTGCGCAACACCGGCGAGCTCTATCTCGAGCTCCAAGCCGCCCGCGCGCTCACGGATATTGCAAACGGCGAGCTGGAACAGGCCTGGCAAGCTGGTGACGATTTGACGCCCGCGGACCGCGGTAGGGTGGCGATAGCCATCGCCAGCGCCAAAGCCAAGACGACGCGCACCGCGCTCGACGTGACGAGTCGAATCTTCGAGAACATGGGCGCCAAGGCCACCAAAGCTGCGCTCGGCTTCGATCGCTTCTGGCGGAACGTGCGCACCCATACCTTGCACGATCCCGTCGAGTATAAGTTCCGCGAGCTGGGCGCCTTCGCGCTGAACGGCGAGTTACCGAAGCCGAGTTTCTACTCCTGAGATTTAGCTAGGTTCGCGGAGCGACCGGTTTACTCAGCTCCTTTCACGGAATTACGGCACAAATGGCCCAGGCACGGAAGGTGGTAGCAACGGTTCCGTCCGGGTGGGGGTTTGTCATTGCCCATGCATTCCGCTCGACAGACCCAACCGCTGTCTTCCAGGGTCGAACAAGATCGGCGCGTCGGTGGCCGCTACACTTGGTTCGCCATCGACGCTGATGCGGACGGCTTCCATGGCGCGCTCTTCGGGATCCACGACGGCAAACACCACGCTCGGAAGCATCGCGTTCACCTCGGTCAGTAGGTCAAACACTGTCCAACGTGGGGTGCTGCGGCGTGCGCGCCGCGAGTCAGCGCGAAAAACCAGATCATTGCGGCCAGGGCACCGTACGCCGTGCGAGCGAGCTTCATCGCGGTGCCTCGCTGCCGGAGTCGGGGAGGTAGCATTCCGGTTTGAAATGCTTGAGGCCGTGTTGGTCGATGTTGTACTCGCGAGAACAGTCGACTTTTGACGTCGTGGTCGGGCGCGGCCGAGGTGTCGTATTCGTCGCGAGTCCGGGTGGCGTGACGTTAGCCGCGGCGGAGCGCGAGGGTGAGGCGCTGGAGACTTCTGGAAGAGCGGCTTGACGCGTGCCCAGCACTGCCAGCGCTCCGCCAATGACGCAGCACAGAGCGACGCCCATCACCAGCAGCAGCCACAGCTTGCGCGCTGTGGGCGCACGCTCTCCGGTTTGCCCGAACGCGGATTCGGTCCCTCCCGACACGCCGCGCGGCCCTGACTGTAAAGGCGGCAGCGCAGGACTGGATTCCATGCGCAAGGTAACGTCTTGCGGGATCGCTATCGTCACCGCCTGCGCGGAGTTGCGTACGACGCGCAACGTCCGGTCGATGTTGCCGCGTGCGCGCGATGTCGCGAAGGGTGAAAGCGCCTCAGCGAGCTCGGCGACGTTGGCGTAGCGATCCCCCCGCTTCTTTTGGAGGCAACGCCTGAGCGCCCTGCGTAATCCTTCCGGTGCGTGCGAGCACAGCGTGTCGATGGTGGGCGGATCGCCGTTCGAGATCTGAGTAGTGAGCTCGACCAAGGATGGTGCGGAGAACGGGCGTCGACCTGAAATCAGCTCGAACAGCACTACCCCGATCGACCAGATGTCGGTCCTGGCGTCCACGTCGGCCGCTGACAGCAACTGTTCCGGCGACATGTACGGCGGTGAGCCCATGATCGCTTCGGCGCGCGTGTTGATGCCGTCCGCGCCTTCGTGCGTCTCTGACATCTTGGAAATGCCAAAGTCCAGGAGCTTGATGGCCAACACTCCGTCTGGTCGTCGCACGCAGAACAAGTTTGCTGGCTTGACGTCACGGTGGATAATCCCGAGCGCGTGCGCTTCGGCCAAGGCTTCGCAACACTGGAGCACGAACTCCACCGCTTGTTCGATGGGCAACGCGCCTTGTTCCAGCAGCCATCGCGCTAAATCGTAGCCCTCCAGGTACTCCATCACGATGAACGGCTCGCCGCTGTCCAGCACGCCGACATCGCTGACACGGGCGACGTATTCGCTCTTGATCTTCACCACTGCGCGCGCTTCGCGCAGAAACCGCTTCAACCCCTCGGCGCTGCGTCGCGTGTGGGGCGAAGGCAGCTTGATGGCCACTGGCTCGTTTAGCAGCGTGTGGTGCGCGAGCAGCACCAGGCCCATGGCGCCTTCGCCCAGCGTGCGCTCCACCCGGTATTTCCCCGCGATGACAGTGCCTTGCTGAAGGCTGTGCCAAGCCAGGCGCTCATCTCCCACGCGGTGCAAGATATCTCAGGCCAAGCTCGGTTCGTCAAACGAATCCGGGCCAACACGGTCGGGTGTTGGTCGCCGACGTTTCGCGTCGCCTTTGCGTCCCCGCCAGACGCGGCGCGCATTTCAATTCGAAGTGCACCTCATGTCGCGAGTCACGTCGCGAGGTTGGCACCCGCGCGCAGCACCGAAGCAAGGACAATCTACAAATGGCAGGACACTTCGGCTTTTTCTTGGTCCGCGAGAAGCTTTGTCCAACGCGCGCTGCGCGGTTGCTCCCTCTGCGCGTTTCGAGGTAGCGTCGCTGCGGTGAGACAGCTTGCGGTTTCGGTCCGCGCGCGAGCACGTATCCTGCACTGAGCGTGGCGTCGCGGTCTCGTCCGCCCAAAATCATGCAAATATCCACCGGAATGCCGCAGGGAGAAGCGCCCGCGAAACCCGCCGCTGCGACCCTCCCGCAGGCGGCCGTGCTGATCGTCGACGATCACCCGCGGAACCTGCTGGCCCTGGAGGCGGTGCTCGAATCGCTGGAAGTAAACCTGGTGCGAGCGACGCACGGCACGGAGGCGCTCGCGCTGCTCCGCGAGCGGAATTTCGCGGTAACTCTGATGGACGTGCGCATGCCGGACCTCGATGGCTTCGAGGTGACTCGCCTCGCGCGCGAGGCAGGCGATCGCACGCCGGTGATTTTTGTCACGGCCACGCCGGAGGACGCGCATGTGACCCGGCGCGGTTACGCCGGGGGCGGCGTGGACTTCATGGTCAAGCCGTTCGACGCCGATATTTTGCGCTGGAAAGTGCGCGCGTTCGTCGAAATCTGGCAGCAGCAGGAACAGCTGCGCCGCGAGACGGCAGCTCACAAGGCGGAGCTCGAGCGCGGTCGCCTGGCGGGCCTCTTGGCGCAATCGCCTGCTGCCATCGCGATCACACGCGGCAGCGACTACGTCTTCGAGTTCGTCAATCCGCTGTTCG
>Ga0247764_1000255_pt1 | contig 19438 bp, 26 predicted proteins | sample UWRJL051202B4_FD_179932 | JGI IMG/M metagenome (GOLD analysis project Ga0247764, IMG submission 179932) | Plant litter microbial communities from Arlington Agricultural Research Station in Wisconsin, United States - UWRJ-L051-202B-4 | ecosystem: Environmental > Terrestrial > Plant litter >...
CCGCCTTCCTCGTTGCTGGCCACCGGTTCGTAGCGGGAGCCGTTGGCCAGCGTCCAGCTCTCCTGGCCCGAACCGGTCTTGATGCCCCGCCCTCGGCCCACTGGTATCTCGGCGGCCAGCTCGGGGATGGCCTGCGCGTGCGCGATGGCCTGTTTCCACGCCTTGACGGCCATCGCGGTCTTGGTGCTGGAGCCCAGGATCTTGAGCGGTCCGCGCAGGAACATCCAGTAATTGGCCAGAATGGACATGAAGTAGGTCTTGCCGTTCTGGCGGGCCACCAGCACCAGCACCCGGCGGAACCGGGGCCGGCCATCGGCCAGCAGCTCCAGGCCGTGGATGGCCAGGAAGCGTTGCCAGGGGTCCGGCGGGACGTTCAGCACCAGCTCGGCGAACTCGATCAGCTCGAAACCGTCCGAGGTGTCGGCCGTCAGGGCGCAACCGCATCCGCACGGGCCGGGCGGCCCGACAACGAGCGGCGGGGTGAAGATCCTCGGCACAATCTCGCCGAGAATTTCCTGTCCCGTCTCGTTGTCAACGGCCGCAACGAGTGTCATCAGGCGCCCTGGCGAGCCCGCCGCTTGGCACGCAGCTCATCGAGCGGGCTCCGCGCGCCCTCCTGGCCCGCCGGCTCGGCCTTGCCGGCCAGCGCGGCCCGAGCGGCCGGGGTCATCCCGAGGGCGGCCAGGGCGGCCAGGAAGGCCGGACCGACCTTGCCCAGGTCCGCACCCTCATCCAGGGCCGTGGCGTACGTACGGGCCAGCTCAACGGCCGCGCCGTCCTGCGGACGGACCTGGGCGGCCTCCAGGGCCTCGTCCAGCGCCTCCCGGACCGCCATCTGTTAACACTCCTGTATGTAAAAAGTTGAGAAGGACGAGGGTCTCCGCCGGCCCCCCGACCGGGAAAAACGGCCGGCTCTCGGGCTCACCATGCGGTGATGGGCCTGTGTGGTGGGTCAGGTGCAGTAGTGGGGTCACCCACGTGCAGGTTGCATGCCTTGCACACGGGCTTGAGGTACGCGGGATCGTGCCCCGTGGTGGTGATGCCCAGTACGTGGTGCACCTGCTCTGCCCTGCCTGTGCACACCTTGGGTATGGCAAGGGTGCACAGGCCCTGGTTGGTGGACAGGTTGTCAGCGAGGATGCGGGCCCTGAGCCGGCGCCAGGGTCTGCCCCGCATCGCCTGCTGCTGCCACCCCTTGCTCATACCCCGAGGGTAGCTGTATGGCACAGGTAGTTGGAAGGGTCACTCCGTACCGGGTGCCCGCCGCCGGGCCTGGCCGAGGCGCGTGGCCGCGAGCGACACCACCAGTTCGGCCCGCTCCAGATCTCCGACAAGCGTGGGGGCCAGGGTGACCGCACCCCACGCGAAGACGTTGGCCTCGGCAGCCTCCAGGGCGGCCAGGGCGTCATTCAGGTCGTGCTGAGCGTGCTTGATCGTGAGGTGCGGCTCCCATGCGGTCTTGGCCAGGATGGCCGCCCCGGTGCTCACAAAGCCGTCCCAGAAGTTGATGGTCATGGTTGCTCCCTTGTTAGTTGAAGGTGTCCGTACGCGGGGTGCTACGCACCGCCCCAACTAAGGGTTGGGGGCGGGCGTAGCAGTGGGCACCGCTCTACTGGCTCAGGCGTAGCAGTGGCGTAGCACCTGGAGAGTTTTCCCAGGTCAGCCTGTACCGGGCCGCCGTAGCACTTGCGTAGCAGGGCGTAGCAGTGACTGCTACGTTCGGGCGTAGCAGCAGACGTAAACTGCTACGCCCCTTCCGTAGCACCCTCCCGGGCCCAGGTGAGGGCGTACTGAGCCCCATTCCGGGCCACCACGCCATCCCCCCGGAGCCGGTTCAGAGTGGCCCGGATGGACTCGGACTTGTACGCGTCCTGGCCCGCGCTCTTCCTGGCCCGATTGACCGCCGTCACGATCACGGCCAGCGGCAGGCCGTCCCGGTGTTCGTCCATCTCGTCCAGTACGCGGGTGACGATCTGGCGCGCGCTCAGGGCCCGGCCTTCCTCGGCGGTCAGCTCCACTTCACGCACGGCCGTGCGCCGATCGGCCTCCAGGGCCGCCCCGATGGCCAGCGAAGTGATCTCCTCGCCGTCCTCATCAACGCCAACCACCTTGACCGCCATGCCGAAGTCCCAGCGGGCCGAGTCGTCCCCGTCCTTGTTCTTGTCGCACGCCAGGGTGAAGGCCAGCTCGTGCTCTTTGCGCGTGACCTTCCATTCGGCGTCCTGGGCGCCGTCCAGGGCGCTGGCCCCTCGGGCGTCTCCGCCATTGCGGCCGGTGTGGTGAACCACCAGCACGCATGCCCCGGTGGCCGACTTGAGCTTGTCCACGGCGCTGATCCAGATGCCCATCTCGGTGTTGCTGTTCTCCTCCAGGCCTACGGTGAGACGGGCCTGGGTGTCGAGCACGATCAGGGCCGGCTCCAGCTCACTGGCCAGCTCAACGAGGATGCCCCATCCGGCCGATACTCCGTCATCGCCAGCGGCCTGGACGGGCACGGGGAGGACCATCAGATCCTCGGGCTTCTCGCCGTGGTGCTGGGTCCAGGCATCGATCCGGCGCATGAAGCCACGGACGCCCTCGGCCACCAGGTAGAGCACCTTGCCCTTGCGTACCTTGTGCGTCCCGTTCCAGGTACGCCCGGTGGCCACGTGGGCGGCCCAGTCGAGCGCCACGAAGGACTTGAAGCCCCCGGCCTGGCCGATGAGCCAGACGGCACTGTCCATGGTCAGCACGCCCTTGATCAGCGACTCGGCCGGCGGGAGGTTCCGAAGCTGATCCAGCGTGAGCAGCCGGTCCCGGAGCTTGTCCAGCGCGGCCTTCCGATTCGCGGGGTTGGCCATCATCAGGCGCTCTCGGGCGGACTTGTCGCCCAGCACGGCACGGGCCTCATCTCCGCCACGAGGGGTGTCCATCCATTCGTTCCCCACCTCGGCCGCCAGCCCCACCGTGATCGGCTCGGAGTGGGCGCGACTGAAGGCCGAGAAGATCACACTCTTGGCCGTCCAGCTCAACCCGTTGCGCTTGTTCCAATCGTCGCTGTGAACCCCGCCGGCCTCCACAGCGGTCATCAGCGCCGAGAAGGCATCTCCCTCGTTCAGATATCCGCCGTACGCAAACCGGCCGAGCATTCGGGCCGCTCCACCCAGGGTGGAGTTGATCTGCCCGGCCCTAGCCGCCCGGACGCGCGCCAGCTGATCGGCAATCACCCGATCGGCGCCGGCCGGAGTCCAGTCCTCCGCCTCATCCCAAGCATCCGAGGTAGGGACCGGGGCGCGTACGGTCGGCTCGATCTGCTGGGCAGGCTTGGCCGCCCCGATGCGCTCGATCAAGGCGGCCGGGGTCTCGGCCGCCTTCAAGCCCTCCAGGTCCGGCTTCATGGACCAGCGGTACTCAACCGGCCGACCCTTGTTCGGCCCGTGCTTGGACACTCGGACCGTGGGCGCGATGAAGATGAATGCCCGGCCCTCCCCCCGGTCATCTCCTGCCTGGAAATCGACGCCCTGAGCGGGCACCCCCTTGGCCAGATGGGTCCGGGGGATCAGCTCATGCCGCCCGCTGGAGGGCGTCTCCGCCACGCCGAACACGGGCGGCATGACCCCGGCGGCTTCCAGTTCGGCTCGGCCCACCTCCCCGCCGTTCTGCGGATCGGTATCGATGACGTCCATGCCGACGCCGGTCACAGCGCACAGGGCCCAGCCCGGCCGCCAGCGGTCCACGGCGTCGTGCCGCGCCCGGTAGGTCTGCCACGCGTTGGGCAGGATGAACGGCATCCGGTCGGCCAGTTCGGCGGAGTGGTTCCGGGGCGCGGCGAACACCGGGATACCCGCGTCCACCAGCTCATGCGCAATGGCCAGAGCCTCGGCCTGAGAGGCCGTGAGGGCTATACTCGATGTGGAGATCTGCTTTGCTTCAGACCCGTCCGAGCTGCCACCCGGGCGGGTTTCGTTTGTCTCGGGCATGATCAGGCCGCCCGCCCGTCAGCGGCCGACGCGAAGACGGCGCGCAGCTTGGCGGTCTGCTCCGGGGTCAGCTCGGGTGCGCGGTCCACCACGGCCTTGACGGCGCCGGCCAGGTGGGCCTGGCGGGCGATCTCGCGGCGGCGGGCCGGGCTGAGGTTTTCGGCCCGAGCTTGGCCACCCTCGCGGCCCCACTCCTGCGGAGTCTTGGACACGGATTGCTCCTGAAGAAATGGATCTCTTCAGGGCTTCCGGAAGGGCAATCCCGGTTACCTGCTGGTGCTCTCTTCTTGGCTGCCGTTGCGCGGGATACCCACCCCGTATTTAGCTCGCTCCGCCGGCCTGAGCCGGACCGGTTGATCTCCCCGGTGCTGGCGCCAACTGTAGCCCAAGCGCCTAGGCTTGGCAAGCCCGATCATGCCCTTGACCTGCGCATATCTACTATAGTTGATCTACGCCTGGTCAGTCTCGACCGGTCATGCGGTCCCGGTAGTGATCACTGTTCCGTGCCCACCGCTCGATGTCCTCCACGCGCCACACGGCCAGGCCGCCCGGCCATTCGTCGTAGGGCTCGGGGAAGTCGCGCTGGCGGGACAGCGTGTAGGCGCGCTGGCGGCCCACGCCGAGCAAGTCAGCGATGTCGCCCGTGGTGTACAGGCGCCCCTTGATCCCCATCCAGCTCACGTTAGGTACCCGCCAGGTGTACCGATGGGAGTCGGCCAAGACGTGTACAGAGCCCGTGTACACAGGTAACCTCGGCTGCAATATTGCAGACGTAGAGGCAGGCGAGCGCCATGGACTGGAAGCTGACCCGAGACGCGACCGGTGAGCCCGTGGTCGACGAGATCCACCCGGACGACGAGGACCTGTCACTGGGCTACGCCTACATGCGGGCCTTGCTGGCCGAGCACGGGCGGGCTGAGAAGCTGGCCGAGGGCGTCTACTACTTCTCGAAATCGAGCCCGGGAAAGTGGATCTGAGGCCCTGTTTAAGCAAGTGCCTGAACATGCCCTGAGCAGGCAAAAAATGGGGGTCCTGTTTAAAGCAGGACCCCCATTTTTTGCTTAAGACAATGATCGCCACTCGATGGCCACGCGCTCGGGCTTGAAGCGAGATCCACGGACCGTCCGGTTGACCGTGATCGTCATCAGCAGGTCCACCACCTCGCGCCGGGTACCGATCTCCAGGTCCGCCCAGCGGCCCACGATGTCCCCGCCCACCACGCGCCGCAGCACCCCCGGGACCCGGGTCGCGACGGCCCGGCCCTCGGCCGCCTTGATCTCCTCCAGAAGCCGGGACTCGATGGCGGCCAGGCCGCCCGGGCTGATCTCGCCCGCCGCACTGGCCGCGTAGAAGCCGTCCAGCCGCTCTTTCAGGGCGCGCACCTCGGCCAGTGGGTCCGCCTTCTCGGCGGCCGGCGGGGTGGCCAGCAGCTCCAGGAAGTCCGGCCGGGACAGCCGCTCATGGACCAGCGCCGTCACGAAGTCGTCCAGGTAGGTATTGCGGACTGAGGTACAGAACTTCTCGAAGCACGAATAGGCGTAATAGCCGCGATTCTTCAGCACGCGCATCCGACCGCCGCACTCCCCGCACTTGGCCAGCCCGGACAGCAGGTACTTCAGGGACCGGTCCCGCACGTTGTTGCGCCGTGGGTCCTCCAGCGTGGCCTTGCAGGCCAGATAGGTCTCCTCGTCCAGGATGGCGGGCCAGACGGCCGGGCCGATCACCACGCCTTGGTGCACGCGCTGTCCGATGTATGCCGGTTCGGTCAGGATGCGCTTGATCTGGTTGGGGAGCCACTTGCCGCCGGCCGGCGCCAGCAGGCCCCGGGCGTTGAAGTCCTGGGCCACCTTGTAGGTGGACTCCCCGGCCAGCACGCGCCGGCCGGCCTCCCGGATCAGCTCCCCTTGCTCGGGCTTCTCGTCCTGGCTGATGAACCGGCCACGCTCGTCGTAGGTCCGGGTGTATCCGTACCGGAGCTTGCCGTGGGGACGGCCCTTGACCGCGTTGGCCCGCACGTCGCGCAGGAGTCGCTGGCGCGTCTCGTCCGAGGCGTAGGCGTTGTTCACGCCTTCCTCCGCCAGGGTCTTCCAGTCCCGGGGAATCAGCAGGTCATAGGTCCGCTGGTGGTTGACCACGTGGATTTTGATGCCCAGGTCCCGGCAGAGATCGAGCAGCCCTGACCAGGTGGTGAGCTTGCGGTCCCCCCGGGAGGATTCCCAGAGGATCAGGACGTCCACCAGGCCACCGCGCAGGGCCTCCAGGAGCGCGGCGTGGCTCTCGCGGCCCTTCTTGGCGTACCGGCTGGCGGACACGTCGTTGTCTACGAAGACCTCAGTGACGGTCCAGCCGAGGGCGGCGGCGGCCAGCCGAGCCTCGTCTTCCTGCTGCTCAACCGAGGCTCGATCCCGCTTGTCCTTGGACACTCGCGCATAGATGACGGCTCGCATGGATGCTAGGCTACTCAACAACACCCCCTAAGGAACAGTCACACCGGAAACTGACTGCTAGAGGGGTGGGTTCTGGAGGAACCGTGAACGCCTTGGCAGAGGTCGATCACCCCCGCCCGTACCGCCATGTTGGCGCGGAGGATCTGGACCAGTTCGTGATCCTGTACGCGAAGGGCAAGAGCATCCGCTCGATCGCCCAGCAGCTCGGCTTCAGCTACGGCGCGGTCTACCGCTGGCTGAAGGACTCCGGGGTTCAGCTCCGGCGGCGGGGTGGCCAGTGACTGGCCAGAGGACTGGCCAAGCGCCCCTGCCGGTACGCCTGGCCAGTGGCCAGAATTCTACCGCTGGCCAGTTGGCCAAGCTGCTCTACGGACCGCTCTGGCCGCTGGCCAACCGGCCTGGCCACAAGCGCATAGCGCTGGCCATTCTCCTGGCCTTCCGCCTGGCCCCGTTTGGCCTACTGGCCACGGCGCTGGCCATTCTGCTCATTCGCGCTGGTCAGGAAGGTGTCCTCTGATGGCCAGTGGCCAAACGAACGGGAAGATTGGCCACAAGACTGGCCAGCGGCTGGCCAAAGAGATTGGCCACGGATTGGCCAGTGGCCAATCGGCTGGCCAGGAGTTTGGCCAGTGGCCAACACCTGAGGAAGTGGACAAGGCGCTGGCCATGGCCAGTGGCCAGACCCGGCCCACCGTGGCCACGGTCGTCCTGCTGCTGCTGACCCTGGGCGTATGGGCGCTCGTCATCATCGCGTTCACGAGCGTGGTGCTCGGCCTCTGAGACGGAGCAGGCTCCCCCGGCGTGGCCTACCGGCCATCACCCTGTCAGGCGGGGGAGCCTGCTCCTACGCGAACTTCCGGACGATGAAACACGAGCCGGCCTGCACCGTCGTGGCGTCGCTGTCCGTTGCGGCCTGCGCCCACTGCAACGACAGGTTCCCCGTCACGGTCACGCTGGCCAACGCCTTCTCGATCACCACGGCAAACGCGCCCGTCGACGACAATCCGTAGGTGGCGTCCGCGTTGACCGCCGTGCCACGCATGGTGATCGGGGTTAACACGTCCGGGTTGGCGACATTCGACGAACCCGGGCCAATGCAGCACCGGGTTGGGGTGCCGTACGTGCCGGTGAACGCCCACCGGGTTTTGAAGTCACCCGTGTTGGATGCGTCGGCGGACGTGACGAAAATCCGCAACTCGATGTCCCAAATGCCCACGGGCAGGGCGATCCCCGACAACACCGGATCGTCGGACAGGGTGCTGTTCGTACGCGCCGTCCCGCTGTTCTTGAGGGTCAGCTTCGGCAGGGAGTTATAGACGGCCTGGACGTCCGTGTCGAGGTCCGTGGCCAGGTTCTGCATGTCCCCCGGCACGTTGGGCGGCGCGCTCAGGGCGGGGTACCGGTAGGCCCGGTTGCTGGTGGTTCCCATCATCGGCTCCAGTTGATCGTCAGGGTGAAGCTGTTCGTGTAGCGGCCCCGGCCATCGAGCACCACGTACGGGGAGCCGTCGGACTCGTAGACGGCGATGCCGCCCGACGTCCCGGCCGCCAGGGAATCGATCCAGGCCGTGGGAACCGAGAAGGTGGCCGACTCCCCCCACGCCAGCGAGGGGCCGGCCGTGGTGCTCGTGAGCGTGGGCGCACCCGAGGGCACGGCGGACTCGGTAACCAGCCGCAGCGTCAGCGCCTGGGCGGCCGGGAGCCCGCCCGAGCCGGCCCGCCGGAGCATCACGGTGGCGCTGGAGATGGTGGCGCCGGCCAGGCCGAGCGCCCCAGGGCCGTAGAAGGCGCACCCCGTGTACACCCCGGCGCCGGCAAACTCACCCTGGAACACGTCATCGCTCGTCGTGAGCCACGCGCTGTTGCGGTAGGAACGCGTCTCCACGGCCGGGATGACCAGCGTCCCCGAGACACTGACCGGCTTGGGCACGGGCAGGGCCGGGTTACCCGGGTCCGCCGGGGCCGCCGTGTAGAACCGCTGAACGGCGAACCACTGGCTTCCGACGCGCTGAATCACGCAGACGTCCCCCACGGCCACCGTGAGATCCCGGGCCACCTGGGCGGCCACCGCCACCCCGCCCACGGTGAAGCTGGCCACGCCGCTGGTCTTGACCGTGGTGGCCGTGCCCAGGGTGGCGCCCAGGCCGTCCGTGGTGACGCGCGTGCTCGCGAAGTCGGTCACTGGGCCCTCATCCCGAGCCGCATTGGCCCGCCGCCAGCCGTGTACGACAGCGATACCCGCTCGGCAATGCAGGTCTCGGCATCGATGTCCGCCGTGGTCACGATGAATTTGTCCCCGGCCTCCCAGATCGGAATCGGCACGGTCTCCAGATCGAACCGGGGCCCGGACTCCCGGAGCAGGCGAGCCAGGACCGAGGCCGCCGCCGTGTTGCACTGGGCCACCGTGGTCAGCAGCGGGCTGGCGAAGAAGTAGGGCACGGGGAGGCGTGCGAAGTTCCCGGCGTAGGCGTGCGGCCCGCTGGACGTGTCGTAGGCGACGCCTTGGACCACTCCCCCATCCGAGGCCACCCCCCGGGTCACCACACAGTTGTAGGCGTCGTCACGGCTGCTGCCGGCCGAGTCGCGCAGGATGACCGACGAGTCCGTGATCGTGTCGACCACGTCCGCGTCTCCGTTGGTCACCACGTACACGCCCTGGTTGTTGATCCGCCCGGCCGCCGGCCAGGCGTCCAGCAGCGCGTTGACCGCGTCCAGCCGGTTCTCGTCGAAGTTGATCGAGGCAGGGACGGACCGGTCCGCCGGGGCGTTGGTCAGGTCCACCGGGATGGCCGGTTCCAGCAGGCCGCGCAGCGTGGAGCCGAACGTGCCCGTCGGCTGGTATGGCGAGACCAGCCTGGCCTCATCGATCAGGGCCAGCAGGCCGACCGCGTTCACGGTGATCTGGTCCCCGTCGGCCGTGGCGTCCTGGATGACGAACCAGCCGCGCTGAATCCATTCGGTCTGCCCGTGCCGGGAGTCGATGCCCAGCAGGATGCGGAGCCGTTGGCCGAACGCGCCGAGCGTCGATCGGGCCGTGTTGGGCGCGTAGTTCACCCCGTCCACCACCCGGGGAACGGTGATGGTGATCCGCTCCGGGACCCGGAGCGTGATGTCCGATTCCTCGGCGCCGTCAACCATCGGAACGTCATCGTCGAGTAGTTCGCTGCCCAGCCAGGACTCCACCCGGGCCCGGTAGACGAATGAGTCCCCGCCGGAGAGCACTGCCCGGAACGGGCTCGGTGAGGGGATCATGACCAGTCCCCGATCAGCACGTCCAGGTAAGAGGCGTGGTCGTCGAGCAGATCCTGATAGGTGCCGGACACCCCGTAGAAGTCGATCACGTCCTGGTAGGTGAACGTCGCGGTGAGCCAGAAGCTGGACCACTTCTGCGTCTCCACCAGGTGCAGCGTCCAGCTGCGGCGGGGGTCGGTGCCATCCTGGCTGAACCGCTCCTGCCGGACCGCCGTGGCCGCGTAGTAGCCGTCCACGTCCAGGTAGCCCCCCGGCTGGCGCGCCTGGAAGACACCCTGAGTTGCGTTCTCCAGTAGCGTCTGAAGGTCTTCGTTCCCGGCGTCCGTGTCCAGGAAGAACTCCACGTCCCCTTCGGACTGGCCGAGCTGGCCCATCACCACCACGTTGCGGCCACCCACCTGGAACGCGGAGGACTGCCGGGACCGGTCGATGGCGTCCCAGGCCATGATGACCACCTCGGCGCCCAGGCCGGTGATGGCGTCGGACAGGACTACCTTGCCCCCGGGCAGCGTGTACGTGTCCGGCGTGGTGCTCGCGGCATCCACGCCCTCCACCTCGGCCACGTAGGTCACGGGCACGCCGAACGGGAACTCAGCATCGATCCGCGCGAACGAGGTATCGACCACCGAGTCCTTGGTGCCGTCCCGGATCTCGCTGCGCATGCCGGCCACCACCCGGTAGATGGTGATCGAGTCGCCCAAGGTCAGCCCGGTGACGGCCACCGCCACCCGGGGCGGGTAGACGCCAGCCTGGACAGTGGCCGTGATTACGACTGCCATCAGCGCTTGCCTACTTTCGCCCGATGGGCAGAGCGGCGCGCACTGGCCTCAACCGTCCGGACCGTCATCGCCGCGAACGGGGCGCCGTCGAGCGACACGCTGACGTTGTTGCTCACGCTGACCGGGGTCGGCCCGCCGATCCGGGACGAGCCCGAGGTGTCGCTCACCGCGAACGACTGGTCTGCGGCCAGGAGGGCCTTTCCGCCGAGCTGCCGTTCGATCTTGTTGAGCTGCGACTGGTTGACCTTCACCGTCACGGTGATGGTCTTGCTGTGCACGCTGTTGAGCGCGTCCTTGGCCGCCTTGGATGCCGCCGCCGCGTTGGACTTCACATCGATCCGCGCGTCCTTCTTGGCGGGGATGCCCAGGATCTGGTTGGCCAGGGCGCGCGCCTTGTCCGCCGAGCCGGTGAACGACGTAGCGACCTGGATGAACTTGGCGCGCAGAGCCTCCCCGGCGGCCACTGTCTTCGGACCCTGGCCGTTCACCTTCACCGTGTTGTCGTACTGGGCCTGGAGGGCCTTGGCCACCGACGAGAGGGCGTCCCGGTTGGCCCGGCCCTTGGTGGTGTTCGCGTCGAGCGTGCGCCCGTTGTCCTTGCGCGCCTGGGTTGCCTTGGCCAGGGCGCCGGCAACGTCCGTCTCCGAGTCGTACAGGGCGCCGTTGGCCCGGGTCAGGTCTCGCGCCGCCTGCTCGGCGTCGTCCATCAGCTTCTGGGAGTCCGCCAGGTACTGGTTGGTGGTCTCGATGCCTTCCTGATTGCGGTCCCATTCCTTGGCCGCCAGGTCCAGGCCCTCACGCAGATGGTCCGTCTCTTCCGAGGCCTTGCCGGTCACCTTCTGGTAGACGTCCATAGCCTGGCCGAGCGGACCCATCAGGGCCGTGGTGAGGCCGATCTTCTGCATGAAGCCATAGACCTCGGTCAGCCCACGGACGAGCAGGCCCGTGGTCCGGATGAGGATGGTCATGTCCTGGGTGATGTCCTCCAGGGCCGCCGCCGCACCCTCGCTGCCGCCGGCGATCATCTCCAGCATGTCCCCGGTGGCGTCGCCGATGTCGCCGATCGAGTCGCCGAGCTGATCCATCACGGGCTCGGCCTTGGAGACCAGCTTCTGGAAGCCTCGCAGGATGCCATCGGTAGCCCGGAGAGCGCCCTCGGTCAGCGGGCCGACGAACGCGGACGAGTCCTCGAAGATCGACTTCACCCGGGGGCGGAGATCCTGGAACGCCTCGTCAATCTCACCGATCGAGCTGAGCACGGGGTCAACGAAGACCTGGGCATCTTCCTTCAGCCCGGAGAACATGTTCTCGCCGAGCTGCTTACCGGCGGCCGAGACGCGAGGATCGTCCTTGACGAGCATGATGCCGCCGATGACGCCACCCACCCCGGCCCCGCCGATGATGGCGGCGGAGATGGTGGCACCGATCAGCGGCGCGGCGGCTACCGCAGCGCCGGCCAGGATGGGCGCGCCGTTGGCGGACGCCGCGCCGAAGACCTCGGCCAGCTTGGCCGACAGCTTCGGCGCGGCCGACCCGAAGACCTGCTCCAGCCGGCGGCCGATCCGCGCGGCCGACTCGTCGTTGTCGGACTGGATCTTCTTCTGGGCCGCCTTGTTGATGGCCACGATGCGCTCTTGCGACGCCGCGAACTTGGCCTCAGCGGACGCCAGCGCGGTGCCGGTCTTGTCCGACGCGGTGACGTTGAATTCAACATCCCTGGTCACGGTCAGCCCCTCCGCAGCGTGTTGAGGGCCTGGTCCACTTCGGACTCCACGCCCTCACGCCAATCGGGCGTGTCCGCCAGGGTCTTGGTGAAGAAGCCCGGCGTCACGGTGACGGTGTGCCAGCTGGCCCGGGTCCGCCGGCCCCACGACGGAGCGCGCACCCGGCCCCGGTCCAGGGCCGTGATGTCAGACCGGCCGCCCTGGGAGTTCCGGCCACCCTTCAGCTTCATCCCGGCCTTACGTCCGGCAAATCGGAACTGGGCCGTGATTCGGATCTTGTTGACCCAGACGTTGAGGCCGCCGCGCTTCGGCAGCGTCCCGAGCGCGGCCTTCTTGACCGCCTTGGTGGCCGGCTTGACGGCCTTGCGGATGCCCCGGGCGCACGCGTTCTGGATCTCGCGCCGGTTGTCGAAAGCCTTCAGCTCTCGCACCAGCTCGTCAAAGCTCGTCGCCACCTGGTCACCCCCTCATCCGCTCGTGCACCTGGGCCGTGGCCGCCGAGAATCGCTGGTCCCGCGCCCGGTCCTGCTCCGCCTGGTCCTGGTCGAAAAGGACTCGCCAAGCCGTGTCCTTGTCCCTCGGGTGCCAGGTCTGCACATCCGAGAACGGCTGGCCCGTACGTAGGGCCAGCGCCATCAGCTCCCAGCGGAGGGAGCCTTTCGGCCAGGGTCCAGGCCGTCTTCATCGCCTGCCGGCACCTCCGGCTCTCGGTGCGTGGCCTCCACGCAATCGGTGGTGTTGAAGACCTCGAAGGGGCCGCCGTACTGCTTGGTGCGAGCCAGGGCCGACCAAGCCAGGAAGCGGACCCAGGTGTTGCGGTGCGTGGCCGGGTCGATCTCCGCCGCCTCTACGGCGGCGTAGTCGCGCTGGTCGATGACGGCCTTCAGCTCTCGACCGTCATCCATCTCGACGGTCACCGGTACGCGGATGCCCATCAGCTGGCCGCCGTGGTTCCGAAGACCGGCTGGCCGACCACGGGGAAGCTGGCCTCGAAGTCCACGAAGCTGCCCTGGTCGCCACCGAACACGACGGGCATTGCCACGATGGTGAAGGTGGCCTGAGGCTTGCTCAGTCCGTCGAGCGGCGCGAAGACCACCTCCAGGAGGTCACCCGGGGTGGCGTCGCGCAGCGCCTTGGCCAGGCCGTTGACATCGTTCTTCTGGAGCGCGGCCACCTCCCAGGCCCAGGCCGGGGAGTCCACGTCCTGAACGATGCCGTCCGGCACCAGCGTGCGCACGGTCTGGATCGGCGTGTTGGGCACCAGGCGCGACCGGGTGCACTGGTTGGCGTATTCGTTTCCGTCGACCGTGATGACGCTGTCCTTCATCACGTAGACGCCGGTGGGGACGCTCATGGGTTACTCCGAATGTCCGGTGATCAATAGGGCGTACAAAGGGCCGCTGGCGTCGGGAATCTGCGCCGGTACAGCCGAATCGACGAACACGACAGGCCGTAGCGCGTCGGCCAGAGCCTCCAGGCGCGCGTCCGCGTACGCGTCTGCGGTCACCTCGTCGTTCTGCGGCAGGACGATCAAGATGTCCCAGTTGTTGGTGAAGGCTTGGCCGCCGGCCCGATCCGCTCCACGCCACTGCGGCCAGCCGTCGCCCACGGCGGGGGCCGATGGGGTCGAGGTGTACCCGGTGACGCCCGCCACGGCGGCGAGCGCCGTAGCGATGGCCTGACGGGTGTCCGCGTTGCTCATCCCGTCACCAGCCGGCGGTACGGCGCCTCATACCGGCGCACCTCGGAGTCCCGACCCGGCCGGACCACGTCCCCGTCCGAGCCAGCGACGAAACCGAGCTGATGCTTCTTCATGGTCAGGGCGAACTGGGCCCGCCGGAGTAGGGCTAGGCGTAGGTCATCCGAGTAGGCGGCCGGGACGCTGCATGCCTTGCGCTGGGCGGCGGCCTCAGCATCCAGGGCCTGCTCCAGTTCGTCGTCCGAGTAGGAGTGCTGACCCAGGTACGTGTCCAGGTCCGCGATCGTGGGCATGGCGGCGGCCGTAACCGTGGCCGTGACGTACGCGGTGAAATCCGTTGCCCCGTAAGCCGATCCGACCATCCGGGCGATGTAGCGGCCCACGCTGGCAACCGGGTACTCCGCCCGGTACCGGCCCGAGGAGACCTCGGTAACGGCCGGGGTGGAGGTGGTTCCGTTCGGAAGGGTGACCGTGGCCGTGACGGTGTCGCTGGCGTAGCAGCCATCGGCGTCCGTCACCCGGACGTCGAGCACCCAGACGCCACCCACGGGCAGCTCCTGGCTGTCGCTGGATCGAGCCTTGAACACGGTCACCCCCTCCCTAGCTGAAGACGTAGAACTTGACCTCGGTTGCGGTGCCATCGATGGCCACCCCGACCCGGCCATTGGCGTCTCCCCAGACCTCGGGGACCGCGCCCACCTTGGCCGTGCCGGCCGGGATGCTGATGGTCCGGTCACCGACCGGGAGACCAAGATCGGTGTTGTTGGTCGTCAGGGTCACCACGTGCGTGCCGGCGCCGGTGTTGCGCCAGAGCACCGTGGAGCCGGCGGAGACCGTGTCCGACGAGGCCGTTCCGGTCCGCTCGGTGACGGCCGTCCCTGCGTTGCTGGTCCCGTCCACGCTCACGTAGTCGGTCATGGGATCGCCACCAATTCGACGCTGTAGGTATGGCTGGTGGCGTTGCCGTGAGTCATGGTCACCTTGACCCGCTCCGGCGCCACGTCGCTGACGGCCACGTTCGTGGCCGCCGTGATCCCCGGGTAGACCTTCAGGGCCACCTGGCCCACGCCGGTGATGGCCGCGCCGGTCAGCAGCGGGTAGACCACCCCGGCCGCGTTGACGCCCTCGATCTTCGGGACCGTGGACGGGGACGTGCCGGCGGCCGTGGTGTCGATGATGACGACGCAACCCCGAAACCGGCCCACGTCCACGGTGACCGCCGTCGGGGTCGCCGTCCGGGCGGCGGACGCGTAGACGGCCGTGGACTTCTTACCGTTCGGCATGACCGCTCCTCTTGGCCGGCTTGAGCCGGGCCAACTCGGCGCGCAACCGGGCATTCTCGGCGCGCAGGCCGGCCAGCGCCGTCCGAAGCTCCTCCACCTCGGTCAGCGCCCGTCGGGCCTGCGCAACCTTGGCCACGGCCCTACGCCTCGCTGTTCGGGTCGAAGGTCACCTGACGGACGCCGGAGATGTCGGTGTTGCCCACCGCGTAGTCCGCGTACAGGCCGACCGTGACGAACGACAGCTGCGGGATGTTCGCCGTCTGGACGGTCGCGCCGAAGTCCCAGAACAACCGCTCCGGGGCGCCGGCCCACGCCATGACCACGGCCGGGTCGAACAGCCAGGAATTGGTGCTGGCGTTGGCGGGGGTGCCGAGCGCGTACGCCGCAACCCAGGTCGAGCCGGCCACATCGATGGTCCGGTACTTACTGGCCGTGGTGCCGTTCGCGTTCTGCGGGTTGATCATCGGGTACAGCGGCCGGCCGGAGTCGTCCTTGACCCGCGCGGCCACCCGGTACAGGGCCTGGTGCACGGCGAACGCGGAGAACCGGTTGCCGCCCCGGGTGAACTGGAGGTCCGCGTACGCCTGCTCGAAGGACTCCATGGTGGCCTGGTACTCGTCGTTGCTCGGGGACGCGTCCGTGGCGGTCAGCGCGATGTCCGTGGCCGCCGTCAGGGTGCCCAGGAACGTGGCGATCGCCGCTTCCCGGTCCTCGTAGAACTCCCGGACCATCTGCGCCCAGAGGATGCCGGAGAAGGCCGGGTTACCGCCCTGGCGCCAGACCTGCCGGGTGATCTCCACCTTGCCCCAGATCTGCCCCGGGGTGATGGTCTGGAGTTCGTCGACGAAGGTGCCGCCGGCCGGCTCGGTCTTCTCGGTCGCGATGGCGGTCAGGCCGGACGACGAGGTGAACTTCGGGATGTCGAACTTCTGGCCGCCGTTCGGAGTCGGGCCACGGCCGGTCAGGTCCCAGAGCGGGGTGGCGTAGTCGAGCTGCGGAACCCACATGTCCGGCCGGCGCTGGCTGACCAGCGAGCCCGGGAGGTCCGCGATCTCGACGTCCGCGAAGCTGGACTGGATGAAGTCGTTCACCCGGCCCAGCGGGGCCGAGGGGTCCCGGCCGGTTTCCTTCAGCTTCAGCGCCTCGATGATGTCCGTCGAGAAGTCGTGCTCGGTGTCCGAGCGGAACGCGTACGCCCCGGGCCCGGTCCGGCTGAAGGCGTACGGCAGGGGCTCGTTGACCTGAGCGGGGCCGGTCGGCATGCCCCGGGTCGGGTCGACCACGGTCGGGCCCTCGTCGTTCGGGTTGAGCCGCGCCATGATCTGTTCGAACTGGTCGGCGGAGAAGGTGACCGGCAGCGTCTCGGCGGCCGGAGTCTCCTCGGTCTGGGTCTCTTCCGGCATGCCGGTTCCTTCCTCGTTCGCCCGCACACTGATGAGGCGGGCGTCGTCGAATGCCGGGTTCTTCACGAACGCGACATTGGTCAGGTGGGCCATGTTGACGAGCAGGACGCCGGGGTTCTCCGGGTCAGGTTCCGAGTCGATCTCGTCGAATTCGATCTCGATGGAGAAGCCGGTCTTGGTGCCCTCGGCGGCCAGGGCCAGGGCTCGGTCACCCTCCGGCCCGTCGTAGACCTTGAAGGTCATCACCAGGCCGGCCTCGGTGTCCTCGGCGGACAGGGCTCGGGCCAGGCGGGACGACTGAACGTGCTCGTCGTTGAGCCGGATGTACTTGGCATCGGCGAACTTCAGGCCACCCCGGGCGAACCGCCAGCGGCGCCCACCCCGATGCCGGCCGATCGAATTCCACGGCACCACGACGCCGGTCAGCGTCCGGCGCTCGGCATCGATCGAGAAGGACTCGGCGGTCAGGCCCTCGAATTCCAGGAACTCACTCATCGCGCACCAGCCGGGATTGCGGAGATCTGCGTGGACGGGACCGGCGCCTGGATTCGCTTGGGGGGCAAGCCTTCCGCCTTCTGAATGTCCTGGGCGTCAACGACTTCCATGTCCTTGTAGATCTGCTGAACCTCGGCCCGGGTCTTCGGGTCCGCCTTCAGGTAGTCGTCCAGCCAGAAACGCACCGTCGTGCCGCGCTTGGTGACGTCGCCCATCGTCAGCCGGCCGGTAATGGCGGCCATGTACGGCATGAGCACGTCGTTGATGCGGTCCTTCCGGCGGTCAACACCGTTCTGGTAGGTCCGCGAGGTGGTGGAGATCCCGAGGTCTTCCGGGTCGATGCCGAGCGCGTTGGCCAGGGTCAGGTCACACCGCTGCTGCTGCGCGAGGATTTGAAGCTCAGCCGGCATCGGGTCGTTGGCGGAGACGTAGTCCACGCCCGCCGGGCCCCACCCATCCAGGTGCTTGCGTCCGCCCTCGGCCCACGCTTCCAGGAAGTCGTCAATGACGTCCTGCTCCGGGTCCGCCTGGGTCTTGTCATTGAGCCGGAAGAAGCCACGGCGGCGGGGGTTGGCCGCGAACATGTCCGCCGCCTCATCGAGCATGATGGCCCGCCGGATGGCCCGCTCCCCGGCCACCAGGAACGCCGGATTGGGGCTGTCAAAGCGAATCGCGTCCCGGAAGGGGACCGGCTGGCCCTCCATGTAGACGACGCCCTCGGTGGGCAGGCCGCTCGGGAGGTAGCCGCGCCGGTAGCTGTCCGGGGGCTGAAGGCTGACGTCCCCGGGCGCGTATCGGGCCGCGCTGGCCGGGTAGCCGTCGGCCGTGCGCTCGGTGACTCGCCACCAGGCCACCGCCTCGAAGAGCAGATCCTCAACCGTCTGCGCCAACATGACCTCGTTGGCGGTGTTCGGGTCGATCTGCCGGAGAAGCGGGTGATCCAAGATCCGGTTGTCCGCGTCAACCGCCTGAAGCGGGAGCGTGCCCACCGAACAGATCATGTTCCGGCCACGCTGGACCGCCGGCACCCCGAGCGCTGCTTCCCGGTCGATGACGATGGCCTTCATGGCCCGGTAGTTCAGAAGCTGATTGGTGACGTCCCGGAAGCCGGAGTAGCCGAACTGGGCTCGGAACACCGGGTCTTCAGCGGGGATGGGGGCCGCGCCGAACCATGCGCGCATACGCTCCCCGAGACCCATAGCTGCATGGTACAGCTAAAAGTGGGGAACAGTCCCCGATCATTCCCCACTTTCGCGGGCGGCCCGAGGAAGGCTCAACCGGATGTCCGGCGCCACCGGGAGAGTCCGGGCCAGGTGGGCCGCGCCGGCCGCCGCGTACGCGCCGTCACAGTGGCCGGCGCCCTTACGGCTGAAGACCCAGACGTCACCGCGCCGCAGCTTCTCCGAGCCCGTGACGTGCGCCGTGAGCAACGGCTCATCGGAGTGGACGACCCCCATCGAGCGGACCAGCGCGGCGAACCCCATGCACGTTGCGGACACCTCACCCCGGATCTCCGAGACCGTGACTCCGCGCGGCGGCCATGAGGTGCGGCCCTTGCGCTCGGCCAGGGAGGCCGCCGAGGCGGCGGCCGGCCCGTTCGGGAACCAACCCAGCGCCCGAGGCTTGATGGCGGCCACCAGCGCCGGGAGATCGGCCTCCATGTCGGCCGGCGCGGTCGGACCGTCCCAGACCCTGGCCACCTCCAGGCGGATACGGCCGTCCGGCATCGGCGCGGCCAGGACGAGGGAGGCGTGCTGCTCATCGCGGGAGACGTCCACGCACGCGGCCAGGGAGCCACGGAGCGCGCCGATCGAGCCGGGAACGGCGGACAGCTTCCAGGCGGCGGCATCCACGGCGGCATCCAGCGCCGGCACCCGGATGTTCATGACCTCGGTCAGGTGGTCGGTCAGCGCCTCGCCACCCTTGACCAGCACGGCGCGCGCCTCGGCCAAGATGTCGCTCATCGGGAACCGGCGGTTGACGTTCGGGTTGGCCTGGGCGATGGCATACGGATCGAGCGCGTCGGAGCCCAGCGGCGCGCTCCACTCGAAGACGCCCAGGCGCTCGTCACCCTCGCCCGACTCGATGTACCCGATGGCCGAATCCCGGAGGTCGTTCAGCACCACCGACCGGTCATCGCCCATAGACGAGATGCCCCAGAACTGGGCGTATGGCCGAGCCCGCATCGCGTGGTAGGCAGCGCCATAGGCGGAGTAGTCGCGATGCTGGCGGAACTCGTCGGCCAGGACGCGGTCCAGGGAGTCACCCCGGCCGCCTTCCTCGTTGCTGGCCACCGGTTCGTAGCGGGAGCCGTTGGCCAGCGTCCAGCTCTCCTGGCCCGAACCGGTCTTGATGCCCCGCCCTCGGCCCACTGGTATCTCGGCGGCCAGCTCGGGGA
>Ga0247764_1000256_pt1 | contig 19436 bp, 10 predicted proteins | sample UWRJL051202B4_FD_179932 | JGI IMG/M metagenome (GOLD analysis project Ga0247764, IMG submission 179932) | Plant litter microbial communities from Arlington Agricultural Research Station in Wisconsin, United States - UWRJ-L051-202B-4 | ecosystem: Environmental > Terrestrial > Plant litter >...
AAATCCAGAATTTTGACCGCGCCGCGCTGGTCAGCGAGACCGGCACGGTGTTGAGCGGTGGCGATGGCATCGCGCGCGTCTACGGGCTGGAGTCCGTGCAGGCCGGCGAGCTCGTCGAGTTCCCCGGCAACATCTACGGCTTGGTGTTGAACCTGGAGCAGGACAACGTCGGCGTGGCGGTGCTGGGCGAGGCCTCCGCCGTACGCGAAGGCGACGTCGTCAAGCGCACGGGTCGTATCGCCGAGGTGCCGGTGGGTGAAGCGGTCGTTGGTCGCGTGCTCAACGCGCTGGGCCAGCCGATCGACGGCAAGGGTCCGATCGAGAGCAAATTCCGCCGCCGCATCGAGGTGAAGGCGCCGGGCATCATCGCGCGCCAGGGCGTGAAGGAGCCGCTGCAGACCGGTATCAAAGCCATCGACGCGATGATCCCGATCGGCCGCGGTCAGCGCGAGCTCATCATCGGTGACCGCCAGACTGGTAAGACGGCGATCGCGCTCGACGCCATCATCAATCAAAAGGGCAAGGGCGTCATCTGCGTGTACGTCGCCATCGGTCAGAAGGCGTCGACGGTCGCGCAGGTGGTGGATCGCCTCAATGAGTTCGGCGCGATGGAGTACACCATCGTCGTCACCGCGACCGCGACGGAGACCGCGCCGCTGCAGTTCTTGGCGCCCTACACCGGCGTCACCATGGCGGAGTACTTCCGGGACACCGGTCGTCACGCGCTGATCGTGTACGACGATCTCTCGAAGCAAGCCGTCGCATACCGTCAGATGTCGCTGTTGCTGCGCCGCCCGCCGGGTCGTGAAGCGTACCCGGGCGACGTTTTCTACATTCATTCGCGCCTGCTCGAGCGCGCCGCGAAGATGGGCGAGCGCTGGTACGTGGTGCGCAAAGGCACGCCGGTCCCGGAAGGCGACCCCAACTACAAAGGCGTCGACGGCCACGTGCACCTCGGGCTCGAAGGCAAGAACGAAGCGCAGAAGGCGCTCGACGCTCGCCCGGAAAAAGCCGAGCTGGAGCTGCGCATGGATCCGTACTCCGGCGGTTCGTTGACGGCTTTGCCGATCATCGAGACGCAGGCCGGCGACGTGTCCGCCTACATCCCCACCAACGTGATCTCGATCACCGACGGTCAGATCTTCCTAGAGAGCGACTTGTTCTACTCCGGCGTTCGCCCGGCCATCAACGTCGGTATCAGCGTCAGCCGCGTCGGAGGCAGCGCGCAGGTCAAGGCCATGCGTAAGATCTCCGGTACGCTGCGCTTGGATCTCGCGCAGTACCGCGAAATGGCGGCTTTCGCGCAGTTCGCCAGCGACTTGGACGCCTCCACGCGCGCTCAGCTGGAGCGCGGCAAGCGCCTAGTCGAGCTGCTCAAGCAGGGCCAGTACGCCCCGCAGGCGGTCGAGAAACAGGTCGTCATCATCTACGCCGGCACCAAGGGCTACGTCGACGCGTTGCCGGTCGAGGCGCTGCGCCAATACGAGAGCGATTTGTTCGCTTTCATCGACGAAAAGCACCCCGACCTGCTGCAAGACCTGCGTGACAAGCGCGAGCTCACCGACGACGTCACGGCCAAGCTGGACAAGGTGCTCAAGGCCTTCGCCAAGCGCGCCGGCGGCGACAAGAAGACCGACGGAGAATAAGCAGTCGTGGCGAACCTCAAAGCCATCCGCAAGCGCATCGCGACGGTCAAGAGCACGCAGAAGATCACGCGCGCCATGAAGATGGTGGCTGCGGCGCGCCTCAATCGCGCCCAGCAACGTATCCTGGCGGTCCGTCCCTATGCGGTGAAGACCGCGCAGCTGCTGGCTGAGGTGACCGCACCGGAACAGAGCGCGCTCGAAGGCGCTCATCCGCTGCTCGCGCGACGTCCCGAGCAGAAGGCGCTGTTCATCGTGATCACCAGCGATCGCGGCCTGTGCGGCGCCTTCAACACCAGCTTGCTGCGCGCGACCGAGCGCGTGTGGCGCGAGCGCGAGGCAGCCGGACAGTCGGTGCAGTTTGCGGTGATTGGCCGCAAGGGTCGCGACTACCTGAAGCGCCGCAACGCGCCCACGCAGCATGTGTTCTCTGGCGTTTGGGACAAGCTGGACCTCGAACAAGCCCGGCAAATTGCTCGCACCGCGCTGACCCCGTTCGTGCGTGGAGAAGTCGACGCGATCTACCTCGTGTACAACGAGTTCAAGAGCGCGATGACGCAGAAGGTGACTACGGAGCTGCTGTTCCCGCTGCCCGTGGTCGAGCCGCCCGCCGCTTCCGCGGCGAAGGAAGAGTGGGCGCAGCACCGTGAGTTCTTGTTCGAGCCGGATCGCGGTGCGCTGCTGGAGCGGCTGGTGCCGATGTACGTGGAGATCTCGATCCTGCGTGCGCTCTTGGAGTCCATGGCCTCCGAGTTCGGTGCGCGCATGACTGCGATGGACTCCGCGACCAAGAATGCTGCGGAAATGATCGCCAAGTACACGCTCGCCTACAACCGAGCGCGTCAGGCCGCGATCACGACGGAGCTGATGGAAATCATCGGCGGCGCCGAAGCGCTTCGCGGCTGATCACCAGGCTCTGTCCGCGCTGAGAGCGCTGACTCCGCAACGTCGGGGTCAGCGTTTTTTGCATTTCTAGGCCCGGGGTTTCCGACGGTCGGCGCGCGGATCAGCTCGCCGCAGCTTCACTCCGTGAAGTTTGCGGGCTTGGAAAGCGTGTTTCCAAGCTGTGGAGAAGGTGCGGGTCGTGGCTCTGGAAAGAGGTAACAACTTGCCAACAAGTCGTCATGGGCAGCGTGGTGTGAACGCAGACGCACGTGGACGTTTCCTCGAGAAGCCACTCGTGCGTCACCGCGCTCGCGAGGAGAGGTGTTTACAATGTTTTGGAAGCGCGCGTTTCGCGGCGCGAAACGCAGTTGCTAACGTCGCATTGAGGGCGCTTTTGTGAGGATCTTGGGTGTGTGGAGTGCACACACCTTGAAGGCCTGAGTTGTGAAATGGGACGCGTGAAGTGCGGTGTGTGCACTCCCGATCCTCAAACGATATTCCGTTGCAACCTCACGCCGCGGAGTGACGAAACACAGCGGGAAAACACGGTGATGAGATCGCGAGTGGCGGCGGCTGAACGTGGTTTTGCCACATCTGATCACATGTGGTTTTTTGCCTGACTAAGAATACGAGTCGCGCCGTTTCTTGGTCGAGTTTGTATGCGCATGAGGTTAGAACGACCCCATCCGCAGCGCCGCGCTCACGTTGTTACAAGAGGTGCTTTGATTCGTCGAACCCCCGTAAAAACTGCCGATTGCGTCCTTCGCCGCGCGCCGCGTGAAGCTCCGCAAGACTCGCAGCAGCCGCATGCAGAGAGCAGTTGGGACCAGATTGCGCGACCCGAGCGTGACAAGCGTGTCCGGTGTGGCTCGGCTTCTTCACGAGTAGAGCAGCGAAAGGATCTCGCGAGGTGGCGATGCCCGCCTGAGCATCGCGTGAATCAGCTGCGATCGAGCGTTGCAAAGCGAGATGAAGCGCGCTCGCGAACTCGCATCGAACATCAAAAAACAAGAAAGACAAGTCTGAGCGCGACGCGAGCACGACGAGCGCGTGTATTCACGAACACCTATTCGTCTCCTCCGCACGCGCCCTGCTTGAATACTTCTTGCCCAGATCAAATTGCGATTGTAGGGTTTGAGCTTAGAGGAATTCGAGCCGACGCCGTCGCCACGGCGAGAGCTTGCAGGGGTCCACAAGGCGCCGTTTGGCGCGCTGGGAGTCTGTCATGCACAACTTGAAGATCGCCAAGAGGGTGGGGATCTTTGGAAGCCTATTCATCGCCGCGCTGTCGCCAGCTTGCGGGGATGGCGCTGCCGGTGACGGCGGCACGAGCTCCGGCGGCAGCGCAGGCAAGCTAGGAAGCGGAGGTAGCTCGTCCACCAGCGGTGGCAGCCCGACAAGCGGCGGCGAAGTCACGGCGTCCGGCGGAGCGGTCTCGTTCGGCGGCATCACGGGTGATCCGCAAGCCGAAGGTGGGGCAGCCGCAGGAAGCCCCGAACCAAGCGGTCAGGGCGGCGGAATCGAAGCCGCGGGCGGTGGAGGCTCCGACGCTGAAGCGGGCGCGCCCAGCAATCCTACGACGGGCGGCGCTGGGCCGACCGAGAAGAACCCCACTGTTCTCGCCTTCATCGGGCAAGTCGGCGACGCCCCGCGCGGTGTCTACGCCATCTCGATCGAGGACCTGGATGCCGAACCCACGCCGCTGTCCGCCGCTCTGCCGGAGGGCTTTGCGGCCGAGCGCTTACTCGCTTCGCCGAGCGGCCAGCGGCTCTCCTTCGTGGCTCGCAGCGCCGACAAGGGCGTCAGTGAAGTCTGGACCGTTCGCGCGGACGGCAGCGAGCTCACGCGCGTGTCCGAGTTCACCGGTCTCAAGATCACGTTCACTCAGTGGTCGCCCGATGGTGAGTACCTGGTCTACGACTTGATCGGGGAGGACTTCGCGGAGCTGTTCGTCGCGAGAGCGGACGGCAGCAGTTCCCGTCGCTTGGCCACGGCTGCGCTGACCTTCGATGAAGTCCAGTGGTCCGCTAATAGCGAGTACGTGGCGTACATCGAGCGCGGCAAGCCTTTCGCGTTCGTGGTCAAGCGCAGCTCCGGCGCGCCGCGCGCCCTGACGGCAGAGCTCGCGGAGATGCGCGCGCCTGCCGTGCGTTTGTCCGGATTTTCGCAAGACGGGCGCTGGCTCAGCGTCTATTACAAGGACAGCACGGCTGAGGGGAATTTGCGCGCCGCCGCGTTCAGCACCGCGGAGCTGACGCCGTTTCCGCTCGGCAAGCTAGATTTCGCGGATCGGCCGCCGCGCTGGTCACCGACCTTGCCGACCTTGGTGGGGCGTTTCGAAAACACGTTTCAGCTGAGCGACCTCGCGGTGCCTCGGAAGCAAGTGATGCAGCCGCTGGCTGCGGACTACGCTTGGTCACCGAGTGGGGAACGCTTGGCGGTGATCGCCGGTGAGTTCGCTCGCCTGGACGTCGTTGATTTCGAAGGTGCAGCACCCAAGGTCGGGCGCACCGTCAGCCAAGCCTTGGCGGTCGGAGGCAAGGTCGAGCGCGCGGCGTGGTCCGCAGACAGTGCGTCACTGTTCTATTCGGCCAGCGCCGAGGTAGCGAATCGGCACGAGCTGTTCGTGGTCGGAGCGGATGGTGAAGGGCGGCGCAAGCTCAGCGTCCCCGCCGTGGACAACAGCGGTGTCGCGGCCATTCACGTGCCTCCGCAGGGCAATGCCGTCGCCTATACCGCCAGCCATCTTTCCACGTTCAAGAACGAGCTGTTCGTTACCGATCAGGCGGGCACCAAAAACCTCAGCGTGGGCGCTTTCGACGGCACCCCCGCCTGGTCGAAGGACGGCACCTACCTGTGCGCGCGCGTCGACTCCTTGCTGCAGCTGGTCAACGTTCAGACGTTCGAGTGGATGACGCTGGACTGGTACACCACGCTGAAGCAGTTCCGGCTCAGCAAAGACTCGCCGACGTTCGCGACGACCCAACGTTGACTCGGGCCGGGTCCCGGGCCGGACTCGCCCTAGGCAAGCGCTTCACTGGCGCGCAGCAGTCGGATCTTCTGCGCGTCAGGCGCATCTCTCTGTTCACCTTCCAAGCGATGTCAGGCAAGATTTCCGCCGATGGCTAAACGTCCGCACGTACTTGGAATGGTCCTCGCCGGAGGTGAGGGGAATCGGCTGTGGCCGCTCACGCGTGATCGCGCAAAACCGGCGGTGCCTTTCGGCGGTTGTTATCGCCTGGTGGACTTCGCCATCAGCAACCTGGTCAACGGTCGCTACCTGCGCGTGGCCGTACTGACTCAGTACAAGAGCCACAGCTTGGATCGGCACATTGCGCAAACTTGGCGCATGTCGCCGCTACTCCAGAACTACGTGATGAGCGTGCCCGCGCAGATGCGCCTCGGGCGCCGCTGGTTCGAGGGTTCAGCGGACGCGATCTATCAAAACATGAACCTTATCGCCGACGAAGCGCCAGAATATATCTGCGTGTTCGGCGCCGATCACATCTATCGCATGGATGCCGAACAGATGGTGGACGCGCACATCGCCTCCGGCGCTGGCGTCACCGTGGCCGCGATCCGCGTGCCGAAGGACGAAGCCTCACGCTTTGGCGTGATCGTGCCCGGCGCCAACGGCAAAATCGCAAGCTTCAAGGAGAAGCCGGACCCCGGATCGATCGACGGACTTCCGGGCGATCCGAACAAGGTGTTCGCTTCCATGGGCAACTACGTCTTCACGACGAAGACGCTGGTGGACGCGGTGCGCGCCGACGCAGAGAACAAGGACAGCGCGCACGACATGGGCGGCAACATCATCACCGGCTTGGTCGATTCCGGCGTCGCCTGTGTGTACGACTTCGCGCAGAACCGCGTGCCTGGCGCGACCGAGCGCGACGCGGGCTACTGGCGCGACGTGGGAACGCTCGACAGTTATTACGAAGCGCAGATGGATCTCATCAGCGTGCACCCCGTGTTCAACCTCTACAACCAAGAGTGGCCGATCCACACGATGCAGATCTCGCTGCCACCGGCGAAGTTCGTGTTCGACGCGGATGGCCGTCGCGGTACGGCGGTGGATTCGATCGTCAGCGCTGGCGCCATCGTCTCTGGCGGTGAAGTGCGCCGCAGCATCTTGTCACCCAACGTGATCGTGCACTCGTACTCGAGCGTCGAGGACAGCGTCCTGATGCACGGGGTGGAGATCGGGCGCCGCGCCGTCGTGCGTCGCGCGATCCTGGACAAGGGCGTCAAAGTGCCGCCCGGCGCTCGCATCGGCGTGGATCCCGAAGAGGACCGTCGCCGCGGCTTCACCGTCTCCAGCAACGGCGTGGTCGTGATCGGCAAGGGCGACCCAGTCCCGCTCTGAGAGCCCATCCCTCTCGGGATAAGCTCTGACTCGGGCTTCGCTTTCGACCGCGGTCCCGTAGAAAAAATTCACGCTGGCATCGAGCGTCGTGGAGCTTCCTGAGTGCGCGCGCTGAACGCGGCGCTCGGGCGCCTTGCTCGAGCCGAGCGCGCTGGCATGCTTCTGGCCTGTTTTCTGACGCTCTAGAAAGGTTCCCCGTTTGAAACATCCCCTTCAAGTCGCGCTGCTCACCCGCGAGTACCCGCCAGAGAACTATGGCGGCGCTGGGGTTCACGTCGAACACCTGGCGCGCGAGCTGGTCTCTCGAGTGGAGCTGGGCGTGTATTGTTTTGGCAAGCCGCGTCAAACGCCGGAGGTCAAAGGCACGTTTCAACCCTGGGAAGAGTTGTCTGGCCCCGAGCCCGAGCTCGCTGCGCTCCGTACGTTATCCGTCGATTTGGCGATGGCCAAGGCCGTGCGCGGGGCGCACTTGGTGCACTCACACACCTGGTACGCAAATTTCGCCGGGCACTTCGCGAAGCTGAGTTACGGCATCCCTCACGTGATGACTTCGCACAGCTTGGAGCCATTGCGTCCGTGGAAAGCCGAGCAGCTCGGTGGTGGCTACGCGGTGTCCAGCTTCTGCGAGAAGATCGCGATAGAAGCGGCGGACGCCGTGATCGCCGTGTCGAACGGCATGAAGGCCGACATCTTGCGCGCCTATCCCGGAGTGGATCCGGGCCGCGTGCACGTGATCTACAACGGCGTCGACCCAGACGGTTTCGTGCGGAGCTCGGACAGCTCGCGCTTGGCCGAGTTCGGCATCGATCCGGCGCGACCGTACGTGGTGTTCGTGGGGCGCATCACGCGTCAAAAGGGCATCGTGCATCTGCTGCGCGCGGCGCGTCTGCTGGCGCCCGGCGCGCAGCTGGTATTGTGCGCGGGGGATGCCGACACGCCGGAGCTCGGCGCGGAGGTGCGCGCCTTGGTCGAAGAGTTGTCGCGCAACCGAGGCGGCGTGGTGTGGATCGAGAAGATGTTGCCGCGCGCAGATCTGGTGCAGGTGCTCAGTCACGCCCGGGCGTTCTGCTGCCCGTCGGTATACGAGCCGTTCGGGATCGTGAATCTGGAAGCGATGGCCTGTGGCGCACCGGTAGTGGCGTCGGCGGTGGGCGGCATCCCGGAGATCGTCGTGGAGGGCCAGACCGGCTACTTGGTGCCGTTCCAGGGCGACGGCACGCCGCGTAACGAACCCGCTGAGCCGGAAAAGTTCGCGCAAGACCTGGCGACCGCGCTCAATCGCGTGCTCGCAGATGCCGAGCACGCACGCGCGTTGGGTCGAGCCGGCCGGGAACGTGTGGTCGAACGTTTCAGTTGGAATGCGATCGCGGAGCAAACCGTGGCGCTCTATCGCTCATTGACCCAATCTGCCCCGCAGTGAGCCGCCACGGCTGTTGACTGGTTCGGTAGAAACGGAGCTCGGTATTGCGCAGGACGCAATACCGAGTTGCTGACATAGCAGCAGAACCGGGCGAACACGGTGCTAGGGTGCAGCTGCGGCGCGCTCGAAATTGCTCCGCAAGGTGACCCAATGCCTGCCTATCGCTCCCGAACCACTACTCACGGCCGTAACATGGCGGGTGCCCGCGCTCTTTGGCGCGCCACCGGCGTTCGCGAAGAAGACTTCGGTAAGCCGATCATCGCGGTCGTCAATTCTTTCACGGAGTTCGTGCCGGGTCACGTGCACCTGCGCGATCTCGGCAAGCTGGTGGCCGAAGAGATCACCAAAGCCGGCGGCATCGCGCGCGAATTCCACACCATCGCGGTGGATGACGGTATCGCCATGGGTCACGGCGGCATGTTGTACAGCTTGCCGTCGCGCGAGCTGATCGCCGACTCCGTCGAGTCCATGGTGCAGGCGCACTGTGCCGACGGCATGGTCTGCATTTCGAACTGCGACAAGATCACTCCGGGCATGCTCAACGCCGCCATGCGCGTCAACATCCCTGCGGTGTTCGTCTCCGGCGGCCCGATGGAAGCCGGGAAGGTCGTGCTGAAGGGCAAGAAGGTCCACCTCGACTTGGTCGACGCCATGATCGCCGGCGCAGATCCGAAGGTCAGCGACGAAGACTCCGCGCTGGTGGAGCGCTCGGCGTGTCCGACCTGCGGCTCCTGCTCCGGCATGTTCACGGCCAACTCCATGAACTGTCTGACGGAGGCGCTCGGCCTGTCGCTGCCCGGCAACGGCACCGTGCTGGCGACGCACTCGGCACGCAAGGAGCTATTCTTGCGCGCTGGCCGCGTGATCGTGGACTTGGTCAAGCGCTACTACGAGCACGATGACGAGAGCGTGCTGCCGCGCTCGATCGCTACGATGAAAGCCTTCGAAAACGCGATGGCGCTCGATATCGCGATGGGCGGCTCCACCAACACGATTTTGCATCTGCTCGCCGCCGCCAAAGAGGCCAACGTGCCCTACGACTTGCGCTGCATCGACGAACTCTCGGGTCGCGTGCCGCACCTCTGCAAGGTCGCGCCCAGCACCGAAAAGTACCACATCGAAGACGTGCATCGCGCTGGCGGCGTCATGAGCATCTTGGCCGAGCTCGATCGCGCTGGCTTGATTCACCGCGACACCCACACCGTGCACGAGAAGACGCTCGGCGCCGCGATCGATCGCTGGGATATCACGCGCAACCCCGACGCCCACACCTTCTTCCGCGCGGCCCCGGGCGGCGTGCCGACCCAGACGCCATTTAGTCAAAGCCAGCTGTGGGATAGCCTCGATCTCGATCGCGAGAACGGCTGCATCCGTAGTTTCGCCCACGCTTACAGCAAGGACGGTGGTCTTGCCGTGTTGCGCGGCAACGTGGCCGAAGAAGGCTGCGTGGTGAAGACGGCAGGTGTGGACGCGTCGATATGGCGCTTCAGCGGCCCGGCCAAGGTCTATGAGAGTCAGGAAGACGCCGTGGAAGCGATCTTGGGCGGCAAGGTCGTCGCCGGCGATGTGGTCGTCATTCGTTACGAAGGGCCCCGCGGCGGACCGGGCATGCAAGAGATGCTGTATCCGACCACGTACTTGAAGAGTCAGGGCTTGGGTAAGGTCTGCGCTCTGATCACCGACGGTCGGTTTTCGGGTGGCACCTCCGGGTTGTCGATCGGCCACGTTTCGCCGGAAGCGGCGGAGGGGGGGACCATCGCGTTGGTCAAAGACGGTGACCGCATCGAGATCGACATTCCGGACCGACGGCTGTGGCTCGCGGTCCCAGAAGCAGAGCTGCATGCCCGCCGTCAGGCGCTGCAGCAGGGTGGCGGTTATCGTCCGAAGTCGCGACAGCGCACGGTCAGCACCTACCTCAAGGCGTACGCCGCGCTCGCCATGAGCGCGTCACACGGCGCGGTTCGCGATCTGTCGCGGTTGGATCAGCGCTGACCGGCGCTCGGCTCCCGGACGCCGGACAATTCCAGGAAAAAACCTGTCAGGACGGAGCGTTCGGACTGCAATGCCGACCGCTCCGGGCGCCCACGACCCGGACAGCGCAGGAACTGCGACTTCCGCGCAGGTCGGGGTAACTTGGACGAAACCTGGCAGAATCCATCGCACGGGTCTATTAGCGCCTGCATGCGGCTCGAGAATTACGAGGTCGATACGCGGACTTACGACGAGACCTTCGAGCCCGGCGGTGGGATCCGCCCTTTATACAAGGAGCTCGGAGCGCGCCTTTCGGAGCTGGGACCTCAAGAACTCGACCGTCGTCGCAAGTTGGTCGAGCTGTTACTGCGCAATCAAGGCGTCACGTTTACCGTCTACTCGGATGATGCCGGCATCGAGAAGGTGCTGCCGTTCGATCCGATTCCGCGTCTGATCGATGCGGCCGAGTGGGCGCAGGTGGAGCGCGGCTTGGTCCAGCGCGTCGAGGCGCTGAACTTGTTCTTGGCGGACATCTACGGTCCGCAAAAGATTCTGGACGACGGCATCGTCCCCCACGAACTCATCTATCGCGCGGATTCCTTCCGCCGCGAGATGGTCGGCATGAAGCCGCCGCAGGGCATCTACACCCACGTGGTCGGCTCCGATTTGATTCGCGACGAGCAAGGCGTGCTCCACGTGTTGGAGGACAACGTGCGCAGTCCCAGCGGCGTCAGCTACGTGCTGGAGTGCCGCGACGTGATGAAGCGCGTGTTCGGCCTGCTCTTCAACCACTACGGCGTGCGCTCTGTCGATGAGTACACGGACTGGCTGCGAGAGTCGTTGCAACACGTGGCGCCCCGTGCCGACACGGATCCCAACGTGGTGCTGCTCAGCCCCGGCATGTACAACTCGGCGTACTTCGAGCACAGCTTTCTGGCTCGTTGTATGGGTGTCACGCTCGTAGAAGGGCGAGATCTGGTGGTGCGCGACGGCATGGTTTGCATGCGCACCACGCAGGGTTTGAAGCGCGTGGACGTGATCTATCGGCGCATCGACGATGACTTTCTCGATCCGGTGGCGTTCCGACCGGACTCCGTGCTCGGCTGTCCCGGGTTGTTCGCCGCGTATCGCAGCGGCGCCGTGGCGCTAGCGAACGCGCCCGGTACCGGCGTGGCGGATGACAAGGCGATCTATCCGTTCGTGCCAGACATGATCCGGTACTACCTGTCGGAGGAGCCGATTCTGCCCAACGTGCCGACGTTCATCGCGTCGCGTCCGGACGATCGCAAGTACATCCTCGAACACCTGCACGAGCTGGTGGTCAAGCAGACGGACGCGTCGGGTGGCTACGGCATGCTGATCGGGCCGCACTCGACCAAGGAGCAGCGTGAGGAGTTTGCCAAGCGCATCACGCAAAATCCGCGCTCTTACATCGCGCAGCGCACGATTCAGCTCGGCAAACATCCCACGTTGATGGACGGCGAACTCGATGGGCGCTGCGTCGATCTGCGTCCCTACATTCTTTACGGCGACAAGGTTCGTGTGATTCCAGGCGGACTCACCCGCGTGGCACTGCGCAAAGGCAGCTTGGTGGTCAATTCGAGTCAGGGCGGCGGTTACAAAGATACCTGGGTGCTCGCACCCGACAACGAGACGGGGCAAGGGTGAACCAATGCTGAGTCGCGTTGCCGAAGCCTTGTACTGGATGGGTCGCTACGTAGAGCGTTCCGAGCATTCCGCGCGCGTGCTGGAAGCCATGATCGATTTGAAGCTCGACCTGTTCGAGGTCGATCGCGAAGTGGCGAGCGAGCAATGGGCGGGCGCGCTGCGCGCTTTGACCCTGCCGGATTTGCCGTTCGAGCGTTTGGTGTTGGACCCTTCCGAACCTACCTCGTTGCTGTGTTCCATGTCGCGCGCCCGAGAGAACGCTCGGCAAGTGCGCGAGACGATCAGCCCAGAGATGTTCGAAGAGTTGAATCGGCAATACTGGGCGCTGAGGGACTATGCCTCGTCGGGCGTCAACGAAAGTAACGTGTCGCAGGCGCTGAAGGGCATCGTGTCGCTCAGCTTCCTGTGGGACGGCGTGACCGACGCGACCATGTTGCGCGGCGAAGGTTGGCTGTTCCTGAAACTCGGGAAGTTCATGGAGCGTATCGACGCTGTGGCGCGCCTGGTCGCGGCGCGGCTCGACTCCCACGAGAACTCGGAGGACGAGGTGGTCTCGGGCGCCGAGGAAGAAAACGTGGAGTGGATCACGTTGCTCAAGAGCCTGGACGCGCTCGACGCCTACCGCAAAGCGCACCCAAAGCGCGTGGATCGGCGCGCGGTGGTCGATTTTCTGCTGTTCGAGGCCGATTTCCCGCGCACGCTCCGCTACTCGACCAACACCGCGGCGGATCTGGCGCGACGCTTGCAGCGCATGCACCCGCAATCGGGCCGCTTGGTGGAGCGACGCTTGGGACAACTTGCCGCGCGCGTGGAGTACGCAGATTTTCAGTCAGTCGAAGCTCACGGGAGCGCCACGTTCCTCAGAGAGGTCGTGGCAGATGTCAACGAAGGCTCATCACGTCTTCAAAAGACCTTCTTCCTGTGCTGACGGGAAGCGAACAGCAGTGACCGGAGGATTTCATGTTGTTGTCGATTCAACACAAGACTGAGCTGTCATACGCCGAGCCCATCAGCGAATCCGTGATCGAACTACGGATGGCGCCGCGCAACGACGCGACTCAGACCGTACGCTCGTTCGCGCTGGCGGTGGGTCCAGAGGCGCCGGTGTTCGAACAAGCGGACTGGCAAGGCAACCGGGCGCATCACTTCTCGATCGTGGAGGTGCATGACCGCGTAGAAATCGTCGCCTCCTCCGTCGTGGAAACGCTCACGCCGCGCCAGCACTTGGATGACCTGAGCGATCCCTTGCCGCTGAACGGCGTGGGCCACCGTCTGGAAGACTTCTTGTTGCCGCACGGCCCGGTAATGAAGGATCTGCGGCTCAGCACGTTCGCCGAGCAGATCGGCCTGCTGGCGGAGAAGCGCTTGTCCACGGTGTTAGCCGTCGTGACGGCGCGACTGCGGGAGCTGCTGAAGTACACGAAAGGCGTGACCACCAGCGGGACGACCGTGTGCCATGCCCTCGATCTCGGGAAGGGCGTGTGCCAGGATTTCTCGCACGTCGGGCTCTCTCTGTTGCGAATGTTGGGGATCCCGGCGCGTTACGTGTCGGGTTATCTCTACCGCGCCGGCTCGGGCGAGCTGGAGACGCATGCTTGGCTGGAGGCGTACAGTCCGACCCTCGGCTGGGTGGGGCTGGATCCGACCCACGGCGAGCTGGCTTCGGAATCCCACGTCGCGGTCGCGACCGGGCGCAGTTACGCCGACGTCCCGCCCAATCGCGGGGTGTATCGTGGCCAGGCCGAAGAGAAGATCAGCGTGAAGGTGCTGATGCAGCGCTTGGACAATGCCCAGGAGCCGGTGCCGGTCATCGTTCGGCCGGAGGCGAGGTTGTTGCCGGACCGGATGGTGCGCGAGCGCGCGTTCGACCTGCAAGCGCTGGAGCAGCAACAGCAGCAGCAGCAACAATAGCTAGGGTTCGTTCGTTCAGCGCGTGCGGTCACGCTCATGTGTGAGTAATGGACGCACTCCTGACTCAGTTTAGAAGATAAGACTGCCTTGCCGGGCGGCCTGACCGCCGTGTCTCGGCTTGTTTGCCGACGAGGTCCGCGTGACTATCCGTGTCGCCCTACGCCATAAGACTCGCTACAATTACGACCGCCGCATCAACTTAGGGCCCCAAGTCGTGCGCTTGCGGCCGGCGCCTCACTCGAAGACGCCGATAGTTGCGTACTCCTTCAAGGTCTCGCCGGGCGGCCACTTCTTGAATTGGCAGCAGGACCCGCAAGGGAACTACCTGGCGCGCCTGGTGTTCCCGGACAAGACGGATCACCTGGAGATCGATGTCGAGCTCGTCGCCGACATGCCCACGGTGAACCCGTTCGATTTCTTCCTGGACAAGGAAGCGGAGACCGCGCCTTTCACCTACGACCCAGCGATCATGAAGGAGCTAGCTCCGTACTTGGAGCTCATTCCCGTCAGCGCGAAAGTCGAACAGTTTGCCAAGTCTTCCGCTCCGAAGGGCGAGCGCACCGTCGACTTCTTGGTCGCGCTGAATCAACGTATTCAGCAGCACGTCAAATACCTGATCCGCTTGGAGCCCGGCGTTCAAACTCCCGACGAAACGCTGGAGAACGCCAGTGGATCGTGCCGTGACTCGGCGTGGTTACAGGTTCAGGTGTTGCGGCGCCTGGGCTACGCTGCGCGCTTCGCTTCCGGCTATTTGATCCAGCTCAAGCCCGACCAAAAGCCGCTGGAAGGTCCGGAGGGACCACAACACGACTTCACGGATCTGCACGCCTGGGCCGAGGTGTACCTGCCCGGCGCCGGCTGGATCGGCCTAGACGCCACTAGCGGTTTGCTCACCGGTGAGGGGCACATTCCGCTGGCCTGCACGCCCGATCCGACCAGCGCTGCGCCGATCAGCGGTGCGCTCGACGAGTGCGAAGTCGAGTTTTCTCACCTGATGCGCGTGGATCGTGTGCGCGAGACGCCGCGCGTAACCCTGCCGTACACCGACGAGGTGTGGTCGCGCATCGAGACTTTGGGGCACAAGATCGACGCGGAGCTGAAGGGCAACGACGTACGCCTGACCATGGGTGGCGAACCAACCTTCGTCTCGATCGACGATCCCGATGGTTATGAGTGGAACTACGGCGCGCTCGGCGATCACAAGCGCGAACGCGCGGGCGTGTTGTTTCGACGCCTGGCCAAGCGTTTCGCGAACGACCCGCTCCTGCACTTCGGTCAGGGTAAATGGTACCCCGGCGAACAGTTGCCGCGTTGGGCGCTCGGTTGCTACTTCCGCAAAGACGGCGATTCGATCTGGCAACGCGAGCACCTGATCGCGAACGATGGCGAGAACTACGGCGCCAACGACGCCAGCGCCGCGCGCTTCATCGAACGCCTGGCTGATCGCTTGGAGGTCGACTCCAAGTTTGCGTTGCCAGGCTACGAGGATCCGTTCCACTACATGCTGAAGGAGCGGCGTCTGCCCACCAACGTCACGCCGCTCGACAATCGGCTCGACGACGAGATGGAGCGACTGCGCGTCGCCAAGGTGTTCGAGCAAGGCCTGGGCAAGGTGGTCGGTTACAACCTGCCGCTGACGCCGCTTGGCGGCGGTCAGTGGCGGTCTGGCGATTGGTTTCTGCGCCGAGAGCAGCTGTACCTGGTCCCCGGCGACTCCCCGATGGGCTATCGCTTGCCGATCGACTCGCTGCCCTGGGTGCTGGAGTCCGACTATCCCTACGTGCACGAGCAAGATCCGTTCGTGCCGCGCTCGCCGCTGCTGCCGTATCGTCAATTTGCGCAACTCTTGCGGCAATATCCGGGTGACGCGCGCGATCCGGCGGAAGAATACGGCGAGCTCGGCGCCGACGGCCTCCCGGCTGGTGGAAAAGGCGACGGACGTTCGCCGTACGAGCGCAAAGCGCTGCGCGAGCAGCGAGATGCGCGTGAAGGCCGCGAGAAGCGAGAAGGTCACGCTCGACCGCAACCGTTTCAGTCGACGCCGTGGCTCGTACGCACGTCGTTGTGCGTAGAACCGCGCAACGGCATCCTGCACGTCTTCTTGCCGCCCATCGGCCATATCGACGACTACCTCGATCTAGTTGCGCGCATCGAGGCGGTCTCGGAAGAGCTGTCGATGCCGGTACGCATCGAGGGCTACACGCCGCCAGGTGATCCGCGCATCGAGAAGTTCACCGTCACGCCCGACCCGGGCGTGATCGAGGTGAACATCCATCCGCAGCACAGTTGGGACTCGCTGGTCAAAACCACCGACGTTCTCTACCAGGAGGCGCGCGACAGCCGTCTGGGTACGGAGAAGTTCATGTTGGATGGTCGCCACACCGGCACTGGCGGTGGCAATCACGTCACCCTCGGCGGCAACTCCACGCCGGACAGTCCGCTGTTGCGGCGCCCGGACGTGCTGGCCAGTCTGGTCGGCTATTGGCACGACCATCCCGCGCTTTCGTACCTATTTTCGGGCATGTTCATCGGCCCGACCAGCCAGGCCCCGCGCGTAGACGAGGCTCGGCACGAGTCGACTTACGAGCTCGAGATTGCCTTTGCAGAAGCGCGGCGCTTAGCTCGACAAGACGGCTTCGTGCGGCCCTGGATCGTGGATCGTCTGTTCCGCAATTTGCTGGCGGACATGACGGGCAACACTCACCGCTCCGAGTTCAGCATCGACAAGCTGTACTCGCCGGACAGCGCAACGGGGCGTCTTGGCCTGCTGGAGATGCGTGCGTTCGAAATGCCGCCGCACGCGCGCATGAGCCTTGCCCAGATGCTGCTGGTGCGCGGACTGGTCAGTCGCTTCTGGCGCGACCCGTACGTCTCGAAGGTCACGCGCTGGGGCACGTCGCTGCATGACCGCTTTCTCTTGCCGCACTTCGCCTGGCAGGACTTCAAAGACGTGCTGCGCGACTTGAACCAGGCGGGCTATCCGTTCGAAGAGAATTGGTTCGCGCCGCACTTCGAGTTTCGCTTCCCGGTAGTCGGCAGCGTGGCGACGGACGGCGTGGAGGTGGAGTTACGCCGCGCCCTGGAGCCATGGAACGTGTTGGCGGAAGAGTCGGCGGCTGGCGGTACCGCTCGCAGCGTGGACTCCTCGCTGGAGCGCGTTCAGGTGACCGTTCGCAACGGCGTGCCGAATCGCCACCACATCTTGTGCAACGGCGCCTGGGTGCCCCTCCATCCGACGGGTACGCGCGGTGAAGCCGTCGCCGGTGTGCGCTTCCGCGCCTGGCAACTTCCGTCCCAGCTCCATCCAACGCAGGGTGTTCACGCGCCGTTGGTGTTCTCACTGGTGGATCGCTGGTCCGAGCGCGCCATTGGTGGTTGCACGCTGTTCGTCTCTCACCCTGGCGGCCTCAGTCATGAGCGCTTCCCAATCAACGCCCTGGAAGCGGAGTCGCGGCGTGCCGCGTTGTTCGCGCCACAGGGGCATAGTCCGGGCGCTCTCGATCTGAGTCAGGTGGTAGATTTGAAGAGCCCGGATTACCCCCTTACCCTGGATCTGCGGCGGTTTTCTGTTCCGCCGCCCCCCAGGGGCGGAGTGTGGTAACGCTCCAGGCGATGTCTTCTGCGAACGCAGCCGACTCGCCTTCGAGTTGGCTCCCAGAAAGCTGGGCCTACGTGCCAGCGTCGCACGGCTTCGACGAAGCGTTGGCCGAAGACGACACGGTGCGCCCGCATTGGCGTGGGTTTTTGGACGCCATGCAGCCGATGTCCATGCTGGAGCTGTCGCGTCGCTGGTCGCAGGCCCAGCGCGTGATCCGGGAAAACGGCGTTACCTACAACGTGTACGGCGATCCGCGCGGCGCGGACCGTCCGTGGCAGTTGGATCCACTGCCGATCCTGGTCTCGGCGGAGGAGTGGGCCGCGACCGAGGCTGGCCTGGTGCAACGGGCGCGCCTGCTCGACGCCATCCTCAGCGACCTTTACGGCCCGCAGCGCTTGATTCGTGAGCGCGTGATGCCGCCAGAGTTGGTGCTGGCCAACCCGGCGTTCCTGCGTCCGCTGTTCGGGGTACACGTCGCCGATAATGTGCGGCTGCACCTCTATTCGGCGGATCTGGCGCGCGACAGTGACGGCCGCTTCACCGTGCTCGGTGATCGCACGCAGGCGCCGTCGGGCGCGGGTTACGCGCTCGAGAATCGCATCGTCATCTCGCAGCTGCTGCCGCAGGTCTTCCGCGACTGTCGCATCGAACGTTTGGCGTTGTTCTTTCGCGCGGTGCGCGAGGGGCTGCGGCTCAGCGCGCGTCGACGTTCGGATAGCCCGCGCGTAGTGTTGCTCACGCCGGGTCCGTATAACGAGACCTACTTCGAGCACGCCTACCTCGCACGTTATCTCGGCTACACTCTGGTGGAGGGCGGCGATCTCACGGTGCGAGATCGTTCGCTGTATCTCAAGACATTGGGCGGGCTCGAGCGGGTGGACGTCGTGCTGCGGCGCCTGGACGACAGCTACGCAGATCCGCTGAGCTTGCGCGCTGATTCGTCCCTGGGGATCGCGGGTTTGGTCCACGCCGTGCGCGCCGGTAACGTCACCGTCGCCAACTCGCTCGGCTCCGGTCTGGTAGAAATGCCTGCGCTCTTGGCGTTTTTGCCGCAGCTGTGCCGCGCGCTGCTGAACGAAGATTTGGAGTTGCCTAGCGTCCCCACCTATTGGTGTGGTGACGAACAAGGTCGGCGCTTCGTGCTCGATCATCTGTCGAACTTGGTGATCAAGCCGGCCGTCCCCGGCGCCGGGCTGGCAGAGCCCGTGTTTGGCGGCGATCTGAGCAGCGCGGAGCTCGAAGCGCTGAAGGATCGGATTTTGGCGCGCCCCGGCTCTTATGTCGGACAGGAACGCCTGCCGCTCAGCACGGCACCGGCGTTCACTGGTGACAGTGTGCAGTCGCGTCACCTCACGCTGCGTACGTTCTTGGCTCGGCGCGGCAACGGCTACGCGGTGATGCCGGGGGGGTTGACGCGCATCGCGAGCTCGAAGGACTCGCTGGTGGTGTCGATGCAGCGCGGTGGCGGCAGCAAGGACACCTGGGTGCTGGCGCGCGGCGAACCCAACCAGATTTCTTTGTTGCCGCAGCCGGGCGTGCGCGTGGACATCGTGCGCAGCGGCGGCGATCTGCCGAGCCGCGTCGCCGACAACCTGTTCTGGATCGGGCGCTACGTGGAACGCGCCGAGGCGACGACGCGGCTGTTTCGTAGCCTGCTCGTTCGTCGCGCCGATGATTCCGTCGGTCGTGGCGCAGAGCTATCCGCGCTGATCTTCGCGCTGGAAGACAATATGGAGCTTCTGCGCGGCGCGATCGGCAAAGGTAGCTCCAGCGTGGAGGCAGAGCTGTCGCGGCTGCTGTTGAGCCCCGAGCCCGCGCGCACTCCGGCCGCTGGCATCGCCGCTGGTTATCGCGCCACCAGCGTGGTGCGGGATCGCGTGGCCGTGGACACCTGGCGCGTGCTGAACCAACTCTCGGCCACGGTCGAGCAAGCGCGCGCGCGTTCGACCTTCGATTTGACGGACTCGTTGGAAA
>Ga0247764_1000257_pt1 | contig 19405 bp, 21 predicted proteins | sample UWRJL051202B4_FD_179932 | JGI IMG/M metagenome (GOLD analysis project Ga0247764, IMG submission 179932) | Plant litter microbial communities from Arlington Agricultural Research Station in Wisconsin, United States - UWRJ-L051-202B-4 | ecosystem: Environmental > Terrestrial > Plant litter >...
GAGTACGGCATTCGCGCGCGCGTGCTCGATTTACGCTGGCTGAGCCCGCTACCCGAAGGCGATATCCTGGAGCACGCTCGCGATACCGGCGCGCTGCTGGTGGCCGATGAGTGCCGGCGTTCAGGCAACGTCTCGGAGGGGATCGCGGCATTGTTGCTGGACGCCGGGGCAACGGTGCGGTTCGCGCGAGTAACCAGCGCGGATTGCTTCATTCCGTTGGGCGAGGCCGCCGAGCTGGTACTGCTGAGCCAAGCGGAAATCGTTGCCGCCGCGCGGCGCCTTCACATCGCTTCCGGCGTGCAGTAGCGTGCCGTCCCATGTTCCTCGGCCGCCTGTCGGCACCTATTTTGTTCGGTTCTCTGTTCGTCAGCACCGCCGCGCTCGCGCAAGCGACGGCCAGGCCCAGCGCGCCGGAGCCAGCGGCGGCCGCAGCTCAGACTCCGGTTGAAGGCGACGCGACACAACGCTTGCTGGGACCGGCCGCGCAAGGCCTGAAGCTGCCGTTCGAGAAGTTTCGTCTCAAGAACGGGCTCACGGTGCTGTTACATCAAGATCGCTCGGTGCCGCTGGTATCGTCCAATCTTTGGTACCACGTGGGGCCCGCCAACGAGCCTGCCAAACGCTCGGGATTTGCGCACTTGTTCGAGCACCTGATGTTCGAAGGTTCCCGGCACGTGGGGCGGGCGTTCGATACCTTGTTGGAGTCGGTGGGCGCCACCAACGTCAACGGCACCACCAGCTGGGATCGCACGAACTACTTCGAAACGGTGCCGCGCGAGCAACTCGAGCTGCTGTTGTGGATCGAGAGCGACCGCATGGGTTTCATGCTCGATGGTTTGGATCAGACGCGCCTCGACGTGCAACGCGACGTCGTCAAGAACGAGCGCCGGCAAAGCTACGAAAACGCGCCCTATGGGCCGAGTTCGCTCGCGCTGCTCGACACTTTGTTCCCCGCGGGCACGCCGTACCACGGCGCCATCATCGGCTCGATGGCGGATCTTTCGGCCGCCACGCTCGACGACGTGCGCGAATTCTTCCGCACCTACTATGCGCCAAGCAACGCCACGCTCGCGCTGGCGGGCGACTTCGAGCTCGAGCCGACACGTGCGCTAATCACCCGCTACTTCGAGACGTTGCCCGACCGTCCGCGCCCGTCCGCGCGCAGCCAACCCATCCCGCCCCCAAGCCCACAGCGCCTCATCGTCAAAGAGCCGGTCGAGCTCGCGCGGGTCGCATTTGGCTTCATCACGCCTCCGGCCTATACCCCCGACGATCCCGTGCTGGAGGTGACGATGGCAGTGCTGGCGGGCGGCAAAGCCACGCGCTTGTATCGTTCCCTGGTGGTGGAGAAGAAGCTGGCGTCCGAGGTGGATGCTGCGCTCGACTCCAATCAGTTGGCGAGCAGCAGCGTGATCAGCGCTACCGTGACCTCGGGCAAGCCAGTGGCGGACGTAGAGCGCGCGCTGAGCCTCGTGCTGGAGGGACTCGGCAAGCAGGGACCCACGAGCACCGAGCTAGATCGCGCGAAACGTCGCATTTTACTGAACGTGGTGGGCAACCTGGAGCTGCTCAATGGCCCTGGCGGCGAGTCAGGGCGAGCCGGTATCCTGCAGCGCTTCGATCATTACCGCGGGGATCCGGGGTACTTTGCAGAGTGGGTGCGGCAACTTGCGAATGTCAGCGCAGCGGACGTGCAGCGCGTGATCACGGCACACTTGGGGCCGGAGCACCGCGTGGTGGTGGTCACCGAGCCTGGCGCGCAGCGCGGCGCGGCGGGAGCGACGCCATGAACGACTTCGGTTTTCTCTCACGCAAGTGGCTCGTCACTCCATGGTTTTTGCTGGCGTGTTCCGGAACACCTGCGCCGCAAGCGAACACGGCAAAAGCGCCCGCTCCCGTTCCGAGCGCCAGCGCGGCCGCGGCGGATCCGGAGCCGTTTCGCGCCAAACAACCCGCAGCGGGTAAGCCGGGTGCTTTCGAGTTCCCCACGCCAGCGCTCGCGACGCTGCCGAACGGTCTCAGCGTCTACTTGGTGCAGCGCCCCACACGCGTGGCGGCAGTGACCCTGTGGGTGCGGCACGGAGCCGCCTCCGTACCAAAGGGCAAGAGCGGGCTCGCCGGTTTGACCGCACGCATGCTCACCGAAGGCACGCGAAAGAAGTCTTCGTCCGCCCTGGCAGAAGCCGTGGAGTCGCTCGGCACCACGCTCTCTGCCGATGCTTCTCGGGACGCTTCGAACCTGGGTTTGAGCTGCCTGCCGCCGGATTTGTCGAAAGCCCTGGGCTTGTTGGCGGAGGTGGTGACGGAGCCAGCCTTCAACGAGAACGAGTTCACGCGCGTACGCGCCGAATGGCTGGACGGTATCCGCGCCGAGCGCCAGGAGCCGCAACGGCTGAGCACGCTGGTCGCGCTCCAAACTCTACTCGGCGCTCCCCATGGTGCGGCGGTCGACGGTTCAGTGCCAGACGTCGAGAAGCTCACCGTCAAAGATCTGAAAGAGTTTCACGTGCGCGCCTACACGCCGGACAACGCAGCCGTCGTGATCGTCGGGCCGTTCGAGAAAGCCGCGGTCAGCGCGCTGGTGAGCGAAGCGTTCGCGAAGTTCCGCGGAAAAAATGGGGTGATCGCACCAGCTGCGCCGGAGCCGCAGGCGCCGAGCAAACTACGCCTGCTCTTGGTGAATCGACCCGGCGCCGTGCAGAGTGCCATCGCGGCGTTGCAGCCAGCGCCGAAGCGCAGCGATGCGGGCTTCGAGGCGCGTCAGGTGATGGCGCGGGCGCTCGGTGGTCTTTTCACCTCCCGTTTGAATCTCAACTTGCGCGAAGAGCACGCGTACACCTACGGAGCGTTCGCGCAGTCGATCGCCACGCGCTACTGGGGAGCGCTGCTGGTAGCGACCAGTGTGCGCACGGACGTGACGGCCGAGGCGATCGACGAGATCGTGCGCGAGTTGTCGCGCGCGCAAAATCCCTCGCTTGGTAAGCCGTTCGCGCCGGATGAGCAGGGCCGGGCCACCGCGGATTTGATCTTCAATTTGGGGGCTGCCATCGAGCATCCGAATCGCATCGCGGAGCAGACTTCCAAGTTGTTCGTCGAGCAATTGCCGCTCGACTACAATGCGCGCTACCCCGTCACGCTGAAGCAACTGCCGCTGTCAGCGGTGGTCGACGCCGCCGCAGCGCTGACGCCCCAGCGACAACTGATCGTGATCGTCGGTGACCGCGAGAAGATCGAACCTGCGCTCAAGCAACACGGATACGCTGCGGAGCTCGCCGATTCCAAGGCGACGGAGTAGCCAACGTCAGCGCGCGGATCGGGCGCGCGGCTGCGCGGACTCGAGCGGAAGTTGCTCGAGCGGCACCGCGCGCAAGGTCGGGACAGACGCACTGGTGGCCTGATCCGCTGGCGCGTCGTTCACCACCGTCTGCTCGGGCAGCGTGATGGGCTCCTCACTCTTCGGCGCGCTCTTGCGAAGGGACAACGCAATCACGCCACCTACGAAGAACGCGCCGAGCGCGAAGCCGAGCCAAATCACCTTGCGCGACGCTCCACGCCGACGCCGCTTCGACAAGATGCGGCGCCGCGCGGCCTCAAGATCCTTGCGATCGGTCAGTACGATGGTGGCCTCGCCCCGCCCCGAGCCGTACGATTGGAGGCGCGGGCGCGGCTCCGAAATCACTATGGAGCGCTCTTCCTCCTGCACCTGCGCGCGCTTCTGAGGCGCGTGCGGCGCCTGCTCGTGCGCGAGGATGGCCTCATGATCCAACTCTTCGAGATCATTGATCGAGGCGAGCTCTTCTGGCCCCCTGCGGCGCTGCGGAGACGACGACACGGAGTCTTGTCTTATACCCGCCGTCTCCCTACCCGGCCAGCATTTGCGCCCGATTCAAGCCAGAGGGACAGCCGTGTGATGACTTGGAAACTGAGATGTCAGTTCGGTAGCGGGGGCCGGACCGTGGGGTAGAGACGCCGGCGGTCCCGCGGGTGTTTTGAGACGGCAGGCTTTTTGTGGGTGATTGGGGCCGCGGTCTTGTGGGTGACCCGGCCCCAATCACGGCGTTCTGTCGGGTCGTGGCGGTGAGCTCGGGTTAATGACGAGCTCAGGTTGTGGCCGCGGCTCAGGTTATGCGGGTGAGCTTGTTGTGATCACGGCTTGCGGGGAAAGTCGCAGGAAGTGCTACACTCGGCGCGAGCAGTGCCCCAGGAACAGATGATTCTGGTGGTCGATGACGACGCGGTCAGTCGGCATGTCCTCGGTGAAACCCTCGCCGGCGCAAGTATGCCGTTCGTCTCCGTGGAAAGTGGTCGTCAGGCGCTGGCGTGGCTGTCCACCCACACGCCCAGCGTGGTGTTGCTGGACCTGATGATGGACGAGTTCGATGGCTACGCCGTGCTCGGTCATCTGCGCGCGGACGAGCGACTGCGAGAGGTGCCGGTGGTCGTGCTCACCGCACTCGACTCGGACGAAGAGATTCGGCGCGTGTTCGCGTCGGGCGCGGACGACTACGTCCACAAGCCGTTCCGCGCCGCGGAGCTGATCGCGCGTATCCGTGGGCAGGCGCGCTTGCGCGAGTACGTGGAGCGCTTGAGCCAGCGCGAGCACGATCAGCAGACCGTGCTGGAGCTGACCCAGAAGCTTGCCTCCACGCTGGATGTTCGCGACATCCTGTTTACGGTCGTGCAGCGCCTGGCGCAAATCGCGCGCGCGGATCGCTGCAGCATCGTGCTCTTCGCCGACTCCGGCCAGGTTGGCTACGTGCTCGCCACGAGCGACGACGCTCAGCTCAAAGATCTGCCGATTGATCTGGCGAAATATCCAGAGATCCGCGAGGTGCTCGCGACCGGCAAGAACCTCGTGATCCACGACGCGGAGCACCATCCGCTGCTGGAGGTCGTGCGCAAGGACGAGCCCGCGCGCGGATTCAATTCCTTGGCCCTGATCCCCATCGTGTACGAGCATGGCTCCATGGGCGTGATGTTCCTGCGCTCGCGCACGCGCGCGGAGTTCAGCAGTCACGAGCTCGCGTTGGTGAGCACGGTGGCGAACGCCACCGCCATCGCCTTGCGCAACGCGCGCATCCTGTCCAACCTGCGCGCCCAGACCGAGCAGAGCACGCACGCGCGTGTGGAGGCGGAGCGGCGCGTGCAACTGTTCCAACGCTACGCGGACTTTTTCGAGAGCGCCGCCGACGGCATGGTGGTGATCACGCGCGAAGGGCGGGTGTTATTCGCCAACCCGCGAGCCCGGGAGATCACGGGCTACTCCGAATTTGCGCTCCTCGGCGGTAATTTCGAGCGATTTTTGGACCTGGTGGAGCACGAGCGCGCCAGCAGGTTGCTGCGCGGCTTTCAAAACGGCGTGTATCCCAAGGCCGTCGACTTTGCGTTTCGACGGCGCACCGGCGAGGAAATCACGGTCAACGTGAGCTTCTCTTCCGTGCTGCATGAAGACAACGCCGTGCTGTTCACGTTCCGCGATGTCACGCAGGAGCGGCACACCGCAGTGGAGCTGACGCAAACCAAAGAATTCCTGGAGTGTGTGATCGATAGCTCGGTGGACGGCATCGTGTCGGCGAACCTGCGCGGCACCGTGCTGCTGTTCAACCGCGCCGCCGCCAGGATCTTTGGATACACTCCGGATCACGTGATCGGTAAGCTGCGCGTGGACAAGCTTTACCCGGCGGGCGGCGCGCGCGAGGTGATGAAGAAGATCAAAGATCCCAGCGTGAATGGCTACGGCCGCTTGCAAGACTACCGCGCGGAGATGCTGGGCGCGGACGGCAGCAAGATTCAGGTTCAGCTCTCTGCGTCGCTGGTGATCGACAACGGTCAACCCATTGGCTCCGTCGGCATCTTCACGGACATCCGCGATAAGTTGCGGATCCAGGCCGAACTCGAGCACGCCCAAGAGGAGCTGCGCGGTCGCGAAAAACTCGCCATCGCCGCAGAGTTGGCGGGCGCCGCCGCGCACGAACTGAACCAGCCGCTGACGAGCGTGATGGGTTACGCCGCGCTGCTGCAGCGCCAGTTGCGGGAGTCACCGCAGTATCACGGCTCCCTGCAGCACATCATCGACGAAGCCGAGCGCATGGCGGAAATCGTGCGGCAGGTTGGTCGCATCACGAAATACGAAACCAAGACCTACGTCGGAACCGCGAAGATCCTGGATCTCGAAAAGGCCAGTGGCAGCGACCCGCAGGAGACGCCGACACCATGAGCGAACCGTTCGACTCGAGCTTCGAATCGCGCGCCGCTTCGGAAGGTCGGCTGCCGCTCGGCGCCACGAACTTCATGGGGACGGACCGCCAAGCGGACGAGTTGCGGGCGCGCGACGCCTTGCTGAGGCTTGCCAGCGAGCTTCCCGGGGAGCGCGATTTCGCCCAACTCGGCCGGCGCTGGATAGACGGCTTGCGTGACGTGTTCCCGGGCTGCGAGCTGACGCTGCGCTTGGGCAGCGGCAGCGAGTTCGTGGAAGCGCACACCGAGGCGCCACGCAGCGCGCGCGAAGGAACGGACGCCTTGGCGAAGGTTCGGCACGAGGTGACCCGACGACTCGCCGATGGCTGCTCTTCGCTGTGTTTGCGCAAGCGCGAGCTGCCCACCGACCGTGACTTCGCGCTGCTTTCGAGCGCCGTGCCCTTGCTCAGCGCCGCACTCGAACGCGTCCGGCTACAGGCACACGCCGACAAACTCAACGCGCACCTGGTCAACGCTGAAAAGCTGGCCTCGCTCGGGCGCATCGTGGCGGGCGTGGTGCACGAGTTGAACAATCCCCTCACCGGCATTTTAGCCTGCACGACGCTGCTCACCCGTCGGCTCGCGCAGCCGAGTCCGGAAGGTCGGCAACAGGATTTGGAACGGGTGCAACGCATCGCCGACGCCGCGGAGCGAATCCTGTCCTTCACCCGCGACCTCGTCGCTTACGCTCGACCAACGCCAACCCCGCACAAAGCCGTACGTGTGCGCGAAGTCATCGACCGCGCCGTGCTGTTCTGCGAGCACGAATTCTCGAACAACGGCGTCGCGGTGGAGCGTGCTTATCTCGACCCTTTGCCGGAAGTGTTGGGCGTGCCTGATCAGCTCACACAAGTCTTCGTCAACCTGTTCACCAACGCGGTTCACGCCATGACCCCGGGCGGCGGAGCCCTCGCCATTCGCGCCCGCAAGCTGGATGCCCACGCCATTCAAGTCGACGTCTGCGACAGCGGCACCGGCATCCCCGAAGACCTGCTCCCCCAGGTCTTCGAACCCTTCTTCACCACCAAACCGCGCGGCCACGGCACCGGCCTCGGCCTCTCCATCGTTCACGACATCATCACCACCCACCGCGGCACCATCGCAGTCGAAAGCAAGCCCGCCGTCGGCACCACCTTCCGCCTAACTCTGCCGCTCGCCGGCTAACTCTTCCCCCCCGCGCGAGTCCCCGCAGCGCTCCCCGCTCCCTGCTGCTCCCTGCTCCCTGGCTCCACTGCTTCACTTGCCCCGCGTCAGCGCTTCAACCGCCCGCCTGCCAAGTTTGAGTTCTGGCGAAGTTTTGGCGAGCACCGGAGCGGAACGTACTGCCTGTACGTGAGCACCGGAGCACAGCCAAAACGCAGCCAAAACTCAAAATCGGCAGGCGTCCTGTCAACAAACGACGACCCGCTCTACCCAATCACCCTTGCCTTACGCGAGCACCGGAGCTCAGCGAAAACGCAGCCAGAACTCAAAACGGCAGGCGTCCTGTCAACAAAGGACGACCCGCTCTACCCAATCACCCTAATTACCAACACGAGTATCCCCGCCCGGTGGCGCTGCCCGGCCACGATAAAACTCTGGCCAAGCTTCGCCTTCACCTCGAGCAGCGGCAAAAACTCCTTGCCACCAGGCTGATTGATACTCGCCGACAAACGCACGGTGTCGGACGAAAGCACGTCGAGCAAACGCGTTTCCAGCACACGCCCGTTGGGCAGCGGCAACGTCTTTGGAGCTAGGCGATCGAGGGTGAGCTTCTGTCGATCCAGCAGTTGGTAGCTGTCGTACGAAGAAAACGGCGGCTTCTTGAGCTCTGGCATCGCGCCGATGCGCGCGTCGATGCCCTTCTTCGTGTTGGTTGCGTGAAGCACCAACACCTCCGCCGCAAAGCTCGGAGGAGCTTTGGCTTTGGGGGCGACGCTCGCGGACGGTTGCGGCCCCACGGCGAAGGCAGGTGCGACCAGAAACACGACGGGCAGCGCGCAGAGCGCACGCCTGGACCAAGTCATCGAACGCAACGAGCTCCGGAACACAAGCGGCGATGGCTCACAGGTCAACTTCTTGGTCCGCATCCACTACGTCCACCGAATCATCGATCGTCCAGATTACGACGGTACGATCGTCCGTGCCGGGAACCAAAAAGATAGCTCCGGGTGCGGTGCCGAAGTCCACGGCCTCGATCGCCACGGATTCACCCGGTGGCTCTGGCTCAGGGGCCGACATTGCCGCCGCCGGCGCTGCCACGCGCAGATCCGCTTGAATCGGCTTGTCAGAACCGCCGCCCACCACGAGCGCGATCGCCGCAGCCGCTGCCAGCACACCCGCTGCGCCCAGCCATGCGCGGCGGGGCAGCGAGCGAACCACTGCACGAGGAGCAGCAGGCAGCGCGCTCTGCGCCACGCGCTCCATCACCGACGCGCTCACGTCGAAGTCGCGGGTGCGCTGCGTGTCCGCTTCGCGCACGAGCTCTCCGATCAACGCCCAGTCGAGCGCGCGGGCGTGCTCCGCGCCGCCTTCGGCAACCAGCTCCTCGGCGTGCGCCTGCTCCTCCGGAGCAAGCTCCCGATCATGCCAGCGCATCGCGAGTTCCAGTTGCTGGCGTGGTGTGAGGTTCTTGCGTGGGTCGCTCATGGCTTCTCCCTCGCGCGCAACGCGGCGTGCTCTTGATAGAAGTCGGCCAACGTCTTCTGCAGCTTGCGCCGAGCGTGGAAGAGCCGGCTCATGATGGTGCCGATGGAGACGCCCATTGCCTCAGCCATTTCTTCGTAGCTCATCCCCTGGACTTCGCGCATCACAATGACCCCCCGGTGGTAGTCTGGCAGCTCGGCCAGTGCGGCTTCAATTCGCTGGCGCATTTCCTTGCGGTACAGCTCACCCACGGGGTCGATGCCCTGGGGGCGCGCCAAGGGCGCGTCGTCCGTCGTGCCCGCCTCCAGTTCTTCGTCGAGTTCGGTATGCCGGCGCTGCGGCCTCCGCACCACGTCGATCGAGAGGTTGACGACGATCCGGTAGAGCCAGGTAAAAAAGCTGGAAGTGCCGTGAAACTGGGAAAGTCCGCGAAATACACGGACATATGCTTCCTGAACCACCTCTCGCGCCTCGTTCTCGTCCTTGACGAGGCCGAGAGCCACGGAAAAGGCCGCGCGCTGATGACGCTCCACCAGCTGCCGAAAGGCAGTCTGGTCACCGGCTTGCGCACGTAAGATGAGCTCATAATCCACCGCCGCGTCGGCTTCGCGCGACGTGGGGTTCGACGGGGGACGTTGGCGGTTATTCACGCAGCCGCCCCCCGACGACAGATTTCATCGATTTCGGGCCAATGTCGGAGCCGAGATTCTAGCATCGACACAACCGGTCCTCACGGTGTGTCGAGGACTGGGGCAAGTTCGCCCAGCACGACTTGCACGTCCAGTTCACGCCCTCCGCGCACAATGTGGACCTTCGACGTGGCGCCGACGCCCGCCAAGCTGGCCAGCCAGCGCAGCTGCTGCGGTCCCTCGAGCGGCTGGCCGTCGAAGCTCAGCAGTACGTCGTCGGGAGCGAGTCCCGCTCGCTCCCCGGCCCCGCCCGGCTGGACCTCCGTGAGCAGCGCGCCGTGCGGCCCCTTCAGCCCGAGGCGCGAAATGTCCTCCGGTAGGACCGGCGCCGCGCTCACCCCGAGCGCGCTCCGCCGAACCTTCCCGTCTTTGATCAGCCGCGGCAAGATCGCTCGCACCATGTTGATCGGGATCGCAAAACCGATCCCATTCGCGCGATCGCGGATGGCGGTGTTGATGCCGACGACCCGACCGCTGGTGTCGAGCAGCGGTCCGCCGGAATTCCCCGGATTGATGCTCGCGTCGGTCTGCAAGAAGTCGTAGTAGCCGCTCTCGTCCAAGCCGGCGTTGTTTTGGCGTAGATCGTCGTTAGTGCGGTCCTTCGCGGAGAGGATTCCGGCCGACACCGTGTGAGTGAGGCCAAACGGGTTGCCGATGGCGATCACCCAATCACCGACGCGCACGCGATCGGAATCGCCTAGCGGCAAAGTCTTCAGCCCCGTTGCCTCCACGCGCAACACGGCCACGTCCGTTGGAGGATCGCGGCCGACCACCGTGGCTTTGAGCAACCGTGACTCGAGCACCACCTGGATGTCCTTCGAGCCCGCCACGACGTGGTTGTTGGTCAGGATCAAACCAGACGCGTCGTAAACGAACGCGCTGCCGAGCGCTTCTCCCAGTACGCGCCGCCCCGGGTAGTCTTGGCGCTCCTGACGCGCTTTTACGAACACCACGGCGGGATCCGCGCGCGCCACCAGCTCGGCAAAACTCGCCGGCGCTCCGACAACGGGGACCAGCGCGGGCGCGGCGCTCGAGTCGCTGGAGGGCGATTGCCCCGCACTGACCCGAGCGCTCGATCGACGGCAGCTCGATAAGCCCAGCGAGCTCAAGCTCAGCAGCGCAATGAAGGAAGACGCGCCGAGCCGCCGCGCTCGCTTCGCGATCACGTGGACCGCACGACCTCCACGTAGCGCAAGCGCAGGTCGAGCAGCGCTTGCGATAACAAGCGCTCTTCTTCACCCGTCAGATTGCCGCGCGTCTTCTCTTGCAAGAGCGCGATCAAATCGATGTTCTGACGGGCGAGCGGCAAGTTGATACCTTGCTCGCCCGTCTCGTCGACAGCGTCGCCGAGACTCATCAACACCGTGTGACTGAGCGAGAGGATCAACGTGGTCAGATCGATCGCGGGCAGCTCGGGGCCGGATGCGCTTGCGCGCCGCGCTTCGGCGAACTCCGCCTCACCCGGATCCGGCGTTCCCTCGTCGCCCGCGCGTTCGCTCAAGAATCGGCTCCTTCGCCGGGGACCTTCTCCTTATCGTCCGCGTCCTCCGCGTCGTCTTCGTCTTCGTCCTCGTCGTCCTCGTCGTCTTCGTCATCATCCTCGTCGTCTTCGTCCTCTTCATCCTCGTCTGCGCTCTCGGCGGCAGCGGCGGGGACGGGGGCGGCGGCAGCGACGGGCGCGGGAGCTTTGGACTCACGCTTCTCGACCACGGCTTTGACGGGCAACTCTTCTTCGTCGTCCTCTTCGTCTTCGATTGGGATCGGAGCGATCGTCACCGGACGCGGCGGTGCGGGACGCACGATCACGCTATTCTCCGCGCGCTCCGCTTCGGTCTGGAGTGCCGGTTGCTTGAGCTCGATGTCAGTCGCGTTGCTCGCCGCGTCGGTCAACCCGGATAGGTGTTGCTCGATCTCGTTTTCGCTGATCTGATTCTTACGCAACAGGCGCTCGCGAACACGCACGTCGTACTTGAAATGCTCGGGCAAAGGCATCTTGAGTTCGTTCTCCGTCAGGGCTCGTCGTCGGGCCCGTCTTGTCCGGGCGCCGCGGGCCCCAACTCGTAGCGCCGACTGGGGCCCCTGAGCAAGCGGTCAAGCGGAATTAGCTGATTCGCTTCGGGCGGAACGGGGTCCAGCAGACTCGCCTCCGCCGCCGCGATCTCATCGTCGCTGGCGGGTTCGACGGCAACCACCGTGAGCTCGAAGCGTACCCGCTGACCGGCCAATGGATGGTTGGTGTCCACCGTCACGGCCTCGGATCCGACCTCCAGGACTCGCAACACCACCAGCGCACCGTCGGCATTTTCGGCTTCGAAACGATCGCCTGGCGCCACATCTTCGGGAAATTCCTGGCGATCAAACTCGACGATCGCCTCTTTTCGTCGCGGTCCAAAGGCCGACTCCGCCGACAAGTTCACTTCGCGACGGCCACCGACCGCGAGCCCGGCGACGGCGTCCTCCAGCTGCGACAGCATGACGCTGAACCCGTGAATATACTCGAATTCACTGGGGTTTTCTTCAACCGGCACGCCCTCGGCGTCGAACACCCGGTAGGCTAGGCGCACCTTCATTGCAGGCCCAACCTGGAACGAATCGCGACTACTGGGACCGGCTGCCATCGGCCGGGCTCTGACGCAGTTCCTCGCCGGACGCCAGCGGAAAGCGCAGGTCTGCCACGCCAGCCGCGAGGGCCAAAACCAAGGCTTTCGCCAAAGCGCTCTGCTCGGTGGAGGCCCCAAGCGTCCTCGCCCGCTCATCTACGGTTGAAAGCGACTCGCGGACGGGCGCCGGAATGACGTCGAGGTCAGGCGGGTGCAGCGGCATCGCCATCCACCATGTGCCGGATCCGGGCTCGCGCCAATCCTCAGCGCGCGCGCCAATGCCTTCCCGGTTGACGGCGCCCCCTTCCCGGATCTCTCCTCGCGCCGCGCGGCCAGGTCCGCGACGCCCCGAACCGTTCATGACGTCAGCCTCACCTCGAGCCGGCGTACTGCTGATCGCGCTGATCAGCGGCGCCTGCCAATCCAAGTCGAAGGCGCCGCCGCCCGCGTCGAGTCACCCGACATCGTCGGCGTCCGCCGCGGTCGTTGCGCCGCCACGCGCACCCAAAGATCAACCACTCTCTGGCGAGCGCGTACAAATTCCTGGAGGCGCCACCTTCGTCGGCAGCGTTCCGGGCGACGCTGGTCGCGTGCCCGAGCTCGAACCCAGACGGCAGAGCATCGAGCTTGGACCGTTTCAAATCGATCGTCTGCCGTATCCGAACGATCCCGCGCTGCCGCCCAAGACGAACGTCACGCGCGAAGAGGCTTTGCGGCTGTGCGCCGAGCGCGGCGCGCGTCTTTGCACGGAGCTCGAGTGGGAGCGCGCCTGCAAAGGTCCCGGGAGTGATGAATACAGTACGGGAGCGCGTTACGAAGCAAGCTGCGCGGAGGCGCTGTCGAGCTGCGCTTCGGGCTTCGACGCGCTCGCCTTGGGCACCGCTTTGTACGAATGGACCAGCTCCGAGATCGGCACGGAGAGCTCGCGCAAAGCATTGCTGCGAGGCGCACCGAAGCGCGCCGAGGGCACGGCTCACCGCTGCGCGGCGCGCACGCCGACGGACTTGACGACGCACAACGCCGACATCGGTTTCCGCTGCTGTGCGGGCGCGCCCAACGCCGCCATCGTTCCGACCGCGCAACTCGAGGTGACGTTCAAGAAGACGCGCATCAGTCCCGACGAGCTTTCGAAGCTGCTGACGCAGTCGCCAGAGACCGCGAGCTTGGCCAAGAACATCACCTTCTTCAAAGATCCTGATTCCGCCGAGACCGTGATCTCGCGCGGGCCGGGTGATCGCAAAGGCTTCACCTTTGGCACCGCGCCATTGTTGTGGAATCCCGTCGCCGGCGCGGAGCTGCTGCTGGTGTCTGCTCGCTCGGGCGAAAACACCTCGTTCGTCGTGGCATTTCACGTGTTGGGAGAAGGCAAATACCGCCTGGCCAGCAGCTTCATCCTCAAGAACGAACCGGGACCCGTAGCGTTCGCCTATGACAATGGCCTGCGGCCGCGCCTGCACTTCAGCAGCTGCTGGGGCTGTCCCGGAGAGACCGGCAAGATCTTGTTTCGCAAGCCAGAACGCGCAGTGATCCTGCAGCCCTGAGCGAGCCGTAACGTGGACGAGCTACGCCAGCTTGGCGCGCAGCTCGAACGTGTTGCGCTCCGCAGCGGTCGCTCGCACGTCGGCTCCCGCCAAGGCTGCTGCAGTGGCCGCTGCAAACAAGCCCAGACCTCTGCTGTAACGCCCGCGCGAATCGCCCTTGGTGTTGAGCTGACCATCCGCCGTGAACGCCGCCACGCGCAACGTTTCAGGTAGCACCGGCCCCGCGTCGGCGATGCGCACGCTGCCTTCGCCTGAACCGGAGGCCAACGTGACGTGCACTTCGCCTTGTGAGCCGCCGTTTTGGATCGCGTTGAAGAGCAGGTTGCCGAGCGCGCGACCAAACATCTCGCGGTGCGCCAACACACGGGGTGCAAGCTTCCGATCCGCCTCGAACACCACGGTTGCGCCGTAGCTGCGAGCTATCGGCTCTAGGCGATGGACCGCCTCGTGCGTTACATCCCACAGCGACAACTGCCCCTGCTCCATGGGCGGACGATCGCCCAGCACCGAAAGACCGAGCAACTCCAGGTTGTCGATGATGTGCTTGAGCGAACTGCACGACGCGCCGATGTCTGACAGCGCGTCCAGCGAGTCCTGATCCTGCCCGGCCAGGGTGGTCTCCAGAAACCCCACGTTGCTGTGCAGCGCCGACAGCGGGTTCCGCAAGTCGTGCGCCAACAGCGCGAGGAGACCGCCCAACGTCCCAGGGGAGTTCACTTCGGCCACTGCCGAGACTATCCCACGGACTTCGTAGCCAGAAAAGACGCTAGTGTCCGACGCACCAGCTCGCGGTCTTCGAGCGGCAGGATGTGCGTGCCGGTGGGTACGAGCACCAATTCGCTGTTCGGTAACGCTTCCGCCATGGCTTTCGACAGTGGCGAGGGGGTGAAGGAATCGCGCTCGCCTGCCATCACCAGCACCGGACACGCGACGTGCGGCAACAGATCCTCGGCGCTGTGCTCTCCCGCCTCCCGCAGCATCCGCAGAAAGAGCTCGAAGTCGACGTGCGCGGCGTGTTCGAAGTACGGCCGAACGTCTTCTTCCCGCACCATCGAAAAATCCATGTCGCGGCTCAAGCGCGCTAGCGACAGGCCGAGGCTTGGCGGAATCCGCGACCAGAGTGCCCGGGCCACGCGCGGGTGTCGCTCTACCGCGGCGATCAGATTCGGCAGCACGGTCGCGAGCATGTCACTGCCCTTGAACGTGTACGTCACCCTTCCGAACGTACCGCACAGCAGGACCAGCGCGCGCAGGCCTTCAGACCGGCGCCGATACGCTTCCAGCACAATCTGCGTGCCGAGCGAATGCCCAATCAGCACCGTGGGTGGATCGCCCAGCGCCCGACGGACTGCGTCGAGATCCGCCGCGTGGTCCGGCACGCCGATTCTGCTTGGGTCGTTGGGCAGACCGCTCCTGCCATGGCCTCGGTAGTTCCAATGGGCTACCGAACCAAGCGACGCCAGGTCTTCCCATAAATACTTATAGATATAGCCGTCGCAGGCTATGCCGTCGCAGAGCAGAAACGTTATCTGCCCGGGCCCCTGACGGTACCGCACATAAAGCTTGGTACCGTCAGGACCCTCAGCGAACGACTCACGAACCGAATGGGGCTGCTCAAAACTCATCGCATCTAGCCGCTACCTGCGAACGCTGGTCGGTCGCAAACGCAGCCTGGTCACTACCCCCGGATGCCCCGCCCGTCCGCTGGATTTCGCCAGGACCGTCGTTCAGCGCAGAAAACCGCGCTGCACTCCGGTTCTAGCTCATCCCGCGACGGGTTGAAGCTATCCGATGGGACGGACCGATGTGATGGAGATTGTGATCAGCTCTCCGCTTCGGGCTCGTCCTCGACGTCATTCACGCTCGGGATCTTCTTGATCTCGAGCCGGGCCATCTTCCATGCGCGCTGCACAACCCACGACAAAGAGCGGTCGAGACGCGCCGCCTCGTCTTTGATTTCCTGGAGCATTGACTCCGGGAAGTAAAGGCTTTGCTTGCGCTTGTCACTACCGGCAGCTTTGTTGGACTCGTTCTCGGCCACGCTCACCTCGACGCAGAAATAGTCGGATCGGACCCTTCCGACCCTCCAACTTGTGTAGAGCGAATTTAGTAGCACCCACGGACCCTGACAAGCAATGGGGTAATTCTGGTTCGCGACGACTTTCGTTACGATCTGTTCGTCGACGCGCGCGGGAGGTTTGCACGAACAGGTGCGCGACGCTTTTACGCGAGCCATTCACTGCTGTGCGAAGCGCGATCAAGAGGCGCGAGGCGGCGCTTAAATAGCCGCGTTTTCCCGCGCAAACGGGTACTCTCGCTCGTGATGAGCGAGCAGCAGCGAACCCCTGACAACGCGCAGCCTACATGCACACCTTCCACGTCGCTCGCGCCGACCAAAAAACTGGTCGAGCGTGCCCGTCGTCGCGTCAAGGTTCTGCCGGCGTTACTCGTCGGCTGCGCTTTCGGCTACGTCGCGGCGCCGAGCGCGCGCGCCACCACGGAGCGCGAAGACCCTTATTTTCTGCTGGGACAGCTCACCCGCGTGCTCGGCATGATCGAGAGCGACTACGTCGATCCCGTCGATCGCCGGAACCTGCTGGAGGGCGCCATCGAAGGCATGGTCTCGAAGCTCGACCCGCACTCTTCCTACTTACCCAAGGAGGACTACGGCATCTTCCAAAGCGACACCGAAGGCAAGTTCGGCGGTGTCGGGGTGGAGGTCGACTTCGGGGTCGAGTTCGTTACCGTCGTGGCCGTGTTCGAAGGCTCGCCCGCAGAGCGAGCGGGTGTTCGCCCAGGCGATCGGATCTTGGCGATCGACCACCTGAGCGTGCGCGGCAAAACTGATCGGGACTTGGTGCGCCGAATGCGGGGCGCGCCGGGCAGCAAGGTTTTGCTCTCGATCAGCCGCCAGGGCACCGAAGGGGCGCAGTACTTCACGTTGACGCGCGAGGTGATCAACGTGTCCTCCGTCGCGCAAAAGCTGCTCACTTCCAATGTAGGTTACCTGCGTATCAAGCAGTTTCAGGTAGGTACACATGGGCAATTGTTGGATAGCCTGGGAGCTCTGCGCAAAGCCGCGGCGCCGAATGCGCTGAGCGGCTTGATCTTGGATCTGCGGAACAATCCCGGTGGACTGGTGAATGAAGCGACCGCCATCGCCGATGAATTCTTGAGCGAAGGCATCGTGTTCACGACGCGGCGCCGCGGTCAGGTCGTCGAGACGGTGCGCGCACACGGCAGCGGCGCGCTGCAGAAGGGTGACGTCGTGATCTTGGTGAACGAGTACAGCGCGAGCGCCGCGGAGCTGCTGGCCGCTGCGTTGCAGGACAACCGCCGCGCGACGGTGGTGGGCGCGCCCACGTTCGGCAAAGGTTCGGTGCAGTCGATCGTGGATTTGCCGGGCGGCGCCGGGCTGCGCTTGACAACCCTCAGGTATTATTCGCCACTCGGTCGTGCCATCCAGGCGGACGGCATTCATCCAAACGTCACCGTTCCAACCAGCGGCGGCGAGTTCGGCGTCATGCGCGAGAAGAACATCGAGGGGCATCTGCCCGCCGAACAGGGCGGCGTCTCCGACGCGCCGAAGATCGTTACGGAGCGCAAGAGCGACGCCAAGCCGAGCAGTGACGACGACGATGCCGTGCGTCTGCGCAACATCCCAGCGGATCCGCGCAGTGGTAAGGATGCAGCGCTGGCAGTGGCTTATCAGATTGTTACCGGCGCCGTGCAAGCGCCGCGCTGATCGGACTCAGAACACGAGGCACGGCACGCACTTGGGCGCCACGCTGGCGACTTTGCCAGGCAGCTCGGACGGCATGGTCATCAGGGTGATGTTCGCGCGCAGTTGCTCGCAAGTGATAGTCCTGGCCTGCTGGATGCACTGTGCGGCGTCGTCCAGCGTGCCAACGCCTTTGCATACACCCGCGGGCGTAGCGCTGGAGCAGTTGAGGTTGACGCTGAGTTGAGCGGTGCAACCGTCTTGGTTGGGATACAGCCCGACTGCGAAGCGCTCCTGTTGATTGAAGCAGGAGTAGAGCTTGGCGCACTCCACCGCCGCCACTTCGTTGCAGCGTTGGCTGGCGGTCTGGGGCGGCGCCGCGTCTTCGCCCGCACAGGCGCCGAACACCAAGGTCAGCGCACCGATCCACAACGTGCCGCGCAGGAGGGAGAAGCCTCGCACGAGCGGAGCAGGGGTAAGCGAAGTCATCTGAATCCTTTCAAGTAAGTGGAGGCGCAGCGGACGGTCCAGGCATTTTAGCCTGCTTCCGCGGGGCGTGATACCGGGGCGCGGCAGGCTCGATTTAGGACTATAAAAGCCCGGTACGTGCACATCGAGACGCTCAAGACCTTTTGCGACCTAGTGGACAGCGGCAGCTTCAGCAAGGCAGCCCGCAAGAACTTGGTGTCACAATCCGCAGTTAGCCAACAATTGCGCGCCCTGGAGACCCGCTACGAACGGCGCCTGATCGAGCGCGGCCCAGGCTTGCCGGTGATGCTGACCGAGGCGGGCCGCCTGCTCTACTCCGAAGGCAAAGCCATCCTGGAGCGCTTCCAGGCGCTCGAGCAGAGGTTGAAGCAGAACGAGACGGTAATCAGCGGCACGGTGCGCGTCGCCACCGTGTACAGCGTGGGATTACACGCGCTACCGCCCCACGTGAAACAATTTCTGACGGCACACCCGCAAGTCAACGTGCGCGTCGAGTATCACCGGACGGATCGCGTGTACGAGGCGTGTCTGAACGGCACCATCGATTTCGGTATCGTCGCGCAGCCGCTGCGGCGCGCGCAGCTGGAAGTGGTGCTGCTGCGGCCGGAGCCGCTGGTGCTGGTGTGCAGCCCGGAGCATCGCTTCGCGCGCCGCCGCAAGCTGACGATTCAGCAGCTCAGCGGCGAACCGTTCGTGGCGTTCGACCGAACGGTGCCCACGCGCAAAGCCATCGACCGTCTGCTGAAGGAGCATCGCGTCGGCGTCGCGGTCGTCACCGAGTTCGATAATATCGAGACCATCAAGCGCTCCGTCGAAGCCGGGCTGGGCGTCTCGATCCTCCCGCAGAACTGTATCCGCAACGAAGCCAAAGCCCGCACTCTGGTCGAGATCGCCTTCTCCGACGGTCCGTTCACGCGCTCCATCGGCATCATCCACCGCCGCGGCCGCGAACTCAGCCCTACGGCGCTCGCCTTCTTGGAACTGCTCAAAGAAGGGCTCGGAACGCCCTGAATTTTCCACAGGAAGGCGGGAGGATTGAGGGGGGTTCTGGCGAACCTATCAAAATCTGGTCACAGGAACTTGCGGGCGAGTGCGGCGAGCACGCTGATCAGCGCGGAGATCAGCAACATCGACACCCACGGCACGTAGACGCGCGTTGACTCGCCTTCGTACCGAATGTCCCCCGGCAACCGCCCAAACCAATTCAACGCCCCCGTCCACACCACGAGCCCGATCACCACGACTACCAGTCCGAGCCCCACAATCCAAGGCCCCGGACTTTGAGGAGAAGGCCCTCCACTCCCCTCTCCTGGCGCGTCCGAGCGCAACTCATTCATCCGCTGACTCTGCCCCGAAACTCGTCACCAAGCTTGCAGCAAGTCAGCAGCCACCCTGCCCAGACGCGTCAGCGAACCCGCCTGCAAAGCCTGGCTTCGGCCGAAGCTTCTGCGAGCACCGGAGCGGAACGTACTCCTGTACGTGAGCACCGGAGCGCAGCAGAAG
>Ga0247764_1000258_pt1 | contig 19371 bp, 13 predicted proteins | sample UWRJL051202B4_FD_179932 | JGI IMG/M metagenome (GOLD analysis project Ga0247764, IMG submission 179932) | Plant litter microbial communities from Arlington Agricultural Research Station in Wisconsin, United States - UWRJ-L051-202B-4 | ecosystem: Environmental > Terrestrial > Plant litter >...
TTCTTTGTGGCCCTTTTGGCGGGAAACTTCGTTTCAGGCCGTCTTGATCAACCCGGGATGGAAAGCTAAGAGGAGATAAAAAGGAGAGGTGTCAGAGTGGTTGAACGAGCACGCCTGGAAAGTGTGTATACGTGAAAGCGTATCGCGGGTTCGAATCCCGCCCTCTCCGCAGGAGCAGACGATGAAAAATTTACATTTTTCTTGTCTGCTTTTTTGCTTTCTAAGCTCTTGTGTATCAAGCAGATTAGGCGCACCGCCTCGTTGACTCTCGCGGTTCGATATGTTCCATTCTCAAAAATCAATTTTTCAGGAAATATCGAACCGACCAGCAAATCACGGGCTGACAGGTCTTTCAAACTTGCGTAGAAACTGCCGAGGTCGCGCACGATTACTACAGCGTGGCGTATGTACTTTTCGAAGTCTTCAAGGGGTGAGGACATGTTTGCCTTCTTGCGGATCAGGTCGTTGATTGTGTCTTCGATCTTGGCTTTCATCTCTTTGTATTCGGTTACATCAAACTCGTCGTCCAGGCGCATTTGCTTCGCGTTGCTGAGGCGTTTTTGGTTACGGAATATCTCGGCATCCAGTACGTCAGCCTCGCGCTGATCGTCTCGTTGATCGGAATTGAATACATCCATTAAGTACTCCTGAAATGCTTCTACAGCGGCAGCATTTGGCTTGAAGCTTGCCAGATATTTCCTGAATGCTTCGTGGGCTTTGTCTACACGAAAGCGCTCAGGGCATTCGTGTTGGCAGTGGTAGTAATAGTATTTACCGTTGCGGCCTTTCGAGGCGCTGCCGGTTAGAGGATTGCCGCAGAGTCGGCAGGTGAGGTGGCCGCGTAGGATGAACTCTTCTTTGGTGGTGTTCTTGGTAGGTCTGTTGGGTTTTCGCTCTTCTAAGATTTGTTGTACCTGATAAAATAAGTCTTCGCTGATCAGTGGTTCGTGTACTCCACGCGTAAAGTAAGACGGTTCGCCTTTGAAGGCGGGTACGAATACTTTGCTGATGTAGGCTTTGTTCCGGAGTAGCACCGGGAAGGTTGACCGTTCTGACTGAAGGCCTTTCTTGTTCATCTTATGCCGGAGTTCTTCAACGCCGAAGGCGCCGGTGGCAAATTGTTCGAAGGCTTCGCGTATCAACGGCGCAAAGGCGTCTGGAATGATGGTGGCCTTGCCGTCGTCACCGCGTACGTTCTTATAGCCTGCGGGGGCTACGTTGGCCCAGCGGCCTTCTTTACGGGCGCGGTATACGCCGGTGATGACGTTGGCAGATCGGCGGTCGTTCTCTACTTCGGGTGCTGCCAGATAGAAGGCAAGCATCATCTTGTTTTCGGGAATGCTCAGGTCCAGCGGTTGCTCTACGGCCTGTGCTTCAATGCTCAGTTTACGGAGCGTGGTGAGCATGGCGTACGAGTCGCCAGCGTTCCGGGAGAAGCGGCTCCAGTTGGTGAACAATAGTAAATCTACTTCGGCGGGGTTTTTCTTAGCGAAGTTTAAGAATTTCTGAAACGCCGGTCTTTCGAAGGTCTTTGCCGAGTGGTCGTCCTGGTAATGGTCTACAACGATCAGGTTATTGGCTTCACAGTATTTCCGTAGACGTTCTTCCTGATAGGGTAGGCTATAGCCGCGATCAGCCTGATCGTCGGTGGACACACGGGTGTAAATGATCGCTCTTCTTTGCTTCATCGGTCTGCTGTTTTTTATAGGATTTATATTCAGCCCTGGCCATCGTGTAGAGGAAGTTGTGGATCATTGTGATCTCTTCCTTTGAAAAATGAAAGCCATGTTTGGCGAAAATCTGTTTGCATCGTTCTTCACTTACCATACCCGTTGTATTTCGATCTTTCACGAATCTACACCGGTGGTAATGGCTGGGTATCGGTTTTTTAGAGTTGTGATATATAAATGCAATCTTTTGCTAACTATAACTCACATTTTTAAACTATGTATATGTATTTGATATATTGTAAAGGTCTGGCCGTTACGATCTTCTCGAATTACAAAGCTTCGAATTTTAACTCCCTTTAATGTATTTCGATCCACTTTATCAATTCTCAACTTCCTTCAGGGTTTCGGCAACTATCAAACGACTAAGCCCCAACCGTGTGGTATGGGGACATAGTGCGCGTGTGGGTGTGAATATGAGGGTGAGAATTAACTATAAGGCCTGTTGCGCCTGACTATAGTTTTGTGCGGCTGACCAGGTTAGTTGTTGCCGCGCCAGAGCAATAGCTTCTAGGGCGGGGGCTTCATCTCTCAGAATAGAAACTATTCGGCCGCTGAGGAAAAGTATCAGGAACTCCTTCTTGCCGGATTCCAATAGTTCAGATAAATGAATTACCTGTGCCCGCGTGGGGCGCTTGTCGCCGCGCTCTATCCGGCTTAGTAAGGATGGATCGATGCCTAATTCGGCCGCGACCTGGCGTATCAGTAATCTTTTAGCTTGGCGGTGTATGCGAATTAATTCACCTAGCGTTTTCATCCCGTTATCAATTTAGTGTTGGTGTAAATACTGCCTCGGCCGTCCTTGCCAGAAAGAAACACGGCGATCATGCCCTCTGCGTCCTCGTCGTATTCTTCGTGGATGTTCTGATACTCACTTTTACGGTTCTCCATCGTGTATCCGCGACTATTGAGACTCTTCTCAATAGTCTCTTGATCGAATGTCGCCAGATCGATAGTAATCGACCTTTCGTAAACTCGTAGTTTCTTGTTGATGGCTTCTACGCGTTTATACTTTACTACGAAAACATCATCGTTAATCTCCTGCCAGAATATGTTAGGGAGGCCGATAGCGGGCTGCCAATACTCGAAGACTTTATCGTCGTCTGTTGTTTCGATTGGGGTGTGTAAGAGCTTGCTAACATCTTTTGCAAAGTCCTCCTTGTCGGCGTCCATGAGCGTATTAACTATTTCTTTAATAAGCTCTGTTTTCGTTACTGTTCCGTATTCTATGGTTTCTTTCAGTGACATAATTGTTTGCTTGTTTACTGTTCGTTTTCTGTCTCTTCTGTTTCCGGCTCAATGGTGTCCATATAGATCGTTCGCTTCTTACCGGTAAGCTTCATCAGTTCCCGCACCTCGATCAGGTGGGCGGCTTCAACGATCTTTTGCAGCATCGAGGAAATCTTTAGGACGTTAAAGTAGGAACCCAGATCGTACACGCTGTGGGGCGACAGCGCGCAGTCCATCAACTCCTTTATCAATCCCTTCCATTCGGGCAGACTCTTATACTTGAAGAATTTCCGTAGTGCCTTGTAAGGGTTGATGTACTCTTCTCTTGTAAGGTGACGCGGAAAGTAGTCCCATGGAAAGAACATCTCAGACCAACCGCAATACAGTTCAGGGTTAACAACATCCTTCTTTACTTCGTCCGGATTGACGATGGAAGGATTGCTGGTTACTTTGTCGTCTTCGCGTTGAATCAGATAAAGGGCTTCGATCAACTTCTCAAGTCGTTCGCCTACGTGTATCAGCGTCCGTGGGTGGCCTTTGCTCCAATGACCGTCTTTGATAGACGCCGCCGTGATTTGTCGGATGTGTGTTCGTTGTGCCGGCAGGGCGGACCACGAGAAGTAGTTTGAAATCACCTTGTACGGATTTGCGATATCCTCGTCGGTTAGCCTTGTCAGCAGTACCGGCGTGCCGTAGTTCTCAATGTATATCATAGGGTTCGGGCTTTACTTGATTGCGAATGTCTTCGACCTGATCAATAATGAAGCAGCTTTCGGCTAGAAACTGCGCTTCCGATTTTTCGACGGTTGCTTTGGTAAACTCTTCGGACGTGGCGCGCAGTTGATTAAGCTTGTGCGCCAGCTCAGTGGTATAGATCATCCTGGATGATCCGTTACCCGTTTGTGTTTGGATTCGTGGTCTCATGGTTTTGAGGTTTATTTGTGTAGTCATTTTCAGTGTAGGTGTTGGGCGTGTTGATGCCACGGCTTTTCGGTCCGAAGTTGTAGTTGTAGTGATTGCCGTAATAGATGGCCACCGGCGAGCCGGGTACTTGTCTATCGGTGTTGGCTTTGATGAGCTCGGCCAAGGCGGTCATTTGTCGGAGGGACATTTGTGTTTCTCCCGACTCGATTTGCTTATACTCTTGTTCGGTAATGCCGAGTCGCTCGGTCAGGGTCTTTGACGGGTGGCCAGTTAGGTTTTGTAGTACATCCAGGAGTGTACGCATGGGGTTTTCCGGTTTAGGTGACGGTATATTTTAGTGGCTGACAGTGCCGGTTTATGGCTATCGTAGCCTTCGGCGTCTGGTCTGGTAGTGAAGTACGGTGCTGGGATTTCAAAGAGCCATGGCCGGAACGAGGTGTTTTAGACAAAAAGGCCGATAATTTACAGGCCATTTCAGGTAATTTACCTGGTAAAAAAGTGGCAAAACAGATCAAAAATGCACAAAACGATTATATTTGGCTATGGAACAGACTACCGATAAGCCTAAACGTGTTCACCACGGCCGCAACGTTAAACGTATCCGTGAATTTCAAGGGGTAAAGCAAGAAGCATTCGCCCAACTGCTAGGATCAGATTGGAATCAGCGAAAGATTTCAGCGATTGAGAACAAAGAGACTTTAGAGTCCGAGTTGATAGAGCAGATAGCAAAGGTGTTGAATGTACCGGCGGCAACTATCGAAGAACTGACTGATGAAATGGTAACCAATTTTTTTAACACTAATAACTTTTACGACAACAGTTCTAATCAAGGACCGATAGCAAATAATAACTGCCCTATCACGTTTAATCCTTTGGAGAAATTGATGGAGGTCATAAACGATAATAAGGCTCTTAATGAGAAGAATGAAAAGCTATACGAAGCTTTGATAAAAGTTGAGCGAGAGAAGAATGCGTTGTTAGAGAAACTTTTAAATCGGTGATGGTAAATGGCTATTAAAGTATATCAATCACTGGCGTTTTTTTCATGGTTTTTGCTTAAATAATACTTTGATTCCGACCAAGACCAGACGTTAGATGAACTAGCTAAAAAGATAATCGCAAAATGTGTTGTCATTGCTAAGCATCTAAATCGTTGCAGATTCTATACATATCTAGTTTTTAAAATCAAATAATTTCCGAGTAGAGTCAACAACAGCGAGACTTGTCTTTGTGAAATTAAGAATTATTTAAATCGCAATAAATTGAAAACCCTAAATTCGGACAAAGCATTATTAAACAAAGAAGACGATAAATTTAATCGTTACGGATTTGCTCGAAGGATAGCAGAGACTATTAAAAGAAGAAAAGAGAGTGAGTGCTTGGTGATCGGAATTTATGGAGCGTGGGGAGAGGGAAAAACTACTTTATTAAATTTTATTGGGATTGAGCTATCTACTGAATATCCAGATCTTATTGTTACGAGATTTAACCCGTGGCGATTTAGTGGTGAAGAAGAACTGATAAGAGGTTTTTATGAGGAACTAGCAAATGAGGTTGTCGCTGCCGATCTTCCAGATGAAGAGAAATCAAAGAATAAAAAAATCAAACTATCGGTAGATAAACAGAAAGAGCCATTGAAGGAAAACAAAGAGCTATATGGGGGCGTTTTGAAAAATTATGGAAAATTCGGTGAGCTGATTGGCTTGGGTGATGCACTAGAGTCGCTTGGAAGTAAGATTTCATCGGTTACTATTGAAATTCTGAAAGACCGGCTTGAAAAATTCCTGGAAGAAAAAAAGAAACGATTAGTTATAGTGATAGATGATATTGATCGTCTTGATCGTGATGAGGTAAATTCAATTTTCCGATTGGTAAAACTTAATGCGGACTTTCAAAATACTATATACATACTTTCATTTGATGAAGGAATGGTTTCCCGGATGATTGGTAGCCGGTACGGAGGAGAAGGTGCTGGGATAAATTTCTTAGAGAAGATTATACAGGTCCCATTACAAATCCCCAAAGCTCATCCGGAAAATCTTCGAATATTTTCCTTAAATCTTATTTCCGAAATTTTAGATGATTTAGAGCTAATGCCCGATGATGGGGAGGCACGTCGGTTTGGTGAATTGTTTAATCCGTATATTCTGAAGAGGTTAAATACTCCTCGTATGGCGATTCGATATGCAAATATATTAAACTATAGTCTTCCAATTCTTAAAGGTGAGGTAAATACGGTTGATCTAATGCTTATTGAAGGACTGAGAATATTCTATCCAGATCATTATGTTTTAGTTCGTGATAATCCAGATCTTTTTCTTAAGGGTTTTAGAAACCCATACAATAGTGGTCAAAAAGCGGAAGCGGCAGAAAAATTAAAAATGTGCCTCGCAGATGCCGCGGACGATCTTTCTGGAGACGAAAAGAATGCTGTTGAGAAGTTACTTTGTGAACTATTTCCTAGATTAAATGAAGCTTTTGATCACGGTTCCAATTCAGAACGAAACAGCGTTCATTGGATTCGTGAAAGGAGGGTTTGCTCGGAATCATATTTTCATCGGTACTTTACGTTTGGCCTGTTAAGAAACGAGTTATCTGATAAGGCATTGGACGATTTTATAATGACAGTGGAGAAATTACAAGATGAAATAGGGTTTGAGTTATTTCAAGATATTACGAATGATATAGATCTGGATATTCTGATTTCAAGTTTGAGGTATAGAGAAAATTCATTTGCCTGGGAAGTAGGGGCAAGGATTAGTAAATATCTTTCCTGGATATCTGATAATTTGCTTAGAGATGAATCAAGATTAAACTTTTTCTCCAGTCCTTTTGAGCAGGCTGCAATTTTCATTTACCGACTTGTCAATCGGTATAAGCAAGACGAGCCAATACTTTCGCTAGTAAATGAAATTATAAGGACAGCAACGTCGCATGAATTTGCAAGCGAGTTTTTCAGGGCTCTTGTTGGAAAGCATAGTGAACATACCCCCAACGAAACATTATCCGAAGAACAAAAGATATCTGCATTCTTAACACTCCGAGATAGGTTATTTAGTGAATTTCCCGATGATCGATTATTCGAATCTGTTCCGAATGACGCTAGTTTCTTACTTACTCAATGGCATTATCTTCTAGGATCTGAAAATTTAACTGCCCACATAACAGATCTTTTGAAATTAAAAGTTGATAAGTCTTTGGGGCTAGTTGAGATTTTTACTCCTTTTTGGAGAAGTTCAGAGAATCCTAAAGGTGGGGGATTGGGTGATTTCATGCAGGAAAATTACAATTCACTAAAGGTGATCTATTCCCCAAGTTTACTAGTAGAACAATTGCGGAATTTTGTTGGTAAAGAGAAAATGGAAGTAATCCCGGAATACTTCGGTAAAAGTCGTCACAACACATTGGATAATATCGCGAAGCAATTCTATGCATGCTATATCGAAGATACTCAGAGTACTGGAGATGGGCCACAAACAAACTCGGATGATGTTCATTAATCTCTTTTGCATAATGATTTCTCAATTCAGCGAACCCCGAATTTCCTGCCGCGACATTCCGCATGCTGATCGGCTGAAAGAGAATTTTGAAAGCTGAACAGGTTAGGCCGAGCAATTAGGATTTGCAAGAAATCGAAGAAGAGTTTTTATAAATCAACTAACAATTTAAACAGAGATTAGTCTTCGTTTGATATTAGAAATCTTCGTCCACCATCTTTCATCACGGAGATGCTAATTCTCCAGGTGAACTGTGTCCATTTTCCCCATATTTGTCTAAATTAAGATGTTGCAATTTAGTCCTTATCAAACTTACAGAAAGGAAACTGTAGTCTCTAAAATCAGCCGAAATGACCCTTGAGTGGAAAAAGCTAAGGCCGTTCAACGGCGATGTAAAAAAAGCTTTTGAGGAATTGATATGCCAGCTGGCAAGCGTTGAATCGATTCCTTCTAGTACCCGGTTTACCCGGATCGAGGCCCCCGATGCCGGCGTGGAATCCTACCATGTTCTACAGAACGGAGACGAATATGGATGGCAAGCAAAGTTCTTCAATGAGTTGGGTAAATCGCAATGGGATGACATTGAGTCCTCGTTCAAGACCGCCTTTGTCAAGCACCCTAAACTTGTCCGGTACTACGTGTGCACGCCACTGGATCGCCAGGATGCCCGCATTAAAGGGAAGGAATGGTCCATGGATCGATGGACGAAGCGAGTGGAAGTCTGGAAGGCATTCGCTGAAGCGCGTGGGCGGAGCATGGAATTTGAATACTGGGGAAACCACGAAATTCACATGCGCCTGACCAAGGAAGCAAATCGAGGGCGGTATGCGTTCTGGTTTAATTCGGAGGAATTTTCAGATAGGTGGTTTGAATCCCGACTTAACGAAAGTGTCAAAAATCTAGGGCCACGGTATACACCAGAGCTCAATGTAAATCTGCCGATTTCTGGTAACTTCGAGGGCCTGGCAATCGACGAAAATTTCAAACGTGATTGCTGGAAACATACGGATACGTTTTTGCAAAAATGCAATTCCAATCTGTCGAAGGACTGTTGTGCCGTTAAAACCGAACTTTATGTAGAGTGCATACGAGAAGGACATCTACTTGTCGAACAAATCCGGACTGCTTTTACCGCAGTATCCTATCAACCATCTTCGACCGAATGCTGGGAGTTGCTACGCGATCATGTTGAAGGTTTGGATGCTCTGTCCAGACGTTGCATCGATCATCTTTTCGAGTTGGATCGGTTGGAAAGCGAACCCGAAAGAAGAAAACAGAGAGACAGTGTTTATGACAACGAGGCCCGGAAATGGAGCGATATCTCGAACGATGTTTCCTATTACAAGAACTTCATTTGGAGCAGCAAAGTTGAGCTATCCCAACATCCTCTACTTGTCATCAAGGGCGAGGCGGGCATCGGAAAGTCCCATTTGCTCGCGGATGTTGCCACAAATCGAAGACAAAAGGGCTTACCCACCATCCTGCTGCTGGGCCAGCACTTTGGCGAAGGCGACCCCTGGAAACAGATACTGAACCGCCTTCATACCCAGTTGGGACGCGACGAATTTTTAGGCGCCATGGATGCTTTAGGTCAAGCCGCTGGGTCTAGGGTCTTGGTGATGATTGATGCGTTAAATGAAGGAAAGGGCAAATCGCTGTGGCCTGATAACCTTCCCGGGTTACTCACAATGTTCGCACAGTATCCTCATATTGGCGTGGTTCTGACGGTGCGATCATCTTACTATGAGAAATTGATTACACCCGAAATTATCAAGTCTTTTAGTCCGGTCCTCGTAAATCATATTGGTTTCCATAAGCTCGAATACAAGGCAATTAAGAATTTCTTTGCCCTATACAAGATCCATCAGCCGTCGATTCCGCTCTTGCATCCCGAGTTCTCAAATCCATTGTTTCTGAAGTTGTTTTGTCAGGGCTTGCATAGCAAAGGTCTAAGAACAATTCCTGATGGCTATGAGGGGATCACCAGAATACTCGAGTTCTTTTTGGACGGCATAAACAACACAATTTCCGACAAGCACGGTGTCCCGCAGCGTCGACATGTCGTACGCAAGGTGATTAAGAACTTCGCAGCAGAACTGGCGAAAAAGGACAACCTGATGAAATTCGATGAAGCATATGAGTTCATCGTCGATCAGCCCGAAATCAAAGAGTTGGCCAGTCGCGGGGAGTTTTTCCAAGACCTAATGTCAGAAGGTATCCTGGTTCAAAACCTAGTCTGGCAAGACGGCAAAGATAAAGAAACGATTTCGCTGGCCTATGAGCGGTTCCTAGATCACCTGGTTTGTGATTACTATCTGACCAGCTATCCCTTGGAGACGGCTGTGTCAGAGATGTTTGCAAACTCCAGGGTATATTTTCCGAACATGCTGTTGTGTGAAACCTTGATGTACAATCGGGGACTTCTCGAGGCCCTATGTGTTCAGTTGCCGGAGCGAAAAAGTCTTGAGGTGTTCGATGTCATCACTGACCCGAACTGTGAAGAGGAGATTTTCGAAGTAGTGATTGACAGTATGCCATGGCGGTCGAAATCGACTTTCGACGAGAAATTCTGGAAACGTATCGAAGGGTACATTGATGCTTATAGTTATCGCAAGGAGTTCTTCTTTCATAAAATACTGCTCATAAGCAGTGTGCCCGATCACTTTTTTAATAGTGATTTTATTCACCGGTATCTTTCCCCGCAAGGCATGGCAGTCCGCGATGGTTGGTGGAATGCCGTGATCTGTCACAAGTTTCATCATGAACAGCCACACGAAATCAGAAGGCTTATCGATTGGGCGCTTGAATACGGCGACGATGAATCGCTATCGCTAGAGAGTGTGATGCTTGCAAGCCAGGCCATGGTGTGGTTTCTAACTGCTTCCGATCGCGGCCTACGGGATACCGCAACGAAGGCGCTGGTGAATTTGCTTGAAAAGAGAATGTCTCTACTGCTAAGGCTTCTTAAGCGGTTTGTAGGAATAGATGAACCTTATGTTTTCCAAAGGCTTTATGCTGTAGCATGCGGGTGCGCCTTGCGGTCGTCTTCAGCCCTTGATGTCGATGAACTGGTGGCCTATTTGCTAAATACCTTTCCGGAGCAGGATCGGAAACATCCTGACTACCTTTCCCGCGACTATGTACAGACGATTATTGATAAAGGGAATGCACTTGGGACGGATGGTGTGAAACGTACCTTAAAACTTTCCAAAAGTGCCCCACCGTCATGCCGACAAGGCATTGAGACGTTAAAGACAATATTTCCATCCGTTGGCTTTGGTTACGCTGTGTCCTCGGTGACCCTTATGGGGGATTTTGGCCGGTATATATTGGGCTACGCCGTTGGGCATTGGACCGGCGTCCCTTTGGGAGAAGAACGGAGAACCCGGGGAGAACTTTTTGATGATTTTATCTCTAAATTGGATCAGGAACAGTTGAGGCTGTGGCATGATACGAATCCGATTAACACGGTACCGATTGAAGGCATAAAGGAATTTGACGATTCTATAATTCCCGGGCTTCAGGTCAGATTGTCCGCCGGTAGGAAGACCGAAGAGGAGCTGCAGGAGGCGCATGCGAAGTTCGAAGCTTCGCTGACCGGGAGCGTGAGGACGAACTACCTAGTGGAATTCAAGCCTTTCTTGGATCATAGACACATGTTGATCGACGACATTGCCACGTTTGATCTTCGCATTGCACAAAACTATATCCTGCAAAAGGTTTTGGACTTTGGGTGGGACGATACTTTACATTGCGAGTTCGACCAGTTTATAGGGCATCCAATGGGGTATGGGAGGAGACACAGGTTGATTGAACGGATAGGAAAGAAATATCAATGGATTGCCTACTACGAATTGTTGGCGCGATTGGCGGATCATTACGAGTTAACGGAAGATCCAGACGCAAATGGGTTTATGCCGGTTTTTCGGGACATTGACCCAACATTTAAGGGCAGGCGCGTGGAGTTACTCCCAACATTTAAGTCACAGCCATTTTTCTGGAATTACACGAATTGGGAGTTGCCAAACTGGGCGTATGTCAAGGACGACCTAGCAAAGGCGATGGACTTGATCTTTCGGGTCGATGATCAGGGAGATGAATGGCTGGTCCTCGAGACAACATATCATTGGAAAGAACCACGTTTACTTGGCGCCTCTGAGGGGTCTATAAATGGTAAACAACTGTGGACGCATCTGAAAAGTTACATAGTTCAGCGTAGTGACGTCAATTCCATTCTCAAGAAACTGAAAGGTAAGAACTTCATGAATGACTGGATGCCGCAATCGCGCGAGCGACACGATGTGTTTTACCAGGAAGGTTATCGTGTCTCGCGGGCAAGTTATTATCAAGCCGGCGGGTATCCCGGATATGATTGGTCTACCATCAGGGACGAGCGCAGACAGGGTAACATCGGTCAGGCCTGCGTTACGACAACAAAGTATGCCTGGCCTGATGATCGGTTACGCCTTCATCTGCCCGCATCGATAATTTTCGAATTGATGAATTTGCGTCCCGGTAGGGTCGACGGTCAAATGATAAATGACAGGGGAGAAGTAATCTGTTTTGACCCGGCGATTTTTGACGAGGGCATGTCGGGACTATTCATCAGGAAAGAACCGTTCTTTAAGATGCTTGATGAACATGATCTTACTGTCTTTTGGACCGTACTTGGCGCCAAAGAAGTGATCTTAGTCAAGATACTCCAGGAAATGCAGTTTTCAGGAACAGTCACTTTTGAAAATAACAAGTGGCATAGCCAGTTTAAATATTTTAAAGATCCTTATTCCTAATACCGCACATGTTTACTCTTTTTACGGCAAGGGTTCATTGGAATGTCAATAGATTATCAAAAGGATGGGAATTAAATATATTAAAGACAGACAACAACCATTTCCATGCGGCGTATTGGTGCTGGATAGGATTGGTTTCTCGGAACTGTTCAATCCAGCTGTATGATGACTTAGGGGAAGGGAAAGCCACTTTTTTCGCTTCATCTCTGCGGTCAGAATACGTGCATGCTTTTCGATAAACAGCACGTCGACCTTGCATTGTTCCTGGTTGGCAGTATAGAAGTCGTTAATACCTATCTCCAGAGTCGGCAGGTTATGCTCTTTCAGTCGATTGATTTTGCGCTCTTTCGTTTTGTTAGTCACAAATATTTCAATGGCAAAGGTAAGTCCGTTTTCCGACACTACGGTGACGTCCGGTCGGACTCCAGTAAACTCGCGGAACTCCAATATTGTTTTTGTCGGATCCAGTTGAATAGTTTGCGCGGGGTAATATTTGCCGTTCTCATCCTTAAACTCCTTGATCTCGAACTGTGTTAATCCTTCGAAGCTTTTCACCGTCAGTTTGTGGAGGAGCGTTTCGGGATTGACTTGGTGGTGACATCCTGGGTGATGGGAGAAGAAGGGTTTGTCGTTAACAGAAACCTTAAAGATTAATCGTCGCAGCAGATCGAGACACTCCGGATCTGGACAAAAAAACTTTCGATTGCGATCATCCCCAACATTCTCAGGTTTGACGAAGCGGCCGGAGTCTGGCTAGTCACATTCTGCAATGTGGTTTACGAAATGGCTCATGGTATTTGCGTGAAGTATGATTGCGCGTTAGTAGGCAATAACCAATTGCAGTACATCGAGAAGCCGCAGATATTCGATCCGATCAAAAAAATACTTCCCGAGCCCACCGGATAGAGGAATTGATGGTATTGGTTCGTCTTCCGATGCTTCGGCGAGCTGCCGCTCGGCGGAAATATGGGTAGTTCTCGGCTAAGATTGATCAATAGCTTGATAAACATGAATGTTTTAGTTGTATCGTTATTTTAAAATGCCGTTAATCTCATCCGCTATCCGCTGATATTCCCTGTCTAATTCGCGAATTTTGATAAGAATCAAATTGTCCATTTGTGTTTCCCAAGAAAATTGAATCTGTTCCATGGACATCCCCCTGTAGTCTAACACAGCAAAATCTTGCCTGATTGTTAAATCAGTTATTTGCCTTATAAATCTCACCAATTGACGGTACATTGCTTTCTTAAGATAAGCCTCGCATTCATAGGAAAGAGATAACAACTGAGATTCGTATTCACTCATCTTATTGTATTGATCACTCATACTAGGAAGTTGATCGGCACACAACTTTCCAAAGAATACTTTTTTATCTGTAATTGAATCGTCATCGTCGTCAGGTTCTACTGTATTCATCTGTGCTCTGAACATAGTTATCATATTAAAGTACGTAACATAAAGGCGAGCAACTCTGAATAGGTTTGCAATATTGAAATTAACAGCCATTCGAATTTCTCTTAATCTTCTTCTCTTTAGGAATTTGTCACCCCACCGTTCTTTAAGGTAAGCGGCTAATAAACTGCCTCCTATCGCCCCAATCATTGAAGAAACCAAGGCTGCAATAACATATTGTGAGATAAGGAGTGATTGCAAATCCGGAGTAACTGTTTTCATACTAATGAATATTTCATTTATTTAATTTAATATTTTTTGGTGAAACGGGAATAAATTTGATTGCAGTGTCAGGTACGGTTGCCTTATAGATTTTTCTCTGCATTTGGTTATCTCATAAACAGACAAGATTTCTCCACCCGAGTTTACAGATCGGTACATCGACAGTTTATTAATCCAAAGATTCAACGTAATGAGATCAAATAGGAGATGGGCGCTTATGCGTATTCATCTCAATATCTGCAATAGCCAAATCCACCGGCTAGAGGTTAATTAAATCTCATTGATTTGGGATCCTGGAACCTTTTGAATTCCCTGATGATATCGTTTGGGATTTTTTCGTTGACAGCGCGGAATCCCATCTAGGGCAAATGAGCTGATATAGATGGAGCAGTATATTGTATGGTACTCCGGCAACGTTGAACCGGCTGGCCTTCAGCCGAGCTAGTTAATAATGGCCTATGATAACCCGGATATTGTAAAAACGCAGGATTTTACATACCTTAGATTTACAGAGTCCATCTATTCGCGCTAAGAAATTAGTGTCGATAGATGGGCTTTTTACATTTAGTTCAATTTATTCCCAAATGAATCAACAGAAGTTAACGAAAATAATATCAGCCGACGTTCCAGCCGCTAATATTTGTTACAATTAAAATGGTTATCAACTAACAAACCAATCTGGAAGGTCGATGGCATGCCTGTGGGAAAGAAATATCATCCCTTCGGAAAACGATCTTGCTACAAGATTATCGTATCCCTATTATAGTCTTTAATACATCAAATTCTTTATGAAAGCAATTCACGCAGACCCACAAACCGTACGGAAGGTTTTTACGGAAAAATATATCGTACCTGATTTTCAGAGACCGTATTCCTGGACTATCGACCAATGCGACAAGCTTTGGGAAGATCTCATCGATTTCTACAATGGAAAGAACTCGCGGGATGATAGATACTTTTTAGGCAACCTGGTTATTCACCCCACCAGCGAAGCATTTTCCATCATTGACGGACAACAACGGCTCACAACTCTTTTGTTGTTGATCAAGGCCTTGCACCAAAAGGCGGGTGTCGTAAAAGCTCTGGAGGAGTGTATCAAATTAAAGAATCCGCTCACCTCGGAACTTACCAATGAGCTGAGGATTTCATCGAATGTATTGGCCCAGGACCGTGAACAGCTAAACGATCTGATTTTTTATAATGGAGTTAATACCCCCGACAACTCGAAGTTAAAAACCAATCTCACTATCCTCAGCGACAAATTAGGCGAATGGTGGAACAGTGTTGGAAATAGCACTGACAAACTAAACGAATTGATTTTAGTGCTCCTGGATCAAATCGTTCTCTTGCCGATACACTGCAGTTCGGAAGACGATGCGTTGATCATTTTTGAGACGATCAACGACCGGGGCATGTCGCTGAATGATGCTGATATCTTTAAGGCAAAGCTTCATCGGAATGCGGGTCCGGAAAAAGATGAATTTATCAAGACCTGGAATTCGCTAACAGGGCATGAGTGGTTCTTCCGAATATACATGCACATACTAAGGGCACAAGCCGATGACGCAGGTAAGGAAGGGGCTTTGCGAGCATTTTTCTCGCAGAAAGATCGACTGAAAAACTGGCGTCCGGTGATGAGTACGATATGCAAGGTGAACGAGGCCAATAACACATGGGAGGCCTCTGATGAAGTTGAAATTCTATGGAAAATTTTGCAAACGTACCCCAATCATTATTGGAATTTTCCACAGTTCGTTTTCTTAAACAAGTATGGTCGCATGAACGACGGCGTGTTCGAACTGCCCACAGAATTTGAAGAGGCTTTCGCAATGCTCCTGCGGGAAACTTGTAAATTCTTTTTTATAAAAGGGGTTGTACACAATTCTGTAAATGCTGTAAAAGATACTGCTTTTAAGGTTTGCGCCATCATCGAAAAGGGCGATGATGCCACTGGTGAGTACCAGAAGAGCAGCGAGGCTGACCTAGAGGAGTTTTTCCGGCGAATCGAAAACCGACAGTATGGCCGTTACCAGAATGGCTTGGTATTGCTTTCTGGATATTTAAATCCCGACCAGGACAAGGCACTCTATCGAAAAATTCTAAAAGGAGAATATCACATCGAGCACATTCTACCTAAAAAATGGAATCACTACGACAAGTGGACAGCCGAGAGCTGGGAAAAAAATCTGAATACGCTAGGAAATCTCACGCCGCTGGAGTGGAAGCTTAACATCAGCGCCCGTAACGAGTTTTTTATGAAAAAGAAGGAGTATTATAAGAAGTCCGGAATCCAGGATGTAACCGACCTGATGAGTTATGATGACTGGCACCCAGCCGACTTTGATAAGAGGCATTTGGAGGCAAAGCAGAGAATCGCTGCGTTCTTTCAAAAGAGCGAGGGGGAATCGGCAGTAGTCGCCGATATTATTACACAGGGGACTATTGAAAACACGTAAGCCGGAAACCATTTGCCACATTGCAAATGGTTTCGACATAAGTCTGAAGATATCAATACGGGTAGGTACGAGTCGCCCTCCCTAGCTGAGGGATCAGGGCGCTTTAGTGACCAGATAGGAAGAATTTTATCTATAATTTTTTATATGACGGCAGGTTTTTAATCCATGGTCAAGATCCTTGCGGTGTTTAATTTAAATGTTTGGTATTTCGTTCAATACATCATTAAGTATAATCTATGCGATTAATAACTACTGGGATGTTGCTTTTACTGATAATTAATAGTTGTCTCGGACAGAACGTTTCTTTAAATGATCTCTTTATCATTTGCCGAAAACCAAATTGGACAGAGGTTAATGATCTCATGATAAAAAAAGGTTGGGAATATTACGAATCTAAAGAAGGGGACTCGGAAAACTATAATACTATAGTGTGGTCATTTAATAAAAGTGATTACTCCGAGAAAGCTCAGGGGTGGCTTAATTTATATACGGTAGATAACGTTCCTCAAAGGGTTAAATGCGATTTTTTTAACAAACAAACATATGAATCACTCCAGAAAAACATATCTGCGCTCAAATTAAATCAAGTTAATAGTGCTATCAAAGATGACTACATTCAAACCCAATACTCCAATAGTGAATTTAATGTGGTGATAAAAATATCGAAGGTTGAAAAGGGTGATTCCTTCGAGGAAGTTACTATGCCTGCCTATTCCATCGCAGTTGTCAAAAAGAATGGAGTTTATGACGAGTATAACGGTGTCAAAAGAACCTATTACGATGACGGTACATTAAAAAATGAGTATACCTTAAAAAATGGATTCATTAATGGGGTGACAAAATCTTTTCATCCAAACGGAAAACTAAAGACCACATCCTTTTTTGTAAACAATATCCGTCATGGATTCGAAAAGACTTACGGTGAAGATGGAGTTATAGTGAGTGAGTATAATTATAATGATGGAATAGGAGATGGTACTTATAAAGTGTTCAAATATGGGAAGATAGCTCAAATTGGATCATTGAAAAGGGATGTATATGACGGTATATTTAAGAATTATGACGGAAATGGAAATTTGATTAAAGAGTTTTTTATGAAAGAAGGTTTGTTGCACGGATCTTTTAAAGAAATATTGTACGAGGGGAATAAGAAAATTTTTGAAGAGATAGGGCAATATGAAAATGGAGAGGAGGTAGGGCGTTGGGAAGTATTTAAATTTAATCAGGAAAATAAGTCCGACTTACTTAGGTCTACACACTATGTAAATGGTGAAAAGCATGGTTCTTTTAAAGAAGTAAAATCTGATAGTATAATATTTGGTTCCTATAATAATGACGAACTAAGTGGCCCATATTATATATATACAAATGTGTCATACCTGCTTAATGGAAAAATTTCCGGGGACACGACTGGCTGTCCACTCACGGTTTTTGGATTATTTAATTCTGGATTAAAAGATGGGCAATGGAAGTATTTTGATTTAACTGGAAGTTTGATTCGTGAAGGGATGTATGAAGATGATTTAGAACAAGGCGAATGGAGGTATTATTTTCGTAAAATGTTTAAAAATAAAAAAGAAACGGAATTTTCTCAGATGAAGTTTCTGACGGACAAATATGGGAAATTAGATGGTAAGACAGTTAGATTGGGTTATCAGAAAGAATACAAAACGCCATGTGATTCAACTGATCTTTTATTTCAAGATACTCAAGATAGCTGTTTAAGAATACAGTACAAAAGGATATACCAAATGCGAACATATAAAAATGGAATACTCAATGGATTATCTGAAGAACGCGATTCGATGAATAACTTGTTGTCTTCGGGCGGATATAAGGATGGATTAAAAAGTGGAATATGGGTTCAGTATTTTTTAAACAAAGATATTGATGGAGAAAAATATTATCGCCACTTTGAAGGTGCATATTTGCTAAATAAAAGAGAAGGGAATTGGAAAGAGTATAAAGGGGGAAGGTTAATATCGGAAATCGAGTTTCGCGAAGATCGGAGACATGGGAAAACTATTAGTTATGACTGGGGAGAGACGGAATTCAGCGAGCATATTTATATGCACGGAATGCTGACTAAACTTATAGTTTATAGCCTAGTCACAAAAGATACCGCACAGATTTATGAAATTAAAAGTGAATTAAATAAAACTTTGCATTACCGTTTCACTGAATTTCACCAGGGCAAGAAAATATCGCGTAAGGAATGTAAGCTCGTAAGAGATGACGGTGGTCCTGTGGACGTCTATTCGCTTGTATATCTACACGGAATAACTTCTTATACCGATGGTCGATTTGAAAAGTATGATGAGCGAGGTCGAATAGTAGAGGAAGGTTCGCAGTATAAAAACAAGAAGATTGATATATGGAAATTTTACGATTATGATCAAAAAATCATTCTGGAAAAATATTTTGAAGCTAATATTACAATAGACCCAATAGAGCATTTTTACACTTTGGGCTCCGGAAAACCTTACAGTGGAATACTCACAATAAATCACTCCAATGGCAAAACAATGTATGAGATCAAGGTGAAAGGTGGTCTGCGAGAGGGGAAATCTAAACAATTTGACGAACAGGGTAGGGTACTTAAAGTCGAGAAGTATAAAATGGGATTAGTTGTGAAGTAGAGCCAGTGTTAAAATAGGAACAGACTTTGCTATTAAGATGAAGACCTTTCTAAGGTGGTTTTATGGAATGGTTGAAACTTACAGTAGAACCCGTGGGACATTCAGATATGGAGATTGCTAATTAATCACGATTGAAGTGTCAGTTTGTTTTACAATTACGGGCTTGCTCCAATAGTCGATCGCGGACTGATGCCGCATGTTTTTTGATGCGCTTAGTGCTCATACCAGGGATTCTATATAAGGTCTCATTACATTTGAGACGCGGCAGATGTCAGCATAGTAAGTGATCAATTTCATATTCAGTTTTTTTGTTGATCGATATAGTTTCAGTGCTTCCAGTACCACGTCCATACCTATTTGATTACGGAATTTAAAACAATCCGCCAGAGTTTTTTCGGCACTGTATATTTTAGTGCTGATGCCGTCTATTGTAA
>Ga0247764_1000259_pt1 | contig 19304 bp, 16 predicted proteins | sample UWRJL051202B4_FD_179932 | JGI IMG/M metagenome (GOLD analysis project Ga0247764, IMG submission 179932) | Plant litter microbial communities from Arlington Agricultural Research Station in Wisconsin, United States - UWRJ-L051-202B-4 | ecosystem: Environmental > Terrestrial > Plant litter >...
AAATTTTGGTGAAGTTTTGTGCACACGGCAGTAGCCACCAGCGTGCCTACTCTGTCCCTGAGTTCCGGCCGACTCAGCCCGAGTTGCCGTAGTGCTTTGAGCGCTGGTCTTCCGGCGTCGCACGCGGAATTAAAGTCTGCTTCGAAATCGTTGGCGACGTTCGCTATGTAGGTCCACATTCGCACCGCGATTGCGTCGTGAAGTGGAGAAAGTTTCGTGGTCCAAGACTTGAAGATCTCAAGTAGTACCTGGGTCCGCTCTACCTTTGCCCCTGCATAAGCATTTGCGCGTGAAATGAGGTCGGCAATGAGGTGGTCTTTTGCAACAAACTCAGCCAAGATTTGGCGCTTCCAGTCGACTTGCTCGACAGCATCCCGCTGCCCGGACTCAAGAAGTAGCCGAATTCCTAGCACGAAGTGGACTGCGCTATCTTGCACGTCCGGCTTCTCTATGGATCCTCGCAGGAGGTTAAGCGCGTAGTAAGCCTTGGTTGTCCGCACTTCGGAGGAGCTTCCAAGGGCGATCTGTCGCCGTAGGATCGCCCAGTATCTTCGACTAGCCTTTTCGTGTTTGCCCTTCGATGAGTATATTAGAGCAGGACCGACGTCGTGAACTGCTTGATGCAAGGGAGTCCACAACAGTGCCACCCTTGGATCTCGATATTCGTTGTTCGCGCGTTGCCAAATTGTTGCAGCGTCAACGCCAAGGTTTATTGCGAGTGTTGGATTGGTCGCTAGGTCGGAGCGTTCAGCGGCTTCAACGAGGGCTATTGCGCTCTCGCTTCTAGATTCAATGATGGCCGTTGCGGTAACGTTTGATTGCGTAACAATCGCGCGCCACGCTTCTCCCAGATCGTAGAATGAGTGGGGAGGCGACCAGCTGTCGAACATGAGTCGAACGATTTCGTAACCTTTGGCGGCATGTCTCCACGAATCCACGTCACCGAGAAGGTCGGCGATGTGCTTGAGCATTATAGCTTGGAGCGGCATTGGTACTGCCTGCGTTTCAGCGATTACGCGTTGCCAGAACACCTCAGCGGTGTCGTGCTGTTGGTCCTTGGCGACCTGGAATGCCTTTAGAATGGCAATGAACGTCGGTTGCAGATGATTCCGAAAGCGCTCAGCAAAGGAGTTCAGTTGGTCATTCGTGGCACCAAAGTCCATCCACCCCATGTGAGTGATCGCGGGAAGAAGGTCGGGGTGCAGGAATTCGCTCTCCTGTGAGTTTTCGTCGATGCTTCCAAATGAATGAGAGTCATCGTTTTGCCAAACAAGGTCGCGTATCCAATTCTGCAGTGCACCAGCATAACCCTTCACGCCTGCAAGTGGACGCACAGCCCAACATTCGTTCCATAGTGGTTCGCTTACATGTAGCTCCTCGAATAGGTCATTGAATGAGACCTTGTCGCGAGTGACGGCAGCAATGATCTCAATGACCAGTTGCCGTTGCGCGCTTGCTGACAGGAAGTGTCGCAAAAGCAACCAGGATTGCCATTCTTCCGCGAAGTTGGGGGTTGTTGTCTTTTGTCCTGTATCGCTCATGGCACGGCCTGGATGAGAAATTCGAATTCGCCATCTGCTGTTGGGTGGGCATGGTGCACGGAAAAGTCGTTCACGGAACCATTTCGAGTCCAGCGGTTCGCGTCTTTAGGGAGGCGAGACACCGTGAAACCAAACATAGTGGCTGCGCTGTCTGGTCTGTGCGCGCTGGATGCGAGACTGACGATGTATCCCAATACGTGATAGCGTTTCCCATCGTGCCAGCTTCCGTCGTCTCCAACCCAGCGCTCGTCTTCCTCGGTGATGCCACTGTCGTAGCGTGATGGAAAACGTCCATAGATGCATTGCGCGGCAGATACGCGCGGATCGTAGGGTGAGGAGTAGATTGGCAAAGGGACGAAGACGCCGGAAAGTCCCCCCTTCGAAGGCGGATCCACCTGGAAGAAGTGGTAATTCGCGAGGACAATTGCCGCATATCTGTGGCGTCCGTCGTCGGCGGCAGCGCGCTGAAAAGATTCGCGGAACTTCTGGTGCCACGCGGCATCGCTGCCACTCAGAGATTTGTTTGGACTGCAGGTCGCAACCGAGACAACGTCGATCTCATCTGCGTGCACTTGTGGGAAGACGGATCGATGAGTTGATGTTGCTCGAAGTGGATGGTTGTTTGGCTCGTCTGTGTCCGTGTTCAGCATGTCTGAACAAATAAGCGGCTGGAGCGTGATAGATGATAGGTTGACATCCGTCGGCCTCAAGGTGACGAGTGACAGGAGGTTCGCTTCCTTCATGTGGCGTTCGTGCTCTGGACTTACCTCGAACTTGGAACGAACCAGTTTTGCGTGTAGGCAGGCGCGCAGTTTGCCCTCCGCGTCAATGGCGAATAGACATCCAATGTTGAAGCGGTCGGACGGCTGCTGTTCTACTAGCCAATTTCCGAAGGGGACTAGATCGTGGCGAGAGAAATTCGGAACCTGAGAGAGTTGGGAGAGCAGAGCCGTCAGTTCGCGCACATCGAAGAGGTGGGTCATCTCGGGCTGATCAGTAGGCCGGATTCCCGTGTGAACACATCCCAAACGTATGCCTGTCCTGCCGAGAAACAAGAGAGTATCGACAAGCGTTTTCTTAGGGAGGAAGGCTTCCGGAAACGTCAACAAGTCGAATCGTTCCGGAGTAGAAATAGGAGCAATTACCGGATTCGGGTCGGATGGAAGCGCGTACTCAGTGCTCTGCTGCGGGAGAAAGCACTGCAGCGCAGCCCGAAATAGGGCAGCATGCTTTGGCGGATCGTTCGTTGCGGGCTCCACGACATGGACGCGAAAGGTCCTGCTTGCCCTCTCGACCTTCCACTCAAGCCAGTTTGGTCGGAAGCGACTGGACCCGCCCATTTGAGCCCGTCACGGTTCCACGGGCGCTTGTTTTGGTCAAGCAGTATGCCCCCGCCATTGGTCGCGCTCTGCGAAGCCGATGGGGGCATGTATGCGGATATGCGTTCGAAGACCAGAAGCCCACGAGCTAAGGCGAGCAGCGCAAGCATGCCTTGCGCGCAGGAGGAGTTCCCGTCGGTCGCCGTCGTCATCTAGATCTTCCGAGTCAGAACAACACGTTCGAGGGAGCGCCGCTATGTTTGAAAAAAGCCATCGGACTGCCCTTCGCCCAAGCAGCAGGACACCTGCACGCAAAGCCGTACTGCGCGCCAGGAACATTTGTGGTGTGAGGCTCGGCGCGAACCAGCCCCCACAAAAGCCAGAAGGCCCCGCATCCACCGGATGCAGGGCCTTCTTCTTACTTCACATCAACGCACGAACGTCACATCACCAGTACGTCCCGCCGCGCGTCGCCGCTACTTCACGTCGCCGTAAGTCCGTTCACGGACTCACAACAACATCATCGATATACATATCCACGCCCGCTCCGGGCCCTTCCGCGAACACGAGAGCATTCGTAATGTTCGCGCAGCTCGGCACGTTGATCGTACCCGTGAGCTTCGTCCACCCACCGTCGGACACGGTCGTCGGGTTCACAATCCAGGCGTAGGTATCGCTTCCGTTGCAGCCCATGGCCGTGGTCACGTTGATGTTGGCGCTGGCAACGCCGCCAACGGACGCCCACATGCTGACCTGGTAGCTCTTACCAGATTGGACGATGCCCATCAGGGAGCGGGCGATGGGGCCGTTGCCGGTGCGGCCGGTGAAGCCGAGGCTGCGTGAGCCGCCGTGAGCGCGCGCGGCCGTGGTCGCCAAGGTGCCGCCGCCCCACGTGAACCAGCCGCCCTGGCCGGCTTCGAAGTCGCCGTCGCTGATCAGGTTCGTGACGACCGGGACGCTGACGCTGACGTCGTCCACGTACAGGTCGACGCCCGCGGCGGGGCCTTCCGCGAACAGTTGCAGCTCTTGCAGGTTGGTGCAGTTGGGGACGTTGACGGTGCCTTTGAGCTCCGTCCAGACGCCGTCGCTGACGGCGACGGGATTGACTAGCCACGTGTACGTCGTGTTGCCGTCGCAGACCAGCTTCTGCGTGATGTTGACGTTGGCGCTGGCAGCGTTGCCAACGGTGACCCAGAAGCTGACTGCGTAGCTTTGGCCCTTGGTGACGGCGGCTGTGATGTCGGTGACCGCGGGGGCGTTGCCGGTGCGGTTGCCGATCAAGAGACTGCGAGAGCCGCTGTGGGCACGCGCGGTGGTGTTGGAGGCGACGCCGCTGTAGGTGTACCAGCCGTTGGTGGTGCCGTTTTCGAAGGTGCCGTTGCTGACTAGGTTGGTGGCGAGTTGGCCGCGGACGCTGACGTGGTCGATGAGGAGGTCGATGCCGCCGGCAGGGCCCTCAGCAAAGATCATGACGTCAGTGACGTTGCAGTCCGGCACCTTGAGTTGGCCAGTGAGCTTGGTCCATTGGCCTTGTTGGACGGCAGTGGGGTTGATGAGCCAGCTGTACGCGGGGGAGCCGTCGCAGCTGATGGCTTGGGTGATGTTGACGTTGGCGCTGGCTGCCCCGTTGATGCTGCTGTAGAGGGCAACTTCGTAGGTTTTGCCGCGCTGGACGAGGCCGGTGAGGCTGGTGGCGATGGGGCCGTTGCCGCCACGAGCGGTGGAGCGGAGGCTGCTGGCGCCGCTGGCAGCGCTGGTGTTGGTGACGGAGAGGGTGCCGTCCCAGCTGAACCAGCCGTTGGTGTTTTGTTCGAATTCACCGTTGGCGACGAGGTTGGGGCCGAGGCCGGCGGGGGCGCCGATCACGTACTTGTCCACGTTGACGCCGCCGTTGAAGGTGACGAACAGCGTCTGTTCGCCGGTTTGCGGGGCGAAGGGCACGCTGATGGTTTGGTTGTTGCCCCAGCCGCCGGTGGAGGGGAGTTGCACGGTGGCGATGGCGGGGCCGTCGACGCTGCCGAGGCGCAGCGAGAGGCTGGTCGCGTTGGTGGAGCCGTTGGCGTACGTGATGGAGAGGGTGTCCCAGTTCTTGTCGAACATCACGCGGTCGAAGCGTTCGTGGTCGCCGTTGTCGACGTAGGCGATGACGCTGCCAGCGGCGTAGATGCCCTTGGCGTCGTCGTAGTCCTCCGCTTGGAGCGTGATGCCGCCGCTGTCACCGGTGCGGGGTTGCGGGACGTAGGCCGGTACCGTGCAGTTGGTGCCGCCGCCGCGCAAACAGATGATGTAGTCGAGGGCGGGGCGACGGGTGCCGTCCGAGCGGACGAGGTAGGCGTCGCTTTGCCACATGTTGCCCTGGAGGTAACCCCAGTGGGTGACGCCGAAGACGGAGGGGTGTTGCCAGAACAGCTTGAACAGGTCGCGCATACGTTGCGCTTGGCGCGCGTCGTCGGCGTAGTTCACGTCGAGCTCGGTGACGTAGATGGGGAGGCCGGTGGCGGCGAAGCGCTCGAGGTTGGCGGCGACGACGGAGATCTCCGCTTTTTCCAGGAAGTGCGCTTGCAGGCCGATGCCGTCGACCAAGCCGCGCTCTTTCAGGATGTTGATGACGCGGAGGTAGTCGGTGGCAAACGCCTCCATGCCTTCGACGTTGTAGTCGTTGACGAGGAGCTCAGCCTTGGGGAAGTGGGTGCGCGCGAGCTCGAAGGCTTTGATGGCCCAGTCGAAGCCGGTGGCGCCCGCACCGCCGAGCGCGGCAGCGTAGCCGGGGACGGCGTGCAGCGGCTCGTTGACGACGTCGACCTGTTGTACGTCGGGGTAACGTGCGGCGGCGGCCGCGAACCATTGCTGGATTTCGGCGAGTTGCTCGGCGGGCGTGAGGGCGGCGAGCCAGGCCGGTTGTTGCTGGCCCCACACCAAGGTGTGCAGCTTGAACGGCAGGTTGTTCTGTTTGGCGAATTGGTACGCCGTATCCAGCGCCGTCCAGTTCATGACGTCGCGCGTGGCTTCCACGCTGCCCCACTTGCCGGAGTTGCCGGGGGTGATCTGGTTGAAGTAGGTGAGCGCTTGCGTGTAGTCCGCGGCGGTGTCGACGGCGGTGCCGAAGAACTTGTTGCCGATGCCGGTGAGCACCTTCACGCCGTTGCTGGTCTTGGTGTTACCGCTGGGGTCGTGAGCGACGGCGGTGAAGGTGTGGCGGCCGTTCAGCGCAGCGGTGGCGGCCACGTCGAGGGCGAACGGGGCGGCCGTGTCTTCACCGATCTTCACGCCGTCCTGGAAGAAGACGACTTTGCGCACGGCGACGTTGTCGCTCGCGGTGGCGGTGAGTTTCAACGTGCCAGTCGAGGAGATCAGCGTGCGATCGGCGGCGAGCGAGACCGTGGGCGCGACGGTGTCGCAGCGTTGGCCGTTGATGGAGATCACGTAGGGCGAGACGCCGGCGTACGGGTCGGGGCTGCCGTAGAGGATGGGCAGCGTGGCGCCTTGGCGAATGCCCAGGATGCGGATCAGCGCGGGCTCGGTGATGGAGTAGCCGCCTTCGACGGGGTCACAGTCACCGAACAAGCAGCGGTCGCGGCGAATGCTGGCGCCGCCCAAATCGGCAAATACCTCGAACTTGGTGGCTTTCGGACCGGAGACGTTCTTGAGCTCCAGCTCGCCGATGTAGCCGTTGCCGTGGCGGCGATTGAAGTACTTGGAAGTGACCTTGAAGCCGCAGCTGCCGTCGGTGGGCATGGCCGTCACGGCCTGCTCGGTCGTCCCTGCGACTTCCTCCGTTTCGGAGGGCGCCTCCCCGCTGCCGCACGCGCTGAGTCCGAAGACCGCGCCGGCAAGCATCCAACGACCGACCACACCGCTCGACGTGAGCGATGCCATTACCGTATCCGACAATCTGAGCCTCTGATTCATAGATCTCCAGGAAGTGTTGATTACCCTCAACGCTCGTAGTTCCGCCGCTCCATGCAAACGGCACACCCGCCCGATCCGCTCGAAGGTACCGCAAAACCAACATGTGCGGCGCCTATTCACCTGTATCTGGCTTGCGCTCGCACCCACCCTCAAGCGCTCCGGAGTGCTCTGCACGCAGCAAACTACGCTGCAGCAGAGTCTGCGCTTCGTCGCGAAACCGCGTAGTAATAAAGTTAATCCCGCTGGGTTATCGCTCAATTCGCGATCGGAGCAGGGAATGCGAAACGCTCTGAGGGACGACAGCGCGATGCGGATCGAAGGCGCACGACCGGTCTGGACGGCCGGCGCACGCTGTCAACACCGACTGCGCAGGAGCGAATACAGCGCCGACGCTCCTGCTACCGCTGGGGTCGCTGACTACCCCCGCGGGTGATGGCGCTGAACGAGTCGTGCATCGCCGGTGCACGACTCGTGCTGCTCGACTCGTGCACTGCGCAACGCCGAAGGGGCGCGCTGGTGCACTCCGCTGAGGTTCCGGCGTGTCGGTGGGCGGGGATGCATACGACATGCCTGCACAAGATGCGCTGCGCAACTCGTGTAGGTGCACGGGTCGAGCTGCAACTCTGCAGTAAAATGCTGGCCAGGCCGGCCTGTGGGCGGACGGTGCGCGGTCGCGCGTTTGCGCACCCGACGGTCTTTGGGTAGGGCTTCCGGGAAGTCATGTTGGCTCTGCCGGAACAGCTCAGAAAGCGTCTGCTGGAAGTACGAGAGGTGCTGATGTTCACCTTCGACTTCGAGCTGCTGGAGCAGCCGCTGGATGCCGAGGCGTATGCCACACCCTCACCGTGGTTGCCGGCGTTCGTAGTGCCCAACGCGCAGACCAGCGTGGTGGGTCGCGACGCCACCGGTGGCGTGTATTTGGCTTGTCAGCGCAGCGACGGCCAAACGCGTTGTTTGCACATCGACACGCTGGGGCACGCCGTTCCGCTCGGTGAAAACCTGGAGCAGTTGCTCGGGCTGTTGGTGGCGCTGCCGTATTGGCGGGAGTTGCTGTTGGGTTGCGCGTCGGGCGACTTGACGGAAATGCGTGCGCTGGCAGAGCGGCTCGAGCTCGAGGTGTGTGACGATCTCCCGGCGTTGCCGTCCGCACGAACGGATCTGCTGACGTTCCTGGAGTTGCCGGAGTTCAGCGATCCGGTGGCGCGCCTTCACCAGCTGGCGGTGCTGGATTCCGAGCTGGTCAGCGTGATGAGTCCGCACGGCTGGCAGTACGCTTCGCCCATCACGCAGGTCAGCGTCCACGCGGAGTAGGCGCTCATTCCGCGGTGATCACGCGGTTGCGGCCTTCGTGTTTGGCTCGGTACAGGGCGACGTCCGCTGCGCGCAGTAGCTCTTCCGCGTTGGTGCCGTGAGTAGGATAGCTGGCCACGCCCAGCGAGATCGTGACCGGCCCGACTCGATTACCTTGCGCGCGGAGTGGCAGATTTTCCACGGCGGCGCGGAGTTGCTCGGCTTTGTTCACGCTGGCTTCGAGGCCCGCTTTCGGCATTGCGACGAGCAGCTCTTCACCGCCCAGGCGGCTGGCTACGTCGCCGCTGCGGGTCTGTTGCTGCAGCACGGTGGCGACCTGTTTGAGCACCTCGTCGCCCACCTCGTGACCAAAGGTGTCATTGACGCGTTTGAAGTGATCGATATCGATCATGATCAACGACAGCGGCGCTTCCTCGCGCGTCGCCCGCGCGATCTCGCGGCGCAGCGTCTCCTCCGTGTAACGTCGATTGAACAAGCCCGTCAGCGGATCGCGGATCGACTGATTACGTAAGGTCTCGCGCAGTTCCAGGTTGGTCACGGCCAGGGCGACTTGTTCGGCGAACACGCCGATGCGGGTGCGCGCATCCGCCTGGAATTCTCGGGAATCGGCCAGGTGCAGCGCGCCGAGGAGCTCCCCATTGGCGATCAGCGGCACACACGCTGCCGCGAACGGTCGGGGGGAGGCCAGATGCTGGCAAGCCATGCCCATGCCGTTGGGTTCGAGCAAGTGAAGCTGGCCGCGTCGCAGCGCCCAACACTGGTCCGGCAGGAACAAGCTGTTGCTTCGCCATTGCTCGGGCCCCCACTGCGAGCGCACCTCAACCGCCGCGCGGTCCTCGTGAAACGTACTGATGCTGCCCGAGCAACCAGGGAAAAATTCAGGGCCGACCCGCGCGATCATCTCGAACGCCTCGCTCGGGCTGCGACACGCTTGCAGCAGCTCGCCCGACTCCACCAGCAAAGAGAGCTCGCGCAAACGCGACGCTTCGGCGTATTTTCTCTCGCGCATCTCGCGATCGAGCAGGAACGCGGCGCCGGCTACCAAGAAGAAGCTGATACCGACGCCTCCGAGCATGGTCAGGCGCGCGCGGGTGGTCTTGGTGCGATCCGTGATGGTGCGCGCGGTCAGCAGTTCGCGCTCGTTGAGGATGGCTTGTGCGATCGTGCGGCGAATTTCATCACTCAGACGTAGAGCATCCTCGGGGATGCGCGGGATGTCGCCGCCTTGGATGGCCTGACGGCGCGAAAGCAACAAGGCTACGCGCCGGGCGAGCACCGGTTTGAGCCCGACCAGCAGACGATTCTGTTCGTGATTGTCACGCGTCAGCTCGTCGGAAGCTTCGAGTGCTTCGCGAGCCGTGCGCAGCGACGGTTCGAAGTCCTCCAGGAACCGGATATCGTGAGAGATAGAATAACCCCGCAGGGAACTCTCAGCTTCGCTCAGTCCGGAGGCCACGCGTTGCAAGCTCTCGATCACCTCGTGCGTGTGGGCCACGCGCCCTGCTGCCTCGCTCTGTTCGCTCGAACTTTGCATCGCGAGCAGTCCGAGCAGCAGTAACACCAGCAACGCTAGCGCGATGCCCGCGCGCGCAACGCGTGGTTCGTCCTTCATCCTGCCGCAGCAACTTAGCCCAGCTGTGTTCGGGAGCTCAATCCGGGCCGTAAATGCGGGCTGGCGAACACCGCTAGCTGGCGCGAAGAAGCCGCAAAGTGAGCTTGATTTTGGTGTGGGAGGCCAGCGTTAGGCGTCGCACACAGCGCGCTCGCGCGGCCGCTCGGAACGTCGGCCGGCAGCGGCCGCAGCGTGCTGGACCTGATCAGCGCGAGCTCGCCGAGGCGGGCTCTTTGCGCCAGGTGAAGTTCTCCCAGCTCGTCAATGCGCTGAGAAAGGTCTGTAGCCTGCGGGGCACGAACTTGCGCGCGAGGTACACGGCGTGCACCGGGATCGCCGCCGAGCTCCACTCCGGCAGCACCCGCACCAAGCTGCCGTTCGCCAGACCCGTGAGCGAATAAGGAGCGGGCACCAGCGCTATTCCGTGGCCGCGCACGGCGAACTCCGTGACCGTCTCGAAGTTGTTGGCAGACAGCGCGCCGCGCACGCTGACCTTGGCTCGGCGTTTGCCGCGCTGGAGCAGCCACTCCGCGCTCTCCGTCTTGGCGAACAAGACGCAGTCGTGCTGCGTGAGCTCGGGCACCGTCCGCGGCTTACGCCGTTGCTTCAGATACGCGGGTGAGGCGACCAAAACACGCCGACTGACGCCCAAGCGCCGCACGATCACGGAGGCATCCTCCAATTCTCCGAAGCGAATCGCCACGTCCACCCCCGAGCGAACCAGATCCACGAACTCGTTGGTGATGCTCAGATCCAGCCGAATCTCCGGATGAGTTCGAGCAAACAACGACACGAAGTCAATGAACTCACCGCGCCCAAACGCGACCGGCGCGCTCACACGCAGCGCTCCCTTCGCGCTCGTCCCCGCGCAGGTCAGCTTCGCCTCGGCCTCCGCGAGCGCCTGCAAGTGCCCGGCGCTGCTATCGAACAGCCTGCGCCCCTCCTCGCTCAGACTGAGCTTGCGCGTGGTGCGCTTGATCAACAAAACTCCGAGCCGCTCCTCGAGCTCAGCCACCTTACGGCTGATGGTCGACACCGGAGATTGCAGTGAACGCGCCGCCGCGCTGAAGCTACCCAGATCCGCCACGCGCGCAAAAACTCTCAGCCCGTTGAGGTCCGGTTCCGACATTGCTTCTTTGAGAAAATGTCCACTGATTCTTGCTGGGATGCAAATGGCGCACTTTTCCGCGGGCGGAAAAGTGTTTCTCGATTTTCCCTCTACTCGGCCGGAGCGTTGAACGCCAAAACTCCCTTGGCGCTTACAGAGCAGCGCCAGGAGGACGCCACATGCCGTATGTCTTGATTCAAGTCACCGATGAAGGTGTCACCACTGAGCAAAAGCAGACCCTGATTCGAGGCGCGACGGATCTGCTCGTGAACACGCTTTATAAAGATCCCGCGCAAACCTTCGTCGTGATCGAGGAGGTGAATACGGACAATTGGGGCGCCGGCGGCGTGTCCGTCACGGAGATGCGGAGGCGGCAGAGAGCGCAGGTCAAGTGAGCCGGGGGAGGAGCGGGGGCGGCGCGGGAAGCGAACGGTTGGAGCGCCGAGGGGGCATCTTTGGGGCTGCGGGCTCCGTCGCAGGCTTCTCGGGTGCCCTTTGGGCGTTCGTCGAACGCGCGCGAGCTGCTCGATCAGCTGCGCATTCTGCTCGAAGAGTCGTGCCAGCTGGCGCTGCTCGGCGTTCTGCTTGCGCAATCCGCATTCTCCCTTTCCAGCGCTTCCAGCTCGTCCACAGACGAGAACAGATCGGTGTCGGTCGTCTTTTCTACTTTTTCCATCCGCGGCCTGCGGCACGAACCGCGCCGCGCGGGCGGTGAAGTCGATACCGGCCAACAGTCAAGCGAACGCCGAGCCGTCGATCGCGATCTGCGGCTCGCTCAAATGCTGTCGGATGGTTGTTCGAAACGCTTCGGAACCCGTGCTCAAATGCGGCCGGAATACGCATACAGTTGTCCGTGTGGCCAGCACATGTCCTGCGCGGCGCTGGATGAGCATCTTAGCCCGCCGTTACGTATCAGCGCAGGATCAAACCCTGACCTGGGTCGCAGACGCTTCCGTTGGTCACTCAGCGAGACTCACTCGGAGTGTCTACCGGCAGGCTCGCAGACTTCAGCGGGGGGATCGCTTCCTTCGCATAGAGCCGACCACAGATATGAGACCGGAACAGCGAACTCCGTCTCGGGTCCATCCTGCGAGAGCTTATTTGCGCGAAAGCAACCAGCGGACCTGTCCTCGAAGTAGTCTGTCGACCCCGCAACAAGGATGCCTACGAGCCGACCTTGACGGTCAAATAGGCCTCCACCGGAGCTTCCTCCAAACGCATCGACCTTGAGCGGCAAGAGGGCGCCGTCGGACGGTTCCGTCGCGGGCTGCCATACGCCATTGAGGTCGGCTTTGGCCGGCAGCCCCTCTGTGTGCCCAATTAGCGCGACAGGCTCGCCTGGTTCAGGGGTGGGCAGTGACGCAAGCGGAACGGGGGATGCCACGGTAACCTCGCGGTCGAGTCGCACGACTGCATATTCTATCTCTATATCTGGCTGAGGCGAGCCCTCCCTCGACGCGAAGGCGTGCGTAACGCTGTCGCACGCGTAGACGTCTCGGGTAGTGAGTGACGGCTGACCTCCCGCCTCGGTGCGATAGCCGAAAATGAAGCGCAGCCGCTCGCAACTGTTCAACGCCGCGACGCAATGCTCAGCGGTGAGTACGGTGCGCCGTCCGATCAACACGCCCGAGCAGAAACCTGCCGACTTCTGACTTGCGAAACGCTCGTCTTCGCAAAGGCCCTGGTTAGCCAACGGTCCGCCAAGCAGCTCGACCTCGCCCGAAGGCTGCACCTTCACCTGAAACCTATCGACCAGCATGCTCGTCGCCAGTACCGAGTTGGCGAGAGGCGTGCAGAGAAGCTCTTCCGCCTCGATGCGATTGTCGTTGCCGTAAATGACCTTCTGCTGGAGGCGACTCTCCGCGGACTGTGATTCTTCCTCCTGGCATTGGATGCGGCTGCCCCCGTCCGATTCGTCACTGCAGGCGACTAGGACGCAGAGTGCCAGCGCGAATGGGTTTCGGTGTGCGTGGCGGTCGGCCTCAAACATTGGCAGACGCCTAACAGAGGGTCCCCCGCGGGTCCAACGCCTTGCGAAAGGCGGCGAGTCCCTCGCTGAAGTCTGCGAGGCTGAAGGCCAGTAGGGCGCCCTGCCAATTGACATCGAGACTGACTACACCGGTGCGACTACGCACTTCCATCAACTCGGACAACTCGGACAACTCGGACAACTCGGACAAATGGATCGAGTGCAATCATCACGTCTTAGCGTGCTGCGCGGCGCGACTGAGTCGCAAGTTGCAGAGCACATGAGATGTTTTTCTTGACGCATTGCTGAGCGAGCGGGTATTGCGTGCTCGGATGTGCGCGCGGACGTGGCCGCGCTCGTAGAAGGAACCCGCTCTTGTTAGGGAGGATAGGTCATGAAGTTAAGAAAAAGGGCGGCTGGGCTCGCGCTTGGCGTCGCCGCTGCCGTCACTGGTAGCAGCCATCAGTATGCCGAGGCGCAAGAGGTGGCACCGAATGTCTACGACCAGGTGGAAGGGGGCGAAGTGTTCGGCGCCTGGGGGGGGCAGACCGGCTGGACATATGAGGCCAAGTGCACTGGCACGCTTGGCAGCACTGGTAGAGCATGGAACTACGTTGACCAGTTCATCACGGCTTGGGTGAAGAGCCAGGCCTCAGGCGTCACCGCCTACGTGCAAGTTCAGATTAAATGCGTGGGTCGCAATGGTGGTGATGACGAGTGGTTCACGGTGAATGGCTTCCAGGGCGGTAACGAAGAGGAGTCTTGGTTACCGTACTACTGCGGTAATCAGGGTGGCTCCGCGCTGGTGCATCGGTGCCGCGTTGCGGAGGTTCGAAATACTTGTCCGGCCTTCAACGCATCCGATCCAGACAGTTCGCCCGGGTGTGTCCTGCCTCGCGGAGAGGGTGACTGCGATGACGACTACGACTGCGCAGGGTCCCTTCGCTGCAGGCATAACGTCGGCAAGGCCATAACGAAGTCGACGCCGGCCGATGTGGACGTCTGCGTCGTGAATCCTCTAACCTACTCTCCTTGTCGACTAAGCGGTGGACCAACTTCAGAGTGCACCGCGCAATGCCCCTGCGACGCCGGTGAACCGAAGGACTGCGACTCCGATTCGCAGTGCTTCTCACCCTTGGTTTGTGCTCATAACCGCGGAGCCGACTTCGGCGTGGCGAGCGATGTCGATATCTGCGTCTATCCCGCTGCGAAATAGGGCGGGCGAAGGTACGGATGTCGAGCCACGGAGAATGATTATGTTCAGAAGTATTTTGATGGTTGTGCTTTTGGCCGTTCTTTCCGTTTCGTGTTCCGATGGATCGACGCCTGCTGGCGGGGGAGCGCCTGTCGACAAACGAACACGCACTTCTGAGGAGAAGCGAGAAGACGGTCGAGCCATTTACCTCGCGGTCTACACCGGTCTCGGAGACAAACACCTTGGCGTTCCGGTGAAGATAGACGAGAAACAGGCTCCGAAGGAATACCACGAGGCCATTCGCAACACCTTCATCCGAGTCGCTAACTTCCTCGAGGCGAAGGACGAGACATTCTTCGAAACGTTGTCGACGGAGCTCCGATCCGGTGACCCCTACCTCGTAGAGGCCGCGTTGGAGCGGGGAAGTAAGGCCTCTCGAGAGGCACTTCCGCTCGCGGTTCCGGGATCAACGACAGAGTTGAAGACTACGGAGAAAGTTTGCGGGCCGGCAAGCGTCGCGGTCTGCGTTGCGGTTACGGTCGCAGCGGCGTTCCACACAGCTGTCGGTGCTATCAACTGGATCGCTGGGGCGAACGTCGCTTTGGCCGTCAACGTGTATATCTGGCAAAACGCGGAGTTCTGGGATGGAGATTCGGTTCCAGTCTCTGAGAAGTCCCGCCGCCAGACCGAGGCCTACATTTACGAGTTGACCGAAGCGCTTTACGAGGGTTGATCGTGGCACGCCCAATCACGGACCGAAGCGAAGCGCCCCCAAAACAGTCGCTCCCGCTGTTCAGCAATGCGGGGCATGCGGTGGGTTCCGTGATCGTCGCGATGGGTACGGTAGCTATTATTGGTCTCCTGGGGGCAGCGCGACTGTACAAGTCGGCGCCGGTCCAAGCACTGCCGGAGAAACTGATCAGCGTCGTCGGCACTATCGCGCCCGAAGGCTGGGGCTTTTTCACCAAAAGTCCTCGCGATGAGTCCATGCGCGTTTGGGTCCCTGGAGAGAACGGGCAGTGGCGCACGCGCGATATCTCGCACACGAGCGGCGTGAAGAGCATGTTTGGAATCGATCGCGAACCACGAACGGAAGGGTTGCAGTTGGCTTTCATCGTCAACGCACTCGCGATGTCGAAGGAGAAGTGGCTGAAGTGTACAGTGGGTAGAGTTCGCCAGTGCATCGCTCGGAGCGAGCCGACCCGCGTCGTCAACCCCAGCCCAGTTCCAACCCTGTGCGGTGAGCTGGCCATCGAGGCCTATGCGATCAAGCCCTTCGAATGGCGTAGCCTCCCCAACGCCTCAGCGCCCGCCCAAGTTGCCCGCTTCGATGTTGCTTGCCCGCGGAGGGCGCCTTAATGGGATCCGACTCGCGTCCGTTGTTCTTTTCTACGGATCCTTGGGGACCCGCCTACGTCTGGGGGCGTTCTCTTATCGGCTTGTCGAACTTGCTGACGCTGGTCTTTAATTCGAATGCTGTCTTGATGCACTCTCGAGTTGACGTTCCGAAACCTCCGCGGTGTTCGGGCGTCGACTCATGGGCCGCCTTCTGCCACGCTGACGTATCGGTCGTGCGTTGGGTCGGCTCCGCGGTGCTATTGGCGGTGGTGATCGGATATCGTCCGCGGTGGTTCGCTCTGCCCCACGCGTGGATCGCGTGGACCCTCTCGACCTCCATGAGTCTCACTGAGGGCGGCGACCAGATCGCATCGAACCTCGCTTTGTTCATGGTTCCCATCGCGCTATTGGACGGTCGAAAGTGGGTGTGGCGCGAACGAGTTCCGTTCGGCAGTGCCGAGCGTCCCGTCACTGTGTGGCGCAGCATTGGATTGGCTGGGCTTCTGCTGAGCGTCCTGCAGGGGTTCGTCTTGTACTTCGACGCGGCGATTTCGAAGGTCTTGGTACCGGAATGGGCTGACGGAACGGCGACCTACTACTGGATGCGCGATCTGACCTTCAGCCCCGGCGGTTTTCGGGGCGACCTCGTCCGCTGGCTTACGGGCAGCCGCTTGGGCGTGACGCTAGTCACGTGGGGCACGCTCGCGCTCGAGTTCGCGCTGGCAGCGGCCTTGGTTGCGTCGCTGCGCTACAGGCGGGCGATATTCTTCATTGGGCTGTTGTTTCATATGACAATTGCCGCGACCTACGGGCTCGTCACGTTCATGTTCTCCGCCGCAGGGCAGCTCACGCTCTACCTGCATTACGACAAGCAGGGCGACGCGGCCGACGTGTTCTACTCGCTCAAGAGGTGGATGCGACGCTTGATTGCAACGGGTCGACGCCTGAGGGAATCGAACGCAGAGCAGTCGGGTCACCTCGGGCAGCCGAACCGGTCGGGCGCAGCTACACCCTGAACGACACGCGGAAGCGCCGCGCTTTGCGGGTTGGCTGGCTCCAGCCATGTTTATGAATCGCACATGGATGTCGTCACCTACGTCAGCATCGTCCTGGCAGCGCTCGTTACCGCCGGCCTCGGTGTGCCGCTCATCCAAAGGAAAGTCCCGCCCAACAGCATGTATGGGCTCCGCACGCACGCGACCAGCCAGAGCGAGTCCGTGTGGTACGAAGCCAACGCCCGCACAGGGCGTCATCTCGTCTGTCTGGGGACAATCGTGCTGGTGGTCGTAGCAGTGGGTGCCTTCATTGGGAAGGGCTCAGCTCTGGTCGTACTGGCTGTCTCGGTCATAGCCACCGTCGGAGCGCTCACGCTCTCTTTCATGGGTGCGAGATACGCCAACCGACTTCTCGAAGCAGAGCAGAAAAGATCGCCGAAATCTCCCAAGTAACCGGATGAGAGTTTCGGTCTGAAGCTGGAGCACGAACGTGGTGCTCGAAGCTGAGCAGGCGGCCACAGCGCCGCCAACTCAGCCTCCCGAGCGCTGGGTAGGTGGTGGGCAGTCACGGGCTGGTGACACGGGCGGCGATGACATCTGCGGGCGGGCGTGAGGAGGTTGCGTATTCCGCCCGATCCGATCACTCGTTCCGGAGGCATCCGATCGTCGTTCCGGTGTGCAAGCGCGAATATGGGTTAAACCCGTGGCCGTTACATGGGTGACGGTGGCCCGGTTCACAGGGGTAACATGTCGGGACAAAGGCTCGGCCAGAGACGGAGCCGTCGCTTCGGACGCTCGGTCTTTGGCGAGCACGGCGCCGTGTTTGCCGTCCCGATCAAGCCCACGCCGGGCGGCGCCGCACTGCGTGGGGACTTATCACTTCACCTGTTCGAATCGCGCTAGCCGAGCGGTGCTGCCATGGCTAGCGCAGCCGTCTGCACTTGTTCCGGCTTGCGCCAGTCGAGGGCCGCCCTGGCTGGCACGCAGGCACTTCCAGACCCTGCGCGCGCTGTGCTCCGCGATTTCAAGTTGTGCGGCGGAGAGAGGCTCGAGGGACTGCCCGCGCTCGCTGCTCGCTGTGCTCCGCGAATTCAAGTGCTCGTGCTGCTTCACATTCACAGTCTGACGTTGGTGATATCGAACTCGGTTGTCTGTTCGTAAGGGTCACGGCAGAATGGTCGAGTCGATTGGGGACACGTTATGGCAGTGCTTCGTAAGGGTTGCGGTCGGCGTTTTGGTCGAGACGGATCGAAGGTGCAGCGGGAGTTCGCGTTCCGTACGTGGGGAGGGAAGCGCAAGGGCGCGGGTCGACCCAAACGTTCGAATGAAACCGTTCCTCATGGCGTGAGGCCCGCGCATTCTCGCCACCGCCCCCTGCATATCAGGGTGAGGATGGTGAAATCTGCGCCGGATTTGCGGCAGGATCGCATGATGGTCGCTATCCGTGCTGTGTTTGCGAGGGCGCGCGCTCGAAGCGGGTTTCGCCTGACGAATTACTCCGTGCAACGCGATCATATCCACCTGATCGCCGAGGCGTTGGATCGTGTCGCGCTGTCGAATGCGATGCGGAGTCTCTGCAGCGGCATCGCGCGCGCCGTCAATCGCGCGGTGGGTCGGCGTGGACAACTGATAGCTGAGCGTTATCACGCGCGCGCGCTGCGCGTGCCGAAGGAGGTGCGGCGTGCGCTGCTCTATGTGCTGCGAAACTCGCATCATCACGAGCGCGCCTTTGGGAACTACTTGCCACCGTGGCATTACGACGCTTGTTCATCGGTGCTCGAATTTGACGGTTTTGCGGAGCATCCGGAGTTCCCTCCGCCACCGTTGAGACCGCGCTGCACCACCGTTGCGCCCGCTTATTCTTATCTCCTCGCGGCGGGGTGGAAGAAGCACGGACTGATCGCCATCACGGAAGTCCCAAGCTGACGCCCGCTGCGGGCGATGCCGAACGCTTACTCAAACCTCAGAGCTTCGGGCACGGCGGCTTTGCGCAGCTCGAATCGGGGCCGAATTGAACCGATATGCGTTGGCGCGCGCGCCGAGACGCGCAGACCCGCCGTGAGCGTTCGAGCGGCGTCCGGGAAAAGGCCGGCTTGAATTCGCGAAGCAGGGCGTCGCACGAGCGCGCTGCGCGCAAAGCCCGGGCGTGGTGGTCGCCCGGCGGATAAGCACGGGGCTTTTGCGCGCAGTCGCGGAGATCGGGCGAAGTTTAGAAAGAGACGCCTAGCGCCAGGCACGTGCTGCCCGACGGCGCCGCTACCGTGTAGGGGAGAACGTCGACATTTTTGCCGACGACGAGTTCGTCCTCGCCGAAGCTGACGCCGTCGATCAGGCATTTGCCTTTGACGACTAGGACGTAGTTGCCGTCGAAGGTGTAGGGGGCGGAGGAGGTGGTTTCGATGAATTGGGCGGTCATGCCGCCGGATTCGTCGAGCGGAGGAGTGAAGGCGGTGACACCGCTTTGTTGTTCGTCGAAGGTGTAGGTCGACGTCAGGTCTGGATCGTCGGTTGCGATGCGAATGGGCTCGTATTCTCCGATGAGGTCCGTGCTCATGAAGTCGGGGGGTGCGGCGTAGGCGAGTAGGAAGAAGCCGGAGCTGTCCGAGATCTGATGTCCGCTGCCAGGCGGGTTGAAGTAGACGGTGGCGGTTTCGTACTCGCCTTTCATGTCGGTTTGGGTGCCGTCGATGACGTAGACGGATTCAGTTTTCGCGTGGTAGTGCAGGCCGACGGCGCCGTCTTCGACGGTGTACCAGAGGATGGCGACGTGTTCGCTGGTGGCGTCGCCAGCCAGGAACAGCTTCTTCACGTTGGGGCGGAAGTCCATCCACTCGTATTTGGTTTGTTCGGGGTTCGCCGCGACGTCAGTGAGATCCAAGGCTTGTTTGGTGTCCGGGAGCTCAACGGGTACGGGCGCCGGATCCTCGCTGTCGGCACAGGCGACAAGGAAGTGGAGCGCCAGGGCGGCAGTCAGGGGCCTGATTAAGTGCATCGATGATCCTTTCAG
>Ga0247764_1000260_pt1 | contig 19225 bp, 13 predicted proteins | sample UWRJL051202B4_FD_179932 | JGI IMG/M metagenome (GOLD analysis project Ga0247764, IMG submission 179932) | Plant litter microbial communities from Arlington Agricultural Research Station in Wisconsin, United States - UWRJ-L051-202B-4 | ecosystem: Environmental > Terrestrial > Plant litter >...
CGGCTGCGTACCGAGCTGCGCCCCCGGTTTCGGCGATTGCGACGGCAACCTAAATAATGGCTGCGAAACGCCGCTCACGACGCTGAGCAACTGCGGCGCGTGCGGCACCGCGTGTAGCAAAGCGCACGCTAGCGCGAGCTGCGCGTCAGGGACGTGTCAGATCGATCAATGCGAGAGCGGCTACGGCAACTGCGACGACGAGGTCGCTCGCAAGAGCGGCTGCGAGACGCGGCTCAACACCGCCACGGACTGCGGCGGCTGCGGCGTCGCCTGTAATCTGCCGCGCGGCAGCGAGTCTTGTGGCACGGGCGTGTGCCGGCTGCTGAGCTGCGACGCCGGCTACGCCGATTGCACGAACGCACCCGGCTGCGAAACGCAGCTGGGAACGTTGAGCAACTGTAGCGCTTGCGGCGACGCTTGCAGCAACAACCATGGCCGCACCAGCTGCACCGCCAATGTCTGCACGCCGAGCTGCGACGCTGGTTTCAAGAGCTGCGACGGCAACCTGGCCAACGGTTGCGAGACCAACACCCGCACGCTGAGCGACTGCGGCGACTGCGGCGTAGATTGCGATTTGCCCAACGCTAGCGAGTCGTGCGCCTCTGGCACCTGCACGCGCGAGACCTGCAACAACGGCTTCGCCGATTGCACCAGCGCGGCCGGTTGCGAAACCGCGCTTGGCAGTTTGTCGAACTGCCGTGGCTGCGGCGATGGCTGCTTCAACGCGCACGGCACTACCAGCTGCCAGAGCAGCGGCTGCGTGCCGACTTGCAGCCCAGGCTGGGAGACTTGCGATACAAGCGCGCAGAATGGCTGCGAAACCTCGATCTGGAGCGTGAACAATTGCGGGACCTGCGGCGAGCAGTGCGACATCCCGAACTCGGCGGAATCCTGCGGCGGTGGCACGTGCTCAGCGGTGAGCTGCAGCGCAGGTTTTGCGGACTGCACCGCGGCCGCCGGTTGCGAAACTCAGATCGGCACCCTCACCAATTGTCGCGCCTGCGGCGAGAGCTGCACCAATCAACACGGCACCACCACTTGCACGAGCAGCGGCTGCCTCCCCGTTTGCGCCGCCGGGTTCAAGGATTGTGACGGTATCCCCGACAATGGCTGCGAGACCAACGTCCGCACGCTGGAAAACTGCGGCACCTGCGGAGTAGCCTGCACGGTTCCGAACGGGGAAGCCTCCTGCAGCAGCGGGACTTGCGTGCAGATGAGCTGCGCGGACGGCTTTGCCGACTGCAACGCCACGGCTGGCTGCGAAACCCAGCTGGGCACGACCAGCAACTGCGCTTCCTGCGGCAACACCTGCAGCAACGCGCACGGCAGCAATAGCTGCGAGCGCAGAGCGGGCAGCTTCGACTGCGCACCGGTGTGCGAGCCCGGCTTCGACGATTGCGACAACAACCCGGATAACGGCTGCGAAAGTAGTCTGAGCTCGCCCACCAGCTGCGGAGCCTGCGGCGTCGACTGCACCCTGCCGAACGCCACCACCTCCTGCTCTTCCGGCGGCTGCACGCTGGTAAGCTGCAAGGCAGGGTTCGCAGACTGCACCTCTGCGCCGGGCTGCGAGACCTCCACCGGGACCGTCAACGCCTGCGCGGGCTGCGGCGACACCTGCACCAACGGTCACGGCAGCACCAGCTGCGTGGGCGGCGACTGCGCGCCCAGCTGCAGCGCCGGCTGGAAGAGCTGCGACGGCCAACCCGACAACGGCTGCGAGCGCAGCATCACCACGCTAACGGACTGCGGCGACTGCGGTCAGCCCTGCTCCATCGTCAACGGTGTCGCCACTTGCGCCAGCGGCAGCTGCTCGCTGAGCGCGTGCAACGCCGGCTTCGACGACTGCACCACGGCGCCCGGCTGCGAGACCCAGCTCGGCACGACGATGAACTGCAAGACTTGCGGCGACGCCTGCGTGAACGCGCACGGCAGCAACGCTTGCGCTGGCAGCGCTGGAATTTACAGCTGCGATCCTAGCTGCAGCGCTGGCTTCGACGACTGCGACGACAACCCAAGCAACGGCTGCGAGCGGGACATCACGACGATAAGCAACTGCGGAGCTTGCAACCGCGCCTGCAGCGGCTCGACCCCTTTCTGCGTGGACGGCGGCTGCCAGGGGATCTTGCCGATTCAACTGGTAAACGCCAACGCCGGCGCCGGTAACACCGGCAGCTCGCCGCTGAATATCCCGCACGTGCTGCAAACTACGGGTGAACGCCGCGTGGTGGTCGTCATGGTCGCAAGCGACGGCAACAACCAGACCGGCGCTCGCATCAGCGGCGTCAGCTACATGAACGGCGCTACGGCGCTGCCGCTCACGCTGGCGCACGAGCTGTGGTCGGGCAACCGCGTCTGGTCCGGCATTTACTGGATCCGCGACGCACAGCTGCCTGCACCGGGTAACTACAGCGTGCGCGTGACCGGCAGCGGCGCGGAGTTCGCGAAGATCGCCAGCGTGTACGAGCTGAAGGGCGTGGACCAAACCAATCCGGTGGACAACGTCGGCCGCGCGGTAGCGGGCGGCGCTACCGGCAACTGCGGCACCTCCGATCCGAACCACAGCGTCACCACGGTCACCAACAACACCTGGGTGCTGAGCACCGTGAGCACCTTCGGCACGGACGCCGGCTCAGTGCAGACCGGCCAAACCCAGACTCACTCCAGCGTTTCCGGGGGCATGGGCTTCAAAGCCAGCTACAAACCGAACTTGCCGATCGGCAGCAACAATATCCGCTGGAACATGACGAACTGTAACGCGGCAGCGCACGCGCTGGTCGCGCTCAAGCCCGCTACGGCGCCGTAACGCGGCAGGCGGTATGCCGCGTTACGGCACCTGGCAGACATCCCCGCAAACCGAGAGCAAACGTTCTCCCTCTTGCGGAGCGGCGCTGCCCAAGAGGCGGACGTTGTGCAGGCTGCCTGCCGGGCAGCTCTCCACCAGCTCCAACGCGCCGAAGCCGCGCGCGGGATCGATATAACACCAGCCGTTGACCGGCTGCGCGCTGACCGGATCGAGCGGCAGCTTGCTGGTATCGTTTTGGCAAGCTTCTAATCCGGCACCGCGCAACTGCGGAACTTCGCAAGCGCAGAACTCCGAACACGTCGCGTTCTTGGTCGTGCCGCACAAGCCCCGAGCGCTGAGCTCCATCCTGACCGCCAAGGCGTCGTCCGGACTGAGCTCGAACCTTGTTTCCCCATCGCAGCTGCAGCTGCCGCCCCCCGTGTTGCGCCGCACGCCAATCAAGCGGCAGGCCACCGTGCCGTAGTCGTCGGAGGTCTCATCGGTCTCGAAGTTGCCGCTGAGGCTGGCGCAGTGCAGCCGACGCAGCAGGCCGGCAACTGCAGGGCCATATCCGACCTGAAAATCCTGGCTGCCCTTGAGGCTCGCCTTCGGACAAATCGACGCGACGATCGCGTTGCCGCCGTGCCGACGCAACACGTCCAGCTCACGTAACCCCGGATACGCGACCGCAGAAAACTGCGTGTTTTTAAGTTGGGTCTGCCCCGGGAGGGCCTGGCACGCCGGGTTCGACGACGAACGCTCGTCGTCCAAGCAGACGCAGTCATTCATCGTCGTGCACGTGTGCGGCTTGCGCAGGGGGAAAGTGCAAGCGTACTGCAGGCTGGAGCCGCCGGTCTGGCGCTCGTGCCCGTTGATGGCGTTGGCGTTCGGGTCCTTCGAGGTGGCGGGGACGATGGGGTCGGAGGTGATTGGGTTCGTCCCGCTGCGTGGCGTGGTGCTTTCGCGCATGAACGGATCGAGAGGAGGCGTGTTCGTCGTCAGGTTGCCGAGCATGACCGCCCAACGATCTACCGTCAGCCCAGGCACGTTTTGGTTGAGCTGCGCCGCGTTCAGATATTCGAGGCGATTCGGATCCTTCAGCGTCTCCGGTGTGGCCAGATCTTGCCATGGCACGCCCACGATGCCGGTCAGGAACACTTGCGACGGGTCGCGCTCGATCGCGTTCGGATCGCCGTTCAAGTTTTGGTAGAGCGGGTTCGGAACGGCAGCGCCGGTCTCCTTCGCCGTGCATGGCGGCGAAGGCAGGCCGAGCTCGGCGGCGCGTTCTCGCGCGGCCTGACACGTGCAGTCGGCGTCGTTGTAGATTGAGCTTGGGCACAGCGTCTGGCTCTTCAGCCCAACGGCGTAGCGCGCGGTCGGATACAGCAAGTCGACGCCGAAACGACGCTTGTGATTGAAGCAGCGCAGCTCGATCGGATCCGTGGTGGGTGAGAGCGAGGTTTGGCAGGCCGGATCGCGATTGAGCGGCGTGCAGCCCGCTGGAGTTTTCGGCTCCGAAGTACCGCAACTACGGCAACACGGGCTGTTCGGATCCGTCGCACACGCGCTGGTCGCTGGCGGCATGGTGAAGGGCATCCCTCTGAACAGGCTGCTGCCTGCGACGAAGCCGCTGCCTCGCGCCATCAGCGAGCAGTCGTTCTCGTCGCTCAACATGACGACGGTGACCACGGAGTCGGGGCGCAAGAACTGCGCTCGTTGCCGCAGCACCAGGTTGTCAACGCCGCTCGGGTCCGCAAAGCCACGGTCCGTGCGCACGCTGGCGTAGGGCGCTGGATCAATCAAGAAGCGGTACCAAGCTTCCAGCGGCGCTTCGAGCCCGCAGCCGTCCTCGCCGGCGAGCTTGACCATGTCCGTAAACACGCGCTGAAGTCGCGACAGATCGGACTCACCTGGCGGCACCTGCTGCTGCTCCGGATCCCAACTCAAAAATCCGAGCTGCTGGTACGTGGGCAGGTTGCTCGCGCGCGAAAGGCTCGCCAATAGGTGCGCGTGGTCGTTCACGGGGAAGCTCGGGCCGCTGTCGGGGCACAGGTCGCCTCCCACGGTGCCCAGACTGCTCGTGATCACCCCCACGTGCAGATCCGTCAGCGCTTCGAACTCGCGCCGGTACCCAGCGGGACACGGCTCCGTGCTGGTGGCGACGTTGATTTCTACGTCCGGCGCGTCGATGCGGACGCACGCCGGGTTCGCCAGGCGCCGCACCAGCACGGGCACCGCCTCCGCCAAGAGTTCTTGCTTGTCCGCCATCGAACCGGAGTTGTCGATCACGAACAGCAGATCCATCTGCCGGATTTCACCGGTCTGCACGCCGGTGACAGCGAGGCCAGGGCAAGTCAGCTCCGGCGGCTCCTCTTCACGCGTCTCGTCCACTGGGTTCGGTAGCAAGCCGGTGCGCGAACAGGCCGCCAGCAGCCCGATGCCCAGGAACAACGCCAACAGCACGGCTCTACCGAGCTTGGGTGCCCATGCTGTTCGTTCGGAAAACCCTGCTCGCGGTAGCGAGCGATTGAATCGACGTCCGCTCCCCATGCAACGCTGGCAGCTTGCCACACCCGGTGCCGTTTCGCCGGTCACCGGAAAAAACTCGCGATTTGCCGGATATTCCCCCACCTGAAGCGTTCTTAAGGTGCAGCGCCAGCGGCGCCCGTTCCGGTACAATGCCGCAACGGCTGCTTGCCAAGTCTCCCCGACGTACTTACCTATGCCGAGGCACATGACCCCTTCCCTTGCTCCTGTACGATCGCGAGCTGGCTCGTTCGGCTCGCTCGCACGCTGGTTCGCGGCGGTGACGCTAGCGGCCTCCCTGGTTGGTTGCGGCTACAACGAGGTCGTCGAGAAAGACGAAGACGTGAAGGCGAGCTGGGCCGAGGTGCAAAACCAGTACAAGCGCCGCAGCGACTTGGTGCCGAACTTGGTAAAGGTCGTGCAAGGCGCGGCGAAGTTCGAGCAAGACACGCTGACCAAGGTCGTGGAGGCACGCTCGAAGGTGGCCAGCATGCAAGTGGATGCTTCTACCATCGAGGATCCGGCCAAGCTGAAGCAATTCGAGGCCGCGCAGGGTCAGCTCAGCGGCGCGCTCTCGCGCTTGTTGGTCGTGGTCGAAAAGTATCCCGAGCTGCGCGCCACCGAGGGCTTTCGCGATTTGCAGTCGCAGCTCGAAGGCACGGAGAATCGCATCGCCGTGGCGCGCAAGCGCTACATAGAGGACGTGTCCGAGTACAACAAGACCGTGCAACGCTTCCCGACCAGCATCGGCGCGAGCATGCGCGGTCGAGCGGTGCGCCCCACGTTCGAGGGCACGCCGGAGATGGAGAAGCCGCCGGAGATCAATCTGAACCCGCAATAATCCGTCGGTTCAGCGGCTGGGTCGTCCCCAGTTGGAGGCAGCCATCACTTCTCGTAATCCCCCGTTTCGCCTCGAGTCCAGCCGTGTGGCGCGCTGGTTCGTGTGGCTGTTCGCGTTGTGCAGCACGTGCTTCGTACTCGCGCGTCCTGCCTGGGCGCTAGAGCCGCCCCCGCTGAAGGGCCACGTGAATGACGTAGCTGCGTTGCTCAGCGCTTCCCAGCGCGAGCAACTCGAGCAGCGCTTGAACCGCTTCGAGCAGCAAACGGGTCATCAGTTCGCGCTACTGACCATCCCAAGCCTGGAAGGCGACTCGCTAGAAGACTTCTCCATTCGCGTGGTGGAGGCTTGGAAGCTGGGCAAGAAGGGCAAGGACGACGGGCTCCTGCTGCTGGTCGTGCAGCGCGAGCGCAAGGTCCGTATCGAGGTTGGCTACGGTCTAGAGGGCGAAGTGACGGACGCCGTTTCGGCGCGCACCATCCGCGAGCAGATCCAGCCAGCCTTCCGCGCCGGCGAGTACGCGGCCGGCATCAACGCCGGCTTCGCTCGTCTGATCCGCGTGACCGGCGGCAGCACGGATGGCGACACCCCCGCTGAGCCTGCGCGGCGGGCACGCGGGCGAGCTCGCTCACCGCTGGGCGGGGTGCTGTTGTTGTTGATTGTCTTGCCCTTGATCTTCTTCCTCCGAAGTCGCGCGGCACGCCGCGGTGGCATGGGTGGAGGTCGTTTCGGCGGCGGAGGCTTTGGCGGCGGGGGCGTATACTGGGGCGGAGGAGGCTTCGGTGGGCGCGGGGGTGGCGGAGGCTTTGGCGGCGGAGGCGGATTTTCTGGGGGTGGCGGAGGCTTCGGCGGCGGAGGCTCGTCGGGGTCATGGTGACGAAGCTGCTAAGCGAAGACGACGCCCGCCGGGTGGAAGAGGCGATCGCTCGGGTGGAGCAACGCTCCGCGACGGAGCTCGTGGTCGCGCTCGTGGAGCGCTGCGGAGACTACTGGAAACCGCGGGTGCTGATCGCTCTGTGTTGGGGCTTGGCCGCAGCGCTCGGGCTGCACGTGTTCGCGCCTCAGCTCTCCCTGCTGGAATGTCTGCTGGCAGAGCTTTTGGTCGGCGCTCTCGTGTTTGCTGGGCTGGGAGTGGCGCCTTTCAACCGCTGGTGGCTACCGGCCCAAGAGGCAGAGGCCGCGGTCCAGCGCCGGGCCTTCGCGGTGTTCGCCGAACGCGGCATTCACGAGACCAGCCGCCGCACCGGTCTGCTGATCTTGTTGTCCGAGCTCGAGCACCGCGTCGTGGTGCTGGGCGACTCGGGTTTAAAGCGCAGCGTGGGTGATGAAGCGTTCCGGCGCTACGCGGACGAGCTTATTCGCCACGTGCGCGCCGGGCGCGCCGTGGAGGGCATCCTGGAAGTAATTCGGCAGGTCGAAGCGGTGGTCGTGGAAGTCGCGCCCGCCGAGCTCGACAATCCCAACGAACTGCCAAACGCCATCGTGCGCGAGCGTTGAGCCGCGTCGATCGCCCCCCACCGCGTGCGTCGACTACCTCCGAAGAAGCCGACGCACGCGGTGGCCACACAACCCCGCCTGCGGTGCAGAACGCTCGCTGAATCCGTCCAGCTATTTGCGAGCCGCGCCCAGCGCGAAGAGCCAGCTCACGCTCGCACCCCATAAGTGTGCCCAGCGCACCTGATCCATTTCCAAATCGCGCGACCGCCTGCGCTTTGGCCCGCAGGCCAGTGCGACAGCAATGTCGCAGCGCGTCCCCTTATTTGGGCGGGAGCCTTTGCTGCAACAACGGCGCGGTCGGCCTTGCACAAAAAACTTGTCTGAAATTGATTGTCATTTTCAATAAGAGAAGGTAGTGAATGCACACACTGCTGATTCTTGGGCCAATTTGGGTCCTTTCAAGAGTGCAAATGAATACCGTTTGCACCTTGGGGTCGGCCTAGTGCAGGCCGCGCGCTGAGCGCGGCTTTTGGAGTGGCCCGCGGCGCGCCGTCGGCGGCCCAGCGACCAAAGGAACCATGAAATGACGTTCACTTATCGATCCACCCTCATGCGCAGCGTTCTCGTCTCTTGCCTCGCGGCCTGCACGGCCGTCGGCTGCGGGGACGACGACGACGACGACGTCAGCCCGGCCAGCGGCGGCAAAGCCAGCGGCGGCGGTGGTGGCAAGGGCGGCAGCACCTCGGGCGGCGTGGGCGGTCAAGTCGGCAGCGGCGGGACCAAGGCCAGCGAAGGTGGCGGTACAGGTGACGCGGGTGGCCCCAGCGGCGGCAAAGTCGGCAGCGGCGGCTCCGCGAACGGCGGCGCTGTGGTTGCTCAAGGCGGCGCTGCAGGCGAAGGTACCGCGCCGCTTGGCGGCGCCGGTGGCGAAACGGTGGAGCCGATCGGCGGTTCCGGCGGCAGCGAGACCGACCTCGGTGGCGCCGGCGGCGTGCCGTCCAATGTCTACGCCCCGATCTCGAAGGTCTCCGGCGCGGTCTGGGCCGCGGTGAACGAACTGCGCGGTCTCACCTTCGCAGCCAACGGCAAGATCTACGGCTCCGGCCACATCGGCGCAGACGCCGCGACGGCGGATCGCAAGCTCGCGATCGTGCGCCTCACGGCGGCGGGCGCGGCGGATACGACTTTCGGCGGCGGTGATGGCATCGTCGATCTCAACCTGAATCCGCGCGTGGTCGACGAGAGCGTGACGCCGGCCATCGTGGTGAACACCGGTGACGAGCAGTCGGTCGGCATCGTCGAACTTGCCAACGGCAACATCGTGGTTCAGGTCAACGTGCGCACCGGTCGACAGACCGCCCCAGGCGCCGCAGCCATCGCCGGTCAACAAGTTTGGCTGCTGCAGTTCGACTCGACGGGCGCACCGGTGACGACCTTCGGTACCAACGGCGCCCAGCGCATCGACTTGGGCTGGGACGGCAGCACGGCAGTGCCCCACGCCGATTGGACGGCGGTCAGCGCTGCAGCGGACCCCACGAACGAGTCTTGGGGCATCGCCCTCGACAAGAGCAGCGGCTCGGAGAAAATCGTGGTCTTCGCCCACGGTCCGGCGGCACAAGGTCAGAAGTCGGGCACCGGCGCTAGCGCCGTGCAACGCACCGACAACGATCGCTACATCACGCGAGTGTTGGCCGCGACGGGCGCGATCGATCCGGCGTTCAATGCCGGCAAAGTGTTCTTCTACAACACCGGCGGGACCTTCAGCGACGGCGGACGTCGCGGTAATGTGGAGACCGACGGCACCATCTTGAGCACGGGTTATACCAACTTCGGTGACGGCTTGGGCAACCACGTGGTGGCCATTCGCCTGAAGCCAAACGGCACGCTGGACAACACCTTCGGCTTCGGCATCGTGACGAAGGGCGTCGTGCGCTCGAACCCGTTCTTGGACGATGGTGGCATCGCCGAGTGCTACGCAGCCGCCAAGCAGTCCAACGGTCGTTACGTGACCATCGGCTACGGCCGCGCCACGGCAGCGAACGTCCTGTCTAGCTACGACTATGCGACGACGGACGCGGTGGATTCGATCAGCATCGCCTTCACCGCAACGGCGCTCGACACGAGCTTCGGTCGTCGGGGCACCCTGGTGCTGCAAAGCGAAGAGGCCGCCCTCGGCAACACGGAAGATCGCGGCCGCGACATCGTCGCGCTGCCCGACGACCGCCTCGTGATCGTCGGCAAGTACGGCCCATTCCCGTCGATCACCGTCACTTTGCCGGACGGCGCGCTCGACGAGAGCTTTGGCGTCGACGGCCGGTTGACGTACCCGTCGCTGGGCGCTCCATTGGCGACCCCGCCGATCGCGACCTCGCACTTCTACCGCATCGCGCTATCGCCCGATGGCAAGCGCGTCGTCGCCGCTACCAACAATCACGCCGACGGCGTGCTGGTGACGGTGCTCGAAGTCGACGAATGATCCTAGAGAGGACAACCCCGGTCGTCACCTAGGTGCTAGGGCTGCGGTGGCGGAGCGACAACTTCGCTGCCGCAGCCACCTCCGATTGAACTTCGATGCACCGCACAGTCTCGAATCAGATGCCGAATCGCCCACCCAAGCAGACGCCGCGCCTCCGAAGGCGTCGCTCGTTGGCGAGTTGGGCAATGTGCAGCGCGTTTGCGCTAGGTTTCGCCTGCAACCGCACCGACAATCCGAGGGAGGTGTACACCCCCCTCTCCGGCGTTGGCGGTGCGGTAAGCCGTGGCGGCGCCACGAGTTCGAGCGGAGGTATTGTTGCCGCGCTCGGCGGCGCCCCGAGCACTGCCGAGCGTGGTGGCTCCACCAGCGTCGTCGAGGCCGGTGCATCCGGTCATGGCTCCTCAACCGAGGGTGGTGCACCTCCCATCGAGGCAGGCGGAGCCGGCGGCGAGTCCCCTGAGGCTGGCAGCGGCGGAGATGGTGTTGTGGAGCCGCCGATTGACGTCTGCGGTCCCCCTCCCGTCACTACCAGCGCCTTCTCGCGCGAGAATCTGCGCGGCGCGGCCGCCGATTGCGCGATTTGGCATTATTGTCAGTTCGAACAGGCGGCAACGCAACTGTCGCAGTCGACGCGTAGCCACGACGACGCCCCCAGCGCAGCCACATTGTTGACCGCGCAGAACGCTTTCCGGGCGGCGATGGCGCGCTGGTCTCGGGTCGAATTGTTCCAGTTCGGACCGCTGGCGAGCAATTCGATGACCGCCGGCAAGGACATGACCTACGGTCAAGGACTGCGTGACTTGATCTTCTCCTGGCCCACCTCGGCGCGTTGTCGCGTCGAAGAGCAGCTGGCCAACCGCAACTTTGCGACGCGAGGAATGCAGGGCGTGCTGATCTCGGCGCGCGGCCTGTTCGCGCTCGAATACGATCTATTCTATGCGGGCTCTGACACGGCGTGCCTCGAAGGCTCCGCGGCGGCCAACACCTTCGCCCAGCTATCGGCTGAAGACGTCGCCGCGCGCAAGCGGGAGTATGCGGCAGCGCTAGCGAGCGACGTCGTGACACAGATAGGCGTCGTGCTTCAAAAGTGGCGCGCCGACGGCGGCAACTTCCGGCAGACTTTCGTGAGCGCGGCTGGCTATCCAACTGAGCAAGAGTCGCTCAACGTCCTTGGTTATGCCTTGGTCTACGCGGAGCGCGAACTCAAAGACTACAAGCTTGGGGTGCCGCTCGGACGAATTGCAACGTCGCCTGTCACAGTGGGCGAGTCGCCGTTCGCGAACCTTGGGACTGAAAATATCCGCGAGAACTTGCGAGGCTTCCGGGCACTCTTCGAAGGCTGCGGGGAAGACGGCGCAGGGCTCGGCTTCGACGACTGGCTCAACGCGGTCGGACATCCTGAGCTGGCCGAAGAAATTCTGTCGGCCTACCGCAACGCTCAGGCGGCGGCAGATGCGTTTCCGCCCTTCAACGAGGCGAGCGCGGAGCAACTCGACGCGCTTTTCGTAGCCGTCAAAGCACTCACTGATTTGTTGAAGGCAGACCTACTCAGCGTCGGCAGCGTGCTCGGTCTCAAGCTTCCCGCGGGCGTCGAGGGAGACACGGACTGAGCATGGGAGCGGGCTCGTTTAGCGCCCGTTCGGTAGCCCGCGCCCTCACTCCAATCGACGGCGCTTGGCTCTACGTCTTCCGCGTTTTCTACGGGCTCGTGCTCGGCATCTCCATGCTGCGCTTTCTTGCCTACGGCTGGATTGAACGCCTTTTCCTGCAGCCGTTCCAGTTCAAGTACTACGGCTTCGAATGGGTCATGCCCCTCGCGCGGGAACAGATGCACACGCTGTTCGTCGTGATGCTGGGGCTCGCGCTAGCGATGACGGTCGGCCTCGCCTTTCGCGTCGCCGCGTCCCTGTTTGCTATCGGACTTGCCTATGTCCAACTGATCGACGTCACCACCTATCTGAATCACTACTACCTGGCCGCGCTGCTTGCCGGGCTTCTGGCGGTATCTCCGGCTGGAAAACGCTGGTCGCTCGATGCGCTCATTCGCGCAAAATTTCGAGCTTTTCAAGGTCGCCCCTCCGCGCTGCCTGGCGCTCAGGTGAGCTCAGTCTGGCTCTGGCTGTTCCGGTTTCAAATCGCGGTGGTCTACACGTTCGCCGGGCTCGCCAAACTGCAACCCGACTGGCTATTGCATGCACAGCCGCTCAGGATCTGGCTTGCGGCCAGCACTTCCCTACCCGTGATTGGCAAGCTGTTCACTTGGCCTGGCGTGGCGCTGAGCTGGTGCGGATTCCTGTTCGATTCGACGATTGTGTGGTTTCTGCTCCATCGGCGCACGCGCGTGCCGGCGTACCTGGTGGTGATCGTGTTCCACGTGTTCACGCGCGTGTTGTTCCCGATCGGCATGTTCCCGGCGATCATGGTGCTCTCTGCCCTGGTCTTTTTCTCGCCGAGCTGGCCGCGTCACGCCGTATCGGTCATGAGGAGCGCGTGGGACCGCGCCGAGCGTGCTTTCGGGGCAGCCGGAAAGATTCCGTCGGTCTTGCGGCACGAGATCACCGGTTCACACGGGCAGCCAAGCGCTTCGCTGTCGACTGTTGGCGTCATGCCGCGCGTCGGGCTCGGTCTTGCGGCTGCATATTGCGCTTTTCAGCTGCTTTTCCCCCTCCGCTTTTTGGTCTATGGGGGCAACGTGCTGTGGCACGAGCAAGGTATGCGCTTCTCATGGCGCGTGATGGTGCGCGCCAAAGGCGGCGCTACGACCTTCATCGTTCGCGACGAACGCAACGGCCACGTCTACCACGTGAATCCACACACGTACCTGACTGGGATGCAGGAGAGCGAGATGTCGAGCCAGCCCGACCTCATCCTGCAGCTGGCGCATCACATCGCTAAAGATTTTGCTCGCCGCGGCATCCATCCGGTAAGCGTTCGCGCGGATACACACGTGTCATTGAATGGCCGCCGCAGTACCGCGATGATCGACCCGAACGTCGACCTACTCAAGGAGCGCGACGGCTTCGGGCTCGCGCACTTCGTCACTCCCGCACCTCCCGTGCGCCCCCCCCACACGCGCACAGTCTTCTAGTGCTTCTTAACCCGCTGCTTCTGAAATGCCCCCTCGCCTTTTTGCTTTTCCCTCGAGTCGCCTCTGCTTTCTACCTCGGCTGAGCGCCGCAGCTGGCGCAGCGCTGGTCCTGAGCTGGGTGTCGCGCGCCACAGCTGATCACGAAGAGTTAGGCACGGTGCTGGACTCGAATACCAAGGTCACGGCGCCGACGCAGCCAGCTGCCCCGGCGCCTGCGCCTGCCGACGTAACGCCAAAACCGTCGGCCGGGACTCAACCTGAGGCACCGGCGCCGGAGGTCACCGTAGCCGGCACTCGCGTTTCGAAGAGCGCTGGCTCGGCGCACGTCGTAAATCGCAAGGATTTGGATCGCTTCAGTTACGACGATCCCAACGCGATCCTGCAGCAGGTACCGGGCGTGTACGTGCGTCAAGAGGACGGCGTCGGGCTCCGACCCAACATCGGCATCCGCGGCGTCAACCCAGATCGCAGCAAGAAGCTCACGCTCATGGAGGACGGCATCCTGTTCGGGCCGGCTCCCTACTCCGCGCCTGCCGCGTACTACTTCCCGCTCATGTCACGCATGGTCAGCATCCGCGTGACGAAAGGGCCAGGGGCTGTCGCGTACGGTCCACAGACCGTCGGTGGTGCACTGGATTTCACGACTCGCCCGGTGCCGGACGGCACCCATGGCGGCGCGGATCTTGGCTTCGGTCAGTACGGGTACGGCAAAGCGCACGCGCACTTTGGTTATGGCAACGAACAGACGGGCTTCCTGATCGAGGGCACTCGACTGTGGAACTCTGGTTTCAAGGAACTGCCGAATGGAGCCGACACGGGCTCCACGCGCAACGATTGGATGGCGAAGGCGTTCTACGTCCTCAACCCCAATGCAGCCGTGACGCATCGTCTGCAAGTCAAGCTCGCGTACTCCGATGAAGTCTCCGACGAGACTTACGTCGGCCTCACCGACGCTGATTTTCGCCGCAACCCGTACCAGCGTTACCTAATCAGTGCCCTCGATCAAATGAAGAATCATCGCAGTGCGATCGTGTTTTCGCACATCATCGATGCTCCTGAGCGCGGCATCAAGCTGCGGACCGATGTGTACCGCCATGACTACACGCGCGTATGGCGCAAAGCCAACCGCTTCCAGGGCGCGCAACTCTTCGACGTGATGACGAAGCCGGACCTCCCGGGCAACGCCGACTACTTGGCCGTCGTGCGCGGCGAATCTGACAGTCAAACGGGTGCCGAGACCCTCTTCGTCGGCCCGAACGATCGCACCTTCATTAGTCAGGGCGTTCAGACCGTACTCGACGCGACCTTCTCGCATGGCAAGTTGACCCAGCGCTTTCAGTCCGGCATCCGGCTCCACTACGACGAAATCTTCCGTCGCCACAGTGAGAGTGGCTTCGCGATCCGGAGCGGGCAGCTCGTTCCTCTCGACGCCGCGCCGATCGTGACCGCCGCAAACCGCGCCAGCACCTATGCCCTGGCGCTTCATATGATCGATGCGATCGAGTACGGCCGAGTCACGTTCACGCCGGGAGTGCGCGCCGAACTGATCCGTTCGCGCGACGAAAATTTTAGATCCGGCGCCGACAGCTCTGCCAGCACCGCGGCGCTGATGCCGGGCGCGGGTGTTCGCCTGGAGCTCACTCACAATCTGGCGGCGATCGCGGGCGCCTACCGCGGCTTCAGCCCGCCCGCGCCTGGCATCGCGGGCGCCAAGCCCGAATACAGCATCAACTACGAAGCTGGGGCGCGCTTCAACAGCGACCGCGTCCGCGTCGAAGCGATTGGCTTCTACAACGACTACCAGAACCTGACCGACATCTGCACTCAGGCCAGCGGCTGCTCTTCGGAGGACCTCGACCGTCAGTTCGACGCGGGGCGCGCGCGCATTTATGGGGTCGAGAGCTACGTGGCGGGCTCGATTCCGCTGGCGCAAGAGCTAACGTTACCGTTAACGCTAGCTTACACGTATACACGCGCTCGCTTTGCCAGCAGTTTCGACTCCGTCGATCCGATCTATGGGCGAGTGGAGCGCGGTTACGAGATGCCCTACGTGCCCCGTCATCAGTTCACCGCCAGCACGGGCGTCGATCATCGATATTTCAACGTGTACGCGCTCCTGAACTACGTCTCGCGCATGCGGGAAGTCGCTGGCAAGGGCAGCTTGTCCGACACCACGGCCACGGACGAGCAATTCGTCTTGGACGCCTCCGCGCGGGCCAAGCTTACCTCCAACATTCAGCTCTATCTCGACGTGCGCAATATCTTCAACTCCGCGTACATCGTCTCGCGCCGCCCCTATGGCGCACGTCCGAACGCGCCGCGCTGGGTCCAGGCGGGCGTCAAATTAAGCTTCTAAACCTGGATCTGACGTTGGCCGACGCTTCTTCAGGCAGGAGCTGGGGATAAAACCAGGCCGCGGCCGCCGTAACCCAAGACACTCCCGCAAGCATGCCAGCCAGCACGTCCGAGGCGTAGTGCACGCCCAGGTAAACGCGCGAGGTTGCAACACCCAAGACGAAGACGATACCGCAGCCAGTAGCCATGAGGCGCCAGGCCAATGGCAGCCGCAGTGCATGGGCAATCACCAGCAACGCCGTTACCACGCAGGTCGATCCCAGGGCATGGCCGCTCGGAAAAGAAAATGATTTCGGAGCATGCACCAGGTAGTGCGCGACTGACTCTGGTCTAGCCCGACGAAACAGCAGCTTGAGGCCCATCGGCAGAAGCAGCGCGCCCACACCACACGCGCCCGCAAACCGGGCCGCGCGCCGCTGCTTCAAAACCTGCAGCGCGAGGACGGTACAGATAGCCACGGCCGCCATGACGCTTTCCCCGCCCGCGTAAGTGAGCCCGAGCATGAGGCCATCCCAGTGGCCGCGCTCACCCTGCAGCCAGCTGGCCACTGCACCGTCGAACGAGCCGAGGTCCCCTTTGCGCACGTGCGCCGCGAGGCGCACGAAAAAGTAGAACGACAACACGCTCAACGGGAAGCTCCAGTTGTACCGGAGCAGGAGCCGCAAGATCCGCATGGGCAAACCTCCCAGGTGCGTATTGCCGCACTTGTTGGAGCAAACCTACGAGGCTCACCTTGATGGCGGCTAACACGCTCTTCGTTGGCTCCGACGCTCAACTGACGCGTTTTGCTGAACACTCGGAGCACACACTCCATTGAGCTCGTGCAAGTGCGACTCGAGCTCGAACGCGTGCAGCGCAGAGATATCGTCCAAGTGCGGCAAAGATCTCGAGATTGAAACTCGATCACCAATCCACAATGCCGGCAGACGAGGCGGTCGCGCGCAGCGCGCTCCAAGGAATTTTCATACAGCGCACTGCTGCCTCGCGTGCGCAAGCTCTGACGCAGGACGTCGGCCTCTATATGAGCGGTACGCTGCGGAAGACCGTCGCCAGCGAAATTTGTTGACGTTGCTGCCGACCACGCAACGCATGGGCCAACATGGCCACGTCGAACGGACCCTCTTGATCCATGGCAACGCGCACGATCTGCTGGCGCACCGCGCGCGTCACACCCTTTGGCTGCGAGCCATACTCTCGCCACCTTAACAGCGCCTAACATCTCAGAATTGGCGGAACGAATGGCCTTGAGCATGCTCTGCGGTTGCGAGAGCCCGCCAGCTCGACTAGCCAAGGACGATGCGAGTCCTCGTGGTGGACGACGATGTCGACGTTCGCGAGTTGCTCTTGTCGGCGCTCGCGCGCGACGGTCACATCGTAATCGCTGTGGGGACGGCGGAGGCCGCGAAGAAAGCCATCTACGACGAACGTGGCGCCGACGTGGTCGTGCTGGACCTGGCTCTCCCAGATTCTACGGGAATCGAGCTGTGTCGCTCGCTGCGCAGCGCGGGCTGCACCACGCCCATCTTGATGCTGACTGCTCATTCCGAGGTGGCACTTCGGATCGAATCCCTCGACGCCGGGATGGATGATTTCCTGGGAAAGCCGTTCGCCGTCGCCGAGCTGTGCGCGCGGGTTCGTGCCCTCGCCCGTCGACGCTCGACCGGCTTCGCGCTGCCCTGCCTCGAACGTGGTGAGGTTGAGCTCGATTTTGCCGCGCGACGAGCGCTGCGACAAACCAAAGAAGTCGCCTTGACGCCGCGCGAGTGGGCGCTTCTAGAATCGCTCGCGCTGCGGCGGGGGCGTGTCGTCGCGCGCGACGAGCTGCTGTTCGAAGTCTGGGGCGAAGCGTCGGACGCTGTCTCCGCCAGTCTGGACGTGTTGATAGCACGGATCCGCCGCAAGCTCGCCGCGGACGTCATTCGAACGTTGCGCAATCAAGGCTACGCGTTGGAGATGAAGTGACCAAACTGCGGCCGCGCCGCCTGGTCCAAAGAGTCGCCTGGAGTGCATGCGCCGCGATCGCTGGCGGCGCCACCTGCGTGGCGCTCGTCACCGGTGTACTGGCTGACCGCTTCGCACAGCAACGCGAGCGAGGGCAGCTGACCGACGCTGCCCGAGTGCTCGCCGTCGAGCTGGTCGAGCCAGGCGCCGATCCACGTTTCGTTGCCGCCGACGAGGCGCGCGAGCTGCTTCCCACGAACATCCGCGTGGCCGTGTACGAAGGCACTCGCTTGTTTGCGGGTGATGGGGCCATCCCTACACCAGGCAGTCCGGGCTGCACCGACGCCGCGCTGTTCACCAGCTGCGCCGTCCGCAACTCACGCTTCCTGGCGGTCGCCGCGCGTGACACTGCGCCGCTGCGAGAGCAACGGCGCTCCTTGTTGCTAGCCAGCGCACTGGCGGTCGCCGCGACCAGCTTGTTGGGCGCTTTCCTCGCGCGCCGCATCGCTATCGCTCTTGTCGCTCCATTGTCGCGCCTGGGAGCAGCGCTGGAGCACGTCAAAATTGACGCTGCCGAAACCGTTGAACTCGGCACCGATGAAGGCGTGGAAGAGGTCGATCTGCTCCGAGCAACACTGCAGGCAACGTTCGCCCGACTCGGACACGCTCTCGCGACATCCCAACGCTTTGCGGCCGACGCGGCGCACGAGCTGCGCTCCCCGCTCACGGTCATCATGGGCCAACTCGAACTCAACACCGCGCTGCTGGAGGGGCAGGCACGGGATTCGAACGAACGCGCACGTAGGACTGCCGCAAGCCTGTCGACGCTGGTAAATCGCCTGCTCGTCCTCGCCACGCCAGCGGCAAAACTCGCGCTGACCGAGCAGATCGAGCTGCACAGCATCGCGGACGACGCGCTGGATCTGCTCCCTGTTGCTGCCTGGCCTAGGGTGTCCGTCGCGTCAGCCCCCGATGTGTACGTGAAAGGTGACCGAGCGCTGCTGGCCGCGATGCTGTCCAATGCGATCGAAAATGCGCTGAAGTTCTCGCACGGCCCTGTACAAGTCGAGCTGCTTGCCGGCGCGGAGTTCGCGGAGCTACGTGTCAGCGACAGTGGGCCGGGCATCGCCGAAGCCGACCGCCAACGGGTATTCGAGCCATTCTTTCGGACTCGCGCCACGCGCGCGAGCGGAACCCGCGGCCATGGCATTGGGTTGGCCCTCATTGTCCACGTGTGCACCGTCCATGGCGGCTCGGCTGCTTTCGCCGCGCGCGACTCGGGGGCGACCCTGATCATGCGATTGCCACGGATTGAGTGATCCCAACGCGCTACAACGGACCGCATGCCCTGGTGGACCTACGCCCTGATCTCGGCTCTCGCCGCGTCCGCGACGGCGATCCTCGCCAAGATCGGAATAAGAGATGTGCCCTCGAACCTAGCTACGGCCATCCGCACTTGCGTGATCTTGGTGTTCGCCTGGGCCATCAGCTTCGCCCTGCACGAGCATCACGCGCTGCGCACTTTGCGCGCGCGCTCCCTGGTTTTCTTAGTGCTGTCTGGCATTGCGACAGGAGTCTCTTGGCTCGCGTACTTCAAAGCCCTGCAGATGGCGCCGGCGTCGCGGGTCGCACCAATTGACAAGGTAAGCCTCGCCTTCACCATCGTGCTGGCCGCAGTCGTGCTGCATGAGCCAATCTCTTGGAGAGTCGGCGTGGGAACGGCGCTGATGGTTACGGGCGCACTGTTGACGCTGAATCCCTAGCTCCACGCGACGGCTA
>Ga0247764_1000261_pt1 | contig 19148 bp, 17 predicted proteins | sample UWRJL051202B4_FD_179932 | JGI IMG/M metagenome (GOLD analysis project Ga0247764, IMG submission 179932) | Plant litter microbial communities from Arlington Agricultural Research Station in Wisconsin, United States - UWRJ-L051-202B-4 | ecosystem: Environmental > Terrestrial > Plant litter >...
CTGGAGGCCAGCATTGCCGGCGAACGCGTTCGGGGAAATGGAGACGGTGCCCGGGCTCAACGTGGGGGACGGCTGAGCTGCGTTGCCAGCGTGCGGTCCAGCCACGATCGTTGTCCCGCCCGCGGACACAAGGTGCGTGCCGTACGCGGCGCCGCCTGCTGTGGCGGCTGGAGCGACATTGACGGCGCCGGGCGACAACGTTGGCGAGGGAAGCCCCGTCAGGCCCGCTAGCGGAGCGACCGAGACGAACAGGCCGAGCGCAGGCGCTGGCAGCGACGCGCCACCCGGCAGAGCCGCAGGGGCGACGGAAACGGCACCAGGCGCGAGCGCCGGCGCGGGGAGCGCTGCCGCTCCCGCGAGTGCGGAGAGGGTTAGGCTCACCACCCCGGGCACGGCTGTGGGAGCAGGGAGCGACGCGGTGCCACCGATGGGAGTTGGCGCGACTGAGGCCGAGCCCGGAGCAACGGTGTGCGTGCCGAATCCCGCGAGTCCAGCGATGGGAGCCAGCGTGATGTTCACCTGACCGGGAGCGATCGAGTGAGTCCCCAGACCAGCGGCACCCGCGATGCCAACAGGCGAGATGTTCTGCGCGACTGGCGCTGGCGGAGAGGGCTGATGGATACCAGCGCCCAACGCTGGCAACACCGCGATCGGCACGCGGTACGGCCCATTCAGCCCCAGAATGGGCATCGGTGGCTGCGGCTGCGGGACCATCCACAGCGTGGGCGGCGGCGGCGCGCTCGACGGCGACGCGTCGTTGTTCGCCAATAGCGCGGCGGCGCGCGCTGCTACCTCCGTCGCGTCTGCGGCGTGTGACGCGATGCCGATGGCCCAGATGGAGCTATTGAGCCCGCCGCCACTGAAGTTGGCGAGGCCGCCTGCCGCGAGGGTACTGGTGCCGTCGACCGTACACGTTTCGTTTGCCGCGATAGACGAAGCGGCATTTGTCTGCAGCACGCCATCGACGAAGAACTTGCCGCGCAGCGCCGCGGTGCTGAGGTTCGTGTCGAGAGTGAAGTGGATAACGTGCGCGCCGGCGGAGACAGCGCCAAGCGAGAAAGAATTCGAGTTCCCGCCGTTGACGTAGGCAATGAGGTTGCCGCCGTTGACGTAGAAGGTGACCGCGCCAGTTATCTCGAATATGCAGCTCGCGTTGCTGATCGGGAAGGTAACGACTACTTCGTACGTCAGCGTCTTTGAACCATGCAACGCTGAGAACTTGGTCGCGTTGATCGGGTTGACCTGCGTTAGAAACTGGCTGCCACAATTCACGCCGCGGCCAGCTGCAATCGTCGTCCAAACCGGAACGCCAGCGAAGTAGTACACTTCATCGAAGTGCACAGGGGCTGCAAGGGCATCGTTGATCGCCGTTGGCGCGGCGCCCGACGCAGCTTCGTTGAACGGATAGAACGCGAGCCAGGTCACGCTAGACGCCTCGCCCAGATCCCGGCCCCCGTATGCGCGGAATACAGGATGTGCCGCGTTCGATCGTAAATCATCTCGAAGGCACCGGACCCACTGAACTCGCTGGGCGTCGTCCCGACATCAGACCACGCGTTAGGCAGGTTCGAGTTCGCGCGCCGCATCGCGCCGCCGAAGTGCTTGCTCGAGTAGACGTGCACGCCGTCGGTCTCGATTGATAGAAATCCGGCAAATGGGTCGGGTGTGTGCTCAGTCCACGTTGCGCCAAGGTCTGTGCTGCGCAGCACGCTCGGATTGCCGCTCGCCCACAACGTCCCATCGTCCGTGAAGCAGATCTGGCCAGCGCCGTGGTCCATGTCGACATCACTGACCTTTGTCCACGACGCTCCGGAATTGGTGCTGCGGTACCAGCCGTCGCCCTGCGTGCCGAACAACCAAATGTTCGACGCCCCGAACCCGCGCTGCGGGTCATGGACGAAAAAGACGTTGTATCCGCCTTGAAATCCCCCACCCGGTCGCGGTGGCGGGATCACCGTCCACGTATCGCCGTAGTCATGCGACTCGATTATGCCGCTGTCGCCATTGTAGATCGCGTTGGCCCAAGGGGAGTGCGCAGTGACGAGTAGATGCGCGGGATCGGCTGGGTCGATTTCAACGTGGTAGAGGTCGGCCGTCAGATTGTTGGCTGTGCGGTTTGCGCTCCAACCTGGAGGTAACGCCCAGGTGCTGCCACCGTCAAGAGACCGCCAGAACCCGAACGTGCTGCCCGCGACGCCATCGACGCAGTAAACACGGTTCGAGTTACTGGGATCCACCTTCACTCTGATTGGCGAATCGAGATCGTCGTTCCGCACCCAATTTGCGCCGTAGTCGGTGGTTTTCCAGATGCCCTTGAGGGACGTCCCCGCTCCCTCGGCTGCCGTGATGCAGCAGTAGATCGTGCCGGGGTTCAAGAAGTCGACCGACATCCCTTGTGTAAAGGAGCTCGTGACGAAAGGCACACCAGCCGGGGAAATGTTCGTCCAAACGCCGACCGCGAAAGGGGAGTCGCCATTCGGTGGTGGGGGAGGCGCTGCCGGAGGGGTGTAGTTCGCCCACACCCCCAACCCGATACCGGACGGAGCCGTAAGCCTGGGCGCGCGCATGGTGCCCTACGAGAGCAGCTGAACCACCGAGTAATCGTAGATCTGGACGCCGTTACCCGCGTTACTGACGGAAAAGCCCACCCAGAAGTCCAGGATGTTTGCGATCGTGGAGTCGAAACCGTTGCCGACCGCGGGGGCCGTCGCCGGCACAGGGAATTCTCCCACCACCGTCGTAGAGTCTGCGCCAGCACCAACTGTGAACATGATGCCGTTGAGCTTGCCGCCGCCAATGAACTTAGCGACGGTGCCCGAACCAATCGAGTCGACACGGAGTTCGAGCTCAAGCGAAAACGGGATGAGGGTATGCGCCGTGGTGGACATCTGAATCGCTCCAGACGTCCACACGACGGTGCTGCCCAGCATCACCTGAAACGTGACCGTCCCAGGCGTGGTCACGATGTTGGAAAGCGCGCCCCAAACGCGGATCCGGAACCGCGAACCAACGCGCAAGAAGTTTGGAGGCAGTGTCAGGAGTTCCGTCGGGTTTAAGACCGACTTCGCTGTCGTGTACGTGTTGTACAGCGTGCCGGCGGCGAGCTGGCTGACCAGCAACTGCGGAAGAAATGATAGGCCGGCCATCGATCAACCCTTCGCCGCCTCGAGCTCGGCGCGTTGCTCGGGCGTTAGCGCCGCCAGGATTTCGCTCACGGAGAGGTTCTTGATGAGCTTGCGATTTGCGGCGAGCGCCGCACGGTCGCTCAGCTCAGCCGCGACGGCGTTGCCACGCAGCAGAAGGCGTTGGATCTGCCCGTCGATGTCGTAACTGAGCTGCTCGAGCTCAGCGTCCGATTGCTTGGCAACCGTGGCACGAATGTCGGCGAGCTCCTGAGTGCGCGCCGCAATGCGCGCCGTACGCAGCTGGCCCATTACCGCGTCGAGCTCCGAAGGTCGACCCGGACGCTGCGCCTCCAACTCTTTAAGCTGCGCCTCCAGCGCCGCCGCTGAGCTCTCGAGCTCCGCACGTTTCGCGTCGCCGCCGGGCACCTCGGCCTTTAGCTGCGCGCGCAGCTGCCCGAGCTTGAACTTCGTGCGCACGATCTTGTCGCGCAGCTCCTCGTCCGGCTTGGCTTGCGCCTTCAGCTGGTCGCGACGGGCGCTCAGGGACGTGACGTTGGTCAGGGCTGTGACGTTGGACATGCGCTCTCCTTGATGGCCTGCTCCGCGAGGGCCTTGCGTTGTTCGGGGGTCATGTCGGCGAGCTGCTCAAGAGCCCCGACGTGAGGGTCCGGCGAGTACTGCTTGACGCCGGGCGTCCCGTACATGGCGGTGCCGCGCATGGTGGGAATGGCGAGCCGCAGTTCGCGATTGTGGAAGGCCTCCGACTTCGCGGCCTCCAAGATCTTGGGGTTGTTGCTGAGCCCGAAATTCAGGCCCGCGCGTGTTGCCAGCGCCTGGTCAGCGATGATCTGCTCGGCCTTTGCGCTCTCCTCGGCCGCGCCAGCCTGCATGATGAGGATCTGCCCGGCCTGCGCGGCTGCATCGTAGGGCAGGTCGCCGAACAGGATCGCGTCCCCCATGCCGACGAAGAGGCGGTCGAGCTCGATGCGGAAGCTGAACGGCGACGGAGGCTCGATCTCCCGCGGCCGCTGCAGGGCACGACCCAGCAGGCGCGCGCGCTCCCAGTCGAGGTCCGCGACGCGAAAGCCGTTGAGGACGATGAGCACACGAGCGCCCTCGGTCGGGAACAGCAAGGACGCCTGCGGAATGCTCACTGCGCGATCCCGTAGATGTAGCTACCCCAGGTCACGCCGATGTTGCCGCCGTTTGGAGTGACCGGCAGGCCTGTCGCCGTGTCGAACAACGCAATCAAGTCCGACGTGCTCTCCGTGCCAGTGTCGCGCCAGACGATCAGGTGCTCACTCGGGTCGCCGGTGACGCTGCTGAACGTGATGTCCGCAGCGTCGGCCTGCCCGTTCGTTGCAGTCTTGGACGCGAAGTTGCCGGACGTCGCCACGCGCGACGCGCTCGCAACGTCGTCGTAGAAATCGTCCGCCGCGGCGTTAGGCGTGTCGTCGGCCGCGTCGCACAGCGTGACCTTGATGTTCGCCGTCAGATACGCGATGCCGCCGGCGAGGATCGTGGCCTTAGCCGCTGTGTAGATCGCATTTGCCATGGGTCGTGCCTCTCAAGTTTGGGGTGGGTGAAACGATGCCATATGGCACTTTAAAAGTCACAGCAGTTCGACCGGGATCATCAGCTGATCCGGATGTACGGCGAAGAGGTTGGGGCAATTTTCGAAGAAAACGTTCGATGTGTTTTCTTTGCCGTACGGGACCGCGAACGACCAAATTGAATCGTCCATTCCCGCGGTGTCGGCGTAGTAGCGGTACGGCTCGACGCGAGTCGTCGTGACCGGTGTTCCGTCGGGGCGTCGCAACACGAGGGGGCTTGAGTCACGATTCGGCCAATCAATCTGAACCGAGCATGCGATTCGCGTCACGCCAGCCGGAACCTTGAAATAGAGCCTCGTCGTCGAGTCCGCTCGGCTGACGTGGCTCCGTGTCCAGACACTTGCGACGCAAAGCGGCGGGTCCCAGCGCGTGGTGTCAGTAATACGCACGCCCTGATCAAAGGTAATCAGAACATCGTATTGCCCTGCTGGTATCGTCGACGTCCAATCCGTGTTGAGCTGCTGCCCGATCGTCGCGGCGGGGATTATCTTGTGCTCGGCGACCGCACCCGTCGCCACATCGATGAACCAGACTGAAAACGGATCGCCCGGAGGATCTCCAGCCGTAAGCTGCGAGTGGTGCCTCACGCGGAACGTCACAGGCCCTGCTGGCTTGTGAATCCGGTACATGTGGGGCGTCGTCCCGCGATGCATGACGCCGGCGACGAACGTGGTACTAGCGTTCGACGCGACACGTACGAGGTTCTTGGAGAACTCCCGACGCGTCACGCCCGAGATTTGGGGGAACGCTGCTAGATCCGAAGTCATCAGCGTGTCGAGCTGGGCTCGCGTCGGCTCGGCTACCGTTGCGAAGCCGCCCCCGGGATAGGCCGTCCGAAGCCACTTGTTACGCACCGTCAGCGTTTCCGCTACCGTGGGCAGTATCCCCAGGAAAAAACGCTCGATATTCTCCGACTGGATGATGTTGCAACGCGACACATCCCAGCACCATTTCACGAGCGCATCGACTGCGTTCGCGAACGCAGTGCGCTTCGCTGAGTTGGTCGAGTCCGTGCTGTACGCGATCTGCGCGTTCTCCTTCAGGACGCAAAGCCCGAGAAAATGCACATAACAGCGCACGTGGTCGAAGCGCTGCCGTAGCTTCTCCCACTCATTCGGGTTGTTGGTCCTCGGCGTGATCTCCGACTGCGCCGCGATCATCTCCTGCGCAGCGAAACCGACGTGATCGGGCGCCCACTCGAATCCGTACGCCCAACGACTCCACAAGTCGCGAATGCGAGTGGCTTTCCCGAATGCGAGGTCCCACCACTTTGCCTCGATTTCGATGCATTTCTGACGGAGCTCTGCGTAAGTCAACGTCGGCGACAGCCACGCTAGTTTGGCGAGCACGTACTGGTGCGGCCCGAACACGGCCGTTGAGTAGCTCGTGTAGACGTTCAGCGTGCTGTAGCCCTGCGCGAACAATTCGCACGCCATGTCGCGGACCTCTTCGACGCCCAGGCCAGGTTTGTCGAGAGTGCCGCGCGAGTCCGCCCAAGCGGCGCGAAACCCCAACTTGAACGGAGCTGGAGACCCGCTCCACGTGTTCGAAGCTCGCTTGGCAGGCCAGGCGTCTTGGATCGCGTACTTGGTTGCCCAAGTGTGCTCGCCGCCGGTGACTACCACCCACAGTTTTGGATGCAGTGGGATCTGCGGCACAAGGGAGTGCGAGGTGTAAGCGTACAAGCCGACGTACGGGTTCCACTCGGGCGCGTTCGACGACATGTGGGTGACGAACGTCGCGACGTAGTTGGCGCCATGGAACACCCTGTCGGACGGGGTGGAGTTTCCGCTCATCCCATACGCGGTCAGCAGCCGGGTGAGGCAGCGCGTGCACTGGCAATGGTCAGGCCCGTCTTCGGGTGAAGCGGAGACCGCGCGCGCTTGCGGATGAGTCGCGCCGTAGGCCTGCGCGTACTGGCAGAGTGTTTTCCACGCCGCGTTGGAGCGCAGTAGCGCAAGCCCGCCGTAGGTCCAAATCCCATCGGGCCAAGCGTAGGTGTCCGCATCCGTCAGCGGATCTTGCGGAGTCTCCGAACAGGCCGTCACGCCCGCGGTGCAGCCAGCTACGACAGCCGAAACTCCAGACCAGGGCGCGGGACCCGCAGGTGGTGTCGGCAGCGCGCCGCCCGCGCCGTGATGCGAGAGGCACAGCTTGGTTAAGTTGGTGCCGTAGCCCGGCGCGTAACACACAGTCGGGAAGGCGCCTGTCTCAGAGTGCCCCCGAGTGCCAGTGACGGGATCCCACGACAGCATCTCGCGGGTTTCACGCAACTTGCACTGGTGCTTCTGAACGAACTCCTGCTCGCCGTCAGACGCGCCGGTCGCGGTGAAGGCTGCTGGCATCTGGAGCTGTTGATTGAAGCGAAACCAGTTCGAGGCCGCGTTCGCCTGCCAAGGAAACCCGGGGCTCACGCCGACACCGCTGTCGCCAACGACGTTCAGCATGTCGATACGCGGCTCCCTCACCCGAGTCGTGGTGACGAGGGATTCCTCCTTTGGGGACGACACGACGCGCCAGGCCTCATCCGGGCCGAGGTAGCCCAGGCCACAATCTTCCTCTAGGAAGTGGTAGGCACCATTCCGGACGGCGTCGACACGCAGACCGATGATCCAAACGTCACCCCCACCAATGCGATGGATGACGAATCCAGCCGTCGACGTAAGCGCACCCAGCGCCTCGACTACAGGCGTAGGCGCAGAGCTCATGATCGAAGACGTCATCAGCGCCAGAACGATCTGACGGCGCCCCGACTCAGGCGCAGCAATGCGACGCGCGCCGTCCCCTCGCTCACTCATGTTCAGATCGCGACACATCTCCATGTCGACCCACTTGCCGAACGTGTCCGCAGTGTCGACGATCCCCTGGTCCATCTGGATGTTCGCCGTGTCGGAAGGCACGACGATGCGATCATACGATCTCGGAACGACCGCCGGCAGGCGTGGCTGCAACCAGGGGGCCATCAGTTCCACCTCCGTCGGCCGTCTTCAATGGTCCACGCGATCTCCTGCTCTTCAAGAGCGCGCGCGTAGAGCCTAAATTCGCCGATGGTCCCCGAGCTGAAGCCGTCGGGCGTGAGCTTCGGTCGACAGAGGAGCGCGATTCGCTCGATCGTCGTCGCTCCGTGCGCGAAGGCCCCTCCTGCCAGGTCGAACGGCGAGATCTTTGCGAAGGTGTTGTCCCAAACCTGCACTTTCGCGCCATCGAATCGAACGACGAGGATGTGATTTAGCGTGTCAGCGGGCACGCCTGCCGTGTCCTTGAAGCTCTGTACGTTCGCGTCGTTCTGCACGAAGATTCGGAATTGATTAGCGGTGGGGCTCTGACCGAAACTCTTCGTCCTTGAGTTGTTGCCGACTGCCGTGCTCCCCGCCCCGACGATCGTCCCGCTCGCGGTCGATACGGTGCGCGCGTAGGCCACCATCATCGTGTGCGGCTGAAGACCCTGCAGAGCTGCGACGGGCAGTGCCTCGGTGGTGATGATTCGGGAGCTCGCACCGTTTCCCGTTATGCCTGGGCGCCCGTTCATGGCGGTGGCCGAGTAGGCGGGCCTATTCGTCGCCTCCGCCCACGAGCCACCCGTAACCTTGTTGACGACCGTGGCCGCAAGGGTGCCGCCGCTTGCTGTCGTGAATGCCAGCGGGTCGAGGAAATCGATCCACGCAGCGCCATCCGGGATGTGCACGAGCGGATCGAAGTTGTCCGGAAGCGGCGGCAGATCCATTGCAGCTTGTTGGTGAACAATCATTTTCACCCCGGATCCGGCACGACGCGCGCACTGGCGAGCACCGTGTAGACGACGGCGCTCGGGCGTCCGTTTTGCACTGTGAGCCGCATGGCGTTGCCAACGACGGTGATCGTGACCGTCAGATACGAGGCCGGCTGGCAGCGAGCAGCAGAGAGGTTCGTTGCGAGTTCTGTCGGTGGCAAACCAATCCCACACACACCTCGTGTCGAGATGTACTCGCGCTTGCCATCTGCCCATCTGGCGATGACCTCAAGAGTCAGGCCGTAGGTGCCCGAGATAGGGCCTTCGCCACTTGGCAGGAAGTCAAACGGCACGCTCGCGGGCGCGACTCCGGATGCGCCGCGCTGGACTTCCCACGGGATGCCCAGGTTTACGCCCGGCGCGTCCCGCGGCGCGTTCAGTATCCAACTGCCGTATTGGCCGTACGACTTTCGGCCGGAGCGCACTGTCGCCCAGCTGTTCGACTGGTACCCCCAGAGGTCACCGAGTTCACCGTCAGTTACCTTGATGAAGGTTCCGTCGGTGTAGGCCGGGTCGCCGCGTGGAGTGAGGGGCGCCAAGCCACCGCTGACCGCGCCGACCACGTGCGCCACGTTTTGCAGCGGGTTCGCTTGCGCGATGGGCAGCACCACGTTGCCGGCAATCAGCGTCACGCCCTGCTGAGCCACCGGGAACGCTGCTAGGTTGGCGATGTTGTCCGGTATTACGAGGCGTACCGGCGGCGGCGGGACGGCGCCATCGGTACCCGGCTCGCCGGCGAGCCCGAGATTCCAGTCATTGGCTGTGCCCGACGCGCCGGGCGCGACCTTGTCCGCGTTAATCTGCAGGCTTCCGGCGGCGTAGGCGATCACTCTGCCTTCCAGCCACTTCGTGGTGTCGCCTTGACGCGCGGCGCGGACCCGCATCCCGGGGAGGTACGCGAGTCCGGTCTGCGTCGGGAAAGTGCGCACTCCCGTCGCGAAACTCACCGTGCTCGTGCTGGTGCCGCCGTAGGAAGCGCCAGGCGCACCGGGCAAGCCGTCCCCGCCGCCCGCGCCGCCGCTGCCTCCAAGCCCAAGCGTGAGATTGCCTTGCGCCCCGACGTAGCCGATCGGGATGTCTCCATCCACGTACTCGGCAACACGCTCGCAGCGACCATTCGTGACACGCACAGGCCCCGCGATATCGCCCAAGCCCGTGACCGCCTTCTCGAGGATTCCGGCGGTTGCTACCGGGACGCGGCCATTGATAGGCGCGGCCCGCAACACGACGCCGCCCGGTTTCCCTCCGGTCGCAGCAAGGGCCGCCGGCGTCGCCAGCGTCATGTATCTGGCTTGGGGAGTCGCCGCCTCGACAGCAGGGCACACGACGTCACCCACGCTGAGCGCTTGCCCCGACACCACGAACCACAGCACCTGCAAGCCGTTGGCGACCGACTCGACCTGAATCTCTTGGAGGGCGCGGATCTGGTCGTCGATCGCCTGCCGATCTTCGCGCCCGAGCACGTAGTTCGCGCCCAGCTGCTTGGCCTCGTCAACCTGACCTTGGCGGAATTTACTCCGTGACATAGCCGCTCCCAATAGAAGCGGCAAAGGGGCCGCTCGCCGTGATCTTGACGAAGAATGCGCAGTTCGGGTCTGTCGCCCCAAGCACCGCTTTGAGCTCACCCGTCGATGAGTCGACGTAGATTTGAATCGACGAGCCGGCGCTCATGGCAGGTACCTTCGCGGGAGTGAGCAACGCGACTCGACCTGCGCATGCTGCGATGGCTCCAGCGGCGTCATCGTTGAAGCTCTGCCCGTGTTGCAGAGTGACAGGCGCCTCCACGCCGGGCACCGCGCCGGATCCGTTTACCCAGGGGAAAGGAGAAGCACCGGCGCTGATGCTCGCCTCAAACGTGCGCTTCCTCCAGTCGACCGAGTCGTCGATCACAACGGTAGTGCCGAGCGCGAAAGTCGCGAGCGACCCCACCCAAGTCATCGCTAGCAGACGAATCTCGCCGCCTACCATGCTCGGCGGCAACCAGGCCACGGGGCGCCCGTTCGCCGGATTCCACGGCGAGGCGGCTTGCACTGCCCCCGCGGTCTTGTAGTGGCAAGTCGCCGGCTGGGCGCTCATCGCGCCGAGTGCTCGACTCAGGACGAGGGGCTTGAACGCCTCCTGAATCGCCGAGTTGATGACCGGACTCACGCTGGTGAACGGGTGCACAAGCATGACGTACGCGAGGGGCACGTAGAAGTAGGTGCCGCCATCCCCCGGTGCAGCCGGTCGCGCCGGTGTGGCCCCCTCGACGCCACTCTGCACGCCAAGCGTCACCTTGGTTTGACGCGACACAACGATGTTCTGCGCGACCGGCGGAGCTACCCCCGGCCGCACAAGGCGTGACGCGGTTGGGTCGTCGAGGTCGACGTCTACGCGCGCGTAGACGAGATCCCAGCGGTTATTGCTCGCGGTCGGAGGGATCTGCACCGCCGTGCGCGGAACAACGCCGGATCGGATGTCTTGCCAATGAAGCTTCGGATCTGCCGCATTCGTAGTGCGTGACCCCACGACCACCCGACAAGGCATCACAACCACTTTGCCGTCGGGCAGCGCCGATGGTGTCACCGTTGGGCAGTTTGCGGGCATCAGGCCCGTCTTTGACGTGCCGTAAGGGATGACGCCGCGATCGACGGTGCTGCCACCGTACCCGACGAGCCGGAGTAGCTCAGCAAGGACGCGGTCGTCCATCAGCGCGCTCTCGGCCAGAAGATCTAGGTCATCGCTCTGCACCTCCGCCCCCGCGGTCGAATGTCGGTACTGCTTCTCCATCAGCTCTCCACGTCCGCAATCATCAAGAACCGCACCGACTGCCCGATCGCCGCGCGGACAATGCGCACGACCGCGGCGTAGACGGTTTGAGCCGTTGCTCCCTGGGACACGAAGGCGGCGACATCTGGGTCCGTGCCGTCGCCAGCAAAGAAGCCACCGGGCCCGACCTGGTCAGGCGCACGGAGAGAGGCGGCGCTAAACGCACCGAATCCCCCAAGCCCGCCGAGATCCGGAACCCGCACGAGTAGCTGGCGACCGACAGCGTCATCGAACAGTCTCGCCCCGCCGACGCGCGTGTTTGGTCGGTAGTGCCCCCCGTTGTTCGGCGCGTCGTCTTCGAACAGCCTCGATGGATAGCTGGGGCCCGCTCCGATGAAGGAACGCCACGTTGCAGCACCACCGCTGCTCACGTAGAGCCGATCGAGCACGCCATCGACGAGATGGCAGCGAAGCGTGGTGTGCGGCGCTAGCACAGCGTCGATCGCCGTCGCGAGCACTTCCTCCGTCACCACGGACTGCAGAGCGAAGATGCGATTGCGGACGCTCTCGTCGTCGTCGCTCGCATCCGAGCCGAGCGCGCGGTCAGAGGCCAAAGCGCGAAGGGGGCCCTCGACGGCTCGAGCTGGGTCAGCCTGCGCAGCTGCGATCTCAGCACGGTACTGATGCTCCATCAGCATCGCCTGCAGCGCGGCGACGATCGCCTCCCGGATGGGGTCGTCGACCTCACCCGGCAACAAGGGCCCAGCCGCCGCCGCCAGCACGTCGGCGGCGCTCCGCACCGGACGCGGGGTGGCGCCGGGGACAAGTGGGGGCTGGATGGGTTCCAATCGGTTGCCTTGGTTAGCCTAACACTGTCACGTGGCACTGTTTTAGGCGTTCGTAAACTGGCCGGATGCTCGCAGCGAAATGAAGAAAATGTGCGCAGGATTGAAGGTCGCGTTGGTTCGGGCACAAAGACGCCCCGCGGTCGTGACGTAGATCTCGAGGGCTGCGCCAGACACCATCGCGGGGACGTTGCCCGAGCCGAAATGAGCCGCGCGCCCAAAGTGGTCGGGCACCGACGAAGAGTAGTCGTTCCCGAAACTCTGGCCCATGAACGGGAAAGGCTGAGGGCCGAGCGAGCCTGGGATGGGTAGCACGGCGGAAGCCCACGCGGCCGTCTCGGATCCGTCGGTCGCCTGGCACAGTCCCTCGAACACGCGCCTCCTCCAGTCGATGGTCTCGTCGATGATCACTGACGTGCCCAGTGCGAACGGCGGGGTACCGCGAAAGTCCATGGTGAAGAAGCGTTCGACGCGCCCCGTCATATCTGCCGGTAGATAGAGGTCGGGCCGCGAAGCTTGCCCGAGCCAGCTGGACAGGCCTTGGTTTTGCGACCAAGTCACCGCCGGCCGAGCGTCGCACCCGCCGACCACGGGGGCGACGTTCCCAATAGGTGCAATCTCGCGGATGGCACGTTTGCTGATCAGGATGTTGCCGGGAACGGTAAAGAACGCGTCTACGATCACCGTCGCCAGTGGGATGTAAAACACAGTCGCGGTGTCTGCCGGCAGCGCGGGCACCGTCGGGCTTGCCGCCTCCGTGCCCTGCACGACACCGACCGTTACGTTGACCGTACGCTTCACCGATACAGTAGTGGGGGCGACGTTGTCGTCATCGCCTTTGAAGTAGCGGACCTCTGCGGATTCGGCGCCAGCAATGTCAACGCGCGCGTAGATCAGATCCCATCGTCGATTGGAGGTGACCGCAGTGATAAACACTCTGTTGGTCCAGGTGCCATCCACCGTGGGTGCGAACAGGCCGGAGATCACCTCGCGGTTCATCCACCCCTCGCCAGCTGCCGCTGATCGCGTGCCGATGATCGCGCGGAACGGCGCGATCAGCAGAGAGCCATTAGTCGATCCAGACGGCGCAACGACGGCAAACTCATTCGTCCCGAAGCTTCCGCCCGTGAGTCGATTGAACCCCGCCGGGAGGATGATCTTGTCTACGGATCCGCTGGGAAGAGCTCCGCCGGCGGCCCAAGGTCGCAGCAGCTCACCGAGCACCCAGTCTTCAGACTGCGCCGCCGCGCGCGCGATATCGTTCAGATTCGGTCGCCGAAGTTCGGCGCCTTCTACTGTTTGTTCGTAACGTTTGTCCACGGTGTCGTCCTCATTGCGGCCCAGCGATCTGAGCGTTGACGTGAGCTAAGCGAAATCTGACTAGCGTTCCTGCGGTGTGCACGAGCGCTGGGACCGGCTCTGCCAGGCTGGCAGTGACGTCCACGCCTTGCACACCGCGCACGGCTCGCGCCACGGAGCCGCTGATCCCGGACTTGTTCCAGAGAAACGGGTTTTCCCTCGCCACGAAGTACTCTTCCACTGCCGCCTGCGCGCTCCGCTGCGCGGTCACTTGGTCGAGCTGGGCCGGTGGGCGCCAAAGCCGCACGAGGACATCCACGTCAAGGTCGACGCTTCCCATCGGCAGGACTTGAACGCTAGTGCCGGCGACGGCGACGCCGGGCATCGCCAGACGGCAGGCGAGGAGCAGTGCTGCGCTCGTCTGCCAATTGTCGTCGCCTACGTAGACCATGTTCAGGCCGACGTCTTCGGTCGCGCCGTTTGCGTCTGACCGGAACATCACGACACGCGATGCGCCGGCCAGTTTCATCCGGTCGACGATCGCTCGGTTGAACCCGTTACGCTCGTCGATGCGTGCCCGTGTGATGCGAGCTCGAGCGGCATCCACGCTCTCGAGCTCGGTGCCCGAGCCGCAAACGAGGCGGTCAACCCGCCACGTGTTGTCCCAGAGTGGATCCTCGATGCGCAAGATGGGGACGTCGCCGCGTAGCGCGTCGACCTGGCCCGCAGCGCCGGCCACGGTGGCGCTGATGAGCACCCGTGCCGTGAGGTCGCCTGCCGGGACGGGCTGGGTGCCTTGGATCACGTACGTGGAAGGGCCGCGCGAAGTCCCCCCACCAACGAGGATCCGCGTGCCGTCCAGGAAAGACCCTCCACCCGCGGTCGAAGCCGGCCGCGACAAGAGCGCGTAACCCGTGCCCGCAGACGCGAGTGTTCGCTCTTTGCCCGGAAACTTTCGCGCGATGTAGCGATCGAAGTGCTCTTCGCGGGCAGTGCGAAAGTAGATGTTCCGGAATTCGTCCTGGTCGCGAGCCGCCTGGCGCATCCAGAGCAGCGCGCCGACGCCTGCTGCTAGGTCGTAGAGCGAGCCCTCCTCGAGGTCCGCAACCCTGCGCCTTGCGCTGACGGCGCCCGCGAAGGCGTCGAGCATCTCTTCGAGCGTGGGGAGTGGCTCCGCAGCGGCCATTAGCTACCCCCTCTCAGGTTCGGAGAAACGCGCACCGGAATGTCGCCGATGAGCTTCAGCGTGCCGAGAAGCTGTGCGTCGCCGTCGTTGCGGTCCTCTGTGATTTCGATGCTTGCGGCGACTACGCGCCGATCGCGTCGGGCTTGGCGCTCGAGCTGGCCACGCAGCATCGTGAGGATCGGGGCTGGGGCATCGACGAATTTTCGCGCGTTGCCGCCGTAGTCTGGACGGTGAGGGAGGGGACCAGACACGACTCGGCGCTCGATGGCGGCCTTAACGTTGGGCGGCCCGCCGACGGTGGCCAAATCGCCGTCAGGCGTCTCCACGAAACGCCCGCCCTCGTGCAGGAGGTCGACGAGGAAGAGCCGGTTCATCAGGTCGGAAGCGGTGAAACTCGCGGCGGGAGCTCGCGGCGGTGCGCCAGTCTGAAACCCCTCTGCCGCGGCCAAGCCAGTAGTGGCGTCCGCTCCGGGTACCCCCGCAGCGATCGCAAGTTCGTAGCGCCCGCCCGGAGCAAGGTCCGTGGATAGCGCGAGCTCAACCTGCTCGGGAGCGCCATCGATAGCGAGCGCCACAACGACGTCCGGATCCGCGCCAGCACCGTCGAGCGAAGACACAGTGAACCACGACGGGCTAAACGCGCCGGAGGCGAGGGCCGAGCTGAAGGTGACGCGGATTCTGCGCGGGCTTCGGATCAGGAGGTTTCGGTATGCGACCAAGCGATCACTCCTTCGGGCACTCGAGAGGGATGTTGTCGATAAAGTTCTGCATCGCCGTCATGGCGTTCTTGATGGCCGTGGCGACCGCCGCCGCTGTCGCTGAGCTGATCGTCAGCGGCGGCAGCGAGATGGGCGGAGCCGGGATCTCAAACTGCAACAGCTTGCAGCAGAGCAGCGAGAAATTCCCTCCAGGCGGTGGCGGCAACTCTGGAGGGTCGAGCGAGAGCCCACCGGGTAGCGTCGGCATCGGCAGCTCGGGGAGGGGGAGGCACGCCATTCAGGTCACCATTCCAGCGCCCGAGGGGATCGCTGCTTGAGCCGCCGTGATCGCCCCAGAAGAGCCAGCATGGCAGTGGTCAGGGCCGTTAGAGCCGTGCCCGCAGCGGTCGCCGCGGCGCCCGTTGCACCGGTTGGCACCATCGTTCCGGCGAGGGCATTCACGGCTACCAGCGCCGCTTGAATCACGGTGAGTGTGTTGTTGAACGAGGTGAAGAGGTTCAGCGTAGGGCCTGCTTTGGCGATGGGTTGCGCCGTGCCGTCGGGCGCGCCGATCGAGACCGCGCTCGCCTCGAGCTGCAGCATGGCCGCGCTGACCTTCACGTAGCTACTCAGAGCATCGAGTGGCGCTGGCATCCCGCTGATCGCTCCGAGGTCGATGCGCGCACCGCTGGAGTGCAGCACGTGGAAGCCAGTCCCGTCGAACGTGCACTTGATGTGAGGGTGCACCAGCCGGAAACCGTCTTTGCGCACCTGCAGCGACACCGAGCGACCCTGCTCCGTCCCATCGTCGGTAGTGAAGAGCGAGATCCCGCCCTTGCCATCGAGACGGATGAAGTTCTGCCCGGGGCCCTGAAGCACGATCTCGTCCGCTTTCTGCCCAGGCAGCGTCTTCGGGTTCGGTCCGACCTGGCACAAGATCACAGGGCCGCCGGGCGTGCCGCTCATGCCCGCAGGGATGAGCACGACAACGTGCTTGCCGTTGCTTGATACCATGTTCATCCCGGTCGCGACTCGGCACAGCACCTTGCGACCTTCGAGCGAGCGCTTGCGCGGAGCGCCCTCGATCAGCGTGACTTTCACGAGCGTGTGCCCGTCATTCTCGTCGCCGTCGCCGGCTTCGAAGTGAGCGCCGCCGTCACCCCAGCCGACGATACCTTCGTACGTGCCGCCGAGGTCTTCGACGTCTTTTCGCTCGAGCAGCTCGTCGAACCGCTCAGTCCGGAGGCGCGGATATCCGTCACTCATGCCTTAGCGCTCCCATCGATTTCGATTCGGTTGCAGTACTCGACTTCCACGGTGAACTCGCCGGAGTCCTCACTCACCTCGAGAGTGGTAGAGGCGCGCTTTACCTGGAACTTGCACGACAGCTCACCGAACTGGGACATGTTTGCCACGATCAATCGCGCCGCGCCGCGCGTATAGCCGCGGCTCAGCAGATAGTTGATGCGCTCAGTCCCGGACTGCAGGCTGCTGAGCAGCATCCGGTTTTCCGGCTCCACGTCCACGACGATGTCCTCCCCGGCTCGGATTGCCATCGCTTCCGCGACACCACCGCTCTCCGTCGGGATCTCCATGTCGTGCGTGGAGAACGTGCCGGCTAGCTCCTGCCTGCTCCTTTCCTCCCACACGCGCTTGGCGATTTCGAGCAGCGTCCCTTGGTCTTGCACCCCGGGCCAACCGAAGTAGTCGCGCTCCTCGCCAACCAGCGCCTCCGCAGAGCTAGCGGCCTTCTTTGCGGTACTCCGCTTGCGGTTTACGCTTTCGTCACCGATCGGCGGCCAAAACGCTTCGATCGTCTTCTGCGTGAGAGGGTCGTAGCTCGTCATTGAGACGCCGCGCTTGGCCATGACAGAGACGCGACTCTCGCTCCAGCGATCGACATTCAGGCCGTAGATCACAACCGGTGTTGCCCCCTTGCTCGAGTAGTAGTTGGTGGCGGTGGTCACGACGCACTCGTCGAGACGGATATACGAAACCAGCCCCAGCATGCCTACGCACTGCTGCCAAACGGCCCAGGCGTCCGTCTGCGGCTTGGTCTGCACCTTGCCCGTCTTGCGAAAGCGCTCCGTGACGGCCTTCCCAAGGTTCGGGATGCCCTTGATGCCCTCAAACACGAGACGGTTCTTCAGCACTTCGACGCGGCTCTTGGATGTCTTGTCATTCGGATCCACCCGCAGTGAGGAGCAGATGCGCTCCCAGGCAGCGTCAAGCGTCATGTTTAGGTCCGGGATGCCTTCGCTTCCAAACGGACGCGCCTCCAGAAAGAGCGTGGTGTAGTCGACGCACGAGAGGCGGACCTCTGCAGGGTTGTCCTCGCCGCCGCTGCGCTCGCACTCTTTCATCAACCCGATGAACCGGCAGTCGAGGCGGTTCCCGCCTTCCCAGTTGCCGTACTCGTCGGCCTGCCCCACGAACACCTCCACGACCGCGTCATCGAGCATCCGCGGATCGACCCCCGCCGTGTACCAGTCGAGGGTCACTTCGCAGGTGTCGGCGTGGTTGTGGTCGTTCGACTCGATGCGCACGCGCTTCGGCACAGCCTCCAACGTGATCGTGGCCGTCGAGGCGCCTTGCTTGATGCGCTGCTCGCGGGTCCCGAGCAAGGGCACAGTGAGCCGCGCCGCCATGCGTGGGCGGTAGTAGTAAGTCTTGTTCGGCAGCTTGATGCGGGCGACCACGTGCTACCTCGGAATGAAATAGTCGGTGCCAGGCACCGGGTTTGAGCCCGCTGGGACGTCGTTGGCTTCTCGGATCTCGTCCGCGCGCTCAGCACTCCCATACGCGGCGAAGGCGAACGACTCCCAGGTGTCGCCGTCGCCGGCGGTGCGGATCTCCTTCACGTTCGCCGCCTGAGCGATCGACGCCTCGCGCTCCGCGGCCGCAACCTCGAACATCACGCGGAGCGCATCGGCTGACCAGATCGCGCGCGCTTCCCAGAACGCTTGCGCGTTGTCGGTGTCTTCGCTCTCCAGTGCTTCGTTCCCGGTCAAGCGGTCGTAGGTGGAACGTAGGTTGTCCACCGCTACGCTGTACTGCTCTAGCCCCGAGCGCAGCCGCGCGAGCGCTTGCACTTGTGCCGTTGCGTAGGAGTCGATCCGGTCCGTCACCTCCAGCACGAACGCGCTCGCGGTGTTGATCGCGCCAACCAGCGAGTCGAGCAGGTCGAATACCGACGTAGTCATGGTGTCGGGCGTCTTCGTGACCGCGTCGAGCAGCGCGCTATTGGCGAGAATCGCAGCCGACAGGTTCTCCGGACGCTTGCGCTCCGGAATGACCGCGGCCGACCCAAGGAACAGATCCTCGTCGACCTCGAAGGTGATCTCGTAGAGGATCTCGTGCGCCGACTCCGGCGCCCACTCGTACTCCGAGACGAAGCCCACCACGCTGTAGACGTCGCCCCAGGTGATGCGTACGTTCTGCTGCGCTTCGAAGAACGCTTGAGCCTCGCGGTGCTTGGCTCGAGCGAACCCTTCGCCGCCGCGCCGGTCGCGCCATCGTCCATTGATCTTGGCCGGCGCGTTCGAGCTGCCGAAGACGTGCCGCGTCGGCAGACTCCGCCCCTGGTAGCGGTAGGTGGCCTGGCGATAGATGTGCTTCTGGGTGACGACGGCTCCTTGCCGAGGCCGCCCGTGCGGCGCCGCGTGCGCGCCGAGCTCGAACCGCAGCTTGTCGCCGCCGAGTTGCTCAAACACCCAGATCGGTAGGGTTTTTGCCATCAGCCGCCACCCGCTCCGTAGTTGGGGACGTAGCGGCTCGATGTGAGATGCCGGATTTTCTGCTCGAACTCGCCCTTGACCATCTGCGCCACGCGGCTCGGGTTCTGGTTGGTCGTGATGACGATCTC
>Ga0247764_1000264_pt1 | contig 19009 bp, 11 predicted proteins | sample UWRJL051202B4_FD_179932 | JGI IMG/M metagenome (GOLD analysis project Ga0247764, IMG submission 179932) | Plant litter microbial communities from Arlington Agricultural Research Station in Wisconsin, United States - UWRJ-L051-202B-4 | ecosystem: Environmental > Terrestrial > Plant litter >...
TCAGCGTCGCGGCGTTCGACTTCTTCTTCGTTCCCCCCTACCTCACCTTTGCGGTCGGTGACTTGCGTCACGTGGTCACGTTCACCGTCATGCTGCTCGTAGCCGTGGTGATCAGTCGACTCTCTCAGCGCGTCCGAAGTGAGGCTGCGGCGGCCCGCTACCGCGAAGAGCGGACCAGGTCGCTCTACGAGCTAGCTCGCGAGCTCGCTGGGGCTCAAGGCATTCGGCGCGTCATGGAGACCTCAGCGGGTCATCTTGAAAAGACATTCAGCAGCAAGGTCTCGGTCTTCACGCCAGGGCCGAGCGGTAAGCTCGAGCGCGCCTACGCCAGCAATGGACACGAGGACACCTCGGAGCGTGACGTCAGCATCAGCCAGTGGGTTTGGTCGAACCAACAGGAAGCTGGGCTCGGGACCTCGACACTACCAAGTAGCCCGACGCTCTACATCCCTCTGCGGGCCTCCGGCGGCATCAGCGCTGTGCTTGGTCTTACTCCCGAGCACAGCGATCGCTTCCAGAGCATCGAGCAGCGCCGACAAGTGGACGCATTTGCCGCCCAGATGGCGCTAGCGATGGAGCGCGCCGAGCTAGCCGAAGAAACCGAACGCGTACGCCAAGAGGTGGAAATCGAGCAGCTACGGAGCTCCTTGCTGAGCTCGGTGTCGCATGATCTGCGCACGCCACTGGCCGTCATCACTGGCGCAGCGAGCACCATCATTGACGGCGGCTCGGCTATGAACGATGCCACGCGCCTCGATCTGGTAAGCACGATCTTGGAGGAAGCCGAGCGCTTGAATCGCTTGATTCGAAACTTGCTCGATATGACTCGTCTGGAATCGGGCACGGTCAAGGTGAAGAAGGAATGGTTGTCGCTCGAAGAGGTGGTTGGTTCAGCGCTCAATCGATTGGAGGATCGCTTGGCGGGGCGCGAAGTCCGCGTCCATTTGCCGGAGGACCTGCCGCTCGTGCCATTCGATGCGGTCTTGATCGAGCAGGCCTTGATCAACTTGCTCGAGAACGCTGCGAAGTACTCCGGCGGGACGATTGAAATTGGCGCAAGCTTCGCTCCCGGCATCGTCACGGTAGAGATTGCTGATAGAGGACCGGGTATTCCGGCTGGCCAAGAGGCGCGCATCTTCGACAAGTTCGAGCGCGCGGTGCGCGAGAAGGCCGTCGGAGGTGTAGGTCTCGGCCTGGCCATTTGTCGCGCCATCATCGCGGCTCACGGCGGAAGAATCTGGGCGCAAAATCGCGATGGGGGCGGCGCCATCTTTCGATTTTCGCTACCAATCGTAGGCGAGCCACCGAAGCTCGTGCCGCTGGAAGGTACCGAGACACACACACCGTGGAGCCGCACAATTGACTGAGCCGAATGCTCTGATTCTGGTGGTGGAAGACGAGGCGCAGATGCGTCAATTCCTGCGTGTGTCGCTCACTAGCAATGGGTATCGCTTGATCGAGTGTGGCGCGGGACAGGACGCACTGAGGCAGGCCTCGGCTCGGAACCCCGATTTGATTCTGCTGGATCTAGGACTTCCTGACCTGGACGGATTGACCGTGACCGCGCGCATCCGAGAATGGACGAGCACACCCATCATCGTGATTTCCGCGCGCGGGCAGGAGGACGACAAGATCAAGGCCCTCGATGCGGGCGCCGACGACTATCTCACCAAGCCGTTTGGTGTCGGTGAGCTCCTCGCTCGCATCCGCGTCGCGCTGCGACGCAAGGCAAACGGCGCCGCCAGCTCCAGCTTTTCGGCAGGAGACCTGAAGGTCGATCTGGCTCTTCGACACGTTCTCGTGGGCGAACGCGAGGTGCATCTCACACCGATCGAATACAAGCTGTTAACGACGCTCATCAAGCATGCCGGCCACGTCGTGACTCACCGCCAGCTCCTGCGTGAAGTCTGGGGACCCAACTCTAGCGAGCAGACTCAGTATCTTCGGGTGTACATGGGCCAACTGCGGCACAAACTCGAAGAGACACCCAGCCGCCCGAAATATCTGCTGACTGAGCCCGGAATCGGCTATCGCATTCGCGCGTCAGATTAGTTTAGGAGACTCCTCAGCGCGATGAGGAGAACACGGCGCTGCTCTCTCCAAATCTTTATGAAATCTTTATACGCCCAAATCGACGGCAATTTGGGCGGGACCGCGACCCAACGGGGCCGATGCAGTGGTCGCGCGCCAGGCGGTGCTAGCTTCCGCCCAAGCGATGACCAGTTCTGACTCTTCGAAGGAACTTGCAGTTGCAGCGCGCGCGAACACGTCAGCTCAGGGGACGACGAACGCGCTCATCTCCGCTTCGACGGCGGACCATTCACATGGCGCGGGTAGCGGTCGTGCGTACGAGCTGAAGCTGGCGGTTGCGGCCCTCGGAGTCGTCTACGGCGATATCGGAACGAGTCCGCTGTACGCCCTGCGCGAGTGCTTCAGCAAAGAGCATGGCGTCGCGCTCACGCCCGCGAACGTCATGGGTGTCCTGTCGCTGATTTTTTGGGCCCTGACCCTGATCGTGTCTCTTAAATACGTCGCCTACGTTCTGCGCGCCGACAATAAGGGCGAAGGCGGAATTCTGGCGCTCATGGCGCTCGCAAGCGGTGGCTTGCGAGGCACGCGGACCTATCCCGTGTTGATCGCTCTCGGAGTCTTTGGCGCTGCGTTGCTGTATGGCGACGGCGTAATCACGCCCGCTATCTCGGTGCTCTCCGCGGTCGAAGGACTGGAGATTGCCGCCCCGGGCCTACACCACTTGGTGATTCCGATCACCATACTGATTTTGATTGGCTTGTTCGCGATGCAGAAGCGCGGCACTGCGGGCCTTGGAGCGATTTTTGGTCCGGTGACAATGCTCTGGTTTCTGTCGTTGTTCGCGTTCGGGGTGTACCGGATGATCGAGCATCCCAGCGTCATGGCGTCTGTCAATCCGGCTCATGCGGCGCGTTTTCTCGCCGAGAATGGGACGGTTGGTTTGCTGGTGCTCGGCTCCGTCGTGCTCGTCGTTACCGGTGGCGAGGCGCTGTACGCGGATCTGGGACACTTCGGTCGCAAACCGATTCGACTAGCCTGGTACGCCGTCGTGATGCCGGCGTTGTTGATGAACTACTTCGGGCAAGGAGCGCTGCTGATTGCGGATCCATCCGCGGTCGAGAGTCCCTTCTTCCGGATGGTACCGAGCTTCGCGCTGTACCCGATGGTTGCCCTATCCACGGCGGCTACGGTCATCGCGTCGCAAGCGTTGATCTCCGGAGTGTATTCGCTGACATCGCAGGGGACCATGCTGGGCTTACTACCGCGCGTGCGCATTCAGCACACCTCCGCGTCGGAACGCGGCCAAATCTACGTGCCCTTCGTCAACTGGGCGCTCATGCTCGCGACTATCGGCCTCGTACTCGGCTTCAAAAGTTCGAGCAACCTGGCGGCGGCCTACGGCATCGCGGTCACCCTCACCATGGTCATTACTACGGTATTGGCCTATTTCTGGGTACGTCACGTCTGGGGCTGGAGTCCGCTCAAAGCGTCGCTTCTCTCGCTGCTCTTCCTGGCGCCCGAGCTGGTCTTCATGGGTGCCAATGCGATCAAGATCGAGCACGGTGGCTGGTTCCCGCTTGCCGTGGGCGCAGCCATCTTCGCAACGATGTTTAGCTGGAAGCGCGGGCGAGAAATCCTGGCGCAACGTTTCCGAGAGCAGATGCTTCCGCTCTCCGACTTCTTCGACCTGATGCGTGTCGACGTGCCAGCGCGCGTGCCCGGTACGGCGGTGTTCATGACCAGCACGGGAGACGGCACGCCCCCCGCTCTACTTCACAACTTCTTGCACAATCGGGTCGTACACCAGCAAATCATCCTGTTGACGGTCATGACCAGCGACTCTGCGCGCGTAGCGGAGTCAGAGCGCCTCACCGTTCAGGAGCTGCAGGACGGCTTCCGTCGCGTCATCGGTCGCTACGGCTTCATGGAGCAACCAGACGCGCCAAAACTTCTCCAGCGTGCGGGTTTGATCGGAAGCGTCGAGCACGTCACCTTCTTTCTTGGTCGTGAAAACCTCACGGCTACCGAGCGCCCCGGCATGGCCAAGTGGCGCGTGGCAATCTTCGCGTTCTTGACTCGCAACGCGCAATCAGCCACCAAGTTTTTCAACATCCCTTCCGATCGGGTGATGGAGATCGGAGCTCAGATTGAGCTTTAGGCAATCAAGGTGACAACGACGGAGCGGGAGCTCTCGATTCGCTCATTGCGCTTGGGTGAGGCCCCCCGACGGTGATCACGGGCACAGCCGAAAGCCGAATCAGCTTCTCGGCGATGCTACCCAACAGCAAGTGCCGCAAGCCGGTGCGGCCGTGAGTGCCGACGACGACCAGGTCGTGTTGACCGCGGTCAAGCAGAGAGAGTAGCGCCGCGGCCGGCTCACCCGAGACCAGGCGATGCGCAGGAAGCCGCCCTCGGGCCTCACCAAGCTGAAACGAGTGGCTCCGCAGAAACTGCTGCATCTGCAGGTCGGCGTTTTCATACATGAGCTCAGTAAGTGAGCGACGTTGTCCTGTAGGGGCGTGAACGATCACGTCGGCCAAAGTCAAAGACGGCGGCCGGTCCCAAACGTGTATGACGTCGAGTTCGGCGTTGAATGGAATGCACAGTTTCGCGGCGTATTGCAGCGCCCGAGCCGAGCCTTCCGAGTAGTCAACGGGAACGAGGATCCGCAGAACACCGGGTGCAGGTGCTCGCTCACGCACCGTCAGTACCGGGCAGGGCGCGCGCAGCGCGACGCGCTCGGCCACGCTGCCCAAGAGCGTATGCGCAATGCCGGTTCTGCCATGCGTACCCAGCGCTATCAGGTCGTAGCGTTGCCGCTCTGCAATTTCTAGGATCGTCGCTGAAGGGATGCCGCTGCCGAGAAGTGCGCTTCGTATAGCGATTCCACGGTCTCGCGCCTCCTGCACGAAAGCGTCGAGCTCCTGCTTGGCGTTCGCTTCGATGTGCTCACTAAGCGACGAAAAGCCGCTCTCCGCGGGCGGTGCAAACGCCGGGGTTTGCCAAACATGCACAACATCAAGGTTGGCTTTGGTACGCTCCGCAATGTATGCGGCGTGTGCAAGTGCCGTCCTCGACGCCTCGGAAAAATCGACGGGAACTAGGATCTCGCGAACTCCGTACATGGCAACGCTGCAAGAGCAAAAGCTGGGCCGGCACCAGCGCAAGCCCGTTTCGCTTGTCCGGGGCGCTCGACCAGCGCATCTTCTGCACGAACAAACCGTTAACGCACGGTTTGCGAACTTTGGGTGAATCGGACATCGGCGCGCAACTTCTGCGCGACGCTCCGGCGCCTGGGCGCGCAAATGTGGGCAAAGTCGTACCGATAACACAGGCACGAAGCTTGCGAGAAGTTGCCGTGTGTCCGCAGCTACCGACATTGCGCCTGAGCTCTCCATCGAAACCGCGGTGCTGCGTTGCCAAAACCTTCGCAAGCTCTACCAGATGGGCGACGTCGAGGTGAAAGCGCTGGACGGCGTCGACTTCACGCTGAAGCGCGGAGAGTTGCTGGTGCTCCTTGGTGCATCCGGCAGCGGCAAATCGACGTTGCTCAACATACTCGGCGGTCTGGACGTGCCGTCATCCGGGCGGGTCTTTTTCGAGAAGCAAGAGCTGACCGAAGCGAGCGAGGACGAGCTCACCAGCTACCGAAGGCATCACGTCGGCTTCGTATTCCAGTTCTACAACCTGATCCCGAGCCTGACCGCACGGGAAAACGTCGAGTTAGTCACCGATATCGCGGACGATCCCATGGCAGCCGAGGAAGCGCTCGGCATGGTGGGGCTGGGCAGTCGCCTCGATCACTTCCCTGCCCAACTCTCTGGCGGCGAGCAGCAACGGGTGGCGATTGCGCGCGCCATCGCCAAGCGGCCATCAGTCTTGTTGTGCGACGAACCAACCGGCGCGCTCGATTTTCGCACTGGTATCCTCGTGCTAGAGGTCATCGAGCGGGTCAATCGAGAACTCGGTACGGCGACTGCCGTCATCACCCACAACGCACCGATCGCGGAGATCGCCCACCGCGTCGTCAACTTGGCTGATGGCCTAGTGCAGCACGAGCGCACGAACGTGCAGCGCACGGCGGTGACTCAGCTGCGCTGGTGAGACGTCATGCTGATCACGAGCCTGGATCGTAAGCTGCTCCGCGAGCTTGGCCGTCTCAAGGGCCAGATCGCGACGATAGCGTTGGTGCTTGCCAGTGGCATGACGAGCTTCGTCTCCTTGCGAGGAACCTACGAATCGCTGCAACAGGCGCGCGTAGCGTATTACGATCGCTTCGGATTCGCCGATGTGTTCGCCCAGGTGGAGAGCGCGCCGGAAGCTCTGGTCCCCAGGCTACGGGCGCTGCCATCCGTAGCGCTGCTCGAAACTCGCATCTGTAAGGATGTAGCGCTCCCGATCGAGGGGTTGGCGCGACCAGCCTACGGACGGTTGCTCTCGCTCCCGGAGGGGCGCCAGCCGGTCACGAACCGCATCCATGTTCAGAGCGGACGCTTGCCGGAGCCCGGACGTGAAGACGAGGCGGTCATTCTGGAAGCGTTCGCGAACGCACACGGCTTGGTTCCTGGGGATCGGGTGCCGATCGTGCTGGGGGGAAAACTCAGGCAGATTCGAGTGGTGGGGATAGCCCTCTCGCCAGAGTATGTGTTCGCGATCCGCGCGGGCAGTTTGGCGCACGATCCCAAGCGCTACGCGGTGCTTTGGATGAATCGCGCTGCGCTAGCCTCGGCCTTTCGCCTGAACGGCGCTTTCAACGAGCTGAGCGTCACACTGCAGCCGGGCGCCTCCGAGGCGGAGACGCTCAGCGCGCTCGACCGCGCACTGGAGCGTTATGGCGGTGTTGGAGCGTATGGCCGCGATAGTCAGATCTCTCATCGAATCCTGACGCAAGAGCTCGGCCAACTGAGCGCTCTCGCGGGAATGATCCCGCTGGTGTTCCTGGGGGTCGCTGCGTTCCTTTTGAACCTCGTGCTCGGCCGATGGATCCGGCTGCAACGCACGGATATCGCGACCCTGAAGGCGGTGGGTTATTCGAACTTTCAGCTGGGTAAGCACTATCTGTGGCTCGTGGGCGTGGTGCTGGTGCCGGGCGGACTGCTGGGCGTCGTGCTCGGTCGCTGGTTGGGCGGGCTGGTGCTCGGTATGTATTCGAGCTCATTTCGCTTTCCTGCGCTCGAATTCCAGGCATCGACCTCGCTGGTCGCTTCCGGCTTGCTCGTGAGCGCAGCCGCCGCGGCTGTTGGTGCCATCCTGGCGATCCGAGCGGCCGTGAAGCTGCCTCCCGCCGAGGCCATGCGGCCGCCTGCCCCCGCGCGTTACCGCCGCAGCCTGCTCGATCGCGCCCGGTTGTCCGTGTTGGTGGGACCTAATGCGTTGATGGTCCTCCGAGAAATTCAACGGCGCCCAGTGCGAACTCTGCTGTCCTCGTTGGGGATCGCGGGGGCTGTGGCGCTGCTCATTCTCGGCCGTTTCGGCTGGGATTCCATGACGAGCTACTTCGAGAGCACGTTCCGCCGCGAGCAACGCCAGGACCTACAGGTCTTCTTCGTTCGTCCGACCTCCCCGCGCGTGGTCGGAGAATTAGCAAGGATGCCCGGGGTGATGCAGGCCGAGGGTGTCCGCACGATCCCGGTACGTATTCGGCAAGATCATCGACATCGCGACACCGCTCTGATCGGTCTTTCACCGGGCGCCAGCCTGCGGCGAATCCTCTCCCGAACAGATGGCAGCGAACAAGCGCTGCCCGGCGAAGGTTTACTCGTCACGAAGACGCTCGGCGAGCTTCTGGACTTGCGCGTCGGGGACCGACCGCTCCTGGAGCTGAGAGAGGGCGAACGTTCGACGATCCAGCCCGTGATCTCCGGCTTCGTGGACGAATCGATCGGTCTTCAGCTCTACACTCAACGCGGCGCAGCCGGCTCGTCGAGCGCAGACGCGAGCGCCGTCTCTTCAGTGCTTCTGACCGTAGATCCATTGCACGTCGACCGGATCGAAGCCGCGCTGCGACGCTCTCCGCAAGTGATCGACGTGGCCGACGTGCATGCGGACATGCAACGCCTGTTCGACATGAATGCATCCATATTCGATGTCTGGACCGGCATCAGCATTGCGCTGGCCGCCAGCGTGGTGTTCGGCGTCGTCTACAACAACGCGCGCATCGCCTTGGCTTCGCGCAGTCGTGACCTGGCGAGCCTGCGGGTACTCGGCTTCACGCGTCGCGAGATCTCCTCGGTATTGTTGTTGAGCCTGTCGATCGAGGTCGCGCTGGCAATTCCACTCGGACTCGTACTGGGCAAGCTATGGGCGCATCAATTCATGAATAACGTCGATCAGGAGACGTTTCGTTGGCGGATCGTGATCGCGCCGTCGACGTATCTGCTCGTAGTCACAGTCACGTTGCTGGCGGCATCGGCCAGCGCGCTGTGGGTGCGTCGCAGCTTGGATCGGCTCGATTTGATCGAGGTCCTGAAAGAGAGAGGGTGAGTGGTTAACATGACTTCTACATCGACGACTGCAACGTTCCAATCCCTCGAACCCACTCCCCAGGAGGCGAAGTCTCAGCTCACGAGCCGCGCGCGTGATCGGCGCCGGGCGCTCGGTCGACGCCTGCGCCAGGGTGCGCTGCTCGCGGCGCTGCTCGGCGCCACGGCGGCTGCCGCCCTGGCACTGCGCCCGCGACCCGTTCCGGTGGATCTCGCGACTATCAGCCAGGGCCGCCTCGTAACGGCAATCGAAGAATCCGGCACGACTCGCGTGATGGACCGCTATGTAGTCTCTTCGCCGGTGCTGGGCAGCATCGCCCGCTCTGCACTGGACGTCGGCGCGCGCGTCGCAGTCGGGGACAGATTGACGGAGGTCGCGCCCGCGCGCTCACCTCTGCTCGACGAGCGAGCACGCGCGGAGGCGCAGGCGCGGCTCGGCGCCACATTATCCGCGCTCGGTCAGGTACGATCACAAGCCGAACGCGCGCGCGTCGCGCTGGAGCTTGCGCAGCAGGAACTGGCTCGCGCACAGCGCCTGGGTTCGACCTTGTCGCAAAAGGAGCTCGAGCAGTCCACGTTCGACGTGCGACTCCGCTCGCAGGAGGTCACCTCGGCGGAGTTCGCGGTCAGCGTGGCTCAGGGGGAGGTGCGCATGGCCAGAGTGGCGCTGGGTGAAGGTCGCGAACGGGGAGCGCGCGATCCGCACATCGAAATCGTCGCCCCTGTTTCGGGCGTCGTGTTGCGAGTGCATCAAAAGAGCGCCACCGTCGTGCAAGCAGGCAGTCCGCTGCTGGAGTTGGGCGATCCCGCCGCGCTCGAAGTCGTCGTCGATCTGCTGACCACCGATGCTGTGCAGATTCACCCAGGTACTGCAGTCAGCATCTCCGGTTGGGGTGGCGCGCGCACGTTGTCCGCCAAAGTCCGCCAGATCGAGCCGTCCGCGTTCACACGGCCTTCAGCGCTAGGCGTCGACGAGCAACGCGTCAACGTGGTGATCGCGTTGACGGAGTCGCCGGAGCACTGGCGACAGCTGGGCGATGGCTATCGCGTTAACGCGCGGCTCGTCCTGTGGGAAGGCGAACGAGTAATGCAGGTTCCGCTAGGAGCCGTATTCCGGCACGGTGACGGTTGGGCCGTGTTCCGTGTTCAGGACGAAGTGGCGCGCCTCGCGCCGGTGACGCTGGGGCACCGCGCGGAGTCGGCTGTGGAAGTGCTCACCGGGCTCAAGCTAGGCGACGGTATCGTCGTGCACCCTGGCGACCGTGTGAAAGACAACGTGCGGGTGGAGCCACGTTGAAGAAGATCAATCGAGCGTGAGGAGCTGAACGACCAGTCAACCTCGGTCGAGCGGGTATGCCTGCAGCACGTTCTGGCAGATTGTTTCGACGGCAAGCTCATCGCAGTTCGAAACAACGAGCGCTGGAGCGAGCGGCTCCTCGAAAGCTTCGTCGATCCCAGGGACTCCAGGTAAGGCACCGCTTCGTGCCTTGGCGTAGAGTCCCTTGGCGTCTCGCCGTTCGCACTCGTGTAGCGGCGTTGCGAGCCAAACCTCAAGGAACGCGGGTGTTAGCACACGCGCGCGTTCGCGGAATGCTCTTCGATGCGCCGTTGCGGGCACGACGACGATCAACCCTTGGCGCGCGAGAAGTGCAGCGAGGTTCGCCAGCGACTCATAAAACTGCGCGCGCTCGAGCTCCGAGTAGCCGTGTGGCGGCACCAAGCTCGCCCGAACTTCGTCCCCGTCCAAGACGCAGGCGAGCGCACCGCGCGCTCGCAGCGCATCGTTGCACCGGCGTGCGAGGGTGGACTTACCGGAAGAGGGTAGTCCGGTGATCCAGACGACGACTCCGCTCATGTATCGAAGTACTCTTCGGCCATGTTTGGGGAAAACCGGTCGGATGTCAGCACTCGCTCGATGAATGAGAGCAGCCGGTCGCGGTCCATTGCGGACAAGTCGGGGTACCACGCGGGGCTGGCCAATACCAGGCCACGCCAGGCGAGCAAAGGCGGCACTACCTCGAAGAGCTCCTCGTCGCACGCTAACGTGGAGTACCCACTCCAGCATTCATGCCAAAGTTGTCCCAGGGCATGGCGCCATGCGCCCGTTCTTCCGAGCGAGAAAAACGCATAGTTGATCGCCATGCAGCTGACGTCGTCCGCAGGATCCCCTGAGCCACCTCGACTTGCGTCGAGCACGGCGAGTTCTGAGCGTTCGTTGAACACGACGTTGAATGGGTGAAAATCGCCGTGGGTTCGACGCAGGCGGTGGGTTCGCTTGCGCAGACGAAACCGCCAGCGCAGGCAGGCCTCTTCGATGCGTTCCAGCCGGGAGCGTGGTGCTGCGGGCACGTCGTCGGGGTAACTGTCGGTGATGCCGAAGATGCCTTCGCCGCTGCCCAGAGTATCGCGAACGAAGCGTTCGTATGCAGTCTTCGGATTCGGCGGTCGCAGCGCGTGGAGTTCCACCAAGTACTCGACGAGCAGGTGCGCGCGCGCACTGTCTTTTGGTGCCAGCGCTCCGGTCACGGCGAGTCGGCGCAGGTCGTTGGCGTACGGGTCGCCTTCTGCGTAAGAGCTCAGCACGTAGAATTCTCCGGTGTTTCGCAGCGATGCGAAGGAATCGTCTCCGGTATACGCGCCGACGTCCAGAACCTGGACGTGCTTGGGCATGCTGCCGAACGTGTCCGCAGCTAACATCGCCGCGGCAGCGCGATCTGAACGACGATCATGCCCGAACGCGTTGTCGCAGGCCGTGTGAAGCACGACTGAACGGTGGACGCCCGCTTGGACGACATCCACGCGAACCGGGATGCCGTAGCCGGCCCCTTTCTTGGACTCGTCGGAGCTTCGCAGATCCGGGCCCATGGTCACAGCGCGCAGAATCCGCGCACCGGGTAACGTGGCCTCGACAATTTTGCGCGTTCGCTCGGGACAACCCTCGAGCTCAGAGCAGGTTTGTTGTGGGACAGCTGATACATCAGTCACGTTCAGGCATTGCTTCACGTTGCGTGCCAAGCCCGGAGCGACGGGTGCGGGCGGATCGATTCACTTGTCCGGAACTGCCCGGGCGCGAGCTAACGCGGGACCACCTTCGAGGCGAACACTTTGCGTTCGCGGCTCTTCGGTCTTCCACGGAAACGGCGGAGTACACGGTGTAGCGCGCCCCGGCGCGGATCCTGCTTCCGTGGAGGCAGGTGACCATCATGCGATCCGCTGACCGAGACCACGACTCCCAGTTCCAACCAAAGTTCGGGGAGGTTCGCGACCCTGTTTGCGGCGCGCGCGTCGACCCACGGCTCAGCGCCGCAACGCGAATGCTCGCCGGAAAGAGCGTCTTTTTCTGCTCCAACCAGTGCCTCGAAAAGTTCGATATCAGTCCTCATCATTACGCCATCAAGGACAGCCGAGAGCCGCGGTGAGCACGAGCACCAAGGCGAACGGTATGAAATGGCGTGCCGACAGGATTAAAGCGACTGTCCTTGGTTACGCGTGGAGCGCAAAATGTCTAAAGACACGGCGCCAGCTTCGGCTCGGCCAGAGCCAAACCTGACCGCAGGCCCAGGCACGGCCTGGCTGACCTCCGCGGAAGCGGCTCGACGGCTCGCCGAGTACGGGCTCAATGATCCTGCCCCCAAGCAGCAACGCTCGCAGGCGGTCGAGCTGCTCTTGCAGTTCGCGAATCCTCTCGTAGCCATCTTGCTGCTGGCCAGCATCGTATCGGCGTTGGTCGGCGAGTTCGTCAGCGCCGCTATTGTCGCCGTGATCGTGACGCTCAGCGTGGCGATCAATTTCACCCAGACATTCCGATCGCAGCGGGCAGCTGAACGCCTGCGCGGCGCTGTTGCGCCAACGGCGACCGCACTGCGCGACGGAGTCTTCTCGGACATCCCGCGGGCGCATGTGGTCCCGGGCGACGTAGTTCGGTTGAGCGCGGGCGATCTCGTCCCCGCGGATGCTCGCCTGCTCAGCGCAAAGGATCTGCACGTTCAGCAATCCGCACTCACCGGCGAGTCGATGCCGGTAGGAAAGGAATTCAAGGCGGGCGACGAGTCCGACGCAACGATGGTGCTGCTCGGCACGTCGGTAGTCAGCGGCACGGCAACCGCGCTGGTTCTCGCAACGGGCCCAAGAACCGCGTTTGGCGACATTGCCACCCGACTTCAGACGCGCGCGCCTGAAACGGAGTTCGATCGAGGTATCAAGCAGTTTGGGGCGCTCATCATGAAGGCCGTATTCGGACTCGTGATGTTCATCCTCATCGTGCGCATCGGCACACATCGGAGCGCGTTCGAATCGTTGATCTTCGCCGTGGCGCTCGCCGTCGGTCTCACGCCCGAATTTCTGCCCATGATCACCTCGGTCACGCTGACCCGAGGCGCGGTAGCGATGGCCAAGCAAAAGGTGATCGTCAAGCATCTATCCGCGATCCAGAACCTCGGAAGCATCGACACCCTCTGCAGCGACAAGACAGGAACATTGACCCGAGGCATCATGACGTTCGACTCGTCTTGCGATGCGCTCGGCGGTCCGTCCGAAGCGCCGCTGTTCTTCGCGCGCTTGAACAGCAAATTCGAGACGGGGATCCGGAGTCCGCTCGACGCGGCGATCCTCGCTCGTCCCGAGTCTGCCGAATCTCTCGCATACTCCAAGATCGACGAAATCCCGTTCGATTTCGAGCGTCGGCGGCTGTCGATAGTGGTCGAAAAGCAGAGCACGCGCTGCCTTATCGTCAAAGGCGCGCCTGAAGGGATCCTCGCGTGCACCACCGCCTACGCCACGAGCACTGGACCTGACGTCGCTCTCACGGACGAAACTCGAACTCGAATCCGTGAAACTTACGAGGCGCTGAGCGCTCGCGGATTTCGCGTCCTCGCAGTAGCGACGCGGCAGGTGGCCACTAAACCCGCGTATGCCATCGAAGACGAAAGCGCTCTGATTCTCAGGGGGTTTTTGGCTTTCAGCGATCCGCCGCGCGCCGGAGCAAAAGAGGCACTGATTGCGCTCAAGCGTGACGGCGTACACGTGAAGATTCTCACGGGGGACAACGAGCTCGTAACCCGTCACTTGTGCAACCAGGTTGGACTCGATGCAGGGAAGATTCTCCTCGGCGATCAGCTCGAAGGGGTGAACGACTGGGCGCTAGCGCACGTGGCCGAACGGACCACGGTGTTCGCGCGCATGTCGCCCGCTCAGAAGAATAGGGTCATCCTCGCGCTGAAGCATCGAAGCCACGTGGTCGGCTACCTCGGCGATGGGATCAACGACGCTCCGTCGCTTCACGCCGCGGATGTCGGTATCTCCGTGGCATCCGCGGTCGACGTAGCCCGCGACGCGGCCGACATCATCCTGCTCGAGGAGAGCCTTTCCGTCCTGCACCAGGGCATCCTCGAAGGGCGACGAGCGTTCGGGAACGTGACCAAGTACCTGCTCATGGGAACGAGCTCGAACTTGGGCAACATGTTCAGCATGGCCGCGGCGTCCGTCTTTCTCCCCTTCCTGCCCATGCTTCCGACGCAGGTTCTGTTGAATAATCTGCTCTACGACCTCGCGCAGGTCACCATCCCGACAGACAACGTCGATTCCGAAGTAATCCGCAAGCCGCAGCGCTGGGACATCCGGACCATCCGCAATTTCATGCTGATCATCGGCCCGATCAGCTCGCTCTACGACCTTCTGACGTTCTTCGTGCTCCTCCACTTTTTTCACGCGGACGAGGTCCTCTTTCATACGGGATGGTTCGTCGAGTCTCTGGCGACCCAAACCCTCGTGCTCTTCGTGATTCGGACGCCCAAGAGTCCGCTCTCGAGCCGACCGAGTGTACCGCTTGCCATCACGACGCTTGCGATAGTGCTCGTTGGAGTCTTGTTACCGTATTCTCCACTCGCACCCGTCCTTGGTTTCGAGCCTCTGCCCGCCGGGTACTTCCTCTTTCTCATTTGCGCCACGTTCACCTACCTTGCACTCGTAGAGTTCGCGAAGCGCTATTTGCTGGCCAATGTTCACAAGGATCGACATCGAGCTCCGCTGGTATCCTCGGGAGGGCATTGATTGACAAGCTGCCGAGCGTCGGGATTCAGCCGTGGACGGCGCCAGATATCAAGATTCTACCACGTCGTAGTCCATTGCTTCGACCAGCCAGTGTGCGTACGTGAACGGCCCGGACTCGAGTTGCCAGGTTACCATCGCTTCGAACGGAACGCGCATTCCTGAGACGTTCCGCCAGTCGCGATACGTTCCACCCCAAGGGCGAAGGCCGCCCTTATCCATGCACCGTTCCGCAGTCATACCAACCGGCAAGCCGTCAGGACCGAACTCGAACGTTCCGGAGACCTGGCGCTCGCCGAAGCGCAGCGTCGCAACCGCGTGCGCCGCATCCAGCGCGGACCAAGTGACGTAGCGCTCGTCAAAGAGCGCAGTCGGGTACCAAACCATCTCTGCAAGCAGGCGCAACGCCGAGCCCTGGTCTAGCTCGGGACCCTGCGCGTCGGCGATCGTGATGGTCGAGTCGAGCAACACGCGCATGCTCCCGCGGCCGTCGATGGCCAGGTCACGCGCGTCTACCCAGATCCCTGGAGCCATTTGGATGCGCGCGCTCCACACGAAACCGGGCGGGTCGGAAGTGAAGAGTTGCTCTCCCCGAATCGGCAGGGGCTTCGAAGTAGCGCTCAGGCAGAACGTGCCACCGTGACGCAGCCTGAGCGTCTGGACCGGAGCTCGGTCGCCCAGCGCGAGCTCGCGATACCGCGTAACCAGTGGTGGCAGCTGCTCACCACCCTGACGGGGCGTTCTCGACGGCTTCGCAGCGACTAAGTCACGCATTTCTTGAGCAACTTGGCGCTTCCAACGTAACCGACTCACGTTGACGACGACGCCTGCGGCACTAAACACGGCGAACAAACTGAGGAGCACTAGCGGAGCCATCTTCGGCAGAGATGCATGAACCACGCCGTCATTGTCGAACGAGTGCGCGAAACAGCCCGTGACAAGGCGACCGCTTCATCCGGGCGCGCCTGCCCATTGCCAGTTGCGGATCTCTTCCAAATCTTGCCCGTACCTGTCGATGTATTGTTTGTGCTCGACCAACTTGTCCTTGAGCTGTTGTTTCAAGTAGACGCCCCGCGTGCCCAACTGTGGCACGCGATCGATCACGTCTATTGCTAGGTGGAAACGATCCAGCTCGTTTAGTACCGTCATGTCGAAAGGTGTCGTGATGGTCCCCTCCTCCTTGTATCCACGAACGTGAATATTACCGTGGTTGGTGCGTCGGTAAGTGAGCCGGTGAATCAACCAGGGATACGCGTGAAACGCGAAGATGACCGGCTTATCCACAGTGAAGAGCTGATCGAACTCCAGGTCGCTGAGGCCGTGCGGATGCTCCCTTTGCGGCTGCAACTTCATCAGGTCTACGACGTTGATCACGCGAATCTTCAGGTCGGGCAGGTGCTCGCGCAGCAGCGAGACGGCAGCAAGCGTCTCCAACGTCGGCACATCGCCGCTGCAGGCCATGACTACGTCGGGCGCAGCGCCCTGGTCGTTGCTGGCCCATTGCCAGATACCGATGCCCTCCGTGCAATGCTTGACTGCAACATCCATCTTCAACCACTGCGGCGCGGGGTGTTTGCCCGCCACGATGACGTTGACGTAGTGGCGACTCCGCAAACAGTGGTCCATGACCGAGAGCAAGCAGTTGGCATCCGGTGGGAGATAGACGCGCACGACCTCGGCCTTCTTATTCACGACGTGATCGATGAAACCTGGATCCTGGTGGGTAAAGCCGTTGTGATCCTGCCGCCAGACATGGGACGCCAGCAGGTAGTTCAAAGAAGCGACCTTGCGCCTCCACGACAGGCGCGAGGTGACCTTCAACCACTTGGCGTGCTGGTTGAACATCGAGTCGATGATGTGAATGAATGCCTCGTAGCAGTTGAAGACACCGTGCCGACCGGTTAGCAGGTAGCCCTCGAGCCAACCCTGGCACTGGTGCTCGCTCAACATCTCGACCACGCGTCCCGTGCGCGCGAGGAATTCATCGTTCGGTGCCGGCGCTCCTTCCCATTGGCGATCCGTCACTTCGAAGAGAGCTTCGAGACCATTGGAGAGAGTCTCGTCGGGACCGAAGACGCGAAAGTTTCGCTGCTCTGCGTTCAGCTTCGTAACATCGCGCAGGAATCGGCCGAGCACGTGCGTATCCCCAATGCCGCGCACGCCCGGCGGGGAGACCGCGACCGCGTAGTCGCGAAAGTCCGGCATCCGCAGGTCACGCAGCAGGACACCACCGTTGGCGTGTGGATTACTGCCCATGCGTCGATAGCCCTTCGGCGCGAGCTCTGCGAGCTCCGGCTTCAATCGACCCCGATCGTCGAACAGCTCTTCGGGACGGTAACTTCGCAGCCAGTCTTCGAGCAAACGCAGGTGTGCAGGATGGCTCGCGGGGTCGGCGATGGGCACCTGATGGGACCGGAACGTGCCTTCGATTTGCTGGCCGTCGACGAACTTCGGCCCTGTCCAGCCCTTCGGTGAGTCGAGTACGATCATAGGCCAACGCGGGCGCTCGACGCTGCCGCGGACACGAGCGTCTTGCTGGATCTCCTTGATTTTCTCGATCGCCGTTCCGAGCGCCAGGCCCATGGCCTCGTGCATCAGCGCGGGCTCATGCCCCTCGACGAAGTACGGCGTCCAGCCGTACCCCTGCAACAGTTGCGTAAGCTCCTCGCGCGTGATTCGAGCAAGCAAGGTAGGGTTGGAAATCTTGTACCCGTTGAGATGAAGGATCGGGAGCACTGCGCCATCGTTCGCCGGGTTCAGGAACTTGTTCGAGTGCCAGGCGGTGGCAAGCGGCCCCGTCTCCGCTTCGCCGTCTCCGACCACGCAGGCGACAATCAGACTGGGATTGTCGAACGCCGCCCCGAATGCGTGGCTGAGTGAATACCCGAGCTCGCCGCCCTCATGAATCGAGCCGGGACACTCGGGTGACGCGTGGCTGGGAATGCCGCCTGGAAAAGAAAACTGGAGGAACAGCCTGCGAAGGCCGTCCTCATCCTGGCTGATGTCGGGATAGATCTCGCTGTAAGTGCCTTCCAGGTACGTATTGCCAACGACGGCAGGGCCACCATGCCCAGGCCCGGAGACGTAGATCATGTCGAGGTCGTACTTCTGGATCACGCGGTTCAAGTGCACGTAGATGAAGTTCTGTCCCGGAGTGGTTCCCCAGTGGCCGAGCAACATGTGCTTCACGTCGTCGGGCGCCAAAGGACGCCTGAGCAGCGGGTTGTCGCGCAGATAGATCTGACCGACTGACAGATAGTTCGCGGCACGCCAGTAGGCATCCAGCTTGTAGAGCTGCTCCGGCGAGAATGTGTTGTCGTTCTTTGGGCTGGTTTGCAGGGGTGTCATCGTTTTGAGCCAAAGGCTTCGGTCATGGGGTTGCTGCCGCGGAGGGATGTTGCTGACGATGCGTTCGCGTAAGACGGAGGACCTTGACAATTTCGAGCACCGCGAGCGGCACAGCTGCGAGCACGAGCATCTCGACTGATTCCGCGAGCGGCACGAGAGACGTCTTGAAGAAGCCTCCGAGTGTGGTGCTGTGTTGGATCCAGACCTGGAAAGCGAACGAAGCCAGCACCACGAGCACGAGATTGACGTTCGTGCGCAGCGAGATGCGCCAGACTGGTTTGACTTCGCTACGCGCGCCCAATGCCCGCAAGAGTTCGGCAAAGACCAGAACCGAGAAGGCTGCTGTCCTTGCCGTCGCGGGGGTTTCCGTCCTCAAAGCGTGGAAGTAGGCTGCAAACGCGACGCCGCCGGTCAGGACGCCGGTCAGCAACATGGTGCGGAGGAAGCCTGCGTCGGCAATGCCCTGTGAGCGCGCACGCGGACCATGCTTCATGACGTCCCGGTCGATGGCATCGGTAGCCAAACACAGCGCTGGCAAGCCGTCGGTGACCAGGTTGATCCAAAGCAGATGAATCGGTAAGAGTGGGGCCGGAAGGCCCACGACCACGCAGACCGTCATCAGCAACAGCTCACCCGTGTTTCCCGCCAACAAGTACTGAAGTGTCTTCCTGATGTTATCGTAGATGCCACGACCCTCCTCGACTGCAGCCACGATCGTGGCGAAGTTATCGTCGGTGATGATCATGTCCGCCGCTTGCTTGGTGACTTCCGTGCCCGATTTCCCCATGGCGATGCCGATGTCAGCGCCCTTGATGGCTGGCGCGTCATTCACGCCGTCTCCGGTCATAGCCACCACGGCGCCATTCGCCTTGAGCGCGCGAACGATGCGCAGCTTGTGCTGGGCGGTAACGCGCGCGTAGACGGCCACGCCTGTGGCGCGTTGGTGCAGCTCCACGTCGGAGATCTCGTCCAGTTCTGCGCCAGTGACGACGACGGACCCGATTCCGACCTCCTGCGCAATGGCTGTGGCGGTGTCGGGATGGTCGCCGGTAATCATCACCACACGAACGCCGGCTGCGTGACAGCGTTCGACAGCTTCTTTG
>Ga0247764_1000265_pt1 | contig 18946 bp, 10 predicted proteins | sample UWRJL051202B4_FD_179932 | JGI IMG/M metagenome (GOLD analysis project Ga0247764, IMG submission 179932) | Plant litter microbial communities from Arlington Agricultural Research Station in Wisconsin, United States - UWRJ-L051-202B-4 | ecosystem: Environmental > Terrestrial > Plant litter >...
TTCGTTGAGCCAACCGGTCTTCGCGAACGGCATGATCTCGAGTCCGTCGGCTGCCTTGGCTACGCCCAGCGATACGGCTTGCCCGCCGACCACGATGGCGAGCCGCGTCTTTGCACCGCGCTGATGGACTCGTCCCGACACGTCCCAGACGTCACTCTCCGATTCGATCACTCCATCCGTCACTTCGCCCTTGTGGCGAAGCCGAGCCTTCGCGCGGAAATCACCCAGGCTCACGAAGCGCGGGATAAGGTCACTGATTATCTCTTTTTCAGCGAGGGCCTCCAACACGGGCTCCAGATCTTTGGCTCGCATGCTGCCGGAAGCGTCGAGCTGACTCGGGCTGCCGTCGCTGAACGCGACCGCGCCGTTCGTGAGATCGAACCACCACGCGTTGATCTGCTTGTCGCCGGCGCGCATGCCCGCATCCCGCAGCGAAAATCGGATGTTCTCCGCCTTGTACTGGCCGAGTTTGGGATTGAGCTGCAGCTGGGTTTTGAGCGCCGCGTTGCTATGAATTCGAACGCCGGCGGCGTCCATCGTTACGTCTTCGAACGCGAACTCCAGCGGCCCGCGTAGCCAGTACTTGTCATCCAGGTCCAGCTTGAGCGCGCCGCGAGCACGGCCGCCTCGACCCTCGAGCGGCGCCTTCTCTGGCAGAGCGGCGCTCACGTCGTCGAGGTCCAGGGACAGGATGCTTGGCATGCGAACGCTCCCGCGCTGAAACTGGGTCGCGGAAGTCAGACGGATGCGGTCCAGCACCAGCTCTTCCTGGTGACCTAGGAGCTGCAGCGTGAACTCGCGATCCTTGCGGGCAAGCGAGACGTAGCTCGCCTTCGCCTCGGTGCGGAGCAGCGGCAGCGGCTGCGCCGTATCCTTGTGCTCGCCGGCGCCGTCGAAGCGAACCTGCAGATCCGTATCGACTCCGAAACCCTCTCCGCGGAGGCGCACCGCATCCGTCTGGAATTCGAGATGACTCTTCGGCCCCAGCCAACCCTTATCCATGTACAGGTCCAGCGTGAGCGGGCCGGCGCCGCGGCTGACTTCGACGCCGGGCGTGTAAGCACTGACGTTTGCCAGAGAGACCACGTCTGCGCGCAGATTCGTGCGCGCGGTCACGAACTCCAGGAAGCCGACATCCGCGTGTTCGTTCGGGTTCACGCGCGGGATTTCTGCCGTGATTTGACCGCGGAAGTTGCGCGCGATCACGTGGTCTGCACCAAAACGCAGCTCCCCAGGTCCGAGGTCCTGCACAGCCGTGCTGACCTCCATCGTGTTGGGTCCGACCACGAAACCACCGCGCAGGCGCCCATCGCCCAGGTAGCGATACTCGAAGAACCACAGCTCCCGAACGCTGACATCGATGCCTTCGATCTGAACGGTGTACTCACTTTCGCGCGGCTCAGCCGGCGCGGCGGAGGGCGCGTGCACCGTATTTTTTCCAGGTAAGCCAGGCAAGGGCGGGTACGCTGCCAGCCGCCGCTCGATACCGCGCGGGTCCTTGACCTGCACGCGCATCTGATACTGGACGTTGCTGGCGTTGAGCCGCGTGACGTGAACTCGGCGCTTTATCAAGTCGCGCAGTCGAATGTCGACCAGGAAGTCATCTCCCGCCAGGGAAAATTGAGTCTCGCCATTCGCCAAGATCTTCACGTGTTTTGCGTGCACGAGCCCTGGCCACAAAGTGTAGGCAGGCTTGGAAATCTCGACGAGCAGATCTTCTGAACGGAGGAAGCGTTCCACCAATCCGGTGCTGAGCGCCAACGTCCCAAGCACCGGATAGGCTGCAAGCAACAAAAGCAGCCCCACGATCCAGGGCCACCTGCGCCGGCGTGGGCGCTCGGTCGTTGGCCGCTGTGTCTGTCCACGATGCAGTCGACGCTCCACGCGCTCCGTAGCCGAACGCAGCCTCCAGCGCAGCCGTTCCCAGAGTGAGCCCGAGCCGGGTCGTGGTGGAACGTTGCTTAAGCTAGAGGGCTCGGCTTGCGCCATGATGGCGGGACTGATGCAAAGCGAGAGCCAGCGTCGAAGGCCGGGGCAGTCCTGGGAAAATCTCCGGAAACGCGACAAAGTGCTACGAGTGCGCTGATGCGTGTGGCAATTAGCGTGCTCCTGGTAGCCATGGCTTGCGCGAGCAGGGCGCCGTCGACGCCTGCGCCGGTCGCAAGCTCGGCTGATTCGGATCGAGCTCAGGTCACGACGTCGCTCATCGGGCGCGAGCCATTCGATCCGGCGCGCGACGCGACCTGGGCCATCGCCATCGCCAAGGAGGAGATAGCGGACAGCGCGTTCGCGTGTCGCGCCGGCGAAGTAATCTGGGGAAGATTCTTCGAAGCTGCACGCAGAAGCTGGCTTCTTCCCGTCGCGTGCAGTTTCGATCGCCCCGCGCGTTTCAACGACGAGGTCGAAGTCAGCTTGACGACAGGACGTAACTTCGTCGTTGGCCGCCGCTCTCGCCGGACTTACATCGCCGAGCTTGCTGGGTTCTCCACGGACTTCGAAGGTTCGCGCGACACCGAGTTCAAGCTGGTCTTGTCTGGTGTCGACACGGACGTCGATCTGTTGTGCGAACTCACGACGATGGAAGTCGAGGGCTACGCTGAAGCCAATCTGGCGTTGCTCGATCTGTCTGCGAGCGCGGCACCGCGCAAGTTGCTGGCGAGTTTACCGCACCCGGCTCGACACATCGAAGCCAGTCTCGCTGGCGCCGCCCTGCTGGTTTCCGCGAGGGATGATGAAGGGGGGAGTCGCGAATACGAACTGCGCTATGCGAACGGACGCGTAGACGTTCGCGGTCGTCCGCGTTGAAACTGTGGTGGGTCCCGGGCGGTTACGAGCGGCGACGGACCCAACCAAAAAGCTCTGCCGAATCTAGGGTCGGAACCCGGACGGGCAGGGGATTAACGCGGCGTGACGCGCGGCGCCGGGGCGGCGGCGCTGACGGCGTCCGTCACGCAGGAAGCTTCCAGCGCTGGCGCGGCAAGGAATGTCTACGAGACATTGACTTTCGCGTTGGAAGCCTGGAAGGGGCCCGAGCGCCAAGTGCGAAAAAACCTACGCAAATGGCCGCCACTGGCCGTTCGGTCATGCGGCTTGCTCCAGTGGTCGCGTAGTGTTACGACGCGCACCATCGTAATACCATGTCGCGCCGTTCCGCAATGCGCGCCTGGCCGCCACAGGTGTCGCTTGGAACTCTGCCTGGCATACGAGGAAGCAGTCAATGAGTACGTCCCGTTCCGCCGATGTGTTGGGCCAAGCGCTGGAAGCCGCAATGGCAGAAGCGCGCAGCGTGCTGTCGAAGGCGCCTCCGGCGGAAGTCTCGCGCGGTAACACGCGTTTCGTTCCACCGCCATTGACGCAGACGCCAGGGGAAGAAGCTCCGGACGGTTGGGGTTTCAAGGACACTCGCTTCGAAGCCCAACCGAGCGGCGCAGTCGTGCTCACCGGCGGCCGTTACGAGATCAGCAACGTCGCCCTGCCGAACTTGATGCCGTGGATCGCCAAGCAGCTGGCCGCGCCGCTCGGTTACGACAATCAACATCAGCCGCACTATCCGCCGCCCACGCCGGAGCCGGTACGTTCGCCGGAGCTGCTGCAGGAGCTCGAATCCTTTCTGAAGCCGGACCAGGTCTCCGATGATCCGCTGGTGCGCTTGCGCCGCGGCCACGGCCACACCGGCGCAGAGATCTGGGCGATCCGTTACGGCAAGCTGGATCGCGTGCCGGATCTGGTGGTGTTCCCGGCGTCGCATGAAGAGGTCGAGAAACTGGTGTCAGCGGCGACGCGACACGGCGCCTGTCTGATCCCGTTCGGCGGTGGCACCAACGTCACCGACGCGCTGCGCGTCCCCGTGAACGAGCGCCGCTGCGTGGTGGCCGTGGACATGCGGCGCATGAACCGCGTGCTCTGGATCGATCCGACGAATCGTATGGCCTGTATCGAGGCCGGCGCGACGGGCAAACAGATCACCGACGCGCTGAGCGCGCACGGCTACACCATGGGCCACGAGCCGGACAGCTTGGAGTTCTCCACGCTGGGCGGCTGGATCGCCACCAACGCCAGCGGCATGAAGAAGAACCGCTACGGCAATATCGAAGACATCGTGCTGGACATGCAGATCGTGACGGCGCATGGCGTCGTGTCGCGACCGCAAGTGGGTCCGCGCGAGAGTATCGGCGTGAACCCGAAGGCGTTCATGTTCGGCAGCGAAGGCAACTTCGGGATCGTCACTTCGGCGACCGTCAAGATTACGGCGCAGCCGGACGTGCGTCGCTACGGCAGCGTGGTGTTTCCGACGTTGTCGCGCGGCCTCGCGTTCCTCTACGACTTGCAGCGCTCTGGGGCTACGCCGGCCAGCGTGCGCTTGATGGACAACACGCAATTCCAGTTCGGTCAGGCGCTGAAACCCAAGGCGCACGGCAAGGCCGCCGCCTGGAAGAGCACGTTGGAGAAGTTGCTGGTGACCAAGCTCAAGGGCTTCGATCCCCAGGAGCTGGCCGTGGCCACCGTCGTGTTCGAAGGTGGCCGCGAAGAGGTCGCCTTCCAGGAAGAGGTCTTCTATCGCCTGGCGAAGAACCACGCTGGAATCAAGGCCGGTGCCAAGAATGGCGAGCGCGGGTACCAGCTGACCTTCAGCATCGCCTACATCCGCGACCTGGCGTTTTCCCACTGGTCCATCGCCGAGAGCTTCGAAACCAGCGTGCCGTGGAGCCGGGCCCAGGAAGTTTACGAGCGCGTCAGGTCCCGCGTGCGCCGGGAGCACGAGGCGCGGCGGCTACCCGGCAAGCCGTTCTTTTCCGGGCGGTTTACGCAGGTTTACCCGACGGGTGTTTGTATCTATTTCTATATGGGCTTTTACGCCAAGGGCGTGGACGACCCGGTCCGCCAGTACGCGGAAATGGAGCACGCCGCTCGCGAGGAGATCTTGGCAGCCGGTGGCTCGTTGTCGCACCATCACGGGGTCGGCAAGATCCGGCAAGACTTTCTGCGCGATGTGTACTCGGAAGCCTCCCTCACCCTCTCTCGCGAGGTCAAACGAGCGGTGGATCCGCAGAACCTGTTCGGCGCAGGCAACCACGGTGTGAGCGGCCTCGTGCAATTGGATGTCTAACATGGGTAAACACGTACTGTTGACCGGTGTCACTGGCTTCGTTGGCAAGGTCGTGCTGGCGGAGATGCTCAGGCGTCAGCGCGAGCTCGACATCGACGTCATCAGCGTGCTGGTGCGGCCCCGCCCGGAGCGGGACGGCCGCGTGCAGACGCCGGAGGATCGCTTCAACCGTTCCGTGGTGCGCTCGGAGGTCTTCCGCAGCGCGCCCGCCGATTGGCGCAAGAAGGTCCAGGTCGTGTCGGCGGATCTGGAGCAGGACCGTTGCGGGATCGAACCTGCGGTGCTTGCGGATCTGCACGCGCGCGTCACCCACGTAATTCATTGCGCGGCCAGCGTGGATTTCGATCTGCCCGTGCGCGTTGCCGCTTCGGCGAACATCGACAGCGCGCTGAACGTGCTGGAGTTGGCGCGCGGCTGCACGCAGCTGGTCACCATGGTGGACGTGTCGACCGCGTACGTCACCGCCTGGCACGACGGCCCGATCTTCGAGCGCTTGGCGCACTTGCCGCGCGACGCGAGCGAGCTGCATCGCTGCATCAACGACGGCTCTCGCACGGAGCAAGAGCTGCTCGGTGAGTCGGGTCACCCGAACACGTACACGTACACCAAGTGCATCGCCGAGCATTTGCTCAGCGAACGGCGCGGTCACGTACCGCTGGTGATCGTACGTCCCAGCATCATTTCCGCGGCTTTCCGCGATCCGTTCCCGGGCTGGATCGACAGCGCGGCGGCCTTTGCGGGTTGTTTGATGTTCAGCGGCCTTGGCCTGGTGAAGGCCTGGAACGCACATCCCGACGTGCGCCTGGACGTAGTGCCAGTGGACGTCGTCTCCAGCGTGATCTTGAAGGCGGCGTTCGTGGCGCCGAAGCCGCTTCCGGGTCAGCTCGTGCCGATTCATTTGGCGACGATGGGTTTGTCGCGCGCGATGCGCGCGGACCTCTCGGCGCAGACCACGGTGCAATTCTTCCGTGAGCGGCCAGGCGCGAAGCAGCTGCCCTCCGTGTTCATCGGTCAGAAGCGTCACGGCTTCGATCGTGAAGACTTGGTGCGGCGCGCGCTGCCGATGAGCGCGCTGCGCGGCTACTACGCGCTGACTCAGAAAGACCAGAAGAAGAAGCGCGTCGAAAAGCTGGACGACAAGCTGCGCTACATGAACGCGGCGTTCGGCTACTTCACGAATCACACCTTCGATTTTCGTCCCGCGGAGCCGCCGGAGCTGCCCGGCTTCACGCCGCACGGCTACATCGACATCGTCAATCGCGGGATGTATCGCCACCTGCTGAACAACGACGAGACGCGTATGCCGCTCGCCGGTCGATCGCACAACGACGCGCGGGATGATCTGCGTTGGGCAGCGGAGAAGCCGGACGGCTCGCTCACCATTCGCGCGTTTGGGTTATCGCTGCGCAAGACACTGCGCCGCTGCGCTTCCAGCGTCACCTTCGACCGGCCTTCGTTCGAGCGCGCGGCAGCCAAGACCTCGCCCGACACGCTGTTCGTGCTGGCCCCGTCCCACCGCAGTTACCTGGACTTCTTGCTCACCAGCTACCTGTGCTTCCAGCATCCCGAGTTCGGCATTCCCATGCCGCATATTGCGGCTGCAGAGGAATTTTCCAAGATTCCACTGGTCGGACAAATCCTGCGTAAGTCGAAGGCGTTCTTCATTCGTCGCGGGGTAGGGCGCGCCACACCGGAGATCGGCGCCGAGCTCAATCGCGTGGTGGAGGACGACGGTTCGTTGATGTTCTTCATCGAAGGGCAACGCAGCCGTTCGCGCCGCACCTTGCCGCCGAAGCGCGGTTTGCTGCGGGCGCTGCAGGCTACGGACCGCAATTTCACGGTGATTCCGATCGCGATCTCTTACGAGCGCCTGCCGGAAGAAGATGCCTTCGAGCGCGAACTCGCTGGCGGTGCTCGCTCGCGTACGGCGCTCACACCGCTGCTGCGGTGGTTGTCCGAGCTGGCTAAAAATCGCATCGAACTCGGCAATATTCACCTGGCGTGTGGCACTCCGGTGGAGATGGACCAGCACTCGGACGTCCCGACGGTTGCTCGCCAAATCGTGGCGGAGCAACAGCGCAGCATGGTGGTGACCAGCTTCCACCTGCGGGCATTCCTGTCCGGAGTCGATCTGCCGGACATCGACGAGGCGTGGCTGACCCAGGCGATCGAGAAGCGCGGCGGACGCGTATTGTCGAGCAACACCAGCCTTACGGCTGAATGTTCGTTCAGTATGCGGCAGAGCCTTTGCAACCAGTGGATGCACTGGTTTTATCCGGATGCCCTCCGCTATTTCCCGCAAGATTCCGCGGTTCGCCACCACATTGCTCAACACGGTTGGGCCGAGCCCAAGGCCGCGCGCGGCGAGCATGATCCGCGCACGGAGCAGCTCGTCCGCGCGTTGTTCCGCACGGTTCAGGACGACTACGCTCTGGTCGCCAAGCACATCTCGGAGTTCCCGCCCGCGGCGCCGAAAGATCCGATCGTGATCGCCAAGCAGAACCCGCAGGCCTACCTGCCGCACATTCAGGATGCGCTCGGTCTGCTGGAAAACGCGGTGGGCTCGGGCTCACTCGGTAGTAACGGCTGGGCCCTACCGGAAACGAACGGCGTTCGCATGAGCCGTGGGGGTGTGGCGTGACGTCGTCGGTGTTGGTTACCGGCGCGACGGGCTACCTGGGCCGGCACCTACTGGGCGCCCTGCAGCGTCAGAATCAGCCGGCGCTCGCGCTCGTTCGCAAGCTCAGTGACTGGCAGTCTCTCCCCTGGAGTAACGAGGTGGAGCAGGTGGTCCCGGTCGAGGGCAGTCCCTTGGCCCCTCGCGCTTGGCGCGACGCCCCGCAGCTCAGTAACGTCCGCACCATCATTCACGCCGCCGGCGTGGTGCGTCATTCCCGCAACGACGCTCGCGAAGTCGACGAAATGAACGAGGTCAACGTGCGCGGCACGTTGCGCATGGTGCAGGCTGCCAAGGCGCTCAAGGCGCGTATGGTGTTCGTTTCCAGCTCCGGGACCGTGGGATGCTTCCGCTTTCCGGACTTGGCCGCTGATGAGGACGCGCCGTTTGCCGAAGAGCTGGCCGGGCGCTGGCCGTACTACGCCTCGAAAATCCGCGCAGAACGCGAGGCGCGGCGTCTGGCCGAGCGGATTGGCGTGGAGTTGGTGATTGTCCGGCCCCCGGTCATGTTGGGTCCTGACGACCATAAGATGCGATCCGTGGGCCACGTGCTGCGGGTCTTGGACGGCAAGCTCCCCGCCGTGCCGCAGGGCGGCATGCACTTCACGGACGTTCGCGACGCCGCCTCCGCCATTGCTCGCATCCCAACGCTGGACGTGGCTCGACCGATCTATCACTTGCCGGGCACGGCTTCGACGCTGGCGGAGTTTTTCCGGATGGTGAACGAGGTCTCCGGCACGAAAGCGGTGAGTCGTTCGATCCCGCGCTGGACTACCCGTGGTTTGGCCAAAGTCAGCGCGCTTGCCAGCAAGCGACCGAAGTGGCTTCCCGATCCGGTGATCTTGGAGATGAGCACGCGCTTCTGGGGCCTCACCTCGCTGTTTGCGCACGAGCTGGGCTACGCGCCACGGCCTGCGCGGCAAACCTTGGCAGACACGGTAGCTTGGTTGCGTTCGGTTAAGACCGAACATGCGCATTCTGACAGCCGCGTAACCATTAGTGTGAACGTACCCGCATCGTGAAAATCGCGTCAGCGTCGCGCTGATTTTGCCGAAGTCCACGAGTACGGCAAACGCACGACAGAGACGGATTCTCATCCTCGTGCAACGCTTTGCGATGATCCGACCATCCGCGTCGTGCAGTGCTCGTGTATACTGAGCAGGCGCTGCGGCGCTCCTCATTTTGGTTGTTTGGGGAAGACGCGGGCACGTTTGTCGCGAGGCAACAGGATGAACCTACATTTTCCCAGCACCCGTGATCGCTCCTCGCTTCGCGAACGCTGGTCGAAGTCTTGGGCTCAGCCCTTGGCGCTGCCGTTCTGCGTGTGTCTGACGCTCTTGTTTGCGTTCGCCTGCAGCGGCGCCCACCCCAGCGTGGGGGGTGGTGGCTCTGGCGGTTCGTTGACGAGCGGAGGCACGTCGAACACGAGCGGCGGAAACAGCGCGGGAGGCGCGAGTGCGCAGGGCGGCCGAACGATCATGATCCCGCCCGGCAACTCCGGAGCTTCCGGGATGAGCTCGGAGTGCATCACCGACTGCAAACCCAAGGGTGGTCAGTGGTGCGGAGTGATCGGCAACAATTGCGGCAGCACGTTCACCTGTCCGGCGTGCGAAGGCGACTGGACCTGCAAAGAGGGCTTGTGTGTCGGCGGTCCCAGTTGCACGCCCAAGAAGTGCGACGACGGGGACAATCGTTATTGCGGGACCATCGGTGACGGCTGCGGCGGTACACTGAAATGCGGTGACTGCCCAGACGGTGGCACGTGCGGCGGTGGTGGGATCGAGAGCTTGTGTACGGTCCCGAACTGCAAGCCTTTCACCTGTGAAGATCCAGAATCCAAAGGTCGCTACTGCGGCGATATCGGTGACGGCTGCGGCGGTTTGTTGAAGTGCGGAGATTGCCCAGAAGGCAAAGCTTGCGGCGGCGACGGAACCCCGGGCGTATGTCCCGGCGCCGTCCGCTGCGAACGTTTGCAATGCGTGGTGGCGCAGGATGACTGCCCAGAGGACTCGAAGACCACGCTGACAGGAACGGTCTACGACCCCGCCGGCAAACTTCCGCTCTACAACGCGCTCGTCTACATCCCCAATGATCCGCTGCCGCTGCCCGCAATTCCGGATGGCATCAAGTGCGAGAAGTGCGCCGCGGCTGCGGCGGGGTCGCCCCTCGCGGCGGCGCTGACGAAAGTGGATGGCACGTTCACGCTCGAGGGGGTTCCGTCGGGCACGGATGTCCCTCTAGTGATTCAGGTCGGCAAGTGGCGACGTGAGGTCAAGCTGGACACGACCATCAACAAGTGCGCGATGAACGCGCTGACGAACAAAGAGCTCACGCGTTTACCCAAGAACAAGAGCGAAGGCCACATCCCGCGTATCGCCGTAACCACGGGCGAGCGCGACGCCTTGGAGTGCTTGCTCCGACGCATTGGCGTGGAAGACAAAGAGTTCACGACCGACGCCGGAGACGGGCGCATCCACCTGTACGCCGGTGGCAGCGCGACCGCGTCAGTCCCGACTATGGGTATGGGCATGGGCACGAGGGTTACCCGAGCCGGATCGGGAACGGACAGATTCGCGGCTCCCCTAGGCAACGCCGTCTTCCCACCGGCCTCTTCGTTGTGGTCAAGCCAGGACAAGATGAAGCAGTACGACATCGTCGTATTGTCGTGCGAGGGAGGCGAGCGAGCCGCGGAGAAGCAACCGCATCTCGCGAATATGCTCGCCTACATGAATGGCGGCGGTCGTGTGTTTGCCGATCACCTGCATTTCTATTGGATACGTTCCGGCGGTGCCGATTTGCGGGCGACCGCGGACTGGCTTGGAGATCGCGGGGATCTGACGACACCCACGCTCGCGAAGATTGAGACCTCGTTCCCGAAGGGCGCCGCTCTGGCTGACTGGCTGGTGCTGACGGGCGCATCCACCATGCGCGGAGAGATCCCGATCTACGACGGGCAGTACGCCGTTGCCAGCGTGAATCCCCCCACTCAAAGCTGGATCTTCAAAGACGACGCCACCGAAAACACCACGAGAGTGGACCCCGCGGTGCAGTACTTGAGCTTCGATACGCCGGTGACGGCCCCCGCTGAGAATCAGTGTGGGCGGGTGGTGTACACGGACATCCACATCGCCTCGCTGGTCAATCCTGCGGGTCAGCCGCCGTTGGGCGGCGACACGTCGGCTCCAACTACTATGGACATGGGCGATGCCGTCGGCAGCCCGGGCACGCCCTTCCCGAGCGGTTGCAGCGCGAACGACATGTCACCCCAGGCCAAGGCCCTGGAGTTCCTGTTCTTCGATCTCTCCTCCTGTGTCGATGTCAACGTCCCGCCTCCGGTGATCGCGCCTCCGGCAACGCCGCCCCCTCCGGTCTCTGCGCCTCCGCCGCCTCCGCCGCCCCCGCGGCCCCCACTCTGATCGGACAAAGCAAAACGAGGGCGCTCAGTTGAGCGCCCTCGCTGCATTTCAGGCTCTGATCTGGGAACCCTACTTCTTGGGAGCGGCGCCGCTCATGTTGTTGAAGAAGCGGAACAGCTCGCCGCCGGTGGAGAACACCAGGGTGTCGTTTTCGCCCACCACCTTGGCGTAGGTCTCCATGGTCTTTACGAACTCGTAGAGGCTGCGAGCCTCGGCGGTCGGCGAGTAGGAAGCGGCGTAGATGCTGGTGGCCTTGGCGTCCGCGTCACCGCGGATCTCCTCCACGGCCTTGTAGGCTTCGGATTCGATCACGCTCAGGTCACGCTCCTTGTCGCCGAGGATCTTGGCGGCTTCACCGGCGCCTTCGGAGCGGAAGCGCGACGCGATCTGCTGGCGCTCGGAGATCATGCGCTCGTAGATCTTCTCCACCACGCTGGGGTTGTAGTTGATGCGCTTGAAGCGCACGTCCAAAAGTTCGATGCCGAACTCTGCCAACTTCGCTTTGGCCGCCAGCTCGATTTCGTGTTCGATGAGCTTGCGACCCTTGCGGATGGGGTGAAGCACGCCGATGCGGCTGGTGGTCTCGCCCCCGTCCGCGATGGAGTCGTCGCGCACGGGTTGACGCTCCTTCGTGGTGCGGATCACTTCGATCAGGTCGTGCTTGGCGATGGCATTGCGCGTTTCGCTGCCCAGGATGTCATCCAGGCGCGACTGGGCGCTGCGTTCGTCGCGCAGCCGTCGGAAGTATTCGAGTGGGCGAGCGATCCGCCAGCGCGCGAAGGCGTCGACCGAGATGTAGAGCTTGTCCCTGGTCGGCATTTCGCTGCGCGGTCCGTCCCAGCCCAGGATTTGTTTGTCGATGCGGTTGGCCTCCTGAATGAAGGGCAACTTGAAATGCAGGCCGGCCTCGGTCACGGGCTCCAAGCTCGGCTTGCCGAATTGCGTGACGATGACCTGTTCGGTCTCCGACACGGTGTAGCTGGCGGACAGCGCGGTCAGCGCGACCACGCCCAAGAACGCCAGGACCGCGAAGCGTACGCCGATGTTCATTGTGCCCCCGCTTTGCCGAGACCAGTCAGCGAGTTCAGGTTCAAGAGCGGTAAGCTCTTCACGCCTTCGTCGACGATGATCTTGTTCTTCACCTGAGGTAGCAGGTTCGCCATGGTCTCCAGGTACAACCTGCGCCGCGTGACCTCCGGCGCCTTGACGTATTCTGCGAGCAGCGCGTTGAACTTGGCCACGTCACCCTCCGCCTCGTTGACGCGCTTCTTGGCGTAACCCTCCGCCGCGCGGATGTTCTGCGCCGCCGTGCCTCGCGCGTGGGGGATGGATTTGTTGTATTCGCCATTCGCGACGTTGATGGCCCGCTCTTTCTCCTGCTGGGCTTGATTGACTTCGTTGAACGAAGCTTGCACGCGCTCCGGTGGGTTCACGTTCTTGAGCTGAACTTGGTCGATCTTGATGCCCATGTGATAGGACTTCACTAGATCCTGCAGCCGCTGCAGCGCCTCCACCTCGACCTCTTGGCGACCGATCGTGATGACTTCGTCGACGGTGCGATCACCGACGACTTCGCGCATGACGTTTTCGGAGGCATCGCGCAGCGTGGCGTCGGCTTGACGCACGTTGAACAGATAGTGGTCGGGACGCTCGATACGATATTGCACTACCCATTCCACCAGCGCGACGTTCAGATCGCCGGTGACCATGGCCTTCTCCTCGCCCCATTCACTCTCGGGCGACGCTTGCCAGGGGTTCGAAGTGCCCGGCGTACCGAAGCCGAATTCCTGCTTTAGTTGTCGGCGCACGGGGACGACCGCGACGGCGTCCACACCCAGCGGGATCTTGAAATGCAGCCCCGGAGGCACCACGCGACTGAAGCGACCGAAGCGTAACACCACCGCCTCTGACTCTGCAGGAACCGTATAAAATCCGGTCCAAACCAAGAGCGCCAGTCCGACCAGAAGTAGACCGTTCCTTATCCATGCGCCTGCGGGCATTTCAAAGCTCGGTATTTGCCCGCGTTTAGCGAGAGCCATGCGTTGTCCTCATGAGAAGACGAGGATAGCATCGGCGTGATCCCGCAGGCTCAGCAAAACTGAGGTAGCGCGGCGATACGCGCGAGTGCGTCGCTCGGTGCATCGTCGGGGAACGGCGCGCCCGAGCGCGTCAAGCGATCGACGAAACGTCGCGTGAGCGGTTCGCTCAGATCGTTCACGTCGACGGCTGCCAGCGTACTTGGCTTACCGCCGGTGATCGCAGGGCCGTAGCCCACGGCAAATCCCGCCAAAAGCAGCGCGGAGCGCACACTGGTTGCGGCGCTGTACGTGTGCAGTGTGGCACCCGCGCGGCAGCGCGCCCGCGCCGCTTGGAACGCGCGCAGGGTCCACAGCTCCGGTGTTCTGCGACGCGAGAAGGGATCCCAGAACACGACGTCTGCCGCGAGATCACGGAGCAGCAGCAGGCTGTCCGGGAGTTCACCGACCTGCAGACGCCAACCGAGATTCGCGCCGCCCGTCTGGCCCGAGCGCAGCAATTCGCTGGCGGCTGCGCGCGCTGGCGGGTCGAAGCCGAAAGCTTCGGCGTGAGCCGGATCGAGGGCGAGCTCGAGTGCGGCCGTCGTGCGATCGAAGCTTACGATCTGCAGTGCGCGCCGTCGCGTTTCTAACGAACGGGTAAGGTTCCAAGCGGCGATGGCGTTGGAGCCTGCGCCCAGCCCCACATCCAGGACCACGACCGGCTGCTCGCCTGGCGCCATCAAGCGCGCGGCGAGCCGCGATGGTTCCACGTACAGAGCGCGCGCTTCCGTGAGCGGACCGATGCGCGGGTGCATCACTTCGCCGCTGATGCGATCCAGCACCGCTTTGTCGCCGGATTGTGTGAGCACGATCTCGCAATCGAGCGTCATTCGGCGCTCGCAGCCTGGCTCGGGACGCCGAGCGTGGGCGCGTTGTGTTCGTGGCGATCAATCATCTCCAGTTGCTCGCGTGCGAACGCGGCGTAGCGTCCCTCGCGGATGGCTTGTCGCGCCGCGCTCATCAGGCTCAAGTAGTGGTGCAGGTTGTGGATCGACACCAGACGCGGTCCGAGAGGTTCGCTGCACTTGAACAGATGGTGCAGGTACGAGCGCGTGAAGCGCTGGCAGGTCGAACAGCTGCAGCGCTCGTCGAGCGGTCGGTCTGCCGTGTGGCATGCGGAGCGCGTGATGCGCACGCGGCCCGTCGAGGTGAAGGCGGTGCCTTGCCAAGCCAGGTGCGTCGGCAGCACGCAGTCGAACATGTCGATCCCAGCGCTGATGGCCGTCAACAGATCGGGCGGAGTGCCAACACCCATCAAATAGCGCGGCCGTTCTGCGGGCAGAAGCCCCGCTGCGAACTGCGTGATCTCCTCGCGCTGACTGCGTGTGTCGCCGACGGCCAACCCCCCGAGCGCGAAGCCATCGAACGGCTGCGCGCGCAAAAAATCGGCAGATTCTCGGCGTAATTCTGGCACGACGCCGCCCTGGACGATGGCGAACAACGCCTGCTCCGGGTTCGTGCGCGCAGCCAAGCTGCGAAGGGCCCAGCGATGCGTGCGCTCCATCGCTTGCCGCATGGCGCTCGCATCCGAGGTCGAGTCCAAACAGACGTCGAGCACCATCATGATGTCGGAGCCGATCGCCGTTTGCATCTCAATGGAGCGCTCTGGCGAGAGCAGGTAAGAACGTTGATCCACGTAGCTCTTGAACGTGGCGCCGCGTTCGCTGATCACGCGGTCACCGGCCAAGGAGAAGATCTGGTAGCCGCCCGAGTCGGTGAGGACCGGCGAGTCCCAACGCATGAAGCGATGGATGCCGCCGACGCGACGAAACAGCTCCGGCCCTGGTCGCAGCAGCAGGTGATACGTGTTCGCCAGCAACACGTTGGCGCCCACTGCACGCAGATCGTCGGGGTCCAAGCCGGTGACGGTGGCTCGCGTCCCGACGCACATGAAAGCGGGTGTCTCGACGACTCCGTGGCGCGTCTCCAGCAGCGCGCAGCGAGCGCGCGAACTCGGGTCCGTCGCGGTGATTTGGAAAGGTAGGCTCATGAGCCGCTCAGCTATAGCTGGTTGCCTCTAAAACGCCCCAGAGGGACATGCGCGCCACGCTCGAATCCATGCCGGCCGGAGTATTTCCGGTAGATTTACAGGCCTGCCATCGCGGTATTTCGCGAATGACAGGTCGCTAAATTGCCCCGGGGCAATTGGCACGCTGCCTGCAGTGTGGGTGGCCAACGCTTGCGTGAGTGGAGTCGGCGCGACTCGTCCGCGAAGCGTTTAACCCCCAATGCCCTCAAGGAGGACACCATGAATCGTGTTGCCGCAGCCGCAGTCAGCCCCATCGATGTGGAGTGGCTGACAGTGTCCGAGCGTCGTCCTTGCCCGATCTGTGGCAACCACGCAACTTGCAGTACGCACGCGAGCCAGTCCTTCGCTTCTTGCATCAAACATCCTTCGGAGTGGCCGCTGACGAACGGCGCCTGGCTGCACCGTCTGCCGCGTGATCCGGAAGAAAGTGGACCGGTCGCGACTTGGGAACTCGTCTCCGCTAACGACGCCCAGAACGATACCGTGGTCGCAGACATTCACGGCTAACGCTCGGAAAATATGACCTCTGTCAACGAGGACTCGCAGCGGCCACTAGAGCCGGGGTGCCCCGGTCTGCGCGCTTCCGAGCGCTGGGACCGTCCTTCCGCGCTGCGCGGTGAGCTCTACACAGCCGAGCGGCTGGCGGAGCACGCCGTGGAGCTTGCCCACGCTCACGGCGTGCCTTCCAAACGAGGCACACCCGGGCCGCTGAGGCAGCGCTTCTCAGCAGCCAAGGGCCGCATCCGCGAGGCCTACGACATCCTGGCGAAGGACGAGCACGCCCGGCGCGACCCGTCCCCGGCAGAGGAGTGGTTGCTCGACAACTCGCACGTCGTCGACGATCAGATCCGCGAGATTCACGAAGATTTGCCGTGGGGTTACCTGGTGCAACTGCCCAGGCTTTCTCATGGCACCATGCGCGGCTATCCGCGCGTCTACGCGCTGTGCCTCGACTATCTGCGGCACACGGACGCGCATCTGGATTTAGCTACGCTGGCCGGTTACGTGCGCGCCTACCAGAGCGTGCACGATCTCACGATCGGCGAGCTGTGGGCCGTGCCGATCATGCTGCGCTTGGGGCTGATCCTGGTGGTCGGGGCCCTGGCGTCCTCGGAAGCCAGCGCGCAGGATCGCGCGCGCGCTGACGAATTTGCCGACAGTTTGTTCGAGACCGGCGCGGGCCAGCAGAGCGCGCGCACGCTGCTGAAGAAGCTGGAAAAGGACGAAGGTCGGGTCAACGACGCGTTTTTGGTGCAGCTCTTGCGCCGCCTGCGCGAGCACGACGCGCCGGACACGGAGGTCACCGAGTGGATCCGCGCCCAATGCGCGTTGAAGGACACCACACCTGAAGAACTCGCCAGAAAGCAGCATCTGCGCCAGGCGGCGGATCAAGTCTCCGTCGGAAACTCCATCACCAGCATGCGCGCGATTGCCGCGCTGGATTGGAACAAGTTCTTCGAGCAGGTGAGCAGCGTAGAATCCGTTCTGCTCCAGGATCCGAGCGGCGCGCACGTGAAGAGCGACCAAGCCACGCGCGACCGTTGCCGGCACGCTGTGGAGCGCCTCGCTCGCCGCAGCTCCGTTAGCGAAGCCGACGTGGCGCGCGCCGCGCTCGAGCGCGCCCGCGCCGCCGCAGAGCGGTCAGCGGCCGCCACCAACCCGGGGCCGGCGGTCGCCGAGTCGCACGTCGGGTACTACCTCGTCGATAGCGGACGCCGCGAACTCGAGCGTTACATCGACTATCGCCCGACGTTGGGTGAGTGGTTGATGCGGCCGGTCTTGGCGTATCCGGCGTTCTTCTATTTGGGGTTCATCGTCTGCGCGACGCTGGTGATTGAGCTGCTGCTGTGGCGCTTGGGATTCGATGCCTATGGCGGCGCGGTCGCGCTCGTCGGGCTACTCCTGGGCCTTTTGCCCGCCAGCGAAGTCGCGGTCTCGCTCGCGAATACGTCGGTGGTGACGCTGCTCAAGCCGCGTCTGTTGCCCAAGTTGAGCTTCGATAAGGGCTTACCAGAGGAGTGCGCGACGCTGGTGGTCGTGCCTTCGCTGCTCGACAACGAAGCCACTGTGCGCGAACTGTTGGAAGACTTGGAGGTGCGCTCCTTCGCGAACCCCGAAGCCAACCTCTATTTCGCGCTGCTCACGGACTTTACGGACTCTGCCGCCGAAGAAAACCCAGAAGATCAGCGGCTGCTCGCGTTGGCGGTATCTGGGATTGCAACTCTCAATCAACGTTACACGGGTCGCGAAGAGCATCGTTTCTGGTTGCTACATCGGCGTCGCGTGCACAACCCCGTGCAGGGCTGCTTCATGGGTTGGGAGCGCAAGCGCGGTAAGCTCGAGGAGTTGAACCGCTGGTTGCGAGGCGCCACGGACACCTCTTTCAGCTTCGTCAGCGGTCCAGCGGCGGTGCTGCGTCGAGTACGCTATGTCATCACGCTGGACGCCGACACGGAGCTACCGCGTGACGTCGCGCGTCGGCTGATCGGCACCGCGGCACATCCGTTGAACCGCGCAGTGGTCGATCCGCAGCGGCGGCGCGTGGTGCGCGGTCACGGCATTTTGCAGCCGCGCGTCGGGACGTTGCCGCTCAGCTCGCGTCGCTCGCGTTTTGCTCGCATTTTCGCGGGGCCGCCGGGCATCGATCCGTACACAACGGCGGTCTCCGACGCGTATCAAGATTTGTTCGGTGAGGGTTCATTCGTTGGCAAGGGCCTCTACGACGTCGATGCGTTCGCCGCCGTCACGGCCGAGCGCGTGCCCGAGAACCGCCTGCTGAGCCATGACCTGTTCGAGGGCAATCTGGCGCGCTCGGCGCTGGTTACGGACATCGAGGTGCTCGACGAGCAGCCTGCCACGTATGCAGTGGTGGCTTCGCGTCAGCACCGCTGGATGCGCGGTGATTGGCAGCTACTGCCGTGGCTGCTGCCGCGGGTACCAAGCGCCAAGGGCGGCCGATCGGAGAACCCTTTCAGCGCGCTCGATCTGTGGAAGGTCTACGATAACCTGCGTCGAAGTTTGACGCCGGTCGCGCTGGTCGGACTGCTGGTTTGGGGGTTCTTCGCTGGTCGACGTGCCAGCCTTGCGGTGGGCGCGCTGGCGCTCTTGGTCTTCGTGGCGCCGCTGCTGTGCCGGCTGGTGCTGGACGCATTGCGCGGTGGCGACCGGCTGCAATCGCGCCTGGGTGCGCTAGGCGGTGACCTCAAGACGAACGGCGTGCAGGCCTGCTTGAACCTCGTGTTCTTGTTGGACCAAGCCTTCTTGTCGCTCGATGCGATCACGCGGACGCTGTTCCGCGTGTTCGTGTCGCGTCGTCGTTTGCTCGAATGGACGACGATGAGTCAAGCCAGTCGTTCGCGGCGCTTCCGCTATGCGGAGCCGCGCATGTGGCTCGCCGCCGGCGTGGCCGTGGTGCTGGGCCTCGCGCTGTGGCTGGCCGGTGCGCCTGGAATTTGGTTCGGGATTCCGCTGCTGATTGGCTGGGCGGCGGCGCCATTCGTCGCGTTCTGGCTGGGGACGCCGGAAAAGGCGAGGGATCGCACGGCCGAGCTCGACGCCAACGAACGCCGGCTGCTTCGCGGAGTGGCCCGCAAGACCTGGCGCTTCTTCGAGACGTTCGTCAACGAGCGAGAGAACTTC
>Ga0247764_1000267_pt1 | contig 18918 bp, 28 predicted proteins | sample UWRJL051202B4_FD_179932 | JGI IMG/M metagenome (GOLD analysis project Ga0247764, IMG submission 179932) | Plant litter microbial communities from Arlington Agricultural Research Station in Wisconsin, United States - UWRJ-L051-202B-4 | ecosystem: Environmental > Terrestrial > Plant litter >...
GTATGGCTATTTAGGTTCGGATTGTCACTAACATACCCTTTCCTCTATCCACCAACCAGCAAAGACATTTTTGTTCGTGGAAGGGTAAAATCGCCATGCCCAACGTTACCTACGACAGTTGTATGTCTTCCCGATGCCTTTCTCCATCCATGACAATGCTCATGCGACCTTGTAGCTGGCGACCTCATTGCCCACAATGCGGATGGTGAGGAGATTATTTACAACCTGGGGGACATCGCCTTCGTGCTCCTCTCCATGGCTCTCGTCTGGATCATGATTCCCGGAGTCGGTCTCTTCTATTCTGGTCTCCTACGACGGAAGAATGCTTTGTCTATGATCTGGACGTCAATGGTGTCCATCGCCGTTGTCTCCTTCCAAGTGCGTGATAATCAGCCATCTACTTTTCCAGGATATTCATTACTTCCATTCAGTGGTTCTTCTGGGGATTCTCGCTTGCATTCAGCGACACAGGAAATGCTTTCATTGGTGATCTCAGTTAGTAACATTCAACTCGCTTGACACGAATCATACTCACTATGACGGACAGAATACTTTGGTCTCAAGGGCGTTCTTGATCAACCATCCGGTCGCATTCCATTCCTTCTTTTCTGTATTTACCAACTAGTTTTCGCTGCCATCACGTGCGTATGCTTGTCCAGCTGCTCTCTTGAGCGAACTCACAAATTTCTACAGTGCCGCCCTTGCCGTCGGTGCTATTGCTGAGCGTGGTCGCCTTGGACCCATCCTCGTATTCATCTTCATCTGGACCACCATTGTCTACGATCCCATCGCTAACTGGACATGGAACGCCAATGGATGGTCTTTCAAGATGGGCGGTCTTGATTTCGCCGGAGGAACCCCCGTCCACATCTCATCGGGAACCGCTGCTCTCGCCATCTCAATCTACCTTGGCAAACGTCGCGGTTACGGAACCGAGCGCCTTGCTTACAAGCCTCACAACACGTCGTACGTTATCCTCGGCACGGTATTACTCTGGTTCGGTTGGTTCGGCTTCAACGGAGGCTCTGCTTTGTCGGCCAACTACCGAGCTATCCAAGCCTGCATCGTCACCAACCTTGCTGCCTCTGTTGGTGGACTTACCTGGATGCTCTGGGATTACCGCATCGAGAGGAAATGGAGCGCAATCGGGTTCTGCTCTGGTGCTATCTCAGGACTTGTCGCCATCACCCCCGCTTCCGGTTACGTTGGTGCTCGTGCGTGTTTTAATTCATACTCATACTTATGATCTAAATGAACTTGTAGCCGCTGCTGTCCTCTTCGGTGTTGTTGGCGGAACGGTGTGCAATTTTGCGACCCAGCTCAAGTTCCTCCTCGGTTACGATGACGCTCTTGATATCTTCGCCACTCACGGTGTTGGAGGTATGGTCGGAAATCTCTTAACTGGCCTGTTCGCCCAAGCTAGTGTTGCTGCTTTCGACGGAACTGTCATTGCTGGAGGTTGGTTGGATCACCACTATATCCAACTTGCCTACCAGCTCGCCGACTCTGCTGCTGGTTTCGGGTATTCGTTCGTCATGACCGTAAGTCGCTTCATTTAATCCCACACGAGCCAAGCTAAGCGAGTTGTTTCAGACCATCATCCTATGGATCATGCACTTCATCCCTGGTCTCCGCTTGCGTGCCTCTGAGGAGGCCGAAATCCTCGGTATTGACGACGCCGAGATGGGCGAGTTTGCTTACGACTACGTTGGCCTCGAACAAGAAATCGGCCATACGCTCGACACTGGCATCACCGCCATCAGTGGTAACCGTGAGCCTGACCATGCAGCAAAGGTCTCACACAGCAGTGTGGACGAGAAGGCTTCAAAGTAAAACTCGACAAGCTTCATTCTCTCATTTGCCCGACTTATCGCATGCTCTCCTTGTAATTCTTGTTGCTTATAATCATCGTCAGTCGGGTTCGTTTACATTGTAGATAAATAGCCAGACTATCTACTGGTCGCACATCATTGTAGACACGTCTGGACTTGGGTTCCCCGCATACGTGGAGTCGCGTTTTACTATGTGTCCAGTTAGCTATATCCTAGACTATGTTTGATGTCCATAATAATCTTGAAATCTCCTCTTTCTGTCTGATCCAAATAGTTCAAACTTCAAAATCCCTAAAATCCTGGTGTCACCTAAACGGTAATACATCGCCCGAGGCTGGTGATTCTTCGGTCAATTTGTATGTCAGTCTTTCCTACTTAGGTGTGGAAGACTGACAGGTTCTGTGACCTTGCATATAGGCAGGAATAAGCTGGACTCGCCATAATTAACTGCTGACGACGTCAAGACAACGTAAGCACTCAGCTAATACATTGATCCCAGTGGCTAGCGCCTTGAAATTCTGGGCTAATACCTTGATTCTAGCATACTGAAAGATTTACAAACGCGCCCAGGGCCTGAACTGACGCAGACCCGCATAGCAAACACTCACCCCCTCGAAAATGTCACGAAGGATCCACCCGAGGAAGGCCGTATCTCTGATGATGATCTGCGGCTGCCAGCAGTGGGAGGTAAGAAATAGATTGATTTGAAGCACGAGACAAATTTTCATTATAGCTCTTACCCCACATACGAATTCATTAGTCTATCATCAGTGATCCAACCTAAAGTTGATGATGACCACTGGCAGGTTTCAAAAATCAGATATGCTCTTGCATGTCATGCATTATGCCGCTCGAAATTCCAAGTCGAGGCACGCTCGAAGATGGCAACGACTAGTCTAGATTCACCAACGCTAAGACCCTGTGGTTGTCTGGTCGTCCAGGATTATTCAAGGGGACACTGGAACCCGGTGAACGCAAAGTTCAAACCACCTCAGCGTTTCCCACGAAGCCCAGATTTATCCTCCACTCGGCCAACTGCCATTGTTCTCTTCCATCCCCACTCTCAAGCGCTCCATTCCATATTAGCAGTCTTTCACAGAATTAGACTCATGAACACCTCACGACAACCGTTTTACCCGAGCTAGACCGAGAAATCCCTGGAATCTGATGCTTTTCTGCCGGTTCGGCCTTGAATTGGTCTTGTGAAGAAGCCTCAGCGCCCGCCGCGGGTTCAATGTGGCTTTCCAACAATGAACCCGGGAGACGCCCCCATCGACAGAATCTATTAGTCCATTAGGCACCGATCATCGTTCACAAACAAGTTCCCGTAAGCATTCCGGCTTGTCGTGGGTGCAAGGTGATATAAAAACTTTGACTTGACAAGATGGGTTTCTCTTCTGGATGGTCCCCAACGCTCCACGTTCGTTTATAGAGACCTAGACGTGTCTCCCGACTCTCCTTCAGCCTGCTTTCTGCGATGGACTCGTTCATCAAGGTTCTAATCAAAGGTCTCGAGGATATCCAAGTCACCCGCTATGTTCAAAGTAAGTTGTTCGAATAGTCTATTCTCCACTCTGTGCTAAATCTGCGCCTTAAGTCAGCTCTGCTACCATTATAGTCTTTGATCACTGTGAGCACTTGAGTAATGGGCTGTGGATGCAGTTGTTGATGAGCAGAAATGTAGTGGTCACACTAGATGAAGAGGTGAGCATATTCTCCCCACTGGAGGCCGACACTCTTAACACTCTTTTAGATTAACTTGATTTGGGTGGGACGACAGTGTCTTACCCTGGTCCACTCGTGCTTACTTTCCATGTAGCCAGCTTCATGGTCACTGGGCAAGATTTTGTTTCTATTGGTGAGTCTCTCACCGTCTCCAACAACCTCCAACAGCGCGGCTGATGCTGACCGTGCTCCAGAATCGCTACTACGCATTAGCTGCCGTTATGTGAGCATTCAGAACCCATAGCTAGAACTCGAACTGATCATCGGCGCCCAGATTCAATAATTACGGTAAGGATCTGCATTTCCGCAGACCACGCTCGACTGACTACAATTGCCGCGCTTGTGCAGGGTTCTTCTCTTCAACCATCACTAATTCGGTATGTTTTTCTTCTATGTGTCTATTCAGACTGGCTGACGAATTTTTATTCAGTTGTAAGTCCTTCTAAAGCCGTTGCCGACTTCTTACCGAATCGCAGTGGCGTCTTTTTCGAACAGTTGTGCGTCCGATCTGTCAATAACTGTACATGGTAGATATAATTCTCACTCCATATAGGTCTCGTGTTCCTGCGATGGCAAGGATGGACAGGTCTTGTGGCTTGCATGCTCGCCCAAGGTTCGCAGAGAGTCATTTCTTACCGGAATTTAACCCTCATCGGCACGGCAGGAATTCTGCAAATGCGACTTTATGCCTTGTTCAGCCTGAACAAAAAGATTCTTGCTTTATTGATTTCGTTCTTTTTGATCACCACAGCAACCGCTGGGTGGATCATGGGAAGTGTGCTGTCAACACTGAAAGGTGCGGTGGATAATCTCTTTACGCTTGTGGTGTTCATCCTTTTGGACACATTTCTAGCTACCGCTTTAACATTGCCAACTGGAGGGAAGTTCTGCGTCCCTGCCAATGTTCCAGGCCATTTCTATTTGTTTTGGATCCCTCTGCTCGCATATGAGTGTCTACTATGCGCGCTGGCGTTGATCAGAGGGTTCCAGACCTTCAAATCGTCTGGTACAGGCCTGTTTCAGAGTGGTAGACATCTCGTCGCGGTTCTGGTGCGGGACTCCCTGATGTATTTCTTTGTGTAAGCCCCCAATTCCTCCTATTAAGCGCTAGATACTCATGTGTGCTTCAATTAGGATTTTTGCAACGTATCTGACCTGCCTGCTTGTGTGGATTTTCGCACCCGTCAGTCAAGATGCTTGTCACCAGAGTGCTGGGCTCACCTTCGTTCTAGATTACCCTTCTGGAAGTTCCCATTGGTTTCTCTATTGCCATGTCATGCGTCCTCGCCAACCGCGTTGTGCTAAACGTTCGAGAGGTCAGCCGCGACATGAGCATGGACCTATACTCCTCTCAAAAACCAATGAATTGCGACACATATGACGCCAGCTTCTGCAGTCCGGGAACTCTTACCGCATTCGAGATGGAACAACTGCGGAGTATGAGGGTAGAACACCGCTTGAGTGGTATTGTGGAGGATTATCAGTATAGTGTTCCTTTTGTTGTCTTGTAGTACTTATTGGATTCTGTCTCTCTGTTCAAGTTTGTTACATTTGTATTTTTAGTTACTAGTGCATGTTTCTCTTGACTTTGGATACCATAAAAACTGTAAGCGTCGTCTGTCGCAGAGTGATTGAAATCTGGAAAGATACCTTGTTGTCAAGCAATTGGAGGTATTTCCCACTCCAACGCGCGCCTGCCCTTGCCGGCCCCCGTGTTTCGCTCTTCCCGCCATGACAAGGTAATTTCAACATCGTGATTCTCCTTTCTACCACGAAACTCAGATGCCAGACGAGACAACACCCCTCCTCCAAAACTCAGAGCAACCGGAAAATTCGACGCACGACAGTGGTCAGATTGAACGTCAGGCAGAAGAGGATGTGACGCCCAAATCTCATCTCGTTTTTGTAAGCCAGGATTGGAGCTCAGTGAAGGACATGTTGTTTATGGCTTTCTGGTAGCTCATACCAATGGCGGCTGGAATATTCCTCTGTGCGATGGATCAAACTATTGTCGTTTCATGTAAGCCCCATTGAACTCATTGGAATTGGCCACCGAAACTCACACTTTTCTCAGCGTACACCTCCATTGGGAATGAGCTGAACCAGCTGCAGAATACCAGTTGGATAGCCACGGCGTACCTACTCACGATTACCAGTTTCCAGTATGTCTGTACTCTGCCATATGGAACTCTGCGACTGAGACATTCTTAGACCACTCTACGGGAAGCTAAGTGATATCTTCGGGCGGAAGAGCTGCCTGATATTTTCCTACACGGTCTTCGCCATAGGATGCCTGCTATGTGGGCTCTCCCGGAATTTGAATGAGCTGGTGGCCAGCAGAGCATTTGCTGGTGTTGGAGGTGCTGGAATGCAAACGTACGTCATCGAAGGTTTGACTGTCTGTCCCTAATGCTGAGGGCTTTTGCAGAATTATTAGCATTATCATGTCTGATGTTGTCCCTCTTCGCAGTAGAGGTACCTGGCAAGGTCAGAGCGATCATATTTGTTCACCGGGCATGTTCTAAAAATCAGCTAGGTATCATGAATATCATTTTCGCGTCAGGTAACAGTGTAGGAGCCTCACTGGGTGGTTATCTTGCAGACACGATTGGATGGCGATGGTGAGCCAAATGTATGTGCGGAGACAAGTCGTCAAATGCTCACACCTTACAGGTCTTTCCTCCTACAGGTTCCCATCACGGTCATTGCTATTGTCGCCGTCATGTTTGCCTTGCATCTCCCCAAGCCTGAGCCTGGTGATTTCAAAGACAAATTGAAACGTGTAGACTTCGGAGGAGCTGCGGCGCTCGTCCTGGCCGTGTTCTCATTGCTTTTTGCCCTTGACAGAGGCGGTAATTATGCATGGAACGATCGCCTTACTATCACCTCTTTGGTATCGTTTGGGGTGTTCTCCGTAGTATTTGGCTTCACGGAGATGATGTTCGCCAAAGAGCCATTCGCTCCGAAACGGATTATTGTCAATCGGTCCCTGATAGCGAGCTATCTTGTCAACTTCTTTGGCATTGCTTCAGCTTTCACGACCATCTTCCACGTCGCTCTTTATCTGCAAGCAGTCCAGGGTAAAACTGCCTCCGAAGCTGGCTTGTGGCTCATCTTCTACGTTGCTGGTGGAGTTACGGGCTCACTTTCCGGTGGTCTGATTATGCAGGCAACTGGGAAGTTCTACGTGATCACTGTGGTTGGCTATGCCCTCCTCCTTATCGGCACGGTCATCGTCACCTTGACATCTGGAGTTCTGATAACGTCTTTGTTGGCCATGATCATTGGTACGTTGGATGTGTGCTCTTCACTTGCAAAGACTCATACCCACGACTAGGCATTATTATCTCAAGCTACGGGAACGGCAGGTAGGCTGTGTCCAGAACCTTCTGCAGTCACATTTCTGGCTCTAACATTCAATCAGTGGAGTGACGACAAGCCTGATATCTTTGATCGCCAACGCAGGACAGGCTGATCAAGCTATCGCTACTGCAGGTAAGCAGGCATTTGTGTTCCTGCAGACTCGCCCTTTGCTCATATTCCTCAGTCTCGTATCTATTCCGCTCCTTAGGCTCCGTTGTTGGCATTTCAATAGGAAGCACCCTCGCACAGAACACACTAAGGACCTCGTTGCGACAAAACTTATCTGGAGCCGATGTTGATGAGGTACGTCTATATTCTAAAAGTGTGAGGAAATTCTTATATCAATATCGCAACAGATCATCCAGAAAGTTCGAGAATCGCTGGCATATCTCAGCGAACTTGACCCCACGACACGCACCGTTGTCCGAAACTCCTATGAACATGCCATCCATGTTACCATGTATTTCGCCATAGCTCTGGCTGCATGCGCATTTGTTTCCTCGTTATTCATCAAGGAGAAATCTTTGGGTAACAGACCTTAACTTCTTTTTTTTGGCTTGTTAGGTAACTCCTAAGCGGGTACTAATGAATATAGAATTCGATGTTATTGATATACTCTCGTGCGACGAAGTTGCCTACACTATTTTCTTCATCGCCAGCATTCTGATTTCCATTCTGTGTTCCTCATTACAATTCCCATTTGTGGCATCCAACCATTCATTTTCTGCTAAGATTTGATGTCGATCCCGAGGACAATAGTGCTGGTATTACTGGGATAGGAATGGTTGCAGAGTTCGGCTGTGTGAGACTCTTCCTTTCAATTGGCTCGATGTCACCTGTTGGACGATCCACCAACACGATGACCGAGGTGCAACTAAAATTTCCTGGAACCACTATGCGCCCATAGCTCAAGTTCTCCCCTATCAGCTAGGACGTATGCCAGTAGCTTCAAGAAGTTCAATCCACAAATAAGGCAGGCTAATTCCTCTTTCAATCCATCACTGTTCTGATTACTGATACAATGTTCGTAGCGCACCTCGTGCTCCGCGGACCCTTCGATTGCTGCAATGAGCCGTGGATATTGGCACCCGCCCGACTGGCTACCCTCATACATCTTCAACTGCCGCGTAGAAGACATTACGTCTGTGTTCTCTGGCTGCTTCTCGTTCAACGACGAGGATCGTTTCTTTTTCAGGACTCAGTGTCAGCCACGATGGATCGTTAGAGTTGCGGTCACCGAACTCCATCGTATAAAAGGCCTTGAGAGTCGGTATGCTCCAGCACCTACTTCCGCTGCAGCCTCCAACAAGTCACAGCTACCCTTGCTTTGTCTTCGAAATGAACCTCCGAACTTGCACTTCCCTCATTTTTGTTTGCTTTTCCTCTATTGTCCTTGCAGGAGTTCCGGAGATAAACGCGGATCTAGTCGCAACCAAGACCGGAATCAACAAATTGCATACGGCCACCACTGACTTCAAAAACCCAGGTGGAACTTTAACTGACGCCTTGGTGCGTACATGCATATCTTCATTACCTCCCTCATCTGACGCAGAGCCAACGTTCAGTACATCCACAAGAATGCTACAGCCCTTATCCCAGTTATTCAGAAGTGCAGCGCCGACATCAAGGTAAAACCACTCTGAATTGTTGGCGATCACCAGCGATGAAAGTCATTTTGTAGGCGGGACCCCACCCCTTGAATGAGTCTGATGGAAAAAATATCCTCGTTATGGTTGAGGGTTTTATGCCTAACATTGTCGATACGTTGGAGCAGATGAAAAACAAGAAACCAGCCTTCGAGGCGCTTCAGGTTGGCGGAGTCACCAGCCTTGTGAAACAGGACCTGATGGACATGAATTCGAACACCACCGCCCTCGGGACTGCACTGATCAATGCCTGCCCAGTACGTTTCCTAGTATCACATCTTAATATTTCCAATGCTTATAACCCCACTAAAGGTCGATTTGAAGGACAAGGCCATGCAGGACATGAAACAAATTAGCGAAGCGTTTGCGAGTGCCATGGCTGTCTACAAATAGCTGCTTAAATTTTGATGCTGTTCGGTCGCACGCATTTTTCTTGGGGTCACTCTTGTTGCGATTCACGAATAAACCATTAAATATTCCTTGCGCTAGGGTAAAGCACCCTAGATGAGCCCAGAAGAGCCATAGTCCAAAAATAACCTACCGCTCTCTCTCCAGCCAATTTGAATACTCGTGCCAATAGGCTTCCAGGACATTCACACCTTGCCCAAAATTTGTCTTTGGCCTCATTTATGACCTCACACGCTTTGCTCACTGCTTTCAAAGCTACAACTCGCACCCCCGCATTTGGTGCATGGTTGACACTCCCAGGAATATTCCATGCCCGCACCGTCGCTCAAGCGAGCCCGCATCTCTCGTGGATCGTCGTAGACTGCGAGCATGGCCTAATCCCTCTAGTTCCAGGGGCTGCTGAGTGTGTGTCTGCGATCCAAAATGCGAGGGTTAGCACGAGCATCACTGGTGACGCCAATGTAGAGCCGCTAAGCACGATCGTGAGGATCCCAGCGACGGGGGTGACAGCGAGCTCAAGTTGGCAGATCAAGCAAGCCCTCGATGCAGGTGCGCGAGGAGTGCTGGTACCTTTGGTACGTTTGCACATTCATAACCCATGTATACATAGTGATCAGTACTTCGTATAGGTGTCGACAGCAGCAAAAGCAGCAGAAGTCGTCGCTGATGCCCGATTCCCGCCCACTGGAAGACGTGGTTTCGGGAGCCCATTCACTCACGGCACTTGGGGTGTAACGGCGAAGGAATATTTAGCATCTGCAAACGAGAGTGTGATTGTGATGGTGCAGATCGAGAATAAAGAAGCTGTAGATAATGTCGACGAGATTGCTGCAGTGGATGGACTAGGTATGTCCTAATATATGGAGCTGGCCAAATTATTCAGGGACTTATCCTCTACTTGGATTGCAGACTCTTTATTTATCGGCCCCTACGACTTGTCGATTTCGTTGGGTTACCCCACGCCTAATCCAAATCCGCATCCAGAGGTCGAGAAGGTTATACAGAAGATATTGACTGCTGCACACGCGGCGGGTAAAAAATGGTAGAGAGCTCCACAATTAAGCTACGACGAGTGCTTGATGGATAATTGACGAATTTTCGAAACACAGCGGTATCTTTTGTATATCAGGGGAGCAGGCAGCCTGTCGTGCAAAGGAAGGCTTTGATCTGGTGAGTTCGATTTCGTGCCGTGTTGACGGTGCACAGACAGTACATTTAACTATCCAACTTAGATAAACGTGACAAGCGATACAGACGCGATGTGCCAGGCGATCGCAAGGCACCTTTCAGTTGCTGTGGCGGAGTGAAGTCATGCTCCTTTATTTCGTATTCGAGATCGTCGGCGGCGGCAGCCACCTAATACACGTGTACTATTGTAAAAAATACATTCCTCCATTACAAGGGATTAGGCGAGATACACTTGAAAGACCCTATCCAAACTATTAATGCTGTGGGTAGTCGAAGCTCAAACACTGTACCCGGTCAAGTACTAGACATCTGAAGTAGACAGAATCAAAGCATCCGCCTCCGCCGAGCGTGGAGAGATCGCGCATTTAAAAGGAACAGGGTGACTGAGGACGCGGTGATTAGTCCTGACATATCCCAGGCAAACTCGTGAAAGTTGTAAGTACTAACTTTACTATGGCAAATTCATATTTCACTTCAGCCTCAATTGACACACCCTTCTCATCCAGAGCTTTCATGATTTTCATCGTAGTAAGAACCATGGCAGTCGACAGCCACAAAGTAGACCATGCAATGTGACTCCCCGGACATATCCTGGAAGGAGTGAGCGGGATATTTTAGTTCAAGCACGGAAGACAGGATGGCAGGCTGTATCTAACCTGCGACCGAATCCAAAGGCTATGGTAGCAGGATCCTGGATCTCGGGATCGAGCTTTCCGCCTTCTGTCAGAAAGCGCTCAGGTCTGAACACTGACGGGTCTCGATAAACCTCCTCGTCATGGAGCATGCTCCTATTTTGCAGGAGCAGAAAAATCATCAGCCAGTTCGATTCGCATGCTGGACAAACTAACCAGGAGTTGGCTACAACCATGCTGTTCTTCGGAATACGGAATCCTTTGTAAACATCCTCTTCAGTTACCAAATGAGGTACGCCTGGCATCGATTGAGTGACAAAGTCAGGATCAAGGGGTCAACGAAGAAAACGCACCAAGCGGGGTAACCGGTTGCCACCGCAAGACCTCTTTCACGATCGCAGTGGTGTACGGTAGATCAACCTCATCGCCAAGCTGTGGTAAACGTCCCTGAAGTACACGGTCAAGCTCTTCCTGAGCCTTGTGCTGAGCTTCTGGAAAATTGACCATCGCGAGGAAGAGAGTTTGTACTGTGGATAGTGTGGTATCGGCACCAGCTAGTTCGTTTACCAGAGTTTGGGAGTCAGCAAATGTCACACCTCTCAACGGTGAACCGTGAACTCGGAATATCGTACCTGCGAACAAGGTCGCGGCCACATCGCTGATCACAAGCCTGCTATTGGTATCTGTTATATCCCTCAAGTCTTGAAGTGCCATGCTCGTCAACGAAGGTCTGACGTTTCTAGACCCCTGGTTACAACCACGGCAAGTAAGTCCCATAGACAACTCAGAGACCTGTAACGCACCATATGCTGTATCGCGGCTTCAAAAGGTTCGTTCCTGAACCTTTTGCTTAAGATCCTGGTCTTTCTTGCTGTCTCATGGAAGCCCGCACCCGGTAGCCATGTTGGTATATGCTTCAATATAGGAATAAATTCAACTAGATACTGGCCAGGAAGCGAAGCCTTGACAATCTCATGAAGAGACTCCTTCACCAACGTGATGTACGGATCGTCACGAGGTTGGATGGGAAGACCGTAAGCGAGGGTGAGTGCCATTCCCCCTACCGCGCTTCCATTGAATGTGAGTACTGTGTACTATGAGGTATTACCAAGCTTACTGGTGGGTGATAGCAAGAAAATCATCTGGTGACTCGCGAAGTCGGCGTAACATATTTTGTACAAATTCAATTATCACAGGATTGAAAAACTGGGAGTTGTTGGGATGGAGGTGCTGGGTGAACAACTTTCGTCGCGTCCTCCAGCGGTCACCGTAAGGCATGAGAACGAACGGCCAATCCCATTCCATCCTGTATCAAATGGATCAGAAAGAATGACTATCGTATTTAGAGGATAACTCACAAATCCAACATTGTGAAGGTGGGGCTGAATAAGATAAATATCAGGCATTGACACATTCATGTCGCTAGTGCTTACCGACTCGAATATATGGAAGACTTTTTTTCGAGGAGGTCAATAGCAGCAGTGGCAGAGTCCAAGACGATGATATTTTGGCCTGGTATAGCAAGGTGAATGATATCAGAACCTAAAGAACACATCAGCGTCTCAAGTGGGAGAGAAATTACTAAAATCGTCGTACCAAATTGTCGACTCCAGTTTCTATACGCCATGTGTGGGTCGGTTCGAGGAACGTTGAAGAGATTTCCAAGAAGTGGTAGCTTCTTTGGACCAGGAGGGAGCGGCGCCATGGACCGCTTATAATTGACATGGTGAATAACCAACAAGCCCAGTAGTGCGACCAGAACTGCGAGCGCATCCAGGTAAGCCAGACCCATATCAGGTCTACAAGTCCAAGTCGGAAAAGTAGGAGATGCAAAACGCAAGAAAGAGCACGAGGCCCTTATCACAGAGGCTGTCGTGTTCACAGCCTCGATGTCAACTCCACCATTTGACGTCAAAGCCACTGAATTGACAAAAGGTCGTGGAAACAGGTATTGTATGGAGAGCCAACGTAACTTACATTGTGTTTCTTCACTAGCCCAATCGAAGAGGTGCTCGGCGGGGTCACGTGTGAGTACTGTACCATTTCGTTCAATTCGGCCGTCCCCTGTCCCACCTGATTTTTTCTGACACCGGATTCGAACGTTACAAATATTTTCAGATTTTTTTGGGATTTCTCGAAAAATCAAAAATCCCAAACTGTGGCCGAATTGATCGAAATGGTACAGTATTTGACGACTCCTCCATCAGACCATCTACTTACCTTGAAACGGTTTTCACCAGGATATGGCATAAGCTAGTATGCAATGATTATATGACCAGCCCTGTTGCATATTATCCATTAGTAAGTTGTCCATTCATAAAGTTGCGTCACTGCTCATGAGATGCGACGCTTCAGGCTGTCGATGGCGTCCCATTCATGAGGTCAGCGGCGTCAGCCGACCCGGAAGCAGCGTAGACATTGAATGAGTTGAATGTGAGCACTGCGGCGACATCCTAGGTGCGGATATGCACCTGACTTACCCGGATGCGCTCGCCGTCAAAGCTACTCCGCTGGCGTCACCAATTGTCAACTCGAAATAGTCCTTAACACTTCTTCCTGGTCCAAGAAAGTTCTCACTTCCGATGAGGAATCTCTTCCAACTCCCTTGAACTCGTCCTTTTCACTGGTACCTCACGACCAGCCGTCGATGCGTCGACAGTTGTCCAAGCCCACATCTCTCATGGATTGTCCTCGACCACAAGCATAGCTTGATCCCGCTAGCTCCAGGGGCTGCTGCGTAAAAATTACATCCATGTACTATAAGGGATTCGGTGAGGTATACTTGAAAGACCTGCAGTCGAAGCCCAAATAACGCACTGTTGACTGCTATACATTTGAAGTAGACACAATCAAGGTATCCGCCTCCTTCGAGCGTGGAGAGATTGCACAATTAAAAGGAACAGGGTGACTAAGGACACGGTGGTTAGTCTAGACATCCATCCCGTGTGAACTCATGAAAGCACCAACCTTAACATGGCAAATTCATATTTCACTTCAGCCTCGATTGGGACACCTTTCTCATCCAGAGCTTTCGTGATTTTCATCGTAGTAAGAACCATGGCAGTCGACAGCCACAGAGTAGACCACGCAATGTGGCTGCCTGGGCATATCCTGGAAGGTGTGGGGGTGAGTGCGAGATTTCAGCGCAAACATGGACGAAAGGATAATGGGCAGCATCTGACCTACGCCCAAATCCGAAGGCTACGGTAGCGGGGTCCCGGATGATGGGATCCAGCTTCCGGTCTGGTGTCAGGAAACGCTCAGGTCTGAACGCTGATGGGTCTCGGTAAACCTCTTCGTCGTGGAGCATACTCCTGTTTACAAGAGTATTGAAATATTAGCTAGTTCAATTTGTCAACGATGCTGGAACAAACTAACCAGGAGTTGGCTACAACCATACTGTTCTTCGGAATACGAAACCCTTTGTAAACATCGTCTTCAGTTACCAAATGTGGTATACCTGGAATCGAGGGAACGATTGAATGACCAAGTCAAGACCACCAAAGTAAGCGCACCGAGCGGCGTAACAGGATGCCACCGCAAAACCTCTTTCACAACCGCAGTAGTGTACGGTAGATCAACCTCATCGCCAAGCTGTGGCAGACGTCCCTGGAGTACACGGTCGAGTTCTTCCTGAGCTTTGCGCTGCACTTCAGGATAATTGACCATCGCGAGGAAGAGGGTTTTCACGCTAGATAGGGTGGTATCGGTGCCAGCTAGTTTGTTCGCCAGAGTTCTGCGAGTCAGCACATATTAAATGACCTCTTAATGGTGGAAATTGGAACCTCGTACCTACGAATAAGCTCGCAGCCACATCGCTAACCACAAGCCTGACATTGGTATCCGTTGCATCCAAGTCTCGAAGTGCTAGGGTCGTCAACGAAGGTCTTGAATTGCCAGATGCCTAGTTAAGCCATAGTAAGTCCATACACATCTCAAAGACCTATAAGGATAACATACCATATGCTGTATCGCGGCTTCAAAGGGCTCGTTCTTCAATCCCCCGCTTAAAATCTTGGCCTTCCTTGCCGTCTCATGGAAGCTCGCACCTGGTAGCCATTTTGGTGCGTGCTTCAGTATGGGAATTAAATCAACCAGATGACCGCCAGGAACCGTAGCCTTGAGAATCTCGTGGAGGGTCTCTCCGACCAACGTGATGTATGGATCGTTACGAGGTTGGATGGGAAGTCCGTAAGCGAGGGTGAGTGCCACTCCTCCTATCGCGCTGTCATTGAAAGTGATTACTGTGTAACTATAACTTTAAAGTATTGCAAAGCTTACTGATGAGTAATGGTCAGAAAATCGCTTGGAGACTCGCGAAGTTGGCCCAACATATTTTGTACGAACTCGGTTATCACGGGACTAAAGAGTTGTGAATTGTTGGGATGGAGGTGCTGGGTGAACAGCTTTCGTCGCGTTCTCCACCAATCGCCTTAGGGAATGACAGCGAGCGCCCAATCCCATAAAATTCTACATCAGATGGGTTAGAAAAGATGTCCGTGCCAGTATTTAGCGGATGACTTACAGATCCATCATCGTGAAAGCAGGGCTAAATGAGATAAACATCAGGCATTGACACATGTTCATGTTCGCTAGTGTTTACCGACTCGAGTAAATGGAAGACTTTTTTTCGAGAAGATCAATAGCAGCGGCGGCAGAGTTTAAAACGATGACATTTTTGCCTGGTGTAGCAAGGTGAATAATATCAGAACCTAAGAACACATTAGCGTCTCAAGCAGGGAGGAAATTACTAGAATCGCTGTACCAAATTGTCTACTCCAGTTTCTGTACGCAATGTGGGGGTCGCTTCGAGGGGCGTTGAAGAAATTTCCAAGAAATGGTAGCTTCTTTGGACCAGGAGGAAGAGGTGCTATGGATCGCTTAGAATTGACATAATAAATAAGCAACGAGGCCAGCAGTGCAACCAAAACAGCGAAAGCGTCCGCGTAAGTCATATCTGATCTACAGTTGCAAGTCGGAAAGTCACGTCGATATGGGAGGAGATGAAAGAGGCGGAAAGGGGGTGAAGTTCTCATTACCTCACATGTTAACGCCAGCATTTGACGTCAGAGCCACTGAGTTGACAAGAGTCGTGGCACATTTTAAACAGATATGGCCAACGTGGCCTGCAGCTAAATATACTAGCCCTTGAAATTGTTGCAGCATCGGCTCAGCGAAGGCTAACTGGTCAGTGAATACCTTCAATTCGATCTCTCACATAAAAATTTGCCTGGATTTATGCCCGATGGCGACATTGGCTCTTCGAACTCTGGGTTCTTGAATAATAATAGCTATAGCACAGTCAGACACCATTCAACTTCTAAACACATCCACGCACGTTTCATGCCTCTTCTCAAGAAAGTTCTCTAGACTCTCGAATGCTGCATACACTGGAGTAAGTATTAGAGGTTGTCCCTAGAATTGTTGTTCAAGGGTATTATATATTGGTAAGAAGTTTTGAAGAGCTCCGCGTGCGCAGCGGCGTTCCGATTTTGCGGTGGTTCTTCGTCTGAACCTTGTGGTTGTGAGACAAGAAGTTGAGATCTGAATTTGGACCGAGAGAGTAGCGGCCCGTTATTGCCCGCTTCTTTTAGCAAGCTTCAATGATCGTTAAACGCCGTTTGGATCAACCACCCTGTTCTCCCTGTTCCGGAGAATTTGCAATACTTATTCTCAATATCATTGGCAGTGTTCGGTAAGCTAAAATACAATAAAACGGAATTGCGTTCAGATAAGATCCGCTCAGGTACTTCACTAGGAGTAGGCGGCAATGGCGGGGTCGAAAGCAGCGACGATGTCGTCTCGGAGTGCGGTTGCTTGCGCCCTTAGGTCTGCCTATTGGTTATGCATGTCAACGGGAATTCTTGGATCATAAAAGAGAACGGCTTACAGGGGCAGTGCTAATCAGGGCATCGGAGAATGCAGTGGTATTTCCCTTGAGGTATTTCAGGTCCTGGAGGATGAGAGCTGGGAGACCTCCGATGGGGAGGGCTATATGCCGACCGCAAGGTTGTCAGTAATGAACTCAGAGATAAGACAGGCAGAAGACTAAACACGCACCCTGGAACGCAGGCTTTTTGTTAACAATCTGGACCAAAGAGTCTTTGATGGTTGGTTCGATTGCCTGGACGGAGGTGAGGAAGCCTTGAGCATCAGTTTCTCCCACTGGGCCTGTTGCCTGCATATAGTGGTCAGCTCAAACAAAGACATGAAAAACAGCAAGCAGGACGTACAATAACGTCCGAAGTACCAGTCTTAAGCGTTCCAATGAGCGCTACGGCACTGTTGTGGATGGCCTGTTTACATTATTTTAGCGATAACATGACAGAGTAAGGATTCATACCAGGGCAGTAATCAAAGACCCTCCCGTAGACGGGAACGAAGTGATGGCATTGTCAAGGGCTGTGACTTTACTCGAGATGTCGGCGATGTCAGCTTGAACTTGCGCGACGGTACGCTTGGCGAAGGGTGGGGAAAGGCCTACAGAGTAGGTGGCAAGAGAGAGCAGGAGGACAACTGGTGTTGCGAAGTAAACCATGGCTTGGGGTTGGCGTTTAATTTCACGAGATGAGGAGGGCCTGCAAAAAGATCAGCAACGACGACCTCCATTTATACAGGCAATCGAGAGAAACCGGAACACGAGATTAAGATGTAACTGCAAGCGCGTCCAGTCCCGTGGTAAGGTGAAAATCAGGAGCTTTGGAGAGCTTCAACTCTATATCATTGAACAGCAATCACTGGCGGTCAACTACATTTCAGAAGCACCATGCTTTCCTCGCCCGACAGAGAGTGCGCACAGGGCGAGGCTCATGAGACCAGAGAAGAAGTGCGTGTTATACACGATTGATGTTCAACCCATGTGGGAAGGCTGATGAAGAAGACCAGGGCGTGGTCAGGTGGTAAACGACCAGCTACCGCTTGTGTCGCCTTGTTAAATCCGTTTTTCAACCTATCAGAACTTCAGAAGTCAAGTCGACTTCTTACGTGTGCGGATCTGTCACGGGAAATTGACCGAAGGTCAGGTTTTCGGGTTTACATATGAGCGAGTACACAGAAGGCGCCGTAGAGGTTTTGGTTCGGCTCCAAGATGGATATCAAATGTACGGAGCTCCGGTGTAGCCGTGGTGAAAGAGATTTCAGCAGGTCTGTGCTAGAGATTGTTAACCCCAACGGTTGCAACTAACCGAGTGAAGATATCGTACTGGTACACCACTGGGTAGAAAGAGCCGATATCTGTATGTCAAGCGACTTGGGGCCCGGCGGACAAAACACGTTCGGTGAACGTTCAATCAAATATCGCAAGGAATAGTTGTGGAGATGCAATAAAAAGGAAGGGGATCAAAGTCGTTGAATGGAGGGTTCGACTTGTTCAAAGGTCACAGCACTGGGAATCTGAAATAGACATAATCAAAGCATCTGCATCGTTCGACCGAGAAGAGATAGCACATTTGAAAGGTGACGGGTGACTTGGGAACAAACATTTAACGGAATGCCAGCTAATCGAAATATAGAAAATGCACCAACTTTATAATCGAGAATGCATACTTCACTTCAGCCTCAATTGGCATACCATTCTGGTCAAGGGCATTGGTGATACCCATGGTAGCAAGCACGGGGCGGTCGTTAGCCACAGAGTAGATAGTGCGATGTGGCTGCCTGGACAGATCCTGAGATGTTTTAAAGTAAGCTAACGGGGTTGGATAGACGGGGAACAACGAACCTGCGACCAAATCCGAATGCTATGGTAGCAGGGTCCAAAATGTTAGGATTTAGCTTCCCATCTTTCGTCAAAAAACGCTCGGGTCTGAATATAGACAGGTCTGTGTAGACCTCTTCATCGTGTAACATGCTCCTGTAAACAAGGGAAACGAAAGTGTTCAGCCGATTGAAAGCCATGGCGTCGCTGCAAATCACTCACCAGGTGTTGGGGATCACTATACCGCCGTTGGGAAGGCGGTAACCCTTATATATATCATCCTCCGTTACATAGCAGGGCACCCTGAAGAGGAGGTGGCGATCTATAGGTCGATAAAGTTAATGAGGGTCAGAGAAAACAGACGCACCTAAGGGTGTCACAGGTTGCCACCGCAGAATTTCCCTCACGATTGCGGAAGTGTAGGGTAG
>Ga0247764_1000268_pt1 | contig 18876 bp, 10 predicted proteins | sample UWRJL051202B4_FD_179932 | JGI IMG/M metagenome (GOLD analysis project Ga0247764, IMG submission 179932) | Plant litter microbial communities from Arlington Agricultural Research Station in Wisconsin, United States - UWRJ-L051-202B-4 | ecosystem: Environmental > Terrestrial > Plant litter >...
AAGAATATATACGTCGCGGTGTAGTGCCCGAACGTTCAAAGGCCGCGGGCAAGATCATCTGCATGAGCTCCGTGCATGAAGTGATACCGTGGGCCGGCCATGCCAACTACTCAGCATCCAAAGGCGGCGTTATGATGCTGATGAAATCGATAGCCCAGGAATACGCCCCTCTGAAGATCCGCGTGAACAGCATCGGCCCCGGCGCCATACGCACCCCTATAAATCACGCCGCCTGGCAAACTCCACAAGCCTACGATAATCTGCTAAAGCTGATTCCCTCCAAACGCATCGGTGAAGTGGAAGATGTCGGCCGTGCCGCTGTGTGGCTCGCTTCCGACGACTCGGACTATGTAAACGGCATCACGCTCTTCGTCGACGGCGGTATGCTTCTATACCCAGGCTTCGAAGACAACGGTTAATAGATGCTTCACACCCAAACTCACACCTTCGCTCCGCACTCCGCTCTCACTCTGATTTAAAGGACCCTTCTAATAATGACTGTAGAACAACAAAGACTTCTTGAAGACCGGGATAACACTGCGAAATGGAGAAAATTTGGCCCCTACCTTACGGAACGTCAGTGGGGCACGGTTCGCGAAGATTATAGCGAGCATGGCAACGCGTGGGAATATGTGTCGCACGATGCCGCCCGCAGCCGCGCCTACCGATGGGGCGAAGAGGGTATAGCCGGCATAAGCGATGATAAACAGTTTTTGTGCCTGGCCTTATCGTTGTGGAATAAAAAAGATCCTATCCTTAAAGAACGTTTCTTCGGCCTTACCGGCAACGAGGGCAACCACGGCGAGGATTGTAAAGAGCTGTACTACTATATCGACAACACGCCGACACACTCGTATATGAAAATGCTGTACAAGTATCCACAAGAGGGATATCCGTACAGCAAGATCGTGGAGGAGAATAAAAAGCGCACCAAGGCCGATCCCGAATACGAGATCATGGACACCGGCGTATTCGATAAGGACCGTTACTTCGACGTGTTTATAGAATATGCCAAGCACGATGCCGAGGATATCCTGCTTCGGATCACGGTGCATAATCGCGGCCCGGAAGCAGCGCCGATACATATCGTACCCACGATCTGGTTCCGCAACACATGGGCATGGGGATATGATCCCTATAAACCCACCCTGTACCGGAACTCCGACACTTCCATCGGCATCACGCATCAACGGCTTGGCCAACTGTATCTCTTCAGTGAAGAGAAGCCTGCCGACATGCTGTTTTGCGAGCAGGAAACAAACATGCCCCGGTTGTACGGCTACACGATGGCCGGTACTTTCAAGGATGGCGTAAACGATTATATCATCCAGGGCAAGCGCACGGCGGTAAACAAAGAGCAGCGCGGCACCAAGGGAGCCTTCAACCATGTGGCGAGCGTTCCCGCAGGTCAATCGATAACGTTAAAATTCCGCTTGTCGCCCACGCTTCACCAGCAACCTTTCCAGGGCTTTGATGAAACGTTTGCCGCGCGTGAGGCTGAGGCCGACGACTTCTACGGCAAGATGCAGGATTGTATTCCGGATGGGAACAAACGTGATATCCAGCGCCAGGCACTGGCCGGCATGCTGTGGAGCAAACAATATTATTTCTACAACGTAACGAAGTGGATCAAAGGAGATCCGTCGCAACCCACGCCGCCCGAAGGCCGTCAGCATGGCCGTAACCGCGACTGGATGCACCTGTATAATGCGGACATTATCTCGATGCCCGACAAGTGGGAATATCCCTGGTATGCCGCATGGGACCTGGCCTTCCATACGATACCACTGGCCATGATCGACCCCGAGTTCGCCAAAGGCCAGCTGCTGTTGCTCACCAAGGAATGGTATATGCACCCTAACGGTCAGCTGCCCGCGTACGAGTGGGCGCTGAGCGATGTTAACCCTCCCGTGCACGGCTGGGCTTCCTGGCGCGTATACAAGATCGATGAAAAGCTAAGAGGCAAAGGCGACCGGAAGTTCCTCGAAGAGATCTTTCATAAGCTGCTGCTGAACTTCACGTGGTGGGTGAACAAGAAAGACCATAACGGCAATAATATATTCCAGGGCGGCTTCCTGGGCATGGATAATATCGGCGTGTTCGATCGCAGCGCCGAGCTGCCCACCGGCGGTTTCATCGAGCAGTCCGACGGTACCAGCTGGATGGCGATGTTCACGCTCAATATGCTGCGTATATCGCTCGAGTTAGCGCGTGAAAACCCTACGTACCAGAGTCTCGCTACCAAGTTCTTCGAACACTTCCTCTACATAGCCGGCGCCATGGCCAATGTGGGCGACCAGCGTATCGATCTCTGGGATGATGACGACGAGTTCTTCTACGACGTGCTGCACACTCCGGACGACCAACGTCTTAAAATGAAAGTACGGTCGATGGTAGGCCTTGTGCCGCTGTTTGCCGTGGAAGTTCTGGACCAGGAGCTCTTCGATGCCATGCCTGATTTTACTACACGGCTTCAATGGTTTCTGCGTCACCGGCCGGAACTGGCGGACCTGATCTCCCGCTGGACCGAGAAGGGTAAGGGAGAACGTCACCTGCTTTCGTTGTTGAGAGGGCACCGGATGAAATGTCTTTTAAAACGTATGCTCGATCCGAAAGAGTTTCTGTCGGACTACGGCATACGCGCGCTCTCCAAGGTATACGAGAAGCAGCCGTATGTGCTGAAGATGAACGGCATGGAATTTAATGTGAAGTATACGCCGGCGGAAAGCGATACAGGCCTCTTCGGCGGGAATTCCAACTGGCGTGGTCCGATCTGGTTCCCGATGAACTTTCTGCTGATCGAGTCGCTGCAACGCTTTCATCATTATTATGGCGACGACTTCAAGGTAGAGCACCCCACGGGTTCCGGTCGTATGATGACGCTGAAAGAAATAGCTGCCGATCTGTCGGAGCGCCTCGTAAGCATATTTGTGCCGGATAAGAGTGGCAAGCGCCCGGTATATGGACAGTATGCCAGGCTTCGTGATGACCCCGCATTCAATAAGTATATATTATTCTACGAATACTTCCACGGCGACACCGGCCGCGGCGTAGGCGCCTCTCACCAGACCGGTTGGACAGGCCTGGTAGCGAAGTTGATTCAACCTCGTGGCGTAAAAAGATCCACATAATAAGGTGACAAAGACAGATTGCAGAAGTCTATAAATTAAACAACGGTATGAAGGAGTTTGTGACGACAGGGGAGTTTAAAGATGTGCACGCGCTGGAGTGGCTGGAGACCAACGGCCTTGGCGGTTATGCCAGTGGCACAGTATCAGGGGCGAATTCACGTAAGTATCATGGTATGCTCATTGCGGCCATGAACCCGCCGATGGGTCGCATGGCGCTGGTGACCAAGCTGGATGAAACTGTCGTGGTGAACAATACGCGCTATGAGCTTGGAACAAATCAATACCCTGGTGCTATACATCCTGCCGGCTACCGGTTTCTGAAATCGTTCAGGCATGACCTGTTTCCGGAGTTCGTCTATGCCGTAGATGGCGTGGAGATCCGTAAGACCATTGTAGCCGTTCATGGTGAGAATACCATACTCGTGCTTTATGAGGTGCTGGAAGGTCCTCCGCGCTTTACTCTCGAGCTGATGCCGCTTTATTCCGCGCGCGACTTCCATTGGCTGTCGCATGCGAATGATTATATTGGCCGGCCTTACTTGTTCGATGACGGCACGTTCCGTACCATGAATTATTTCGGATGTCCGGAGTTCTTTATATCGGTGCCCAAGTCACGATTCGTTGAGCAGCAAGGTTGGTACTATAACTTCGAATACTCGGTAGAAGAAAGCCGGGGTGTCGATTTTCGCGAAGACCTGTATACACACGGCAGCTTCCAGGTAGCGCTTAGGAAGGGTTCCAAGCTTGGCGTGATCCTGTCGACCGAGAACCCTGCCGGTCGCGATGCTTTTGCGCTGATGCGCGAGGAGAAGAAACGACGTGAGAAAGGTGTGAAGAGCTTTGCCACACGTCCGCAGCTGCAAAGGTTGGTGCTTGCCGCAGATCAGTTCATCGTAAAACGTGGCGACCTCAACACCATCGTAGCAGGTTACCACTGGTTTGGCGACTGGGGCCGTGATACGATGATCGCCCTGCCGGGCCTCTGCCTGGTGACCGGCCGGTATGCCGACGCCAAAAAGATCTTACAGGCTTTTGCCCAATACATGAGCGAAGGGATGTTGCCCAACCGCTTTCCCGATTACCAGGAGCAGCCCGACTACAACACCATAGACGCCACGCTCTGGTACTTCCACGCGATCTATAAGTATTATCAATACACAAAAGACGAAGCATTCGTACGCGAAATACTGCCGGTATTATCCGATAGCATTGCGTGGCACTATAAAGGCACCCGCTACAATATTCATGTAGATCCTGAAGACGAATTGTTACAGGGTGGACAGGAAGGGGTGCAGCTTACGTGGATGGATGCCAAGACGGGCAACTGGGTGGTGACGCCCCGCCGCGGCAAGCCGGTAGAGATAAATGCCTTGTGGTATAACGCCCTGCGCATTATGAGCTTCTTCTCGGAGCTGCTGGCCGATAAGCCTGGAGCAACCGACTACGCCGCTAAGGCGCAGCGTGTATCCGACAGCTTCAATGCTGCCTTCTGGAACGAAAAGCAGCAATGCCTCTATGACTATATCGAAAATGGTATACCCAATGCCGACATCCGACCGAATCAACTCTATGCGCTGAGTCTGTCGTTCCCATTGGTACCGCGTGACCGGGCCAAGAAGATCGTGGATGTGGCGACGAAACACCTGCTTACGCCGCGTGGCCTGCGGAGTCTTTCGCCCGAGCATAAAGACTACCGTGCCGTGTATGGCGGCGATGTGTGGTATCGCGATGGCGCCTATCACCAGGGTACAGTATGGAGCTTCCTGCTTGGTGCTTATATCGATGCGCTGGTCTATGCTACCGGCGAGAAATCACAGGCAGGCGTGGTGATCCACGAGTTCCTGCATCACCTGGACGAGGCATGTGTCGGCTCTGTATCGGAGATCTTCGATGGCAAGGCGCCGCATCACCCGCGTGGATGTGCCGCGCAGGCCTGGGGCGTAGGGGAGGTGTTACGCGTGGCGGTAGAGCACGCGTTGCTGGAATAGAAGGCGAGGCTCTGTATCATTTCCAGCGCTCGTCTACCCACACCTTGCCGCGACGTGTGTAGCGGATGTGTGCGGGAGCGTAGCTGGTACGGTAGCGGTTTACCTTTTCATAGTGACCTCGTACGCGGACCTTCCTGTTGTTCCTGTATTCGTAATGTGCCGGGGTCCACACATGGTCGGGTGACCACCGGTCGATATAAACTTCTGTGCGCGATACCATAGACGGTGGCGTAATTTCCTTTGTGCTGCCACAGCCACTGAGAAGAGCGGTCAGCAGTAGCCCTGCTGCCAGTATACCTTTCGAGATCATAGCTTTTGCTTTTATCAACATCTGAAATAAGAAGATAAATACTTATGCCTTGATTATCAATGCAAAGCGTCGACCGGCATTTCAGGCGGTGCAACCGGAGAATCCGGCTGTGAGCTGCTGATACAGGCTGTGAACAGCAGCGCGTCGAATCGTACGCCACGTGCGTTGCACCAGGTATTTGTGTACAGAAAGCGACGGATACGCGATGCAAAGTATCACAGGCCCGTTGCCCGTTTTCGGTATTACCGTTACCTTTAACCGCACGGCATCCTGATAGCGGGCATGCCATCGATAGATTATGATAAAGCACGTCTTTGTATTCCTGCTCGTTCTTGTAACGCTTACCCAGTGTGGTAAAAAACAAAACACTAACCCTGCCCAGGCCAAAGTCCGCGAAGAGCTGCTGGCCTATGGAAAAGCCAATCCTGAAAACCGCGTTATTATCGAAACCGACTTCGGTACGATCAAGCTAAAGCTATACGGAGACACACCACTGCACCGCGCCAACTTTGTAAAGCTGATCAAGGAAGACCACTACCGCTACGCGGACTTCTACCGCATCGTCTATCAGTTCATGATCCAGGGGGGCGATCAGCATGCCAAGAAGGCGTATACTATACCCGCAGAGTTCAATCCTGAGCATATTCATAAAAAAGGTGCGCTGTCGATGGCGCGGTATGAAGAGAATAACCCGGAGATGGAGTCGTCGGGGAGCGAGTTCTTTATTGTTCATGGCAATGTGTATGACCCGGTAGACCTGGAGGATGAAGCACGGGAGCTGGGGGTTACGCTGACTCCGTTACAGCGGACTACATACACGAAGACTGGTGGGTATATGACACTCGATATGAAATACACTGTGTTTGGGGAAGTGATAGAAGGGCAGGAGGTAGTAGATAAGATCGCGGGGCAGAAGGTGTTTGAGGGTGATAAGCCGCTTTATAAGATTCCGTTTAGGATTCGGGTGGAGAAATCAGAGTGAGTGTGGAGTGTGAGAGCGGGGATGTGTGTGATTGGAGGGGCAACTTGCGTTTATTCGGCAGTCATCCCGAGTACTCGGGACGGCATATAAGTCATAAGTCATAGAAATCGCCAGCTAGCGGGGCGCACGGCAGTCACAGACTGCGACATGATGTCACCCCGAGTACTCGGGGTAAACTTGCGCCAATTCCCGGTCAGCCCTAGCCTTATATATAAGTAGTTATGCTCTGTATTGGCGCAAGTCTGTGACTTGTGCCCACCATGCTGCAGTCTTAGACTGCCGTGGTCTTTTAGCAGTCAAATCTCAATACAACAGCACAACCACTTTAAAGTGCAGAGTACTACCGCTTGCTGTCCCTAAGCCTCCTCGCCAGAAGACTTACTACGATAAGCTGCAACGCATGATATAACATCAACGGCAGCAACAGTATGCCCGTCACTGTACTGCCGGGAAACAGTACTTTTGACATTACGGTGCCGTGAACCATGGACTTCTTGGATCCGCAGAAGGTGGCTGTTACACGATCTTCGTAGTTGAAATGGAGCAGGCGGCACAGGAAGCCGATACAGCCGTACGCAATAAAGAATAACGCCAGCATGGCTACGGCAAGACCTATCAGCTCTAACCAGCTTAGGGTGGCGAACATGTTCTTTTCGAACGACTCGCAGAAGGCGGTATACACAATGATCAGGATAATGGTCTGGTCGAAATACTTTAGCTGAACTTTATAACGGTCGGCCCATTTGCCCCAGCGGGGGTTCAGCAGGATGCCGAGCGCTACGGGCACGAGCACTTGCAGGACCAGCTTGCCGACGATGTGGAAGAAGTCGATTTCCTGGCCGGCTTGTGAGGTGTTGATAAGGCCCATCCAGAGGGGTGTGATGAATACGCCGATGATGCTGGAGATACTCGCATTGAATATAGCGGCGGGAATATTGCCTTCTGCAAGAGATACCATCACCACCGATGATGACACCGTAGACGGCAGGCTCGACAGGAAGAATGCTCCCAGCCACAGCAGTTGCAGATCTTCCGGCAGTAGGGCTTTGCACGGCAGTACCAGCAGCGGAAACAGTATAAACGTGCTGCATTGTACCAGCACGTGCAGCCGCCAATTACCGAGGCCTGCTACCAGTTTGGCGCGGCTCAGCTTCAGGCCGTAGAAGAAGAATATAACCGATACTCCATAGTTGGCCAGCTCGGATAGGGAGAACGGGCCATCGCCCGTTCCGCCCTGTGGCCAGAGCCAGGCCAGGAGGATCATGCCCAGCAGGGCCAGTATAAATCCATCCAGGCCTATGCGTGATAATGTTTGCGATACTTTCTGTAGCAGTGTAGTAGCTTCTTTGGTTCCTTCCTCCGTCATGTCGCCGCGTTCGTGTGTTTAAAATACGTTGTAGGTTATTCCTGGATCACGCGCTTCAGGTAAAATACTTCCGGGTCTACTACAGGCCAGCCCTCGCTGGTTACGTTGATGCCTTTGGCATCTACTGTAAGCCGCTGTGTGGCGCTGTTGGTGCGTATATCCATGGGGATAGCCATGTCCAGGTTGTTGAGCTTGATGGTGTAGGTATTGTCGCCGGTTTGGCGTACGGATACTTCAAGCTTGTTTGTGGTGCGCAGGAAGAGATCGAACAGGGGCTTCAGGTCTTTGCCGGAGGTTGTACTGAAGAACTTCTCTACGTCGTCTGTGTTGACCAGGTGGTCGTAGGTGTATTGTGGGTCGGTGGCGAACTTGCGTATGGCGGGGAAGAATACATCGTCGCCCAGTACATAGCGGATGGTGTGCATAAAGAATGCGCCCTTGCCGTAGATGTCGCTGTGGTATACGATGTCGGTGTCGAGGTTCTTGCCTTGCACTACGGCTACCTGGTTTTGTGTGTCGCGGGCGGTCTTCTGCATGCGCTTGCGGTAGGCAGCTTCGCCTTCGGCATCGCGTGTATAGAGGTGATCGCCGAACGTACAGATACCTTCCTGGATCCACATATCGGCCCAGTCGATGCCCGTTACTTTGTTGCCCCACCACTCGTGTCCGAACTCGTGGTGCATCAGCCAGTCGAAGTCCTGACCCGCTACCTTGGTATACCGGAACTTGTTGCCGTACGCATTAAGCGACTGGTGCTCCATACCCAGGTGTGGCGTTTCGCATACCGCGATCTTCTCTTTCACCCACGGATACTCGCCGAAGTATTTCTCCTGCATCCGTATCGTACGCTCGAATACATCCAGGTGATGATTTGCTTTGTGCTTGTGTTCTTCCAGTACATAGAACTGCATCGGTACTTTATTGCCATTCACCGTTGTGTAGGTACGGCTTGCTACGACGAACCTGCCGATGTTGAACAGGATGCTGTAGTTGTTGATCGTGTATTGCGTGCGCCAGTGATAGGTTTTCTTGTTTCCCTTTGCCGATACCTTTTGCAAAAGGCCGGGGCCAGCTACATACAGATTGCCGGGTACGGTTATGATCAGATCTGCGCCTTCGTTCGGCTCATCGCTCGGATGGTCCTTGCATGGGAATAATATTGTGGCGCCTTCCTTCTGACAGGTGATCGCTACCCAGTGATTACCCGTTGAGTCCTTAGCCCATGTAAAGCCCCCATCCCACGGTGGGCGCGCCGCTATGCCAGGCTTGCCGCCGTATTCTACTTTCACGTTTACCTTGCCGGCATTCAGCAGCTTTGATAATGTTATATGCAGGCGGTCGCCGTCCTGGTTGAATGTCTGCTCTTTTTTATTGACCCACACTTTGCGTACGGTGTACAGGTGTACGAGGTCGAAGAGCAATGTTGTGGTTGGTTGAGAGGTGATGAGGTCTATTTCGGCGTAGCCGTCGATTACCTGTTTGTCGGGGTCGACGTCGAGGGCCACGGTATAGTGGCGGATATCCATGATGGCTTGCTCGGGCTTCAGAGTGCCGCCGGACTTGAGGTCTTGCGCGTGGACACTGGCGGCGGTCAGCAGGAGGAGTAATACAATCGATGCTATAGGTTTCATAACGTGTGGGACCGGGTGGCTTAGGTTTTTGGTGAAAATCCGGTATTAGCCTAAATATAAAGACTGGCGGGACATGAATATGAATTTTTATATGAAAAATGGCGGGGGCTGATCCAGCGGTGAGGGGTTGGGGTGTAGCTGGCGCAGGTCTTCAGGTTTGGTTTCGAGTACTCGGGAGCGAGGAGGAATTGTCGTGCTCCTCCCGATAGCTATCGGGATCGGTGGTGCCTCACATGTGGCAGTCTTCGGATTGCTGTGCTCTCCGAACCTTCTGCTTATTGATTTATTCTTTTTTAATCAAATCAATTCTCTGCGCAAATAGGCTTCGCACCATCTGTTTTGTTTGCGTCAAAATAGAACATGATGACAAGCGAAGAATATTAGGAAGACGTGTTAGTCAGTGTGAGAGCAACTTTACCAGGAATTTCTGTCAGGGTAATCAGTTAACGTAATTCCGATTTTTTTGTGCGTAACCAGATGGGTATACGACGCGGGTTTTCTTCGATATTTGAGGAAAATATTTTCTACGAATGAACATCCGGATCAAAATGCTGATTAATTTTGTGGAAAACCTGCCGGTGATTCATCTTACCACCAGGCAAACGGTTGAAAACACTCCCAGATAAGAAATCATAGACTTTTGAATTTACTGCCGCTGTATGCGTGAAACCATTACGTACGTGGGATTTTGCGCTTCGCGGTATTTGCATATGAATAGAGGTTTTTAAATACTCGTATCTAAAGAAGTAATAACTATAGATTTTTATGATAGTAAGAAGAATCCATGGCGATGGTGACAACAAGATTATCTCACTTTTGGCCTACGATTGCCGCCGTATGACGCCATTTTAACAATTTATTACGAATCTGATTTATAAATCATCACTTTTATGCATCATATAATTTACAATTGGATATTACCTTACTGTGTTAGCTTTTTATTGCTTGTAGCAAGTGGGTCCCATTCAATTGGTCAGGTGGGGCTTAAGCAACAGGAAATCATTCCGAAAACGCCTACCGTCGCCAATTTTGAGAAGTTCATAAGTAATCCCGTCGATCTTCATGTCGGTAAGCAAAATATCAATCTGCCCCTTCATACAATCACATTGGGCAAGCTCAGCATTCCTATTGAATTGCGCTATAATTCGTCAGGCATGAAGGTAAATGAGCTCGCGGATTTTGTTGGATTAGGATGGAGTCTTTCTACATGTGGTGTGGTGTCCAGTAATGTGAATGGTTTGCCTGATGATATTGATTGGCCTGGCGGTTACTATGCAAAGATCAGTAATCCGTCCTTATTTACTAACATTTATCTGCCAAGCGCTGGTAACGGTAGCGGCGGTGGGGCCGATCATTTGGATGCTTTTGCTGGTGGTGATATAGAATTTTTGCGTAACGTATATCGAGGTGATTGGGATTCACAACCCGATACTTATTTTTTCAGTACACCAACCGTTTCCGGTAAATTCTTTTTTGATGAGGATGGATTGGCTCATACAATTCCGTACAGCAAGAATAGGATAAAAAGAACTACACAGTCGGGGCGTGTAATTGGCTATATTATTACTGATGAGTCCGGTAATGAATATCAATTCAATCATGTCGAATCTTCGGAAACAACCTTTGGAAATTCTTGCAACCCGGAAGGAAGCCCCAGTCAAACACATAAAAGTTTTTATTTGACAAGGATAACCACACCAGGTGGTGATACGGTCGATTATTACTATTCGGACTTTAATTATAGCGCCAAGAATCCTGATCAGGGGTCGCGCTCCAAAGTCAGACCATCAGAAGATATGACTTATTGCAGTACCTTAGTGTTTTATCCTTGTATAACAACGAGTATAACATACTTTACCGGCGCTAAGCGGCTCGATAAGATAACCACAAGCCATGGCGATGAAATAAAATTTAATTATCAAGCCGAAGGTGTTTTTAGAAAAGACCTCCCAAATGGGAAGGCACTTGAAAGTGTGGAGATTTTGAGTCAGGGAACTCCATTTAAGAAATTTCTTTTTACATACGATTATTTTTATTCAAAGACCTCAGCCTCTACTAATCCTGATGATTTCAGATTAAAGCTTCGATCCTTTCGTGAAGAGAATAAGGAACCTTACCAATTTGAATATTTTGAAGGTGCTCCGCCTTCAAGATTAGCCGAAACTAAGGATCATTGGGGTTTTTCGAACAGGACCGGTACACTTTTTCCATTTGACAAAGAAAATGGATTTGATGGAGGTACGCGAGACCCGGATCTTGCGCTTACACAGGTTGGCGTACTGAGGAAGATTACTTATCCGACAAAGGGATATCTGGAGTTGGAATATGAATTGAATGATATATTCGTTGATTACGAGGAAATTCTTCCAATGCAGATAGGACTGGGTGGCGTACAGGTATCTGCACCGGACACAAAAATATCCGATACATTTACGATACCACCCAATGCGTGGCCGGTACATATTGATTTTGAGAATCTGTGGGATGGCCTGGATGTATATAACGATTGGTGCTATGTTACGCTTAGCGGACCAGGTGTTTCGTTGACTTTCTTTAAGGATAGCCCAAACAACAATGGTGAGTTTTACCTCCCTTCGGGGCAGTACACAGTTACGGTTGATAACGTAGGTAGTAAATATGGTGGCAGGATTGGTGTGTATTATTTAACGGAAGTTAGACAACGAATAACTGAAAATAGAAAGGTAGGCGGACTTAGAATATCTAAAGCTAAAAATTGCCTGAGTAATGGATTTGTTTCCCTTGAAACAGTCTATGAATATAGTGATGGACAACTGTTTGGGGCTGGGCAAAGGCGATCCAGTGGAAATTTGTTTTATGATGCTGTATATGTGACGGATAGGGATAGACATTATTTCCCAGCTGTACCTAACCTCGGGATGTGCGAAAACTATGATTGCAGTATAATGACGCAGAGTTCATCCAGTCTAACACCAATAGCCAATTCGCAGGGAACTCACATAGTATACGGTATGGTAACGGTTTATAATAAGGATACCACTATGGGGCGCGAGGTGCATAAGTTTTTGGTCGATCAGTCTGGTAACCGTCCATGGGTCGGATTTCCTTATCCACCACTTATTACATGCGACTGGCTGAATGGTTTGCCCGAAGAGGATGCGCTATATGATGCTAGCGAAAACTTGGTAAGTAAAACAAAGTATTATTACAATTATACTTCTGTGGCGTCGCGGCCGTACGATCCCAATGAGAAAATCGTTTCAGGTATAAAGATAGATATAGGTGTCCTTCCCCTTTATTGTTATGCTAATGAAACCTTGACTCCTGTGGAATTCGTAGAAGGGCAATTTACTCTTTTGTCTTCCTGGCACTATTTAAAAGGCAAAGAAGAAGCTCGGCGTGATACAGAAGGACAGATGGTAACCACAACAACCGACTATTTTTATGAGGACCCTGTTCATATTCAGAAAACAAGTGAGCAGACGACCGATAGCAAAGGGCGGAGGTATATAACGTATTTTTCTTATCCCCTCGACTATGCTGGCGATGTGATGAACGGTAGTATAGCAGCCCTGAATACTGCCAACATAATAACGCCCGTGGTGAGCGCAATCGATTTGGTGAATAATCTGGTCGTTGGAAGCGTGGTAAATGAACTGAATGCGGTGGGTAATCCGGTTTCTGTTTATCAACTGGAGACTTCGCGGCCTCTTTCCGATTTTCTATCGCCTTCTAAAAATCCAATCGGACTTTTTACCGGTTACATGCAGGATACTCGCTATAAAAAACGTGTCAATTTTTTATACAATAGTAAACAGGATGTGGTTGAAATTTCAAATGACTTTGGCGATGTGACCTCATATCTCTGGGGGTGCAGGGCAGTCATCCCATTGCTGAAATTAAAAATGCTACGTACAACCAGGTTTCGTCTGCGCTTGGAACTTCATTGTTGAATGATCTCTATGTCAATCCATATGCAGATGCCGATATCAGAAGTAAACTGAGCCTGCTGCGATCCGCGCCGTCGCTTACTGCTGCGCGCTCTACGATAATAACCTATCATCCAAACGGTGCAATATCATCGATGACCGACCCGAATGGGCGTATGCAGTTTTTCTTCTTTGACAACGCCAATAGGTTGGAAAGTATAAAAGATCACAATCAGAATATCATTTCGGCATTCAAGTATCATTATAGAGAATCTGCGCATCCACCTAAAGACAATCCTCAATATTAGAAGTATGGGTACAAGAACATGTAAAATCATCGGTGTTTTGTTTCTGATCTTTTCCGGCTCGTGTCTTGCACAACCGCCAACTCAGACGACGGACAGGAATAAGGTTACGACAAATACGCCGCAAAAAGCAGGTATTACCGACATAACTCAAATCGACGGAAAATCTGTAAACGAGGTCAGTCAGACCGTTCAGTACCTCGATGATCTCGGTCGGCCGACTCAAACTATCAATACCATGGCAAGTCCAGGGCATAACGATGTAATAATACGCCGAGCATACGATTTGTACGGAAGGGAAGTAAGAAAATTCCTGCCCTTCACGGAAAGTGGAACTCCGGGGGAGTATAAGCCCCAGGAAGCGCTGTATTCCTGGAGCACTCAATACCTTTTTTATCAGAATACCGATAAGGTGGCGCATGACAAAGTCCCTTATAGCGATGCCGTTTTTGAAAACTCTCCCTTGGGGCGTGTTCTTAAACAAGGAGCTCCCGGAGCTCTGTTTAATGCGTCCCCTGTCGGAACAGACGATCACTCCGTCGAATATGCTTATTTGACGAATGGTTATCAAGCTGTCTTGCGGCTGGACTACAGTGCCTCCACAAATAGCCTGATATTCAGCGGTCCCTCTTACTATGATGCCCAGCAACTTATTGTTAAGAAGATAACCGACGAACATGGCTTCGAGACGATAGAGTATACCGATAAGAAACAAGGTCACATCGTTTGCAGAAAAGTAGAGTATGGAAAGGATAACAGTTCTAACAGGCTCTACGCCGAAACGTATTATATCTATGATGATCTCGGTAACCTTATGATCGTACTGCCCCCGGAAGCAACTGTGGAGCTTAGGTCCATGCTGTCGAACTGAGGTTCGATGTCGAAATGCGACGGGCATGAAGCGAAATATTTAAACAACTACAATGATGCGAATAGCATTTATAATATTAATAATACTCACGGTGCAGGCTTATAACAGCTTCGGGCAGAGTATTACTACGGCTAACCTTTCGTGGACCGTAAGCCGTATGGATAATAAGAATACGGGAATGATCGATGAACGTGGCGGAACGATACAATCGTATGGCGCAGAACGTGTCGATTGGTACGATTCGCGGGGCACGTTAAAGCAGACATTTGCCATTCGGGAGATAAATGGCGGCTGGGGTAATGTGGCTAACGCCGGTTCGATTCTTTATGAAGCAGAAACGGAAGGTAAGCCGTGCACGATAATGTTTCAACGGGACGGCGGTTCGATCCTTATCCGAATAATTGTACTGCCGAATGGCGGGCAACCGCTGATCTATGAGTTTACCATACAAAATCTGACAACGCTATAATTATATTGTATGCAGCAATTTAAAATTACCCTGGGTTGTATACTCCTGGCACTATTCGTTGGAGGCACTGTTCCGGCAAAGGCAGACCTGGTTCCGGACAACGTGGAGTTCGCGTTGTTGAAGAAATTTTATGACAGCCTTGGCGGAAATGCGTGGACTAAAAAAACGAACTGGCCTACCGCAGGCAACTGGCCGGCTGCTGCCACCAGCGCGCAGTTCGGTACGTGGTATGGTGTTACTGTTGTAAACGGCGACATCACGCAGATCATCCTGAGTAATAACAAGCTTTTCGGTAAGATGCCCACCAACATGGGTGACCTGACGGCGCTAAAAGTGCTCGATCTGAATACCAATGCGATTAGCGGTAGAATCCAGGCCAGCGTGACGCAGCTCACTAACCTGACCACTCTACGCCTGGATCAGAACCGGCTTACCGGAAGCATTCCCTACGATATCGGTAAGCTGAATAAACTCACGCAGCTCTATCTGCTCGATAATCAGCTGAGCGGAGCGTTACCATCTTCTTTAGGGAGCCTGGCGAGCATGACTGATCTTCAGTTGCAGATCAATAGTTTTACCGGCACTATACCCTCAAGCCTTGGAAACCTTGCCGGGCTCAGCACATTGCGGCTCGACCAAAATCAGCTTTCCGGCACGATACCGACTTCATTAAGTTATCTAAGCAATCTTGTCGCCCTCTATCTGTCCTATAACCAGCTAACCGGCTCGATACCGCAGTCGCTGGGAAATCTGACCAACCTTACCGGACTGTATCTACATGTGAACCAGCTTACAGGCACTATCCCTGGGGAACTGGGGAACCTCACCAAATTGCAAAGCCTGTATCTGTCCAACAACCAACTTACCGGGACCCTGCCGAAAGAACTTGCCAGGATAACGTCGATGGCCAATTTGTTGCTCTCCTCTAATAAGCTTTCGGGAACAATACCGACGGAGTACAGCGCAATGAATAACCTGGTATACCTGTATCTCTCTGGCAATAACCTCGGCGGCGCATTGCCGCCTTCCCTTGGCCAACTCACCAAGCTCCGGTATTTTTATGTATACGATAACCAACTCACGGGCCCGGTCCCTGTGGAATATTCCGCTCTGACTGAAATACTATCGTTTTATGCGTATAACAATCAGCTCAGCGGAACATTGCCTTCCGGCCTTTTTGGTAACTGGTCCAAACTTCAGTTGCTGGATATGCATAGTAATAAATTGTCCGGTGTTTTCCCTGCTACGATAAGCAGTTGCCCCCTGCTGACAAGCATTATATTGTATGGTAATAGATTCTCTTCCCTGCCATCCGCTTTGCTAAACATGCCTGTGCTGGCAACCGCTGATTTCTCAGATAATGAGATCACTTTTGCTCCGGCATTCGGTACGCATGTTAACAAAACAAAGCTGACGCTCAATCTGAGTAATAACCGGCTGGACTTTTCAATATTGGAACCCACGCAGGGCATGGGAATAAAGACGCTTATCGTATCGCCTCAAAAAAACATTAATGATATCACGTCAGTCAAAGCTATGCAGGATGCCGGGCTGGTTATCCCTGCCCGCGATCCGGCCGCGCACGGAACAACGACATGGGAAAAGCGGCAGTCTGACGGCAGCTGGAGCAGCGTTGATTCCAATAACGAAGATCTAACGGGCAGAACCTTTATACGCAACGGTTTTACTTCCGGCGATGAAGGGGTATATCGCTGGACCACGAAAAACTCAATCTTAACGGCCATGACAATTCAGAGCGACCCGATTGTCGTTAACCGCGGGTTAAGCTTTGTACTCGACAACTGGGCATTCCAGTATCGTTACGATACAAAATCGCGTAGAGTTGCCGCGAAGATGCCCGGCGCGGATTGGGTGTACACCGTATATGACGACCGTGATCGCGTAGTGATGACGCAGGACGGCGAACAACGCAAGGTTAAAAAATGGAGCTATACTATCTATGACGCGCTGAACAGACCTGTTATTTCCGGGATCTATACGCATAGCGATTATGTGGATCGCGACAGTATGAGCGCCATGGTAGCCAGGGCTGATTTTTATGAAACGTATACGGGTGATAAGGCAAACCATGGGTATAGCAACACGGTATTTGAAGCACCAGATTTTGTGCCGGCAAACTTCGCTCCGCAGACTATAACGTATTATGATAATTATAATTTTCGGTCGGGCTGGGGGAGCGAATATGCTTACACTCCAGGCCAGGTGGATGCTGTTACGATAGACGGCGTTGAATACAGCCAGCCAGCAACGGAGAACCTGGGAGTGAGTGGCCAGATAACTGGCATGAAAGTAAAAACGCTGGAGGATCAGCCCCAGTGGCTGTACACCATAAATTACTACGACGACCGCTACCGTCTCGTGCAAAGCAAAGCTGATAATATTAAAGGAGGTATAGACTTTGTTACCAACCTGTATGATTTTACCGGCAAGGTACTGGCCAGCAAAAGCACCCACGCTACGGGAAAGGTTACCTGGCAGAACATGGTGGCGGTAATAGTCGATGGCGATAACCTGGTCAAGACCGGCTCAAGCGCATCATGGGGTACGTCAGGAGCATCATCCGTTGAAAAAATTCCAGCCAATACAAGTGGCTGGGTGGAAGCTGCCGTCGGAGAGCTGGCTACACGCCGCATGTTCGGGTTATCACCGCAGGACAGAGACCAGAACTCCACCTCGATAAAATATGGACTCTACCTCAACATGGGCACGTTATCTATTCAAATAACCCTGCCAAACGGAGCATTGCAGACCATAAGCACCACATACCCGCTTGTGCCGGGTGACCGGCTTCGGATAGCACGTGAAGATGGATATATAAATTTTTATAAGAACGGTATAAAGCTGTACCCCACGACCGCCACGCAAATGCTGCCTTCCACCGAAGCGTTGCTGGTAGATGTTGCGCTGGGCACTCCGCTGGCTACTATCAGTAAACTGCGTGTATCAGCTGGTCAGCAAGCTGTGAGCGCAATCTCACGCCGGTTCGAATACGACCATGCCGGCCGTTTAATGAAAACGTGGCATAAGCTGAACAATGCAGGCGAAGTACTGCTCGCTCAAAACGAATACAACGAACTCGGTCAGCTGGTAGGCAAAAACCTGCATAGCACCGAACCCACCGGCACAGCCGATGAGCAGCGCCATTTCAAACAGGGTATCGACTACCGCTACGATATCCGTGGCTGGCTCACCTCCATTAACAACTCCACACTGACCAATGTCGCCGCCATAAATCCGGACCATGCTAATACGCCGAAAGACCTGTTCGGCATGGAGCTCGGCTATCACCTGTCACTAGGTACCGGGAATATAGCCATGTACAATGGCAACATCTCCGGTATAAAATGGAGCAACAGCCTAGGTCTGGGTGATGTAAAGGAGAATGCCTATAACTACACCTACGACCCGATGAAGCGGATCACACAGGCAGACTTCCGTGAGAAGAAATCGGCCTGGGACCTGCCTGCGTACACCGATACCAACGGCAACACACAGACCGCCGCTTCCTATTCCGAAACGGGATATAAATACGATCAGAACGGCAACATTCTCGAGATGCGGCGGAAGGCTGCCAAAGGCGAAGATATGGATGTGCTGAATTACTTCTATGGCGACAATCAGAACCGTAGCAACAAGCTCCTTGCCGTAACGGATACAGGAAACAAAATCACAGGCTTCAACGACGGTAATGCTGTTGGCAATGACTACAGCTACGACGCCAACGGCAGCATGATTGGCGACCTTAACAAAGATGTTACCTCGATAGTCTACAACGATCTTCGCCTGCCCGCCAAAGTAGTCAAAAGGAACGGCGACTACCTGACGTACACGTATGATGCTGCCGGCCGTAAGCTTCGCCAGCTGGTATTCAACAGTAGCTCAGTGCAGCAGAAA
>Ga0247764_1000269_pt1 | contig 18777 bp, 16 predicted proteins | sample UWRJL051202B4_FD_179932 | JGI IMG/M metagenome (GOLD analysis project Ga0247764, IMG submission 179932) | Plant litter microbial communities from Arlington Agricultural Research Station in Wisconsin, United States - UWRJ-L051-202B-4 | ecosystem: Environmental > Terrestrial > Plant litter >...
GCCTTCTCGGGGCTGGGCGCCGCGGCAGGAACGGCGGAAGGTTCGGCGCCGCCACTCTCGGGAGTAGCCGTACTGCTGCTCTTCTCGGGGCAGCCCGTGAGCAGCGTGAGCGTGGTGCAGACTACGAGCGTGCCGCGAATGATCGATGCCTTCATGGAGTGATGCCTCGGCGGCAGCATAACTCAAGGATCGCCCGCGAGGTCACGTGACGTGGCGCCGGGAAAATTCTTGCAGGCGCTCCGCGGCGAGCTCGAGGGTGGACTCACGCTTGGCGAAGCAGAACCGGATCAGGCGGCGCGACGGCGTTTGCTCGCACAACCCAGAAATCGGGATGCTCGCCACCAGCGCGTCAGAGACCAGGCGTCGCGCAAACTCCTCATCGGGCTCCTGCGACAGCCGGCTGTAATCCACCAGCTGAAAATATGCGCCCGTGACCGGCAGCACTTCGAAGGCAGAGCCAGCCAGCAGGCTCCGGAACTTGTCCCGCTTCTGCTGATAAAATGGCGCAAGTCCACGCAAGTGACCGGCGTCCTGCTCCAGCGCGTCAGCGAACGCGTGCTGCGCCGCCGTGGACGTGGCGAACGTCACGAACTGGTGGACCTTGCGCAGCTCGGCCGTCAGGGCGGCAGGCGCGGTCACCCAGCCCACCTTCCACCCCGTGCAGTGGTACGCCTTGCCGAACGAACCCACCACCAGCGCTCGCTCGCGCAGCTCGGCGTGCGAAAGCACACTCAACGGACGAGCGCCGTCGTACACGAGGTGTTCGTACACTTCGTCCGACAGCACGAAGATGGGGCGGTCGCGCAGCACCGAGGCAAGCTCATCCAGCTCCGCGGGTTGCAAAGTGGCTCCGCTCGGGTTGTGCGGGAAGTTCAGGATCAGGAGGCGCGTGCGCGGCGACAGCGCGGCTTTCAACGCGTCAAAGTCGATGCGAAAGTCAGCCGACATCCGCACGTGCACACAACGCGCGTTCTGGAGTCGCACCGCGGGATCGTAGGAGTCGTAGCTGGGATCGAACACGACCACGTCGTCACCGGGCGCCACCACGGCTGCGATGGCATCGAAGATACCTTCCGTGGCGCCGCTGGTCACCGTGATCTCTTGCTCCGCGTCGGGCAGATGGCCGTAGTCTTCTGCAATCCGCCGCGCGATGGCTTGACGGAGCCGCAGCAACCCCGCCATGGGTGCGTACTGGTTGGCCCCCCGCGCGATGTGCTCGCCGAGCGAGCGACGCAGACTCTCCGGCGGCTCGAAGTCGGGAAAACCTTGACCCAGATTGACTGCGCCGTGCTCCTCTGCCAACCGAGACATCACCGTAAAAATCGTGGTCCCGACGTCCGGCAGCTTGGAAGAGATGGGTAAGGAGCCGTTCACTGTGCTGCGGCGAGCCTTCCACGTCGCCTTTGGCCCGTCGAGCCTGTTCGCCCTGAAACTGTGTTGCGGCCTGGCGCTGCTGTTGTGCGGCTCCACGCGCACGGCGCACGCGTGCGACACGCTCTACCCCTGGTCGCGCTTACCGCGCAGCGGAGACCAGCTGCTCACGCCCGTGCCCGCGGTCATGGCCGGCGCGGCCATCGCAGCGCCGCTCATCATGGCACCGCTCGGCTGGGATCACGACGCGCGCGTGTTCTCGCAACGCTCGCTGGGCGGCTCGTATCACCCGGAGCCCGTCAGCGTCGCAGCTCCGTTCATCCTACCCGTCTTGCTCCTGGCCACCGACGCCATCGCGTTGCCGTTGCAAGCCTGCGAAGTGGCGCGCCCCACCTCGGCGATGCTGCAAGCCATGGCGCTGAGCTTGGGTAGCGTGGTGGTGCTCAAGTGGGTGACTGGCCGCGCGTTTCCTAACGCCGGCCGCGACCCGTACTCCGCGGATCGGCTCGAACATCCGGAAAACGCGCGAAAGTTTCATTGGTTTTCCTACCGCCACGGCACGGCTTGGCCCAGCGGTCATACCGCTCTGATGTTCGCTGCCGCAGCGGCTCTCAGTAATTCGCTGCCGCAGCGCCCGTGGCTCGGTTACGTGGGCTACGTCGCGGCGACCGGCGTCGCTTTTGGAATGTGGTTCGGCGATCATCATTGGGCCTCCGATATCCTGTCGGGCGCGCTTCTCGGCTACGGCATGGGGCGCAGCGTGGGGCGCGCTTTCGCTGAGCCAGCGCAGCCGGAGCCGGTGCTCAGCTGGCAGGTCGTGCCGTGGGCCACCCCCCGAGCGGCTGGACTCGGCTTGACGGGAAGCTGGTGAGGCCCGCGGCTACGCCGTGCTCTTCGGGACTGGGGGGATGATGCTGTCGGAAGGCAGCGGGGGCATTTGCAAACGCTCCCGACGTTCGCGCAAGATCTCGCGCAGAATGATTTGCACGGCGGCCGCAGCAGGCACCGCCAGGATCGCGCCGAATATCCCAGCGAACTCGCCAAAGAAGAGGATCGACAGCGCGACCACCAACGGGTTCACGTGCGCCGTTCGCCTGAAGATCAACGGTGCCAGCACGTTACCTTCCAGCTGCCCGTAGAGCACGAAGTAGATCGCGCAGCCCACGCCCTGCCAAAAACTGCCGGTGACCGCGGCGACCACCGAGATGAATGCTCCTGTTACCAGCGGCCCGACGTAAGGCACCAGACTGGAGCAGCCGCTGATGATCCCGAGCGGCAAGAAGAACGGCACCCGCAGGATCGCCAGCAACGAAACGGTGAGCACCGTGTTCATGGAGCAGATCAGCACGATGCCGCCCAGGTACCCGCCCACCGATCGATAAATCTTGCTCAGCACTTTGCGGTACACCGGTTGGCGCTCGGGCAAAGCTTCGGAGACGATCTGCTTGAGCAGGCGTTCACCAAACAACAGCATGAAGATGGCGATGACGACCACGGTCACGACCGCGCCCACACCGCTCAGCACGCCGCCCAGTACGCTGAGTAGCGGAGCCGCGGCGCCTTCCAATAGCCTCGGCAGATGGGCCTCGAACGCGGCGACGCGCTCGGACAGGTGCAGGCGACTGTCCAAGGTAAGGAACAACGTGGAGCCGCGCGCCTCACGCACCAACTTCGGTAGCGCGAACGCGAGCTCGTTGGCCTGTTCCACGGCGGTCGGGATGATGGTGAATGCCAGCGCCACCACCCCCAAGAACGCGCTCATGACCACCAGCGCGATGGCAGCGTTCCGCCCCATCCCACGCTGCCGCAGGTAGTCCACCAGATGGTGGAGCGCGATCGCAATCATCAGCGCCGACACCGATAAGGTCAGCGCCAAGCCGGTACGGGCCAGGAAGTACACGGCTGCGTAGACGAACAGGGCACCAAAACAAACGGTGAAGACCGTCTTCAAGGTGACCTGCGAGGCACCCGAGTTGTACGGCGGAAGAGTCACGCGCCGATGCTACACCGTGAACGCTTGAAATGACCCGCGCGCGGCCTCGGCCGCGGCGATCTCCCGAGATTCCGCGGTCTTTCTGCGGTTCTTTCTGCACGCAGCGGCCGCGTCCCACCTGCAGCTACCAGGCCGTGGGTCCGATTTTGGAATTTTGCGGGAACTCGGCGCGGGGCCCGCTGTCCTTATGCCCATGAGTCGCGCGTTCCAGGCGCTGACTCGCTGATTCCGGCGTTCGAACACTGCTTCGCGCGCGCGGATCTTCCACACGGACGCTGCTCGGTCCTGCGTGAGCGTCCCCCAACCGAGAACCCATTCAACGCACAAGGTGCGCCCGCGCGACTGCGCCATCGGCTCCCGTGTGCTCGCGAGGATCCAGTCCATGACTCAAAGCCAAGCCCCATTCAGCCACGGACCTGCAGCAGCTCCCTGGCAAGTCGCAGCCACCATCGAGGCCACTTTCCCAGCGAATCCGCCGGTATTTGGCGCGCACACGAGTGAGGCGGCTCCCAGCGCTGCTTACCAATTCGTGCGTGCCGCGCCCGCGGTGGCGGCCGACGAGGTCGAACTCAGTCACGTCGACGCCCTGGAGGTCCTGATTTGCTGGGGCCAAAACGTGGTTCACGTCGCGCACTTGGTGAAGGCCCGCGACTTCTGGGTGGGCGAGAGCACGAGTGCGAGTCAGGTCGCCGACTACCTGATCCCCGCGGAAAAGCTGGGTCAATCGGCCCTACCGTTGATCGTGAACGAGAGCGGCAGAATGCGCGCGCTGATCCCGGCAGGAGCCGAGGGTTACCTTGAAACCGCAGACAACTCACGGGTGGCATTGTCGGAGCTGTGTGCTCGCACGGAGCCGACGCCGCGAGCCGCGGGCGCGCACTTGCTGGATTTGCCAGCCGGCGCCAAGTTGCGCTTGGAGCTCGCGGATCTGACCATCCAAATCTCGGCGGTGTGCGCAGGCAAACCCGTCCCACGCGGTGCAGGCACCATCGTCGACAAGACGGTGGCTAGCTACTTCGGTCTGTCGTTCGTGGCGCACGCAGCGTTGATGTCGGCCTTGGGTTGGTTCACGCCCGCGCTGGGCTTGAACGATAGCGAGGCGCTCGACCGCGAGCGCTTCTACATGATGCAGCAGTACCTCACGTCGTCCGCGGAGCGCGAGCAGGAGCAACAACAACAGCAAGCCGCGGAAAATGCCGAGCTGGAAGGCGGCACCGGGGAACGCGCCGCGGGCGATGAGGGCGCCATGGGCACGCCTACCACGCGCGTCACCAACCACCGCTACGCCGTCAAAGGCCCGAAAGAGAATCCCGATCCGCACCTGGCGCGAGCAGCCGCCCTGCGTGAAGCGGTGGACTTCGGCATGATCGGCCTGCTCAATTCCGGGGTCGCCGGTGATCCCAAAGCGCCCGTGTCACCGTTTGGCCGTGACACCTCGCTCGGCGTCGACGACGAAAGCGCGCGCGGCAACATGTGGGGCGACAGCATCGGGGAGGCGTTTGGCACAGGTGGGCTCGGCTTGACCGGGCTCGGTGAGAGCGGCGGAGGCAGGGGCGTTGGCGTGGGTATGGGCGAGATCGGCACGGTCGGGCACGGCGCTGGCCTCGGCACCGGGGACGGCTTCGGCAACGGTGCCGGCTTCGGCGCGTCACGCGGCCTTTCGAAGGGCAACCACACCGCTCGGGCGCCCCGGGTGCGCCCCGGAACCGTGAACGTCTCCGGTCGCTTGCCGCCAGAGGTGATTCAACGCGTGGTGCGCCAGAACTACGGTCGCTTCCGCCTTTGTTACGAGCAGGGTCTCACCCGCAATCCGAACCTCGAGGGCCGCGTTTCGGCGCGTTTCGTGATCAGCAGAGACGGCGCCGTGGCCAACGTCGCCAACGGAGGCTCGGACATGCCGGATTCTGGGGTGGTGAGCTGCGTCGTATCGGCGTTCTACGGCTTGAGCTTCCCCGCGCCCGAGGGTGGCATCGTGTCCGTGGTCTATCCGATCGCGTTCACGCCGGGTTGAAAGGGCGCACAGCACATTGCCGGCGAAGCTCAGGGCTTCGCCGGCGGCGCCAGGGCGGAGGCGCATCACTTGCGGGTGGCGTGGGCTGCGTTCAATCTCGCGCATGGTCTCTCGGTCATCGTGCTGGTCGTTGCTGCTTGGTGCGGCGTCGTGAGCCTGCGGGTTTGGGCGCCGGAGGCACGCAGCGTCGAGCTCTTGGTGGGTGCTCGGCGCACGGCGCTCGAAGCGGGTGAGGGCGGCTATTGGAAGCTGCCCGACGCAACGCTTTTGCCGGGCACGGACTACTGGCTGAGCGTGAATGGCGGACCGCCCACACCGGACCCGCGCTCGCCATCTCAACCCCATGGCGTGCACGCTGCCTCGCGTTCGATCAATCTCGCCGATTTCAAGTGGGAGGACGCAGATTTCCGCGCGGCGCCCTTGAGTGAAGCCGTGATCTACGAACTCCACGTCGGCACGTTCACGGCTGCGGGCACGTTCGAAGCAGCGATCGAACGGCTGGCGCACTTGGTAGAGCTGGGTGTGACGCACGTGGAGTTGATGCCGGTCTGTGAATTCTCGGGCGAGCGGGGCTGGGGCTACGACGGCGTGAGTCTGTTCGCGCCGCATCACACCTACGGAGGGCCCGAGGGGTTGCAACGCTTCGTGGCCGCCTGTCACCGCCGCGGCCTGGGGGTGATCTTGGATGTCGTCTATAACCACGTCGGTCCGCGCGGGAATTATCTGCCGAGGTTCGGACCGTACTTCTTGCAAGAGGGCACGCCGTGGGGCGCCGCCGTAAATCTGCGAGGGCCTCACAGTGATGGTGTGCGACGCTTCTTCATAGACAACGCGTTGATGTGGCTACAGGACTATCACTTCGATGGTCTGCGCTTGGACGCGGTGCAGGCGTTCCGCGATGACGGAGCTTTCCCGTTTCTGGCGGAGCTTGCGTGGGAGGTGCGCCGAGCGGGTGAGCGAGCCGGCAAGGAATGGATCCTGATCGCTGAGTGCGATCGTTCGGATCCGCGCACCACACGCGAACTTAACGCTGGCGGACTGGGGATGAGCGCGCAGTGGTCGGACGAATTTCAATTCGCCATCCACTCGCTGTTGACTGGCGAACACAACGGTCGACTGCAGGACTTCGGTCAACTGACGCAGCTTGCCGCCGTGCTGGAGCACGGCTTCTGGTTGCGCGGGCAGTACAGCCACTTTCGCGGGCGTTCGCATGGCCATCCGTTGGACGAGCCGGAGCTGGGGCGCCTGCTCGGTTACTTGCAAACGCACGATCAGGTCGGCAATCGCCCGGGCGGGGACCGCCTAAGCCACCTGGTATCCTGGCAGCAGCTGCAGGCCGCCAGCGCGCTGCTGTTGCTCGGCCCGTTCGTACCGATGTTGTTCCAAGGTGAAGAGTGGGCGGCCTCCACTCCGTTTTTCTACTTCACGGATCATGAGGACGCGGCACTCGGACGCGACGTGAAGCTCGGTCGAGAGCGCGAATACGCGGAGCTCGGCTTCGACCCGAGTCAAGCCGTGGATCCACAAGCGCCGGAAGCGTTCACGCGCTCGAAGCTGCGCTGGGAAGAATTGCAGCAGCCAGAACATCACAGCGTGCTCGATTTTTACCAAGCGCTGATCGCGCTGCGACGCGCGACGCCGGACTTCGCGCAGCTGCCCGTCGACGTTCGTTTCGATCCGGACGCGCGTTGGCTGCTACTCGACCGCGGCGTATGGGCGGTAGCCGTCAACTTTCTGAACACGCCGCAGAACTTGTCGCTGCGAGCCGCGCCCGAGCTCAAGTTGTCCGCAGGTTCGGTCGCGTTGCGCGGCGCCGAACTGGAACTTGGTGCGCACGCGCTAGCGATTCTGCGGTTTTCTTAGATAATTCTGCGTGAATGTGCTGCAGCTTGCTTGTGTGTGTTTGTACGCGCGTCAGTTTCGTTTGAAGGTCGGGCGCGTGAGCTGATATCCGAATGTACGTGACGCGATTCATTGCCTGCAGCGCAGCGTGTGCCGTCTTGTGTAGCTCTACCTTCGCACTCGCCGACGACGAGTCGGAGGCCGAACAGCGCGAAGACCCGTTTGCCTACGAACGCACCAAAGCCGCCGAACGCAAAGCACGCGGCAGGGAGCTGGGGCCTAGTGACCTGGCGTTCGGTTGGGCTTCCGACACCGTGATCTCTGCAGAGCGCGTGTTCGGCTACGCGCGCACCGGACGTCGCATCGACTTGGCCCAGCCGGCCAGCGACCTGAAGGAGACGGTGGATCGCGTCCACCTGCTGCTCAACGGTGGCAACGACGTGCGCAGCTTCTCCGCGCCGCGCATCGCGTTCGATCATTTCTTGACGGACGGGCTCAGCTTGGGCGCGTTGGTAGGTTACAGCTCGGCGGGCGGGGACGAACACGCGCTCGCGTTTCTGGCCAGCGTGCGCCTTGGCTACGCCTTCATGTTTGGCAAGGTCGTCGGGCTGTGGCCGCGGCTAGGGCCGACGTACCAATACTTCAAGGTCAACGGCACGAAGGGCTACGTGTTGGCAGGCTCCTTCGAGCTGCCGCTGGTGTTCGTCACCAGCAATCACAGCATCATCACTTTCGGACCGACGCTGGATGCCACCTTCTACGGGCAGATCAATCCGGCGGGTCGCGCCATCAAGTGGCGCCCCTATAACCAGGACGAGCTCGGTGTTTCCGCCGGCGTGAGCCTATTCTTCTAGTGATTCCGCCGGATCAGGCGGAATCCCCAAAATCGACAGCGGCGATTGAACGAATCGCGCAGGCTGGGGCACCCAGGGCTAAATGACCCTGCGATCCGCGCTTTCGCGCTCCCCCGGTCGAGTTCGTCGCTCTGTCGCCACGGCCGTGCTCATCAGCGCGTGGTTCGTGGCCTGCAACGACGGCGTGGATGGCAACGGTGAACGCGCCAGTGAAATGCGCACCCACAGCCAATTTTCCCGCATCGAAAGCCGTGGCTCGCTCTCCGTGGATCTTACGCAGAGCGACACATTTTCCGTGGAAGTGAGCATCGATTCGAATTTGCTGGATAGCGTGATCACCCGCGTCTCCGAAGACACGCTGATCATCGACCAGGCCTACCCGATCGACGAAACCCTGCCGGGGCCACACGTGTTCATCACCCTCCCCTCGCTCGCTTTCGCCAAACTCTCGGGTTCGGGGGACATCACGGCACATGCCTTCAGCCAACCTCAGGCCGTGCAGCTCAGCTTGTCGGGCTCCGGTCGAATGTGCTTTGGCGGGTCCGTCCCCGCAGTCAAGGCGCGACTCTCGGGTTCGGGCGAAGTGTTCTTGGACGGCAGTACGGACCAGCTCGACTTGGTGCTGGACGGTTCGGGCGCCATCGTCGCGGACAGCTTAACGAGCCTCGCCGCCAACGTCTCGCTGGATGGCTCCGGCGACATCGACGCGCGCGTCAATGGTCCCGCGCGAGTCTCGCTTTCGGGTTCCGGACGGATCGACTTGTTTGGTTCTGCGGACGTCAACGTGGTGCGCGCCGACGGCAGCGGCGAGATTCACGTGCACTGAGCGACCCGTCATGGTGCACGCTGCGTTCGAACGAACGCCCGCTGCGCCAACGACACGGCGTCCGCAAAGCGCTCGAAATTTCACCGCAACAGCTGATCGACCCGCGTCACTCTGGCGTTCAACACGCGCTCTTTAGCGTCGAGGGGGCGGCATCGCGCAGCACCTGGCGCTCCGTCGGGTTGAGATCATGCTGCCAACGCTGCAGCGTGAACGGGGGCTGGCTCAGGCGAAACCTGACGAGTTCTCGCCCAGTCGCCGACTCCATGTCGATGCGTCGAATCGCGCCGAAGGTGTCGCGCAGCTGCTCTGGACTACACGTAGGCAGCACCGCGCGGAGCACGCGCGGATCGTAGAAGCGAAAGTACAGCTTCTTGCCGACTTCCGTGCGCACCCGGAGCAGCGTACGCAAGTGGCGGCGCAGCGAACCGAGCCCGGCCTGCCACGCGACGAAGATGCCAAAAGCTTTGCCCCAGCCCTGATCCACCAAAAACTGCGTGATGGCGTCTTGCGGCCGCAAGCGCACGACGAAGGGCGAGACCGCGCGGAGTTCGGCGCTCAGCTGCCCGGAAAACAGCGACTCGTACTCCAAGGCCGAGAGCTGCAGCTGCCGATGGATTTCCGGATTGCGCGCGCCGTCCAACACCGCAAAAAGACCGGTTCCTTCCGGCTCGAAGCGATAAAACAGCTGTTCTGTCAAATAACTCGGAGAATAGTCAGCCACCGCTTACCTGCGCAGGTTGTGTTCTTTTGGGACACTCTTCCAAGAACGGCGTGCCCTGCAGCGCTGCGTTCAGCAGCGTGAGCACCTGCGCGCCTTGATCGACGTTCGCGCCGGGCATGGGCGGTTCCGGTCCGCGTGCGGGCTCTTCCGGCGGCACGAAGCGCGGGGGCGCTTCCTTCCGCTCCGGAGGAGCCTCCATGGGCACGACGATCCGGGACAGCGAGGCGACGGCCGGCTCCGCCGCTTCCACGATCAGATCACCTCGCTCGAGCGCAGCGGCTACGAGCTGGACGACGCTCGCCACATCGGAGCCGGTGCTGTGTACGCCGAGGCTAAATTGGGGCTCAGCGACGTCGTCACCCAGAGAACGCGCCACTTCCTGCAATTCGAATTCGTCGCTACCACCGAATCCGAACATCAAATCTGCAGCGACGCGCCGAGCGAGCCGCTGCTGTTCTTCACTCGCCGCTCGCCCTGGACGTGCGCGTACGAGCTGCATTCGCACGCCGCCGATCCGTACTGAAGCTCCCCTGCGCGAGGCCACATGGCCATACTAGGCAGACCGCGGCACCTAGCAAGACCAGATATCGAGTGTTCACTTGATAAACACTCGATATCTCTGCAATTCGATCCTAACTCAGAGTTACGGGCTGCAACACGATCCAAACCCAGCGTCCCAGCGCTGGGGCGCGCGTCGAGGTTAGTGGCGTGCCCCAGAACCAACGATCGTTTTCGGGTCGCGGCCCCAAAACCTGGGTGCCCAATGAATTCACTTCATTGGGGCGGGAGCTGGGCTCCCATGGAACAAGGCTAGTGCTCTCGCCGCGAAGCGGCGCTTAGCGCAAGCCACGGTCCCAGAAGTACCATCGTTACTTCTGGGACAGAGCACTAGTTGGTCACGAGCGCGCCGCAGGCTTCGCGCGCGCGACGCTCGAGCGCGGAGCCGCCTGCGATGCGGGAGAGCCGAGCGAGCTCGGTCGTGGCTTCGCGAGCGCGGCCCAGTGCACACAACGCACGAACCGAAGCCGCGCGACGCTCTACTGCGAGCATACCGTTCGGAAACTTGCTCTTGTGTTCGTCCAAAGCGCGCAGCGCGAGCGCGGCCTGACCGCGTCGAAAATCAGCTTCGGCGCGCGACAAGATGGCCACCTCTTCCGCCAAACGATCGGACGGACGAGCGGCGCCGCGACGCGACGTGTTGTCGAGTTTGGCGCTGGGCTCGGGCGCAGGCGGGACGGCGTCCGGCGCCGCTTCCGTGATGGCGGGCGGAGGCGCCGCGGGCATCACGACCGACCGCGCCGCCAACGGCACGCTGGACGAGGGCGACTTGACGGGCTCGTTCAGTAGCAGGAACGCGGCGACCACTCCGCACAGCGCCACGCCGATGCCAATCCCTGGCCAGACTAGCGAACCCGAGCTGAACCCCGACTTCACCGCGATGAGCTCGGGAGCGGTCGTGAGGTGCTCCTGCAGGGAGTGCAGCACGCGTTCACGATCGGCCGCTGATGGGCGCGACGCCGCGCGCCCGGCGCGGACCAATTGTTTAGCGAGAGGGCTGAGGTCGCTCACGGCTTTTTCACCCTTGCGTCGGCTTCGCGTCGTGTCAGTGCGGCTTCGAATGCTTGCCGCGCCACACGCAGGCGCGAGTACGCAGTGTTGAGGGGGATCTCCAGGGCTGTCGCGATCTCCGGTGCGCTGAATTCCTCAATCTCCGCCAGAATGAAGACCTCACGCTGCATCTCCGACAATTCGGACAACACAGCCTCGAGCAACTTCACTTGATCGTTTTGCTCGCTGAGGTCTTGCGGCGTTTGCGGTCGAAACTCGAACGGAAGGGCCTCGTTCGCGAGCTTCACCGCCGATGCGTTCTTGTAGCGCACCGCTCTCCGGTGATTGCTCACCGTTCGCCGTGCGATGCCGTAGATCCAACTCTGCAGCGAGTTGGGCTGAGCGAGCGTGTGCAAGCGCTGATGAATCACCAGAAAAATCTCCTGCACAACGTCATCGATGGACTCCCGCTCTACTCCCATGCGCCGACACGTGGCCCAGACAAAGTCGAAGTACCGCGCGTACACCTCGAGAAAAGGCGGCACTAAGCCGGGCTGCGGCGCATCTTGCTGGGGGTTGGCCACGGCCACTGTCGGCTCAGCCATTCGCTTCCATGCAGTATCCTCGACAGTTCGGTTCCGTCACTAGCCTTCAAAAATTCCACTCGAGACCGGTGCACGCAACCAGTGCGACTGGCCCAATTCGAGCCAATTCGCCGTAGCCCTCGACCACGAATTGGGGTCGCGACGCCTCGATCTGAGCTCCAACCGAGACGACCCAGCTCACCGGCGGGGCGATCCGCCAGTGCCCGAGGGCGCCGACTCCTCCCCCCGGGACGAGCCGATACTCCACCGCCGACGCTACGTCTGGGCCGAAGCCGCGCGCCCGGACGCGATCCAGGGCGAAAAAAGCGCACGGCCCGAGCTCGAACGCCCCCAGCTCGAACGAGTAGCAACCGCGCAATTCGGCGGTGAGTCGGCGCAATTGCACGCCAAATTCCGAGTCATCACTCAAGCGCGCCGTCTGCCCAAAACTGAAACGACCACCAAGTAACACCCGCGCGCGTCCCCAGCGCAGCCCCAAACCAGCGCCCAACGTGGCCGCAGGCGACGGCAAAACACCGACATCCAAACCCAGCAACGGTAGCTGTGCGAGCAAGCGCAGCTCCGTCGCCTTCGTGGAGCGAGGTGTGGTGTCGCGTGCTCCGTCGCCCGGCGACGTGACTGGTGCGTCGCCGGGCTTCTCGGGTTTGGAGGGTGTCGAGCCCTGGGCGCCGGACGCGTTTGGCGTCGATTGCCCGGCTCGGCCCGCGTTCGCGTCCGCGTTCGTCCCCGCAGCGCCGCCAGCAGAGTTCGAATCAGGCTCTTGGGCTTTGAGCTCCACACGGATGAACAGTGCGAGCGTCACCGCGGCGGCGCCCGCCAAGTCCACGCACGAATCCGACTCCAGCGCGCGCTCGTTCTCTGCACCGCCGTCGCCGAGGCTCAAGCGCAATCGGTATCGATTACGCGCCAGCGTGACCTCGCCGCGAGCGCGCAATCCCGTCGCTCGATCTGCTGCCGCGCCGAGCAGCTCGCGAATCTTCGCGCGCACGAACTCGCTGGATGGGCAGTTTTCCGGTGCCTGCCAGCTGAGTTCGAGCGGGGTGTTCTCGGCCTTTTGCGCGGACTTTCCCGCCGGTTTTGCATCTCGCGGCTGCGCTTCGAGCGGCTCGACGCTCGCAACGATCATGAGCGCGCTCGTGATCGCTAGCGCGCGGCGAAGCCCAGCACGTTCACGGGCGGTCACTGAACACCACATCGTCCACGAACACGGTGGAGTCGACGGGCATCAGGTCCGTGGCGTAGTTGCCGACGTACAATTGCCCCCAGATCGTGTCGTCCGTCACCAGGTTGGTCATCTGCGCGACGAGCTCGCCATCTTGAAAGACCGAAAGCTCTCCGGTGGCGTTCGAAGCGCGCCGGAAGCGTACCTTGATTTGAAACCAAGCTCCGATCGGAATGGGTTCCATCGCGTCGGCGTACTCCGGATCTAGAAGAGACTCGTAGCTCAGCAAACGCAAGCGCAGCGCGTTCGAGTCGTCGCTCACGAGAGATACGTCCCACAAATTGCGCAGGTCTGCGGGAGGGTCGGCGCCCTGGAAATGCAGCAAATTCCAATTATCGAGATTCGTGGCAAACGCTGGGATGAAGTACCACGCCGAGTAGTACCCCTCCATCGGGAAGCGGCCCTGGCGCACACAACGAACTTGCTTCGCGCGATTGCTGCCGTCCCCACGCACGCTGAACGCAGCAGCAAACCGTCCCGAATGTACGGGCGACGTGACCAGCGTGTAAGAGGCCCCCGGATCGCCATAACAGAAGCCGTCCACGCGTGCGAAGTCGCAGAATCCCCCTTCGAATCCCGAAGACCACGGCAGCGCGACAGGGTCGAATGTGATCGGCGCGGGTTCGTTGGGCGCGCCAGCGTCGCCGGTTTGGGCCGGTCGCCCCGTGCAGGGCCAATCGCCGACGGTTACCTTCGGTTCACAAGCAAGCGGGAGCTGCGCGCTGAGCCCGAGGGCGACAGCGATACTCGGCAGATGTCTTCGATGTCGGGCACGCTTCAAGCTGGTCGAATTTCGAGTATTTTTCGAGGTTTGTCACTCCGAAATTTGTTCTACAGCGGCTCGAGCTCGCCCAGAACGCCGCGGGCGCAGAAGGGGGCGCGAAACTCCGGACGATCCAAGCGCTCGCGGCCGGCCGGGTCGTCGAGCAGGGTAAGGACCCAGGCGCCCTGCCAGGCGCCCAAGCGCAGCACCAGCGCTTCCCTCTGCGATGCATCCACGTCGAGCACTGGGAAAGATAACCCTGCGGCACCGTAGAGCTTGTAGGTCAATCCCCAAAAAAGTGTACGCTCACCGCACACTAGGCGGAACGGCTGGCGGTAGCTGCCTTCGAGCAAGGGCCTCACCACCTTGGACGCTTCGGCCGTGAGTCGCAGCTCGAAACGCGAAGAGAGGGGCCGCTCGGCCGCGGCGACGGCGAAGTCGGTGTCCGGAATAGAAAACGCGACCTGCTCCGCGCGCGCCGCCACGGCTTCTTCCAGCATCGCGTAGTCGCTGGCGGAGTCCAGCGACCCGAGCAGAAAATCAAAACGACACGCCTCGACCTCGCGCACGCAACTCAACCCTGCCGCGCAACACACCGGCCCCTGCTCCGCGCACAAGTCGCGGCACGGAGCCTCTCCTTCTCCGCCAGCACCCGCGCTGCCCGCTTGGGTTGTGTCCGTGCCGCCCAAACCCGCACCGCCCAAACCCGCCACGGGACTGCCTCCGCTGGCGGCTGTCGCGGCACCACCCGTCATCGTGGCGCCGGATCCGCCCTGCTCTGGCTCGCTCGAACCTCCAGACGTCGAGGTCGACCCACCCAAAGCCGCAGAGGTTGTACCTCCGTTCGATTCGCTCGGAGCGCCGCTGTCCGCGACCTCACCGCCCTTTCCGACCATCTGAGCGCCGCCCACGCCGCCCGCATCGTCTTTGGACGAGCGTCCACAACCAGAAAAGGAGACCGCGCCGAGCAGCACGAGACAGCTCACTCCTCGGAGCGCCGCTTTGCTCGCACGTGACCCGATCCTCCGCATGCCGCCACTCTAGCAGAGCCCACTCCCCTTCCGCCTCGATCACCTCGTCGCGGGTTAGCGCTACTCTCTGGCAGTTGTGTTGTCCGAGCCCATCTCCTCTGTTCCCATGCGAAGATTCAAACCGCGGTTGATTCGAAGCGGCGTCTTCTTGCTCACGTGTGCTTGCTCGCGTCCACCCTGTCAGAAGCTCCAGAATTACCGTCCAGGCCCCTACGACCCAGATCTCCAGCAGGTCCTCGGAGAGGGCGGCCCAGCGCCGAGGTGCACGCCCGAAGAACCAGGCTGCGGACCAGTCCCGTTGCATGACCGCAACGCGTGCTTCCGACCCACGGAGCAGCGCGAGCGACTGCCCGCTGCGAACGCGGATGAACCACCGGACCCGAGGACCGCGGCTTCGTCCGCCTGCCGGCACGACGGCGAATGCAACCTGACCGGCTGCGGCAACGTCTGCGTCAGCTACCGCGTCGGCCCGATGGAAACGAACTGTATCGGTTACGAGTGGCTCGACCGAGCGCAATTCTGCGGCTGCGTTGCCGGCACTTGCGCCTTCTTCAAGCAGTGAACGCGAGCTTTACGTGAGACTCGGTGAGTTCGGCAAGGGGCCGGCGTTGAAGCGCGAGTCCCCGACGCTGGTCGAGTTGTCGCCGCACAGATTGAGAATGGAGACCAGCAGGCGATTGTGCGGCAAGTTGTCGTACTTGAGCCAGCGCCCGGCGCGAAGGCCTCCGCCACCGCCCGCGAGCAGATACGGCATGTTCGTCTTGCCGTGCGCCGGCGGATCCTGAAGCTCCGAACCAAAGAAAATCACGCTTTCGTCGAGCAAGGAGTGACCGCCCATATCGATCTCTGCCATGCGCTCCAAAAGGTAGTTGTGTTGTTTGGAGTACCAGGTGCAGATCTTCTCGCACTCGTTCGGCTTGAAGCCGCCGTCGTGTTGATAAAAGTGGTGGTGTTCCGATAAATTGAGCCAAGGAAACGTGTGTTTGGCTTCCGTATCGCTCCACTGCAGGGTGGCCACGCCCGTGATGTCGCACGCCAGCGCCATCACCAGCATGTCCATCATGAAGGTGCCGACGAGCGGAATCGCCGCATCCGTTTGCACGTCTTTCACGGCGCCGTTGTTATCGGCGTTGAGGCCGCTCTTCGGGTTGTAGCCGGAGGTGTCCGCCTTCTTGGGCGCCACGCAGCTATCGTTCTTGGGCGGCATGGTTTGGATCGCCTGCTCCAACGCGCGCAGCTTGGTCAGGTGAAGCTCCAGCTTTTGCCGATCCGCAGCGCCCAAGCGCGCCGAGAGCGCCGAGTACTTCTTGTTCACGAAGTCCAGGATCGACTTCTTGCGCATCAGCCCGAGCGTTGCGTCCGTCGGAGCGTTCGGCAAGGTGGATCCGAACAAGTCCGTGAAGATCTGCTGAGGATCTAAGCGCGGCGGGATCGGGCTGTACGGCGCTTGCGCCTCGAAGTTCAGCGCGTTGATAGGGTGAAGACGCCCGTGGGATTTACCGGTGGCCCAGCGCACGGCCATCTCCAGGCTGGCGCGTGCTTTCCCGGCGGAGAGCTTGCGGGCCAGCAATTGGTCGATCGAGGCGGCCTTGGGGTACGAGTTGGCGCCGGGCTGCACCGCGCCGGTGAGCATGCCGACCAGGCCGCCCTGATGCTGCTCCACCATCAACTTGGTTTGATCGCCGCACTTCATCTCCAGCCCGTCGACGATCAAGAGCTTGCTCTTCATCTTCTCGAAAGGCGCAAGGATGGGGGAGAGCGTGAACGAGGTCTCGCTGCCGGTAGGCGTATACTTGGAGCGCACCGTCCCGCCGGGCTGATAGACCGTCACGAAGCGCTTCGCGGCCGGCGCGGCGCTCTGCGCCTGCGCTTCTCGGGACTCACCCATGACTTCGAGCCAGGGCAACGCAATGGCTATGCTACCTGCGCCACGCAGAACCGTGCGACGGCTCAATCTGAATTGACTCATGGAGTTACCACCGGGACGTAGCGGAACGCGTCGGTCTGCGTCACCGCCAAGAGTAGCTGTTTGATGTCGTAGCGTGCGTCTTTGAAGTTTTTCTGCACGAGTTCACGGTTGCAGGCGTCGCTCGCGTCGAGCACGCGACCCATCGCGAACTGCATCCAATTCGTGGCGAAACAACTCTGCACCTCTTCCGACGAAGCGAAGAGTCGGACCAACTCTACCGGTCCGTTCGCGGTGCCGGCTACCCCGGGCACGGAACCACTCGCATCAATCGGCGTGTCATACGTGACGCCATCGATGGTGGTGCGCTCGGTGACGCGGTAGCGACCCACTGCATCGAAATTCTCGAGCGCTAGACCGATGGGATCCATGAACCGGTGGCAGCCAGAGCAACCTTCATCCGCGCTGTGTTTGCCGAAGCGCTCGCGCGCCGTTTTTCCCGTGTAGGGCTCGGGCGGCGCGACCGCGAAGGACGGCAACGGGATGTCGCGGCACATCAAGTGCTTCACCACGAAGCCACCGCGCAGTACCGGATTGGTCAGGTTGGTCGTCGCCGTGCCCGCCATCATGCCGGCTTGCGTCAGCAGCCCCAGGCGCTGAGACGTATTCCACTCGACGCGTTGCAGAGCCGTTCCGGTCACCGACGCTCCGGTCGCGAAGCTCGAGGCGCCGTAGAAGTCGAACAGGGTCTGGTTTACGAAGGTGTAGGGCGCCGTCAGGATCGCGGGCCAGCTTCCCGGAGCATACGGGGAGCCCGCAACCTGGCTCGTATTCTCGAAAATTTCGTACTCCAGCAGGCGTTGTACCTCTTGGCGCATGGCCGCGCCGACGCTGGCCGAGAACGAGGGGAAGAGCTCCTTGCTTCGGGTCAAACTCGACAAGTCGCTGAGCGGCAGCAGGTTGTCGAAAAAGAACGCCAACATCGAGCGGCTCTTGGACGTTGCCAGCAGTCGTCGTGCTTGCACCAAGACGCCTTCGGGTGTGGAGAGTTCGCCTGCCGTCGCAGCGCGCGTCAGCTCCGGGTCGGGGACGCTTTGCAGGAACAGGTAGGCAAGCCGCGTCGCGATCTCGTGCCCAGTCAACAGTCGGACATTCGGATTCCCCGTCACCGCCACGCCGAACTCCGGCCGGTACAGGAAGTCCGGAGACTGCAGGATCGCGGACAACACCGCGGATACGCCAGCCGCGAACGTCACGCTCGTCGAGAGACCGCGGGTGGTGCGATACAAGCCGACGAATTCGTCGACCTCCGTGCTGGTAACCGGCCGGCGGTAGGCGCGGGGTAGGATCGAGTCCGTGATGGATCGAACACACGCCTCTTCGCTGCCCGAAGTGAGCGAGCTGGTGCAGGCGTGCAGACGGCCCAGCGCGGTCGCATTCTCCGTGGCCCGGGCCGCGACAGTTTCCGCAACCGAGTAGTATTTCTCCGCCAGCAGATCGGAGACGGACTGCAGATCCGCGTCGTTGCCAAATCCCTTGCCCAGAACTTCGCTCGGGAATTCACTGCCGGGATTGGTGGTGTCACCAAACAGTTCCCGCACCGTGTTGTTGTACTCGTAGGTGGTGAGTCGACGTAGGGGCGCCCGGCCCGGCTTGATCTCGGTGCAAGTTGCCGACGACGTGCCGCCAGTGCTCGCGCCGCCGGTAGAGATGCCCCCAGCACCTCCGCTGCCGCTGCCGCTTACTGCGCCGCTTCCGGTCGTTGTTCCGCCCAAGCTAGCGCCGCCGCCCAGGTTTGCCGTTCCTCCCGCGCCCGCGAATGGGGAAGACGTCGTCATCCCACCTGCGGACACGCCTCCTCCGGGCAGATCCATGGGCTCTGAATCGACGACTTCGGGTGCACATCCGCCGAGTTGGGCCGTTGCGCACACAAAGCAGATCGCACTCAGCGGGCTGCGCAGCCGCCTCTTGTCGCGCTCACCAAACATGACGAGGTGCAGTGAACTTGGCGGAAAATATTTATCCAAAAATCGCCAAAGCACGGCGATTCCGGGGCGCGTTTAGCGTGCGAACGAAAATCTATC
>Ga0247764_1000272_pt1 | contig 18721 bp, 10 predicted proteins | sample UWRJL051202B4_FD_179932 | JGI IMG/M metagenome (GOLD analysis project Ga0247764, IMG submission 179932) | Plant litter microbial communities from Arlington Agricultural Research Station in Wisconsin, United States - UWRJ-L051-202B-4 | ecosystem: Environmental > Terrestrial > Plant litter >...
CGGGGAGAGAGTGCATCGATGGATCGAGCACCCGCCTCGGCAAGCACGCGTTCCCGATGGCGAACCTCCGCACGCAGACTCTGCAGGGCACGCCGGGCGGACCGCTCGTCAAGGTCGGTGACCAGGCCGGTGACGTGCGGCAGCCGCATGATCGGGGCGAAGGCCGAGCCGCCCTTGAAGTCGACCAGGAGGAAGCTCACCGCGCGCGGGGAGTGCGCGACGGCCAGGGCCAGCAGCCAACTGAGCAGCAGCTCGCTCTTGCCACTGCCGGTCGTGCCCCCGATCACGGCGTGCGGGCCGTCCCGAACGAGATCGATCGCGATCGGTCCGCCCTCACCGCCGAGAAACGTGGCGGTCAGGCTCTCGCGGTGGTCATCATCGACGGACCGATTCGCCCCCGTCATCGCGCAGAACTCCAGGCGATTGGCGAGTTCGTCGACCGCACCCCTGCGCGCAACGGCGGCTCGAGCCAGCAACGCTGCCGTCGCGGTGGCCTGCTCCCGCGAGAGGTATATCGCCCTGATCTCTCGCGGTGCCGCGGGATCGGGATGCGCGATGATCGCCGTGCCCTCCGCGCCGCCCACGCGCACCACCACGCGGCACCGATGGGGCAGCTCATGCGGTGCCCGCGCCACCGCGATCAGCGCCTCGGCGGGCGCCGATACCGGCCCGGCCAGGCCGGCGCCCGCGCCCGCGCCCTGAGCCACGAACAGAGCGCTGCCGTAGGTCGTGCCCTGGTCACCCGGCGACGGGACGCCCGCACGGTGGGGAAGCGCCGCTGCCCACGGCTCGTCTCCCGCCGTGGCGAGTGTCGCCACCTCCGGCGGGAGGGCGTTCGCCAGTTGCAGGATCAACCCGCGGGCCACCGCCGATGCCAGCTCCGGCACCCCGCACACCCCGATGCCGAGGCGCGCATCGACGACCACCGGTGCCCCGTCGAGGCTCGCCGCCCGCTCGCGGAGGGCGGTCAGCTCGTCGGGATCGCGCATCGAGTCCCCGTCGAGCACGAGCGCGGAGGCGATCTCGCCATAGCCGAGCACGACAGGGATCTCGCGGTCGAGCGCTCCATGCCAGCGCTCGGGATCGCGCTCCGACGCTCCGAGCAGCCCGACGGACCCGGGCGCCCGGTGTCGCAGCCGCTCCCGTTCGCGATCGTGCTCCCGCCGGACGAGTTCGTCGAGGTCGGCGAGTTCGGCGTCGAAGCGTTCGCGTTCGTGACGCGCGGTGCGCCGCCCCTGCACCCGGCCATCCGCAAAGCTCGCCACGGCGATCACCGGGCCGAGCAGGGCGAAGACGAGAGCGAACGGTGACGAGGTGATCGCCCAGATCAGCACGGAGCCGACCACGGGCGCGAGGCTGGCGAGAAGGGGGAACGGATGTCGCGGCGGCGGTTCGGGCAACCGTGGCAGCCTGAGCCGCACCGCCTCACCGGCGCGGGCATCGGGTGGAGGAGACATGCGGTACAGCACAGCTCATTCCGGCCCGCTCCACGATGAGCGTCAGGATTTCTGTGAGTGACGATCGACAGGGGCGGCGTGGGAGGGAGGGGACCTCAGCGAAGCGCGGTCAGCTCACGATGAAGAACTGCTCACCGATCTCCACCCGGGTACCCCGCACGATGCGGTAGCGCTTGTCGGGCTGGCAACGCACGGCCGCGGCGTCGGGCTCGCGAACGATGGTGCCGTTGCCCGAGAAGCGGTCGAGGATCCAGAAGCTTCCGGCATCCTGACCGAATTCCAGGTGGGTCTTCGAGACCGACCGACTCGGGTCTATCACCCGCACCAGCTGGTCGAAGTACTCCCCCGGCTCGGGGATGGGATTGCGGCCGATGAGGCCGGAACCCTGCACCGTCGAGCTGTCGCCGGTGCTGAACTGCAGGATGAACCGCTCGCCGCCGAGGCGTTTCGGCCGCACGATGCGCGTTGCCTCGAGGTCGGCGATATCGTCGGCCGCGGCATCCCGTGCCCCCTCGACGGCAGGACTCACCGGGGCGGCGGGGCGCACTTGTGCGGCGGGACGGGCGGGAACAGCGGGGCGCACCGGCAAGACCGGCTCCTCGGCCCCGGTGAGGGAGGCGGGAAGGTCGGGCAGGGTGACCGGCGGCAGCGGCCGGGACAGTGATGACCGGGCAGGTGCGGACGGTGCCCGCGGTGGCGTGGTGCTCGCGGCGATCCGCTCGATCACCACGGTGTCACGGGGCTGACTGAAGGAGCGCGCGGCGAGCGGCGACACGGCGCCGCACTCGCTGCAGAATATCTCCTGTGGCCCCATCGCGGTTCCGCACTGCTGACAGCGCGAATCCGTCGACTCGCTCCACGGCCGCTCATGCGGTTCGGGCTGCGCCACGGGCGGCGGGGCAACCAGCGCGGGCGGCGTCACCGAGCGCGCGGGCGGCGCCGCGCTGACGGCGGAGTCCGCCTCGGCAGCCGTGACGGCACGTCCGCAGTCTCCGCAGAACAGTGCGCCCCCCGGCAGCACTGCACCACAAAATGTACATGTCACGAGCGATCCCCTATCGCGTGAAGAGCTTCTTGACACTATAACCACCGAGCGATCGGAGCGAGACGGCCGCTCGGATCCGCTGCCAGCGGGTGCGCTCGTCGTCGAGCGTTGCGACGAGTTCGCGCACGGAACGCCAGACGTTGTCGGCATCCGCGTCGTCGGGTTGAGTGGGCGAGAAGATCGCCCGGTCGGTGATGGCCGCGAGCACCAGGGGCCGCATGCCGCCGATCGCGGAGGCGACCTCGGTGCGGGTGGCTCCGAGGGGTGGATCGAAGCCGCGGTCGATCACCGAATCCTCGTATTCGCGCCAGCCGCCGCTGATCCGCTCGAGCGGCGAGCCCTCCCTCCGACGCGCGCGCCGGCGACGCAGCTTGGCCACGATGATGGCGAGGAATGGTGCCAGCACGATGGCGACACCGAGCAGCACCCAGCCCAGGACGGTGAGCACGGCGAGCAGGATCACCAGCCACGGCTCGAGGGGTTTGCTCAGATCCTGAGTGGTGTCCGGCGGCGACTGCGTGTTGCGGCTCTGCTGGTCGTCAGGCGGGGGCTGCACGGGCGACTGTGGCCGGGCGATGCGTGTCGGCTCCTGCGGCAGCTCCTCGGGAATGGGGCGGATGGCGGGGGTCGGGTCGATCGTGACCCACCCGTAGCGCGTGGTGTTCACCTCGATCCAGGCCGAGACATCCGATCCCTTCACCGTGGTCACCCCGGCCGCGTCGACGTCGGTGGGGGCGAATCCGAACACCACCCTGGCCGGGAAGCCGAGCTGGCGGGCCATCAGGGCGGCGGTGACCGCATACTGCTCCTGGTCGCCGATCATCCGCTGGTCGGTGAGGAGTTCTGTCACCCGGTCGGCCGCGTGACCGGAGCGACTGCTGGGCTGCTCGGGATCGACACCGTGGCTGACATACCCGTTCTTCTTCAGCTGGGCGATCATCTCGGCGAGCTGCTTCCCCGCGCCGGTGGTGCCGCGCACCCAATCGTCGAGGGTGGAGGAAAGACTGTCGGGAAGGGTGCCGATGCGGGGCACCGCCGCCGTGCCGGGACGGAGAGAGGCGATCTCGTCTTCCGCGGGTTGCACCGGATCGATCGCGTCGAGGCTGTACGCGTCGCCGCTGGTCAGCGGGGTCAGCACCGCTGCCGTTCCGCTGGTGTTGTTGTAATAGAAGGCGTCCCGCAGCGAGGTCCCCTCCGTGCCGGCGAAGTCGATGCTCTCGAACTTGCCGACGGTCGGCACCCACACTCCCCGATAGTCGCCGACGACGACGTTCAGGTGCACCGGCGTGCCGGACACCCTCGACTGGTCGAAGGTCGACGGCACGCGGGTGAACGAGCCGGAGTCGCTCGTGACCGCCGAGCTGCCCACCGCGTAGACGATGCCGTCGTAGCTGTCGAGAGTGGCGATGCGGATGCGGCCGGCAGCGGGCAGACCGCGCACCGACAGCACGGTGCTGTCCGCTGTCCCGGGGAGCTCGTAGTGCCGGAACCCGCTGAGTGGACTCACGTAGTCCCGTGGATCGAATGGCTGCACGACGGCGCTGCGCAACACCTGCCGCTGACCGGTCGGCGGCAGCAGAGTGGTCGCCCCGATTCCGGCCGCGCCCGCGACGGCGATGATGAGGCCGGCCCCGAGCAGGGTGCGTGCGCCGACGAACCCGCGATCCGCTACCGTCTCGAGGGGCCGTCCGGCGGCGTCGAGGGCGCGGGCGAGGCGGCGGATCGACTCGCGGCGACGGTACCAGCGCCACCAGATCATCCAGAGCAGCAGCGCGGCGAGCAGCCCCAGCGACTGGGCGAGGGGCCAGGTCGCGAAGCCCGGCCCGAACAGGGTGGCGACCACGAACAGCAGCACGGGGGCGAGTGTGGCCAGCTCGCCGAAGCGCGCGCGGAGGGCGACGCTGAGGCCGATCACCACGGTGCCGAGTACCATCACGAAGGCGGGGATCAGCAGTGCCTGGTAGCTGCCGACCGGCAGGGTGATGGTGAGCAGTTGCTTCCAACTGAGGGCGGTGCCGCGCACCAGCTCGAGCAGACCTTGCCCGGTCGGAATCACACCGAACAGGGCCCGACCGGGAACGGCGAGCGGCACGCCGAGCACGACGTAGGCGAACAGGGTGACGCCGAGCACGAGCACACTGGACCAGCGGAACCGAGCGCCGAGGATGGCGATCAGCGAACCGACCAGCGTCGCCACCACGATCACGATCACGAGTTGCAGGCTGCGATAGGTTGCCCACAGCGCGGTGGAGGCTATCCCCGTCGATACCCACAGCATGACGGTGTTGACCACGGTGAATCCCACGCGCGGTGCGCGGCGACGCGGGCGGAGCGAGGTGGCGGCGGCGGATGAGGTCATGCGGCGGCCGATTTCGCCAGCGACTTCTGCAGGTCTTCGAGATAGCCGATCGTGAGCACGCTGAGCCCCGCAACCCGCCGTAGCCCCGGCACGGTGTCCGGGTCGCAGACCACCGCGACCACCTCGACGCCCGCGGGGAAGCTGGTCGAGGCGGCGCGCAGCTCGGCGTTCGTGGTGAGCGAGCCGCAGACGAGGAAGGCGACGGAGATGCCGGTGATGTCATCCGCGGTGACGCGTGCGACATCCGTGATCCCGATCGCCGACGCGGCGTGTTCGACCAGCGCGAGATCGTCGAGCAGTCGGGTGCGGGTGAGGGTGTTCAGCTGACGCACCGCGAGCACCTTCTGTTTGGCGAACTCGGGGGTGCGTTCGCTGACCACGACCGACACGTTGCGGGCGTCACGGATGGCGCGGGCGCCGAGACTGCCGGCGACGCTGACCGCCATCTCGAACTCCTCCTGCGTCGCGTAGTTGGCGGTTGCCAGACTCAGCGCGATCACGAGGTGACTGCGGCGGGTCTCTTCGAACTGCCGCACCATGTACGTGCCGGTCTTCGCGGTCGACTTCCAGTGGATGTAGCGGCGCTCGTCCCCCGGGGTGTACTCGCGCAGGGCGTGGAAGGAGACGTCGCTGTTGGTGAGGTCGCGGGTCGGGTTGCCCTCGAGATCCCGGATGAATCCGGTACTGGTGGAGGGGATGCCGATGGTGCGGGGATGGATGAACAGCTCGGTCGCGGCGGTCCAGACCAGCTCGCGCCGCACCAGCCCCACCGGGTCGGCGCGGACGGTGCGCACCGGGCCGATCGACAGCACGCCACGGCGGGCGGTCGGCACGACGAACTCGTGCTCGAAGGCGGCGCCCTTGGCGAGGCTCGGCAGCGCGAGTTCGGCAAGCCCCGGGCCGACCGGAATCTCGACCTTGACCCCGAGCAGCCGATGCCGGGTGGGATTGGTCACCGCGATGACGCCGGTGGCCGGCTCCCCCACCACCACGCGGCTGTGGGGCACATCGAGGGTGATCTCGAAGGCGCTGCGGCCGATCAGGTAGAGCGCGGCGACGGCGAGCAGCACCAGGACGGTCCAGCCGACGACGACCAGTTCGATCCAGGCGATGCCGTAGCCGAAGCCGAGGGCGAGGGGCACGACGGCGATCATCACCCAGCCGAGCGGGGTGATGACGGCGGATGCCCGGCGCACCGCCCGCGCCACGCTGAGGCCGAGCGCCCGACCGAGTCGCACCAGGGCGATGACAACGTCGGCGGCCGGTCCGGTGCGGTTGCCGACGATGCGGGTGCGCGCGTTGGTGAGGCCCTCGGTCGAGGTGACCGTGTTCGTGCCCGCGCCGATGGCACGGGTGGGCGTCGAGCGTGAGGTCACGCCCTTCGCTCCGGCCGGTCGGCCGCGCTGACTGGTGGCGGAGCGGTTGCTCACACCGCTTGCCGATCGCTCGGCGGCGGGGTCTCGATCAGCAGTTGGCTGACGATGCTCGACGCGGTGACACCGTCGAACTCCGCCTCGGGGTCGAGCACGAGACGGTGGGCAAGCACCGGCTCGGCCAGCGCCTTCACGTCATCCGGTATCACGTAGTGCCGCCCGTTCGCCGCCGCGAGGGTCTTCGCCGTGCGGATGAGCGCGAGGGCGCCGCGCACGCTGGCCCCGAGGCGCACCTCCGGCGTCGACCGGGTCGCCTCGACCAGGCGCGAGACGTAGTCGTTGATCGACGCGTCGACGTGCACCGTGCGGGCGAGCTTCGCCATCTCGACGATCACCTCGTCACTGGCGATCGACGGGACGACGGTGTCGTGGGCGCGCACGCCCGCACCCTCGAGAATGCGCACAGTCGATGCGTGATCGGGGTAGCCGATGGAGGTCTTCATGATGAAACGGTCGAGCTGCGCCTCGGGGAGGCGATAGGTGCCGGCCTGCTCGATCGGGTTCTGCGTGGCGATCACCATGAACGGGGCACCGACCGCGTGGGTCACACCATCGACGGTGACCTGGTTCTCCTCCATCACCTCGAGCAGTGCCGCCTGAGTCTTCGGGCTGGCCCGGTTGATCTCATCCGCGAGCACGATGTTGGCGAAGATCGGGCCGCGGTGGAACTCGAAGTCGCCGGAGCCCTGGTCGTAGATGCTGACGCCGGTGATGTCACCGGGCAGCAGGTCGGGGGTGAACTGGATGCGGTTGGTCGAACCCTTCACGCTCTGCGCCATGGCACGGGCGAGTGAGGTCTTGCCGGTGCCGGGAAAATCCTCGAGCAGGAGGTGACCGTCGCTGAGCAGCGCGGTGAAGGAGAGGCGCACGACGAAGGTCTTGCCGAGCAGCACCTGATCGACGTTTGCGACCAGGCGGTTGAAGATGTCGGAGAACCATGTGGCCTGCTCCTGGGTCATCGTCATCGGTTGTGCCTCTCTCGGTGCTGCGGGAAGTAGTGGTGCGGGAAATGTCTCGGTCGCGCGGTCAGCGCGCGACACCGTTGGTGTTGTAGGTCAGCTCGTAGGGCTGACCACCGTTCGCGATGACCCGGATGCGCAGCTCTGCGGTCCCCGGAGGGAGCGGGCCCGTGTCGCAGCTGCCCCCGGTCTCGGCGAAGTCGTGATACTCGGCGTCCGTGCCGCAGGAGAACTGCACCGACTGGTACCCGTCGCCGAGGCCACTGGGTCGACTCAACCAGGAGAACACTCCGCCCCCGTCGAGCAACACGCCACCGGAGACGAACTGCACGTCCCGAACCGTGGGGTCGACCGAGGTGGGGATCGCGAAGGTGGTGGAGTAGGTGCCCTGGCAGAGACGCTCGCCACCGTCGAAACTGCGACAGGCGCGCAGCTGCACCGACTGACCGGGGCTGCCGTAGGTCACGCCGGTGATGAAGTCGCCCACCGAGATCGGGCCACGTTCCGGTCCGCTGTTGACCGTGTAGTAGAGCTGGTAGTCGCCGGTGAGGGTGGTGCCGGCGATCTGCGCCGAGGTGAGCACGACATCCCACACGTCGCCATGCCGGTTCGGTCCAGCGAATGTCGCCCCGGTGATGACACCGGGCCCGATCCGTGCGGCGACCGGTGAGCTGGCGGTGCAGCCGATCTCGTTGCGGGCGAACACGATGATGGAGTACCGCTGCTCGCTCGAGAGGCCGGAGAAGGTCTTCTCCGTCGCCATCCCCTCCATCTGAGCCGGGCAGGCGGGCGCAGCGCCGGTGTAGGCGACGGCCGTGTACCCGCTGATGTCGCGCCCGTTGCCGGCGAAGGCACCGGCCCAGCCCACCCTGATGCTGTTGTCACTCACGGATGCGCCCGGAGTTCCGACGACCAGAGGAGCGCCCGCGGGCACACCCGATCCTGAGGCGGTGTTCCAGTTCGTGAGGCCGGAGAACGAGCCGTTGCGCGGGCTGACCGTGACGGCGACCGACTGCCCGTTGCTGAGGCCGCGCGCCTCGACCTGACAGGTCGAGCTGCCGCAGGCGGAGGCGTTGATGTCGGCGGAGACCCCTCCGGCGTTGACCACATACCGGGTGACGGGACTGCCACCCTCCGGCGCGGCCACCACGGGCCAGCTGATCCGCAGTCCGCCGTCGAGCGGGGCGGTGTCGACCCGCGATGGGGCTGGCGGCACCAGGTCGGACCAGATCGGCGAACCGAGGCCCACCGGCACCGACGCCCCGAGAGCGTTCTTCGCCACCACCCGCAGTCGCACCGCGTTGCTCGGGCCGTTGCCCGGTGTGCTGATGTCGCAGACGGTGAGGGGGCAGGCGGTGGTCGCGCCGGCGTCATCCGCCCCCGTGGACATCGTCACCTCGTACCCGGTGATCGGCGAGTTGTTGTCGGAGCCGGGGGTCCACTTCAGCGTGATCCGTCGATCACCGAAGGCGGTGGCGGTGAGCCCGGTCACCGCTTCCGGTTTGTCCTGCACCGACACCGTGATGCTGCCCCAGACCATCCTGTCCGCATCTCCGGTGGCATCGGCGACCTGGTACTGCAGGGTGGTGTTGCCCGGCTGTGCGGAGTTCGACACCGAGATGCTGAGCCGGGAGTTGTCGGCGTTCGGCGTGATCGACACCCCGGACGGAAGCGCGCCGCCGTCCAGGCCGCGGATGGCAACGACCTTGAGCGGCTTGCCCGGGAACGGGTTGGTGGCACTGTCGTTGCTCAGCACATCGACCGACGAGCTCTGTCCGCGGGCGACGGCGACACTGTCGGGCACGGGAATCGCGAGCGGGCGACTGGAGGCCACCACATTGAGTTTGATGCGCCCAGACTGCCCGGTCACCAGGGCATCCCGCACGGCGAGCAGTATCGCGGTCGAGCTGCCCTTCGGTGTTCCCTCGTTGGCCTTGAGCGCCAGGGTCTGACCGGTGAGCGTGTAGCTGAAGCCGGCGGGCAGCGGATTGAGCACCGTGTACGCCAGCTCCGCGGCATCCTTCGGGTGCGGATAGTTGGTGAGCTTCGACAGGTCGATGTCCCGCGAGCTTCCGGGCTCGAAGTCGATCTCGCCACCGACGAAGACGGGAGGCTGGTTCTGCCGGGGCGTCACGGTGATCGGCAGCACGAGGGTGGCCACGCGACCGGCGGGATCGGTGGCCGAGCTGCCGTCGGTTACCTCGAACGAGATGCTCGCGGGCCCGAAGTACCGGTCCGCGGAGGTGAACCGCAACGTGTGGTCGTTCACCACCAGGCTGTCGCCGTTCGCGTGGGTGGCCTGCACCGAGGCGGTTCCGGTCAGCTGCACCTTTCGGCCACCGATCGCCAGCACGTACTGGTTGAGGTCGATGCGCAGCTCCGCCTCGCTGGCCACGGTGAGCACCGGTGCCTTGCGGTTGACCTGCGGCAGGGCATCGTCGAGGCCGGGCACCCAGACGAAGCCGTACGAGACGATCTTGGGGTCATCCGGATTCGCGACGGCGAACGGGATGATCTGGCTCTTGTTCTGCACGGTGACATGAATCCGCTTGCCGGCGGTGACCGTCGCCTCGCTCGAGTACCCCGCGAGCAGCGAGACCTTCAGGCCGGAGACCGGACCGTCGGCGAAGAAGGTGTTGCGCAGCACGTTCACATTGATCGCGTCGCGGCCCAGGATGTCCGTGAGTGTCAGCACGGTGTCGTCGACGACCGGATAGGCGCGCGGGGCGTCCGGGGTGACGGTCACCGTGACGAAGTTCTGACTCCGGCCGCCAAAGTCGTTCTCGATCGTGTACTGGAGCCCGTAGATGGCGGGCTTCTTCGGCGGCGTGATCTGGATGATGTCACCCACGACCTTGGCCTTGATCTCTTTGCTGTTCGGCTGGACCCTGACGATCTTGAGCGCCCCGCCGTCGGGGTCGGAGTCGTTCGCCAGCACCTGCACCGACACGGTGGCCCCGGGACGGGCGGTGACCTCGTCCTCGACGGCGACGGGATTGCGCGCACCCTCCGACTTCGGACTGATGCCGACCCGCACGGTGCCGGTGGCACGCGCGCCGAGGGCATCGATCACCGTGTAGGTGAAGGTGTCGGTTCCGGCCGAATAGTCGCCGGCCTGGTAGTCGAAGAAGTCCGGGCCGGTGAGGCTCACCGACCCCTTATCGGGGTTGGTCTCCTGCCCGAGCAGCTGCACAGAGTCGCCGTCAGGGTCGATCCCGGCCAGCGGCACGGAGATGCGCACCTTCTCCCCCGCGAGCACTCGACCCACGACGGTCACCGGCACCGGCGGGTTGTTGGTCGACTCGACGGGCTCCCGCACGGCGATCTTCACCTGGGCCTGCGCCACCTGACCGTCGGGTCCCGCGATCTCGTAGACGGCGGAGAAGTCACCGGTCTTCTGCGGCGCGAGGTAGCGCAGTTTGTCGCCGGAGGCGAAGAGGAGGCCGGAGTCGCCCTTCAGCCCGATCGAGAGCATCGGATCGAGCGTGAGTTCCTCACCGTCGGGCTGCACGTCGTTGGCGAGCACGGGGATGTCGATGGCATCGCCCACGCGCACGGTGAGACTGTCATCGTTCGCGACCGGCGGCTGCAGGCGGGCCGGCACCGGGATTTGCACCACGGTGATCACGCCCTCCGCCTCGGCCAGACCGTTGCTGATGCGGTAATTGAAGCCCACCGGACCGTTGTCGAGCGGTGCCGTGAGCGTCACCCGGATCGCCCGCTGCTCGATGACATCCGCCCGCACCCCCGCACCCTGCTCGACGTTGTAGACGCCCGTGACCAGAAGCACGCCTCCCGCGGGATCGATGTCGGTCGACGCCACGTCCACCGTCTGACTGCTCAGCGTCTGCACGAAGATCGTCTTGGGGATGGTGATCGGCTTGGTGTTCGCGTCCGGCGGGGCCGCGACATCCACCCGGATCTCCCCGGTGACGGTCTGATCACCGTCGTTGACCACGTATTCGAGGTAGTGGGTGCCGACCTGACTGCTGGTGAACCGGAACGTTCCCGCCTCGAGGCTGGCCACGATCGTCGAGCCGCTCTTGGCCGGAACGCTCGCGAGATGCAGCGTCCCCGTCCCCCCGCGCACGTGCTCGAGCGGGGCGATGGTGGTCTCCTGGTCGGCGTAGGTCGACACGGGGAAGGGATCGGCGATGATCGGCAGCTGCCCCGGCGGTTTCACCGTGACGCTCAGCGTTCCCGTGTTCTCCGCTCGGCCGTCGGAGACGACGAGGGTGACCGAACGCAGTCCTCCGACCGCGCCACCCTCGCTGAAGGCGAGGGTTCCCTCCGGCTTGTAGCTCACTCCGTCGGGTTCTGCCGTCGATGCCCCCGAGAGGTAGAAGGCGTCACCGTCCGGGTCGATCCAGTCGCCGATGACGGATGTCGTCACCCTCCCGCCCTCGACCACGAGAGCCTTGCTCTGCCGCACCTGGGTCGGCGGCGAGTCCTCCGAGGGCAGGCGCACCGCCACCGTCACGTGGGCACTCGCGATGCCGCCGCGCCCGTCGCTGATCGTGTAGTCGAAGCCGACGGTCCCGCTCGCGGTGGGGAGCAGGGTGAGTTGCAGTTGCTGCGCGTTGTTGATCAGGTCGAGGCGCCCGACGTTCTCCTCGACCTGCGTGAAGTCGGTGATGACGAGCACGTCGCCGTTGGGGTCGTAGTCGTTGAGCAGCACCGGCAGCACACTCGAGCGTCCGGGTCGGGCACCCAGCGCGTCGTCCACCGCGACCGGCGGCGTCTGGGTCTTGTCGTACTCCGGCGGGGTGTCTTCGCTGTCGTCCTGTACCTGCTGCTGATCCTGGCGCACCGTGATCAGCTCCGACCAGTTGTCGATGTACTGCCCGTTCTGCTGCACGGCCCAGGTGCCACCGCCGCGCGGGTCGTTGAGCACGACGGTGTCGCCGTTCAGCACGAAACCGAGTCGGGATGCCCCGGCCGGCAGCGAGGGAAGCTGCAGCGGAATCCCCTCGCCGTTGCCACAGCGCCGCAGCGCCGTGCCGTCTGACCAGGCGGCATAGCTGCAGCCCTTCGCCACGACCGGCGCGACGGGGGTGCCGGTATGTCCGCTGGCGAGCACCGTCGCGGTGCCACCACCGAGCGGAACGGAGAGCAGACCGGAGGAGGTGCCGACGAGCACTGCGTCGCCCACGGTGCTCGGCTGCTGCAGTACCGGGTCGCTGCCGTCGGCGATCCGCGCGCTCAGGTCGATGGTCCCGCCCTCGGTGCGCAGCGTGCGGGCGGCCCGGTCGAGAAGCACCCAGCTGTCGCCGACCGAGGTGATGGAGACATCCGTCGCACTGGCTCCGAATCGCACCCCGGAGGTGCGATCGACGGCGTCGGAGTCGGCCGCATCGACGCGGTAGACCTGCCGGGCGGTGTGGGAGTAGACCCAGAGCACACCGGCCGGGCTGACGGTGGCGGTCGCATCGGCACCGAGGCTGAGCGTCGGTTGGGACTGGGCGTCGAAATTGGCGAGGTCGGCCAGCGCGAGGATCCAGAACTGGCCGGTGGCCGCGGATCCCACCACCACGTTGTCGCCGGCGATGAACAGTACGGGCTGCACCGGCGGCAGCGGCGCGCTGTCGAGCACGCTCGAGGTCGCCGCATCGACGATATCGACCTTCGCGTCGGTGCGGTCGAACAGCAGCACCGTCGCGCCGTGCTGGACGACCTCGATGTCGGTGCCGGTGCTGGCGACGACCGTGTTGAGCGCGAGCACCTGCGGGTTCGCCCGACCGATCACCTGCGAGGTACCGTTGGCGACCCAGACCGATCCGTCGTCGAGCGTGACCTTCTGCGCCGCATACCCGGAGGAGACCACGGCCAGGGTGATCACCAGGCTCGCGATAGCCGCCCCACTCACCGAGCTGATGACCAGGGATCGGTGGGCGGCGAGCCACTTCTTCAGCATGACAGCCTCAGCATACGAGCCTCGAGAGCGTCACCCGGAGAATTCCACGCACTTCTCGGTACTCGCCGCGCCGGTCTTGCCCTCGCGGTTGACGGTGACGGTGATGCAGACCCGCTGCCCGTTCGTGGCGTCGACGGAGTAGGTGCGGGTGCTCTGGATGCTCGACTGCCCGTCGCTCGTCGTCACCTGGTACTGGTCTCCGGGCCTCACCCCCGGGTCGACCCAGGTGAACTGCACCGAATCGGAGTTCGACCGCGCGGAGATGTCGGTGACCTTGGGGATGTCGGTGGAGTTCGCCCGGATCAGCACGATCGTGGTGGCCGTGCCGAGGCCGAGAACCAGCACCGCTGCAGCGATGAGACTCCAGACCAGTGCTCGTACCCCCCTGTGCTGTGTCGTCGGTTCGGTGCCCGAGCTTCCGCGCTGACTGCTCTGCCGAGCGCTGTTCTGCCGAGCGCTGCCCGAGCCCGCCGCACTCGAGGCGCGGTTGCCCGCCTGCCGGTCAACGGCCCGGCGGTTCGACTGTGTGAGGATCGTTCCGACCCGGGAGTCGCCGACCACGGCAGCGGCCCGACGACGACGGCGTCCCGCCCGCGGCGCCACCGCGCTGTCGATCGCGCGAACCCGGGTGCGATCATCGAAGTCGGAGACGGTCGCCATCGCCCAGTCATCCATCTCGACCTCGATCGGCGTCTGGGGAACGCCGAGTTCCGTCTCGATGGCCTGGAGTTCGCGCACCAGCTCGATCACGCTGCGGGGGCGGGCATCCGTCTTGCGCGACATGGCGCGCTGCAGCAGCTGCTCGAGGCTGCGCGGAACATCCGATCGGCCGATCGGCTGCGCCTTCGCCCGATTGACCCGACCGATCAGGTCGGCGGACTTGTTCGACTCCCCGGGGATCTCGAACGGTGAACGGCCGGCGAGAAGCGAGTACACGGTGGCGGCGAACGACCAGACCTCGGAGCCGACGCTGCCCGGTGTCTCGTCCATGAGCACCTCGGGAGCCGACCACGGGATCGACATCCCCACCGACTCGGTCGTTTCGAACTCGGTCAGGGTCGAGGCGATTCCGAAGTCGGAGAGCACCGGGTGCCCGTAGGCGGTGAGCAGGATGTTCGACGGCTTGATGTCGCGGTGCAGCACGCCGGCGCGGTGCGCGGTTTCGATGGCGCTGCCGATCTTCACCGCGATGCGCAGCACCTCGGCGACCGGGATCCGCTCGCGCCGGTAGCGCTCACTCAGCGCGGAGGAGCACAGCTCCATCACCAGGTACGGACGCCCGTCGGCCGACACGCTGGCCTGATACACGGTGAGGATCGACGGGTGCGCGCTCAGCTGCGCCATGAGGTTGGCCTCGGCCTGGAACATCTGCCGCACCTGGTCGTTGACCACCTCGCTCAGCATCACCTTGACGGCGACCTGACGGCGCGGCATGTTCTGCTCGTACAGGAAGACGTCGGCGAATCCGCCGGAGCCGAGCACGTGGATGTGGGCGAAGCCGGGAAGTACGGGGGGAATCGAGGGTAGGCGGCGGGCCATGTCTCTCCCCTTCCCCGGTGGTCTGTGCTCAGTGCTGCTCAGTGCTGTACTGGCGGTGTGCTCAGTGGTGCCTGCGTGCTGAGTGCTGGCAACTCAACCGCGAGCGTCCCCGGCAGGGGCGTGCCATCGGGGCACGGTCGCTCCGGCACGGTCGTGCCGTTCCGACGGCGTGCCGTCGATCCTCTATTGTACGCATGCCGCACCGGGCCACCCGCGACCAAAGTGCTGATGAGCGTACCGTTTCGTATCCCCTGTTCGGGGGGTGCGGTCTCGTTCCCCGGCCGGATGTCCAGCTACTCCGGGCGGGCCCTGCGGCTCCGAGGGGCGGTGTCTTCCATCTCGAATTCGCCGTCGCTGGCGACCACATCGACGACCACGGTGGTCACGTTGTCGCGGCCCCCGCTCTGCACTGCCGCCGCGACCAGTGCCTCTGCGGCGTCCACGGGGCTCAGGCCGGATCCGAGGATGCCGCCGATCGCCCGATCGTCCAGCTCCTTGCTCAGGCCGTCCGAGCAGAGCAGCAGGCGGAGCCCCGCGCGCGCCGGGACCGCCCAGAAGTCGATGCGAGGTTCCGCGTTGAACCCGACCGCGCGGGTGATCACGTTGCTCTCGGGATGCGACTCCGCGTCCTCCGGCCGGATCAGACCGGCGGCGACGAGTTCCTGCACCACCGAGTGATCGACGGTGATCTGCACCAGCCCGGCCGGTAGCTCGCCACCGGACTCTGCGGCTGTGGATTCCGCGGCTGTGGAATCTGCGACGGTGGATTCTGAGGCGTCGGACTCTGAGGCGCCGGAGTCCGGGACGCCCACGGCTCCCCAGGCGTACACGCGGGAGTCCCCCACGTTGAACACCACCCAGTACGGCTCGCCGTCGTGCAGCGTCAGCGCGGCTCCGGTCACAGTGGTGCCGACGCCGAGCGGCAGGTCTGCGGCGGCCCGAGCGATGTCGTCGGTGGCGTCGTGGAGCGCGAGCTCGATCACCGAGGGTTCGACGAAGTCCGGGCCGAGAGCCTCGGCGAGCCGGGTGACGACGGCCGCACTGGCGACGTCGCCGGCGGAATGTCCACCCATGCCGTCGGCCACCGCGAATACGGGCGACTCCGCGATGTAGCTGTCTTCGTTCAGCTTGCGCTTGAGGCCGACATCCGTCGCCGCGCCCCAGGCCAAGCGCAGCCCGGCATCGGCACGGCCGGGCAGCGTCAGCGCCAGTTCTGCGCTGGTGCGTCCGACTTCGGTCACGGTGAGGCCTCCCGGCGACGACGATACGGCCGTCCGAAGGGCGGGGGCCGAGCGGATGGACGGAGCTAGTGGCTCTCGCGGCTCTGCAGCGGGAGGATCTCGACGAGGTTACCGTCGCCGATATCGATAACGGTACCGGGCTGCACGACCACGGATTCGCCCTGCCGCAGCTTCTGCGTGTCGCGCCCCGGCGGGGTGACCGTCGTGCCGTTGGTCGAGCGCAGGTCGGTGGCGATCACCAGGGTTCCCTGCTGACGCAGCTCGAGATGGGTGCCCGAGACCTCCTTATGCGGAGATTCGACCCGGGCGAGCACCGGCGGCTCCGCGGTGAGGATGCGCGGCGGTGTGGGTGCGCGACCGATCAACACGGGCGCCTCGAGCGATACCGCACGACCGTTGTTCACCCGGAAACCGTAGGCGAAGACGCGCTCCCGAGGCGGCTCGGGCGGGTCGAGCACGTCGGCGACGGAGCCGCTCGGCCGCTCCGGTTCCACCAGCGCGGGCGGTGCTGTCTGTGCAGGCGGTGCAGGCGGTGCTGTCGGTGCAGGCGGTGCAGTGGGTGCGGGCGGTGCGGTGGGCGAAGACTCGCGCGAACGGATGACGGTGTCTGCGTCGATGCTCGAGCCCGGGTCATCCGTTGCGGGTAGTTGCGGTGAGCCGGGCGCCCGTTGCGCGCTCGTTCGCTCGGCCCGCGGACGGACGATGGTCTCCTCGTCGGGCGCTGCGGTCTCGCCGTCCGTCATGCTCAGCCGCCGATGTAGGACATCACGTGCTTGACGCGCGTGTAGTCCTCGAAGCCGTAGCTCGACAGGTCTTTGCCGTAGCCGGAGTGCTTGAATCCGCCGTGCGGCATCTCGGCGACCAGCGGGATGTGGGTGTTGATCCAGACGCAGCCGAAATCGAGGTGCTTGGCGAAGCGCATCGCGCGGCCGTGGTTCTCGGTCCAGACGCTCGACGACAGGCCGTACTGCACCCCGTTCGCCCACTCCAGAGCCTGGGCCTCGTCGGTGAACTTCTGCACGGTGATGACCGGCCCGAAGATCTCGCGCTGCACGGCCTCGTCGGTCTGCAGCAGACCGGAGACGATCGTCGCCTCGTGGAAGTAGCCGGTGCTGCCCTGGCGGTGACCGCCGAGCTCGATGGTCGCGTTGTCGGGAAGCCGGTCGATGAAACCGGTGACCTGGGCCAGCTGGTTGGCGTTGTTGACCGGGCCGAACAGGATGCCGTCCTCGTCGGGCGCTCCGGTCTTCGCGTTCTCGCGGGCGTATGCCGCGAGCGCCGCGACGAACTCGTCATGGATGCCCGCCTGCACCAGCACGCGGGTGGCCGCGGTGCAGTCCTGCCCGGCGTTGAAGTAGCCCGCGGTGGCGATGCCCTCCACGGCGAGCGCGATGTCGGCATCGTCGAACACGATCACCGGCGCCTTGCCGCCGAGCTCGAGGTGCACACGCTTGAGATCGCTGGCCGCCGCGCGGGCGACCTCCATGCCGGCACGGACGGATCCGGTGATCGACACCATCTGCGGCGTCTTGTGCTCGATCATCGCGGCGCCGGTGGTGCGGTCACCGGTGATGACGTTGAGCACGCCCTTCGGAAGGAACTCGGCCGCGACCTCGGCGAGCAGCAGGGTCGACGACGGGGTGGTGTCGCTCGGCTTCAGCACCGTCGTGTTGCCGGCGGCGATGGCCGGGGCGAACTTCCACACCGCCATGTTCAGCGGGTAGTTCCACGGGGTGACCTGGCCGATCACGCCGATCGGCTCCCGCCGGATCTGCGAGGTGTGGTCCTTCATGTACTCGGCGGAGGCCATGCCGTTCAGGTGTCGCGCCTCACCGGCGAAGAATCGGATCTGGTCGACGGAGAGCAGGATCTCGTCTTCGACCAGCGAACCGCGCGGTTTGCCGGTGTCCTTCGACTCGAGGTTCGCGAACTCGTCCGCCCGGGCCTCCATCGCGTCGGCGATGCGGAACAGCGCGAGCTGGCGCTCGCCCGGCGTGGTGTCGCCCCAGCTCTCGAAGGCGGTTGCCGCCGCCTGGAATGCGGCGTCGACATCCGCTCTGCCGGAGACCGGGGAGGTGCCGTACACCCCCTCGGTGGCGGGGTCGATGAGATCGAACTCGCCATCGCCCCTCGCCTCTACGTACTGGCCATCGATGAAGTTGCGCAGCTCACTCATGCCTCCACCATAATGCCGCCGGGTGGACAGCCGATAGCCACCGAATCCGCAGGAAAATCGGTCGTGCAGTGCGGATTCGCTTGTGAGGGAGCAGTCAGGCTGACAGAATCAGGGCATGAGCCCCACCTCGAAGCCCGTGCAACTTGACGATGTCTCCAAGGCGATCATCGAGCAGCTGCAGGCCGACGGACGTCGGTCCTACGCCGAGATCGGCAAGGCGGTCGGCCTCAGCGAGGCCGCGGTGCGGCAGCGGGTGCAGAAGCTGACGGATTCCGGGGTCATGCAGGTCGTCGCCGTCACCGACCCGATGCAGCTGGGCTTCTATCGCCAGGCGATGATCGGCGTGCGCGTCACCGGCGACACCACCGAGGTGGCCGAGCGGCTCGGTCGCATCCCCGCCGTCGACTATGTGGTGCTCACCGCGGGAAGCTTCGACATTCTCGCCGAGGTGGTCTGCGAGAACGACCAGGACCTGATCGACCTGCTGAACAAGGAGATCCGCTCGATCCCGGGCGTGCTCTCCACCGAGACCTTCGTCTATCTGAAACTGCAGAAGCAGTTCTACAACTGGGGAACAAGGTAAATCATGACCATGCCC
>Ga0247764_1000273_pt1 | contig 18672 bp, 22 predicted proteins | sample UWRJL051202B4_FD_179932 | JGI IMG/M metagenome (GOLD analysis project Ga0247764, IMG submission 179932) | Plant litter microbial communities from Arlington Agricultural Research Station in Wisconsin, United States - UWRJ-L051-202B-4 | ecosystem: Environmental > Terrestrial > Plant litter >...
TCGGCAACGCTGAACGCCTGCACCTCTTGTACCGAGGCGTACATATGGGGCGACTCATTAAAATGTCTATCTGACCCTTTCCCAGCTTCTACACAACCCCCAATCCTTCTGTGCTTCCTCAATACCTTCAGCTTGGTACGTCGGATCCAACGAATTGGCCTCCTCCACTTTCATGAGTTGCTATCGCTTTCTTGAGCTCGCTTTCAGCACTTATCAACAACTGAGTAGCTGCGACAATGGTGTACATGATATCGTGGTTAACTTCCTGTACAGAAGGGTACGAGGTCGGTTATCCAGGCGACGGTCTCAACGTTGGTCAGTTTGTTCAATCATCCTGCCTCCTGCTATGCAGTCTCTAACTTGTTCACAGATACTTTCATGGAATAGATTTTGCGACTCCAACGTGAACCTGCTTACCAAGGTTCAAGACTACAAGCTGAAAAGGTCAGCCTGAGGAGAGACGGTGGCATGCAGAATTGCGAGTGGTATGACTTCTATGGCTACTCCTACGGAAGCGTCGACGATGGTCGTGACATCTTCAGCTACAGCAAGAACAGCGGAGACTGGAAGAGAACATAGTCGGAAGATATCGTCATGTAGTAAACGTATGAATTTTGGTTCAACATTCATCCTGAAAACAATAGAATATCTAGACAAATACCACTCGATGAACCAGCAAGCAAACTTTGGATTGTACTCCGCATCATGATCATACTTTGAGCTCCGACCTGATAAACAAAGACCGCAACTTGCAACCGGTCCCCTTTGTGCAACGCCGTGCATCTACCAACTACCTCCACAACATGCGCTTGTTTGGGCGGCAAGGCGACTGCCCTGCCACCGTCTATCTTCCAGGACACGATTTGCCCGCCCTAGAAAGTGTGGTAGAAACGGTGCGCAGATTTCACTTATGTCTGTATTTTCATCTCCCGTCTGATCTTGTCTATATCAATCAGCTGCTCAATTCTGATCTAGAATCTAAACATGTTCACGAACTGCTTTATCGCGAAGCAAGAGAGGATACCAAAGATCGGGCTAAAGATGTGCCAGGAATGTCATCACCGTCAGGATCTTTCCTCACAATCCTAGAGTCGAGCTGATTTTTCAGATCGTAGGCCAGTCACCCCTCGGAAAACTTCACTTAATCACAGCAATATTCAGAGAATGTGAGTCAGATTCACCTTTTCTGTGTGCTCAGTAGCTTACAGGACATGACCAGACGACATACTGGATCGAAAAACCTACCTGTTTTGACGCCTCCTCCATCAAGGTATATATGATCATGCGTGTCCATGTTTTCATGATACGACTCACGTTCTGACAGTACACGTCATTTGTCACGGCTTTTTGAAAAGAAGTACGCACATATTCTTGAAGGTCTTCGTTGACTGACACCTTTACAGAGTTTCCATCCAGGCTTCATCATCAAATTCTGGGCAGGATAAAGATAAAGGACGGGCTCCTATATCCCAGTTGACGAAAGATATGCATGGTTCCAACTCTAAGGATGAAAACGATGATATGTACGCTGAGAACTCTGAGTCTGACAGGGATGACGACAGGGATGACGACAGGGATGAGTCAAAGTCTGAGGTCTCAGAGGAAGGTTCCTCAAATGAAAGTACCGATGAGCAACCCTCTCAGTGAGTCCTTATCTTATAGATCTGTTGTAAGGCTGTTGCTGAATTTAACCAAGGGATCGTAGTCTCAGACCGCCAGGGGCTTGGAGGGACGCAGAAGACCCGAGGGTTGATCATGCATTTCCACGGCCTCCTGCATCAAGTCCATCACCGTTACCCACTACTTCCTCTCAAGATCAGGCTGCGTCGCACATAGACACATCAAGCAGTGTATGGCAACAGAGCTCCCTATCTACTCTGGGAAACCTTCGCCATTCTCATATACCTCCCGCTCCAACACCGTCATCTGGGTTATTGGGCGTGCCTCTAGATTCATCAACGCCGGCATTGTCTGCATCTCAATCTACGCAGAGGGTGCATTTCCGTGGCCGTGGCTCAAGTAGTCTCTCTGCGACCATTACCCCTCCACCGTCTCATAATGAAGTAGGTGGGAGCAGCAGGCTACCCCTTAGGGCTATCCCAGGTCTTTTCACCGCTGTGGGCTTGCTCTCCAATGGCCGTAAGCCATGATTCCCTTCCCTTAACTTTCTGTGTTGCTGAATTCGCCTCCCTTTTCAGAAGAAATTTTTACAGCCAGTGGTAATCATCGCGTCGCATATCGTGCTGAGCGTAACCCCATGTCAAAGATAACATTCGACTGGACGATCTCTGACTTCAACGGTCAAATGGATCTAACGATCGATAATTCAGCAGTAGGGGATGTTCATATCCATAGAAACCAACTCAGAGACGAGGTGCAGGTCTACATCAAGCAGTCCGACGGCAGCTGGCAGAATTGCAGGGAAAAGTGGTGCGTCAGCATTCGAGACCCGCCAAAACACCCTCTGCGACAGGACTACATCCTTGACTCCTATGGAACCACAGGGCACCCATGTTATATCCTAAGTTCGACCTATAAGAAACGCCCGAAGACTCGAGAGGGGTTGCCGGATGGATATCAGCGTATGCGTAGCTAGCCCAAACTTTGCAAGTGTCAGAAAATCACCTCGTTTTCACGGGAATATAATTACGTGATCTAGTTAAGCAGACAATTGGCAAGGATGGGGATTACATAGGCTCGTGATCAGCCTGAATGCGAATAATACAGGTACAGCGAAGTTATCACCTTCAGATCATGGCGTACTTGAAGTGCGACTTGATCACATGACTACAGACTTGCAGCAACGATAAATCATTTCCTGAATAAGTAACTGAACTGCCGTCTTCCCAAAGACTATTCCTGATGCCCAAGGCCTCGCACTCCAAGCTTGTCCTATGCAAGTGTCAATCTCATTGCACGCGGTTGAATCCAGGCACTGGAAAATATGAAGGAGACGGGCATTGGATTCCTGGGAGCACGCGAGGCACTCACCAAAGAGATGATCGAAGGGCTAGAGGGGCCATGTTTCCCGAGCCTACTTTGGCCTTGGGCAGGAATGACTTAATCGCTTCAAAATTGGGCGGTTTGCAAGACGAAATCTCCTGGCTAGCTAGTCTCCCCATTTCATCGACCAACAGACGCCTGGATTTCACCCGCAACCCTCTGACAGAAGGTCCTTATTCCCCACCCCGAATGGATGACATGCTAAAACCCAATCATGGAATTTTCTCTTTGAAATCATATTCCCGAGTCAACCAAACTTTTTTGATGGTCGAAAACCGATGCTGTCAAATTGTGAGTATTTTAGTAGCAATGACGCTCGAACACAGTGGCCACGAGGACAAACGAACAAAGGCACTGGCTATGGCATACGACAGCCTCATCCGCTTGAGCTCTCAAAAGGGCATCCATTGGTCACAGTACCGTGTTCAAGGGGATCCAAATTCAATCCACCCCATCATCGTGAATACAGGTACGATGCATTGTTAGTTTGACGAATACCGTTCTTATCATGATCACAATCTCAGAGCCTCATTTTTTTCGGCGTGGGCCAGTGGACAAAAGCATTAGAGCTGCCTCTGTGCTTGCACTTCTCTTGGACCACGTCCACCTGATATCAAGTCGCGCGACAAGAATGTTACTCAGCGGCATCAGGGACATACTCCATCTTCAACCGTCATCTGGCCACATTCTACACGAAACCCTCCCACGGGACCCTCGCACTCTCTCATCCCGTTTTGACCTTGAGCCTGTCACACTGCATTTTATATGCTGCCCCGACTGCCACACCATCTATCCATATGAACCAGATGACACCCCTCATGACGGCAACGACCTGAAATGCTGCGACAAGCCGTCAGCCATCCCAAATCGAGGCATTTGTGGTGGATCACTGTGGAGAGAACAAGCTATCACAGGCGTTGATAAGCGCTATGTGCCAATCAAGAAATATTTGCACCAGGAATTCAAGTCATGGTTGGGAAGGTTGCTGTCGCGTCGAGGCGTTGAAGACTTCATCGATAACTGTCCCCACCAGAAATCACCTGGAGTTGATGAACTTGACGACGTATGGCTCTCGGACGTCATCCTTAACCTCAAAGACTCGGGTGGAAAGAAGTTCTATCCTGGTCCTGGAGGCGAAGGACGCCTCATATTTTCCCTCTCTGTGGACAGCTTTGACCCTTTTGGAAATAAAACTGCGTCCCAAAGTGTCTCTTCCACTGGGATCTGGCTGGTCCTGCTAAACTTGCCATGGTATCTTCGACATCTGCCAGAATACATGTACCTGGCTGGAGTCATCCCCGGCCCGAAGAAGCCCTCTGTTGACGAAATCAATTCCTATATCCAGTTGGTCGTTCTCGAACTTCTACAGCTCTGGGACCCAGGAGTGTTTTTCTCAAGGACTTACAAATACACCTTTGGAAGATTGATCCGTGGAATGCTGGTTCCTCTCGTATGCGATATGCTTGCCGCCCGACAACTCATAGGGTATGCAGGTTCCCCCCGATCACATTACTTCTGCATACTTTGCGATCTTGACTTTGACGACATTAATGTCATGGATCGCAGCGAGTGGCCACAGAAGAACCTCGAGGACGTGCGACGGTTCAGTCGGCTTTGGCTTGACGTAAATGACCCTTCCCAGAGGAAATCTGTCTTCGAGGCATTCGGATGGCGTTGGTCCCCTTTATTCCAGCTCCCTTATTTTGACCCCATAAAGTTCACCGTCATAGACTCCATGCATGCTCTTCATCTCGGGCTTTTACAGACCCACTGCCGTAGGCTTTTTGGCATCGACTTGGACCATCCAGGTGGAGAGGCATTGAAGGATGAATCATTAATGGTGACACCGCGTCGAAATTTCAAACCCCTCAATCGCAAGTGTCTGAAACTCATTGAAGCCAATGGACGTAACTTACTCTATCAACTTCTCGAATACGACCGTCCCGCTTTACACACAATCTGCACACATTTTGACATTCGAGCTCACGGCCACAGCCTTGTTGTTGGAACGAGATGGGTACTGGCCAAAAATATTTTTGCATGGGTAAGTTAGCTCTTCTTATTCGGGGCGTGTTTAACATGGCTCCTCCTTTCAGCGACAGCGCATTGAGAACCTCGATGCTTTGCGCAATGCACAAAATGACTCGGTTGAAGATGCCTTGGATGACAACGGTTACGAAGAAGGAATTGACGAAGAGGACCTGGAGGAGAGTGACAGCGAAGGTGATGGGGATCATGAGGACGTGGACGAATCAGACGCCAGTAGCGATGTTGAGGACGACCTTGAGCAATCTGACAAGGCGTTCTCAAATGCGCCTGATGAGAATGGCGGGGAAGTAGAGGTAGACGAAGAAGAACGCGACAACGCCCAAATGATACGCATCATCCGAAAACTCCTACCCAACGCGGAAGGAAGCCAATCCAACTTGAACCTTAGCCGCGAGAAGGCATTCCGCCAAGCAAGTAAGACACTGTATGGCAAGATATGTGCCATCACTTCAATCGTGACGGCCCAGAATGCAACCAAGAGAGATTTACACGCTGCCATCATTAACTCGGTGAGTTTTGTGCAAACGCCGGTTAGTGTTCCGTAAGTTAATACTTCGCAAGATCGACTCAGATCTTGAAATCCATGACACTTTGGCATCACTCCTTGTGAAGAACCCAACAAATAGCCATAATGCTGTTCTAGGGAGGGACGTTATGACTCGTGTTTGGCAAGACATGAAGCTCTGCCGTTTACCTTCTTGGATTACTCCAGCACCACCAAATTGGGGAGAAACTTCCAGAGGGAAACTGAGTGCTGACAACTGGAAAGTGGTCTGCACAATACACCTCCCTGTGACTCTTATATGGTTATGGAGGGCAGAAAATGGTAGGAAGCGGAGACTTCTTGACAATTTCATGGATCTTGTCACTGCGGTCCGTTTGGCAGCTATGCGTGTCACGTCCCCATCACATATTCAAGCATACGACAATCACATATTTCGATATGTGGGCGCATTGAGAAGCCTTTTTGGATTAGAAGATCTGCTGCCCAATCATCATACTGCTCTTCATGTTGGCGACAATTTGAGGCGATTTGGACCAGGTCATTCACAAGGAGCATCTTTCTACGAGCGACATATTTCGTTCTTCCACAGGATCAAGAATAACAGAAAAATTGGTACGTCGATCACCTGTTGTATTGATTTCTTCTTGAGTATATGACTGAACTCTATCTACAGGACAACTTGACCAGACAATTCTACGAGCATCTGCCCGCAGCGCCAATTTGAAAGCCCTTATACACGATGATCACGAGCTGCAAGAGGATCTCGTGGAGTTAACAAGGTCCCTGGACGCTGCACAAAAGGAGGACTTGCGAGGTTTCCAGCTTGCGATAAGTCTTGATCCTACATTGTTGGAGGCACATCCCACAGGCATTACGCCTCAAATTCTGACACCACCCGAACTTGAACAACTTCGCATCCTCAAAGGGTGTGCCCACTTATCGGATCAAATACTCAGTGTGGATAGGGTCTCATTGCGCGGCGTTTGCTATGGGACGAATGGCTCTCGATATTATCGTGACAGTGCCATAATCTTCCGACTAGCTTCAGATCCACCCCGAAACCTTCAGTTTGGGAGGGTCGGACTTGTGGAGAGGATTTTCAAGCACGTAACGCAAACAGCTTCCGAGGCTACTCCTTCAATAACATGGTATCTCACCGTCAAGGAGTACAGCCGCGTCAACCGACCGAACTTCTTAGACCCATACCTGAGGTACGGCTTTGCTGCTGGGTTTCTCTGCGACTCAGATCATTGCACGACACATGTTATTGAACTCTGTTGTGTGGAGTGCCATTATGTTCGGACTTGGATACCAACTGCGCAGGCATATCACATTCTACCCATGGATTTGGTTCGTTTTCATATCAATTGCATGAATTCATTCTGACAAAGTTCGTGTGCACATTTAGCTCATGGCTTCCTTTGCGGTTGATAATGGCTTTACCTTTGATCACCATGAAATTTTTGATATACCGCAGGATTAGAAGGCCCATGTACTAGCCACACACTTTCGGAAATGTTCTTTACGTAGTGTTATATACATTTATGAATTGATGACAACTGAACCGTATGTACCATCAGATTCACTACATACAATGTACGACAGGCTGGAAGCCATGCCCTCGAGCGGGTGTAGACCTTCCAGAAGCAACCTGTGCAAGTGTACACGCCTTGCAGAACTCGATCATTCTGTCTGTGGCCAAATGTTAGTTACTAGTTACGTAGGTGTGTTGAACATTGGGAGCGGGACAAGGAAGTGCACAGATAGAAAGAATGGAAGTGGACGACAAAGGAAGAATAAGAGGTATACATACCAATTGATGCTTTGATACTGTAATTGAAGCTACCCCTGGCAGTGGCTCTTGGTAAGTGCGTTGCGGATGAAGGTGGCGGAGGTATCCATCGTGGTGTTGAAGACGAGAGAGCTGCGCCATGATCAGCAGAATCAACCAGTGTTCGTAGCGGAAATACGCGTACCTTGAGTCAAAGGCAGACTTGTCCCAAACATAGGCAGGGACATAGCCGATGAAGAGCCGACGTTCTCCTTGGTTAGGCGACTGGAGTCCCATAGTATAGTTAATATCTGACCCAAAAGACAAGAGACACAAACCCACTCTTCGAAGCAGTAGCAACCTTGGGTTGTGACTTTGACTTGGCCAATAAACGAGGTTTAGCATTGACGTCCGGCGAATCTTTGAACACATCGGAACAATCGAGGGATGGGGAATCTGCATTGGCGTTCTCCTTCCGAGCCATTGCAGCTCTCTACGTAGAAGGCGTCATGCTTAGCGATTTTCCTACATCCTTCTTGAAACCAACGGAGGTCGTGGACGTATAGCTTGAAGCGCGTTCTACACCGAGGTTGGGTAAGTAACGAGCGAATATGACTAACGCAACACAAACGTGATACGGACTATGCATATTAGCCACTATATCTTTCTTAGCGGGTTGCCAGTATGATGAGCCATCACTTGCATAGCCATGCACCGCAAATCCGTGTTAGGGGAAATGGGTCGGTACATGGCAGTTCTCCAAGGGCATTGAGAACTTCTACTCGGAACTGCAAATCTTCTTGATTAGAAAAGCTCCAGCTGAGGACGATATACTCACAGTCCTAGGCCAGTACATCTCCAGATCTTCATTCAAGTTGAACTGCTCGCCGTCTGAGCCCTCGAAAGGCGTCCGACTCATGAGGATCTCAAAGAATGTCATACCGAGAGACCAGGCGTCCGATTTTCGCGTGTCGTGAGGCAAACCCCGTGCTCGTTCTGGTGACAGATACTCCGGAGCACCATAGTATAAATTACTATGGAAGGCAGTGGCAGACTCTATGTCGTATTTCTCTGCAAATCAAAAGTCGACCAGTACGGGAATGTTCTTATGAGAAATATTGTTTGCGGGTCTAAGGTTAAGGTCAGTTGGTCAGGTCTCTAGAAGCTGAAAATGTGTACTTGATATCATTGTGCGCAATCCCACGTTCATGCAAGAACTTGACTCCAGAGAGAAGGAAGCGAAACCATTCCTGTGCCTTTGATTCTTCTACTTCGACTGGGACAAGAGTTGGAAGGTAGGACCTGTAGTTCTTAAGACGCACAGTTAACCAGGGTGCTTACAGTCGAAATGATAGACGGTCGTCAAGGAAGAACACGTAAGTGTTCGCGGACAAACTCCGACGAAAACACACATCAGTGACTACGATTCCGAAGCGCGGGAAGTATCCGGTTCGATTTTTGTTTGGGGCTGAAGCTCTGAAGGCGCGTGGGGTCATGTGGTCGTCGTCATCATCAAAGGTAAACGCTGAGGTGGTTAGCACATGAAAGTATGAGTTAATAAAGTATTTCCCAGTAGCTCTAGGGCACGTAAGAGGTTAATCCAAGTGGTTTTAGAGCCTTGGAACGACCAGTGCAGATACGGGGGTAGGTGTTGGGGTACACCTGAGAAAGAACAGGTTACCCTTCTACGTTCCCTGTCTTCAATTTCGGTAATAGATTTCCGGGCTTATAAGTAAAGCCCTAATTACCAAGGGAGAATGCGTCCATGCGCCAGTGCGCTACACAGCCACATTTTTGGCGCTAAAATTGTCACACACATTGTCTAATTCATGCTCTCCAACCTGCTCAGGCAACCAAATTTGCTCCAAGGTATTGCATTTTAAGATATTTTGAAGTACTGACGCAGATTACACCAGAATTTTTGATACCAGACCCATGTTCACACTCATTTGGAAAGTACAGCTATCGTTCGCTCGAGTGTGTGAGTTTGCAGCTGCAGCCGACAATGCATATATCGACCTTGGCATGCCTAAAATTAGATACAGCCTGGTATGTATTTCGTGACATAGTTAAAAAGCTTAGGTCCATCTTTCATTACAACTAGACGATAAATTGTGATTTGGTTATCATACTATTGGCGCTGGTGCTAGGAGGGGGAACTATGCCGGCTAGACTCCGATCCTAAATCGCCCATTTTGGCCATTTCTGTCAGGCACTTTTCGGCCTGGTTCTGTGAGCATCCGGATCGGGTTGGCCAAAAATTTCTCCAAAGTGTGCGCACTTTGGATCGAACATAGATTGTCGTAAATCTGTGCGCACTGTCGGATCGGACATATAAATAAGGGGTTTTTGTACGCATCGGGGACCAAAGTACTAGTCGTCGGGTCCATCACTCGCATCTGCGCTGTCCCCTTCATCGTCGCCCGTGTTTCTGAGCGATTGTGCCTTCATCGTTGGGGTTTTTTTTATGGATTCAAAGCGGGCTTTTCAGGACTAAGTCATAAACATACACTGTGGCGACCATACACTGTGGCGACGCAATCTCAGGCGACACCTGCGCCATCTCAGCATTGGCGACTTGATAAGATGTCGAGAGTAACAGGGCAGGATAGGGCGTCATTGCGTTCATGATGGAGGCGTCGAGTTTACGGCTATATGGCATGTAGATTGCACCATGGTGGTCAGGCAAAACCGATATTACTTCGTTGATGCGTATATTGAGACTTCCAACCGGCATCGCGCCATGTAACTGCACATGAATATCCTTCCGCAAACTTGAAACATTTAGTGTCGAGAGGCATAGTTCGGACAACTGGCTCATAACTTGGAGACGTAGGTGAAAAAATAAATTTAGGCCAACGTTGCGTTTATGTACTCATTGGATCGGAGTTCGCTCCCGACGGCCTTTCTGTACTCAATTTGGATCGGAGCTAAAGCAGAATTTTGTCGGACATGTGAGCACAAATATCGGAGTCAAGGCCCAAAAACGACCCATTTCTGTGCGCACCAGGATCGGAGTCCAACCGGTATAGTCCCCCTCCTCTGGTGCTTCAGGATTACAAATTTGAGTGCACATTTAACCCCCAGCACTAATTTACTAGCATTAAAGTGACTCTATAAACTTTCTAGTGTAATAAAAGTGTTTGAGCAGGCTGGAGAACATGAATCAGACGACGCGCCAATAATGTGGCTATGCAGCGCACTCGTCAGTGAACAACCAGCGCGTTGAGCAGTTGTTAGGCTATTAGAGCCTGCTTTTCAACCTGGAAACCGTTTTGGTAATTAGATTAGCTGTATAGGTTACCACGTATCTACTTACTATTGATATTGAAGAACAGGAACATAGAAGGGTGACTTATTCTTTCTCGGGTATGCGTCAATACCCCCACACCTACCCCCATATCAGCACTGGTCACCCCAAGACTCTAAAAACACTTGTAACACCCTCTTATATGTCTCACAGATACTAGACAATATTTATTATGCTTGAATTCATGTACCGCCACCTCAGCGCCACCTGGCACCACCGACTGCCGAATAGCTGGATACCACATGGTCTCTCGCGACCACACACCAAAATTGAACCGGATACTTCCCGCTTCGTACAGTGATGGGTGGTCAAAAGTTCAACATACATCGTAATAAGTGCGTATGTGCGGGAATTTACTAATTGAGTCTCGATTCTGATAGCATCCGCCGTTCTTCGATGATCGAATAAAAGGGATCAACCATCCCCTCCCCGTTTACATGAAGCATTGGGTACCTCACATATTTGCCATTGATGCAGAGTATAATATAGTGACTAATGTGATTTCTCGATTAGCAACCCTCTTCGTCCGCCTGGTCTCTCCTTGTACGTCCTCTCGGAGATATATGCGGGTACGCCAGAGGAACCCAGCGCATCCAGTATCAATTCGTGAGCTTGAGGGTGTCGGGGTGGGTCTTGGACTTGGCGACACCAGCGTAATGTGCAGTCGTCCCAGGTGTTATCCACCTGCCGGATAAATATCTTTGCTTCATCGAGAATCCGATCGCGGTGAACATGAACGTCACCTGGGGAAGCATCATCGATGACTACGTCCATTGGCCCGTCAAAATCAGATATGGACCACTTCAAAATCTTTCCCCCTGATCTGGTCTCTCGACGGTACGGAAACCTGTATTGGCCGCCTTGTGTGAGGATAGGGTCATCTATGCATATGAAGTCAGAACACCATCACCCAGAGCACCAGATCATAACTCACCAGTTGTCTGAACTATCCCACTCGAGGTGAAGAGACCAGGTATAGGCGTCAGAACGCGACCACTGTAGATCTGGGAGGGTGGAGATGTGACAGATCTTGTTTTTGAAGCGCTTGCTGCTTGACTCTCCACTGCTGGAGTTGGCGTTCGAGAGCGGGAGCTTCTTCCCCCTACGGATGCGTCTGGAGTAGGATTCGAAGATGCCTGAGAATGTGTACCCCTTCTGGCCATGGATACACTTGGAAGTGGCACAGTTATGTCAAATGGGGCAATATTTGAGCCTGGAGTCATCCATGACGCCGACGGGGCTGGAGGCAAGCCTGCGGCTGATAAATACTGAGGTGTGGAGACAAGGAGGCCTCTGTTATTCAGCGTTGGAATAACGTTAGGCGTTCTAAAAAGCATGTACTTAGCAACTTCAGCCAAACAGCATTTGGATCAAGCACCTTGGCCAACCGCCGGGTGCCTTTGGCCCGTAAGACCTGGATATTGGGATCAGTGGGGTCTAAGGTGCAACGCCCAACTCACAGAGCACTTCCAGACGGGACCTTGTCATCCTTGTGTAAAAAGGAAGACGATCCCCTGGGTTCAAACCCCTCGAATCGACGCCCAAGCTGCCCTTGAAAACCCTCTTTAGCGCTGCGCATCTGAGTCTCATCCATGGTGGGATCTATGGGACGTGGCCTGCCACTATCCTCCGAGTCGCTCATACCACGATACCGCCTATATGGTGAGCCTCCAATGAGAGTGGCTTTCCCCTTGTCTGCACCAGGGAGTGGCTGGGCTGCAGGTTGCTCCGGGCTATGGGGTCTTGAGGATCTTAACGCTCTGGTACTGATAAATAATTGGGCGAGATATAGAGAGGCTGATTGAACTTACTTGTCGCGGTTAGAGGCCCCCCACCATTTCGTAGTGCCCCTCATCTCGTTGCCGCTGTCATGCTATCAGGTAATGTTTTGTCTGAGTAATATAACATCGTACCTCGTAACACCTGAGGCTTCTCCGAATGCCATTTGAGGTGGTCCGTCAGTCCGAGGAAGCATAGCTGGGCTACATGAACTTGAGAAAATGCTGAATGGGAACTTATCGATAAAACGGTCACAGACGTTGCAAGTGGCCCAGAAATAAGCTTGGCCGAGTGATTATTCGCCGTGTTGCCACTGTCGGAGTAGAGCATAGCAGTCATGTCCTCCTCTGTCAAGTCCAGGGATAAGAGCTGGAAATTGACAACCGACGTAAGAATCAAGCATGCTATGTAGATGCACCCGTACCTTGTCAGCTGGACCTGGAAGCCCAGGTCGCTCACATGAGGGGAGATTCACGACACTGGGAGTGACCGTTCTGAAAACCATTGTACTAGTGTGGCTGGATGAGAACAGGTAGGGGCCAATATTAACTTGAAGGCCAGAAAGTCCTTAAATGATAGACCGGTGATCATGACCGGCCCATGGGCTGTCTGGTCACAAGGTTTCAATCTGGTCACTTTTGCGGCGTTTGCTTTGATATTACCCGTTTTGGGTGCCAGGCCTCAACAATGTCTGTGGACAAATCAATGTGAATCGTGATTCACGATCGTGGACGAGATCATGATTCTGAACTTATAAGAAAGTGAACGCAAGGTATTCCTTTTAGGCGATTGTCAGTAAGAGTTGACCTGAATTTAATCCATAAATTCTTACTCTGCCTTCACCAGATTTGGAGCATGAGACGAAGTCATCACCACACTCGGGCAGCGGGCACGGACAAGGGTTGCATAAATTCAGACGGGAGTAGCATCCGTCTGAGAACTAGCCGCATGCTCTGGGGGGGAAAATGCCCTTTTCTGAACAAACATTACTTAGTAAAGATAAAAGCGAAGGCGAATGCGTACCTACACATAACGAAGCCAGTGCACCAATAGAAGTGATATGCCCCTCAGTAGAATCGATCACTCTTTACATCTTGGACGGTATATCTTTTGCGATTTGCGCTTGAGGGGGTAAAAGTGCCGAGTAAACGAATGACTCTAACGCCAGCCGAGTGAACCTTGTCCGACATGTGCGAAAGTACCTCCCCGCATTTCCCCAAAGCGCGAGTAGGGGAGAATATTTGACATGAAACCTGTAGGGAAAGATTGAATCTGGAGATTACTTGGTTCGTGTTTGCACCCTCATCCATGAAGCACTTCAATGCCGATGTGGCAGAGTCAACGATGGTTGGTTTGATAATGAATAATACCTCGGAGGAGAAGGTCGATGGCATCTGTGATGGAGATAGCTATTAGATGATTCTGATGAAGCGTTTTTGGACTGGGGTCACGGGGTCAAGGCAGGTTTGTTGGCTGACAGTATCATTATGAGGCCGAGGCTCTGGGCGGTGTGGTCTAGAGAGTAAGTGGGTCGAAGAGTTGATGTACAGAATGACATATCTGAGATCAGGCTTGAGCTTGATTAATTGATTCCTTGGCTGTAGGCAATACGATTGATGCAGTGGTGGTGTAGTATGACGGCGTCTCTGACGGCGCACAGTTCTAGGAGCACCTGTTCCAGATAAATGAGTTGCTCGGAAACGCCGCCGGAATTGATGCCAGAAGTGGTTGCCGGAATTCCAACTCCCGAATTTTGGCAGTAAATTTGGGAATTGGAAATTCCGGCGCAGACTACGGCGCACGTGTTACGGCGGGAACATGTGACCAGTCTCCTCGCCTCGTCGCGTCGCGTCCCACAGCTCCTGTATCTTCACCGTGATATCCCCTTCCCTCCCCAGCCCGCTCTTCATGCCTAGCCGACCTGAAATCAATGGCGCTAACGAATGTGCTTTATGCGGGAACGCCTTGTCCGTCAAGGGACTTGCTCAAGCGGGTGGTTTCCCAGGGCACGATTACCTTCATGTAAGACAACCCACATATTGGCGTTGAACCTGATTTATACTATGCAACTTTATGCAGTGCAGGTGTAACTGGCACCGTACGTTTCCTGCTGGTTTAGCGTGAAAGGCGGTTCCTCGCAACGTTGCAACTGTACTCATTCCCCTCCGACGCTCACTATATCTGAAACATCTGACCTATAGACTACCACCTGGGGAGCCGTTGCATCACAATATGACTAGGATAACCCCACTATGCAGTTTATTTGAAAGGATAACCTACGCTTCGAGGAGGAGAGAAAAGCGAAGGAACACAAGGAGGCGCTGGAACGCCGTGGGGAAGAGGAGTTTCAGGCTGCGCTTTCAGCGTCCTGTTGCTCCACACTAGCGCCGGACACACAGACTTTGTGGTGATCACACCCTGGGTTCTGCATACTTTAGGCCGGCAGAAGTGGCTGCTCGAATTTGTTGCCTTCCAACTTTATTCAATTCGAGATCGACATCTAGACCCGCTGTCCATTGACCGAGTGACCTTTGTGGCCATCCTGTATGTTCATTTCTCTTCTACTCCCTCGTCGTTGCGTACCGCCACTAAAACACCTTCTTTGTTACGCTTGACGACAAACTATTGGTGCGCGCTTGCCGCATTCCAAGTCACCACTGACATCTATGCACACTCACCGAACCACCACAACTAATCCCAGGAATGACCACACGACTTGTCCATTGGCGTACAGCCTGCAGCTGGTGAACTCCATCACCACTTTGTCTTTCTGAGTTCAGCTTCTGTTCGTAACTGTCCCCTTCATGTCTTCTTATTTCTCACTACCTTTAATTACCTAGATTAACCTCTGCGTGGTACAGCCATCAACTGGTCAATTGCGTATGTGATATAACTTCCTCCCTTCTAAGAGTGTTTTAGTTGATATCTGACACTCACTTGTATGCTAGATCCCTATGTTTACTCTTCGCAATAGCGCCCGTGAGGCGTTCACCAAGTCTCACCATGCAAGGGTTACCGTTAAGACGTGTACTGGTGAAAATGCCTGTTCGATCGGGACTCGATGCGGCATCTTCACGAAAGGTGATGTCACCATTGAGCACCTGTATTCCGTCAACTCAGTCCAAGCGAGAAGGCGGTGATGGTGCATCGTCTTCACGTTCTCGCTTGTTCGTCTCTACAGGACAAGAAGATCCTCATTGATACCTCAAGAAGATCGGTGAGTCGTCATTGTGAAATGAACGATGGTCCGGCACGCAAGAGCACCAATGTTGGATTCTCAAAGGATCGCCGACATCAACGTGGCAGAGGAGGCGTTCGATATTACCCTTATGGACGACAACTTCAAACGCGGTAGAACTAGAAAGGCAGACAACAACCGTATCTCAAATTTCCACTAACGTAGTCATCACCTTAATTTCTGCTATTGCCTCTCTCGAGGAGTATGTCCTGTCACCTGTTCCGGTTCTCTGGATCAATATTATTATAATTTAGCTCTCTATTAGCTTCTCCCAATTTCATCTCAGTCAGAGAACACGAAGAGACTGTTGCTTCACCATGGTTGGGGACATGTCTTACTGAAACGTTGCTCTGTTTCACTACCAATGCCACTGCCAGAGTCCCCTAAGAGGGACTCGTAAAGATGTGATGATGATGATGACGAGGTGGAGACTGAGAGTAAGGTCTTCGAAGAGTACTCAACTTATTTGGATCGCATAAGTTGGACATACTAATCGCTGAGAAGTGGGAACGTCCCATTCACTAATGTACAAGGCGCTCCCAGCGGCTCATTCATGCATCATGCTTTGCGCAGGACTGGGGGATATATTCACGGAAACCATGTGGACAGATCTAAGTTCTAACACTACTCCTCCTTCGCCATCTGTTCAATCAGGTGGATGCAGACCATAAGGCGATCAGATATCGCTTCAAATTGTATGGTGTGATTATACGCGGCGAGCATGAGGACTGCCATCGTGACGATTGTGAAGGCTTGAAACGAGGTGAATTTTGGCAGGACGGCCTAATTTTTTTTAAAAAAAAGACATGATACGAGCCAAAACATAGTCACTCACCGTCGCCATGTAGCTGGCATCGTCCTTGGGGTAGTCAACAGAAATAATGTAGAGCCTAGAAAAAGGCCCCCGTCCATTCACCGCCAACACAACAGGTTTCCCTCCTATGTGCCCTGTGAGCACGATATGAGTAGCTGCAAGGGTTTGAGCTTAATCCAATTGGGAATACTCAGAGGAAACATACCGCCGGAGCCTGTGGTCAAGGTGAGATACTCAGTCTTGTACCTAGCAGATCCTTTCCCTCGACCCTGATCAAAAATAATGGCGACTCGGGGATCGTTATGTCCACTAACAGTGGTGTTTTCATCGAGGGTAGAAACAGAGTAAGCGACCTTCTGTTTCGACAAGGATGGGAGTTCATGACTAGAAACCCTAGCTTTTCTGTGGACGGAGTAACGGTCGACGCCGTCGACAAAATTTCCTGCTATGATTTCGCGGCGATTTGCAGTAACTGCCGATCGGCCCCTAAAAATCAGAAGTCAAATAAGTCTCCATACGTTAAATTTAACGCACATCCAAGCATGCCCACCCGACATGATCTCCCAAGAAGTCTCGTGTGGATATCTGGTAGAGTAGCAACTATTTGAAGAGTCAGAATGTAGTGTAAAGCTTATTATGAGGCAAGATACTCTCACACTACTCGATCGACATAAATAGCCGCGACGGCGAATTCGTCCATAAAGTGAACCCCAAGTGGCATCTTAAATATGCCAATTTCTTCATGGGGCCCAGCTGGGTCGTCTCCAATGTGGTGAATCTCGGGCTTCTCTACGTAAACGTGAGCCTCAATTCCCAGAGTTTGTCGTAGATAAACGCTCACCGGACCCTGGATGCTCGAGGAGGATTACTCGACCACCAGACGCTACTGCAATCATTGACGAGTCCCTGTTGAGGGTTATGTCTGTAATGCTCTCATCAAGCTCCGCTACGGTAAAATGATCCAGGCTCTATTCTGAAGTCAGTTCTAAACAGAGTTGTAGAATACAACGCCTACAGGTTTGTGCCCAATGCAGACGCGATATAAATTTCCATTTTGACAAGACATAAAGAAATGCTCTGGGAATTGGGTATGCCAGGCAATGGCTGTGACCTTAGCGCCGCCGTAATACGTTCGAACTGGCTTGAGGTTAGCGGAATTGAGGATCTAATTCATCATAGTTTAGCAGTCTAGATACCATGTCATTTTAGCTGTACAAACCTCAAGAAAACCACCCTCATAACCTATGGCAATAAGCTCACCGTCGCAAGAAATTGCGACCGCAGTGATCGTTGAGGTTTTCTCTGTATGGCGTTTGACGATCGATTTGACGGAGAAAGAGAGCAAGTTGAGTTGCGTCATGGGATATGGGTCTGCCATTTCTGAGGGGAAGTGCGAGAAAGCGAGAAGGTGAGAACGATTTAACGCCTGGAAGACCTTACTGCCCACGCAGATGAAGCATGTTCGTTTACGCTGGATTCTCTGGACAAACCTGGCTCCTGATCGTGACCGGACTTTGTAAATTCAATTTCCTCTGTCCATCGTTTCCTACAGGGAGATGCAGGTGGATGGTCAGAAATTGTTTTAGCATTGCCGCTTACAGATATGGAGAACACGTTCCACAGGCACTGATATCTAATCGAACGCTTTGACATTTCCGCATTTGGACTGCCTCATTTTCTACACGTTCAAGGCAGGTTCAAGGCTTCTTTATCACAACCGTGCAAAAGAGAGGCTTTTTATACGCTCTTTAAAATTGGAAATTTATTTTAAAACGAGAGGGCACTCTTGCTGGTACTGGGGGACATGTTCTATGGGTGTTTGTAGGCGCATTTCCATAATGGGATATATTCAGGGCCTGGCTCACGAAGCTCCCCTTTGTCACAATCACTTGTGATGATCACCTGTTATAACAGGAGACGAGATAAATATGTCAGCCATGCGCCGCAGCAGTGCACATGATGAATGAGAGGTAGTTTGAGGCCCAAATTTTTTGAGATGAACATGAGGGCAAATATATATGGATCGCCTTGGATGAGTACGCAGATGGGGTTGCTGCCTGCTTTTTCAGACCGAGAGTCCGTCACAGTAACCTATGGTGCGCCGCAGGAGCCCGGTTGGTGTATCGCTCAATCCGACGTTCTCCAAGAAACGTGTCGCAAAAATGTGATCGCTGTCTTCGATGGCTGTTCAATTCCTAACAGG